>OJRP01001095.1_pt1 | contig 15193 bp, 8 predicted proteins | sample 1599201 | NCBI WGS metagenome assembly OJRP01 (sample SAMN03922534, study PRJEB24848) | human gut metagenome | isolation source: stool sample | host: Homo sapiens | place: Germany | collected 2010-05
GTTTGTTTATTTTATATGAATTATTGGCACGCAAAGTAAAACGGTCATAAGAATTTTCCTTTATGATACCATCCTGTTGGAAATATCCGGCACTCAAATTATAACGTACCTTTTCTGTTCCGCCACTAACAGCAACTTGATAATCACGGACAGACGCTACTCGGAAAATCTCATCGAACCAATTGGTCCCTTTTCCGAAAGAAGCCGGGTCATCATAAACAAGACCGCCATCTGGATTAATATTCAAGTTAGCTTCATTTTGCAGCATAGCATATTCAGAAGCCGTACACATCTCAAACTTACCGCTATTTTGGAACTGAAATCCTTCACTGGCAGTAATGTTCACCTGTGCTTTACCTTCAGCACCTTGCTTGGTGGTAACAATGATTACACCGTTAGCACCGCGAGAACCATACATGGCAGTAGCAGAAGCATCCTTCAATACCTCCATGGACTCAATATCATGGTTACTCAGGAATGATATATCGTCCATAAACATTCCATCAACCACATAGAGCGGATTGCTATTATTAGTAGTACCGATACCACGAATGCGCACTTCAGGAGAGCTACCCGGAGCACCGCTTGCAGAGATAAATACACCGGACACACGACCTTGCAACGCGTTAGCCACATTAGGTGTAGAAATCTTTTTCAAATCATCGCTCTTGATAGAACCAACAGCACCGGTCAAGTCTGATTTACGCTGTACACCATAGCCTACAACTACAACTTCATCGATCAACATATTGTCTTCTTGCATTACTACATTAATAGTAGTACGACCATTCACTGCTATTTCTTGGTCTTTCATACCAATATAGCTATAAAGCAAGACAGCGTTACTGGGAACATTGGTAATCTTATAATCACCATCAAGTCCAGTAACGACTCCTTGCTGAGGAGCCCCCTTTACCGAAACTGTAGCACCAATAACAGTCATTCCCGTCTTGTCGGAAACGACACCCGAAACCGTAATTTTGTTCTGCGCCATCGAAACAACGGCAAACAGCAACATCACACATGTAATTAATAAATTTTTCTTCATTTTGTATTGATTTAAAATTCTTTTGCAAAAGTATAGGAGCAATTGATGTATGTCAAAAAACAAACTACCACAAGATTACCACAACCTGCTCAAGCACTACAACGTAACTACTACAGCATTGTATAAAATACTAATTCCCAATAATATACACTAGGAAGTTATTTAAAAAATTATTCAGACTGCAGGCCTATCCAAATAGAAATATGCTGTTGAAGTTACATGATCTTGGCGGTAGAAATTAACAAATCCTGGCGGAAAGTCTTTATCCGTGATATGTAGGTCTGAATTTTCATCTAATAAACGATAGAATTTCAGTTTACCGCTTCTATCTATAGTAACCGGTACAAGAGGAACCTTCGCCTTGTACAGTTCGAGTACCTTTTGATATGGAGCACCTCCAATCTGCTGCAATGTAACTCTTATATCATGATGAAAATAAATCGGGTCCTGCACGTGGAAACGATACATACTCCACCAACAACTGTCCGCATTTGCAATCGGACAACCTTGATAACGGTGGGAATACTCGCCCTGCCCCCAAGCCGTACCAATATAGTCTTCAACTCCCGTACCACTCAATGTGGGAAATTCCTTATCTCCGTCAATGTAGAACTTGATTTCACCTTCTCCCCACCAAGTAGTTTCATAGGCCTTATTGGCAAAGATACCCAAGCTTACCCCCAAAAAGCGCCCCCTGCCCGATAGTTGGGGAAGAACAGTATAATCCACTCCCAACTTGGTGGATTTGTCTTCACGCCAGACAGCATGAAAATAGCTCATCTCCGAATCCCATTCCGGCAATTTAGTAAAGTTAATATCATAAAACAAGTGTGTCAGGTCCTCATCCGAGGTATTCACAAACACCACTTTGGCACCGGTGCGGTAAGGCATCGGAATACAACAGTTAAAAGAACGCTTCTCCGGATTAGAAAAGAAACAGTTCTCAAAACGAGATGTACGTGACAGCGGATTCCCAAAAAAATCTCCCAAAGGGACATCCACTGCCGGAACAACAGAGTTATCCCAATAAAACTTGATACGCAACGCACGAAGCATCTTAGGGTTACGTTTGCTGACTGTCAGCCAAATACGGTTAATGATCCCGGGTCCTTGCTGAGACAACAATACACAGCTGTCTCCCGCCATGATTCTGCCGAAAGCACTTCCTTTTGCACCTTTATTGGCTTGAGCTGCCGTTCCCTTGGCACCGGTAGGATTTTCAAAACTTGTCCACCGCGTTTCATGGCCTTCAGGCACTTTCCATATTTGGGCATGGCTCAAAAAAACAAACGAAAACAAGACTGATATAAGAACTATTCTTTTCATTTTTTTATATTTATGGCATTTATACTATTTCCCTTTATAAGGCAACTTAAAACTCTCACCGATAACGCTCCTCCTATACTTCGCATCGTAAATGCGACGATTATGCTCGGACACTTTACGCCTATAACCTTCTTTATACCTAAAATTACGGCTGACAGGCTGTGGTTCCTTCGGCTCCACTACTACGCGTCCGTTCCAAGTAGTCTGATTTGTACAAGGAGGCAAGGCAGCATCCCAAGCATCAAATTCGGCCAAAAGGCTGTCTGCCAACTCCGGATATTCACCACTCAAATCATAAACCTCTTCCTTATCGTCCTTCATATCAAAGAGCTGGATTTTTCTTGTACTTCCCTGATCGTTATAAACTAACTTCCAATCTCCTTTACGGATGGCAAAATCCTCATCCCTACGCCAGTAAAGCGTAGAATGCGGACGCTTGTCTATAGGCCACTCACTTTTCAGATAGGGTAAAAGGCTGACTCCATCCAAAGAATATTTCTGTCTGGAAGTTCCACCGACAGCCTGCATAACTGTAGGAAATATATCAAGACTGATTACCGGATTATCATAAACCATACCTTGAGGCAACTCCGAGGGCCACGACATTATATAAGGAACTCGAATTCCACCTTCATAAGTATCAGCTTTATATCCTCTGAAAGGTCCAGGACTTGACATGGTCGTATTACCTCTGTCTTTATATTCATAACCGGTGCTACACTCTATTCCCTGCCCACGAGGAGAACCATTATCACTGATAAGAATAAAAAGAGTATTCTCTTCCAAACCATTTTTTCTCAAACTTTCCATGACACGACCTATACCATCATCCAAAGCCAACACCATAGCTGCAAAAACTTTCCGGTCTTCATGATGGAATCGCCTCCCCTCAAGCCGATTCACATAGTGTTCGGGAACTTGCCAAGGCGAATGAACGGCATTATACGAAAGGCAAAGCAGAAAAGGAGAGGAAGCATGCTTGTCTATAAACTCCACAGCTTCACGTGTAAAACAGTCCGTAATATATTCACCACTTTCGTGCAAAGGGGGTTGAATCTCGCCATTCCGATACAAAGGGCAAAAGTCATAAAGTTCCACTCCCGGTTTATCTGTAGAACGATAATAATCATGGGTATCAGACCAAAAACCATAGAATTGGTCAAATCCCCTACGATTAGGAGATTGTTCGGGAGAGTCAGCCATATGCCATTTTCCGACAAATCCCGTAGCGTAGCCACAATCGCGGACCATTTCACCCAAAGTAGATTGCCCTTCGGGAATCTTTGCCCAAGGATGCAGATTGTTATAGAAACCAAAGCGTTGTTGATAAACTCCCGTCAAGATACCTGCACGAGACGGTCCACTTATGGAACAAGACACATACCCTTGGCTGAATTGTACTCCCCTGCGGGCAAGTGCATCAATATTCGGTGTCGATACGTCTACCGCCCCCTGATAACCTACATCCCCCCAACCCATATCATCGGCAATGACCAACACAATATTGGGACGTTGGGATTTATCTCTTTGCACATTGCCTGCATTACTCCCGCTGAAGGGGAGTAATGCAGCAACAGACACTAATGTACATGAAACTTTCATATTGCTATCAGCTTAACGTCCAAAGTCGCATACAGAAGCTTTAATCTTCATTTCCGCCTTATGCTTCTCTGCAAGTTCCACAAGCTCTTTCACTATTTCAGGATGTTTTTCCGAAACCTCATATTGTTCAGAAAAATCTTCTTCCACATTATATAAGAAAGGAATTTCCGGGCGTTCCCAAACAGCATGCCGGGTATAAGGATCGGTAAGGGTACTGAAATGAATCTTCCAAGGACCTTTACGAACTGCCAGTAAATGGCTGCCACGCCAATAATACATCTCATCACGTGAAGACTCCCTCTGTTCCCACAACATGGGAGTCTGATCCATTCCGTCAAGTGTCACTCCCTCAGGTAGAGGAATACCTGCCATATTTAAGAATGTCGGCAAAATATCCATTGTTGCCATCATGCCTTGCTGCGTACACGGCGCTATTCGGCCCGGCATACGGAAAACAGCCGGAACGCGGAGACCTCCTTCCCAACAGGTAGACTTCCCTTGACGTAAAGCACCGGCAGAACCTCCATTCAGGCGCTGTACCAACCATGGTCCGTTGTCACTGGTAAAAATGACCAATGTGTTTTCATCCAGACCATTTTCCTTCAAGGCTTTCAATACTTCACCCACACTCCAGTCCAGCTCCTCGACCACATCGCCATACAGCCCCCGGTTACTCCTGCCTTCGAAACGCTCGTTCGTATGCAACGGCGTATGGGGGAAAGTATGTGCCAAGTAAAGGAAGAATGGACGATTCTTATTCTTTTTGATATAGTCTACAGCATATTCGGTATAACGCCGTGTCAATTCTCCCTGCTCAGGCTTGATTTCAAGAACAGAATCCCCCCGCATCAATGAGGCAGGGCGCATATCGTTCGAATAAGGTATTCCGAAAAAATCATCAAAACCATGGTCAGTAGGCAAATAAGGAGAAAAATGCCCCAAATGCCATTTACCTACACAAGCGGTAGCGTATCCATTCTGCTGCAACAGTTTGGCAACAGTCACTTCATCTTGTCCCAATCCTGCTTTGGAATCCGGGAAAAGAACATCCCGTTTATCGCCATACAGTCCATTACGAACCGGTAACCTGCCGGTCATCAGTGCACTGCGGCTAGGCGTAGAAACAGAAGCGCCCACATAAAACTGTGTGAACTTCATCCCTTCCGAGGCCATACGGTCAATGTTCGGGGTATGTATGGTAGGGTTTCCATAGCACCCCAAATCTCCATATCCCATATCATCACAGAAAATCAATACAAAATTCGGCTGCTCCTTCTCCTGCTCCGAACTACAAGACGAAAACATCATTTGAGAAACCGTAGTAGCAGCCAATAATGGAAATAAACTAATTTTTTTCATTTCATGTCCTCCAACTATTTATTCGTCCCCCCAAAGGTCCGCTTTGTTCCCCTTGTTCTTTCTCCATTCATGACGCCATTTGTGTATCATCACATTGTTTACCATCGGCTTCAGCTTACGGCCCGCCTTGTCGGGAATGGCCGGGACAGCCGTCGCCTTGTCCTGATACCAGTAAGCAACGGTAGCCAGGTCGAGCGTCAGGCAATTGTTGTGTCCATGCTCGATGGTGGCTTTCAGCCCTTTCTCGAAGAAGACGGGATCTTGAATAAAGAACCGATAGACATGTGTACGCCCCAAGAATCCGACATCATTATTCACACGTGGATAGCCGAAGTAGATATGCTGGTAGGGCTCTTTCGGGCACCAGGCGGTGTTGAACAAGTCTTCCGTACCGGTGCCTATCAAGGAAGCCTGTTTTTCACCGTCGATGAACCACATGTCATCGCCTTCACCATACCACATGGGGGTAGGGCACTGTACATAATAGTTCAATCCCACAAAATGGCCCTTTCCCTTGATATCGGCAAACACATAATTGTCGGCTCCGTCCTTATTCTCCGTCTGCTTACCCACGGAACCCCACTCGGTCTCCCCTTCGGGAAGCGCTTCGGTAATCTCACGGTTAAACCACGCATGGAAACGTCCCATGTCCTTGGGCAGTTCCTTCATCTCCACATAGTCTATGTAGTAGTAGAAGGCGCCGATGTTGACATCCGTCTGATTCTCTATCTCAATGCGCGCACCTTTGGCAAAAGGCATGGCGAAATAGCTGCACAAACCCGTACCACCGTTGGGACCGGAAGAAAGGGCAAAAGAAGCATAGTTATACTGTTCGTTCCATCCCTGGCCGAAAAAGGGACCGATGGGGGACACGACAGAAGGCTCGTCGCTGCCGTCCCAGTACATCCGAAGGATGATGTCGTTACGGGAAAGCTGGCGCGGTCCCGGAGACATCGTTATCCAGATATGGTTGATTACGCCTGCCCCCTTGATGTCGGCCAAGACAGCCGTTTCGCCCGGCTTGATGGCCTTCAGGTGGTCACGGTTGTTGCCCGTACGGTCATAACTGCTGACACGGCGGTTGCGCAAGCCTTCCTTCATCTTGGCAAGGTCATACATTTCACTAGACATATTGGTCTGCGCAAAAGCGCTGCCTACTCCCATCAAAAGGGAGAATAAACCTACAAAAAACTTTTTCATCATGGTATTCTTCATTTTTCAAATTATGTTTTTCATCAATCTATCGGTTGTCACTTTCTTGTGGCATCCGACTTCCTTATCTTCTCCTCCAGTATCCGCGCCAGCCTGCGTGCCACTTTGGGATGCTGTTCATACACATTTGTGGTCTGGTATGGGTCTTCCTCCAAATTATAAAGCTGCACAGAGGGTGCATCCGGCTTTATCCGGGCATTTTCTATATCGCTGTTCACCCGATGGGTGAGCTGGAAAGCGGATGCCCCGCCCAAGTCATGGTCACCGACATTCTTTCCGGTAAATCCACCGCTGTTTTGCGCCGGAATATAGACCCACTTCCCTTTGCGAATGGAAAGATGGCTCTTTTGGGAAGGACAGATAATAATATGGTCCCGAATCATTTTCCCGGGATTTCCGATAAGGGCAGGAAGCATATTGAAACTGTCCGGCCCGTCCTGCTCCTGCAATTCATATCCTGTGAGGGCAGCCAAAGTGGCAAGCATGTCAACATTGGACATCAACTGGTTGGATACGCTGCCCGCAGGAATCCTGCCCGGCCAGCGGACAATCATAGGAATGCGATGCCCGCCTTCCCAAGCTCCGAACTTGAAACCAAGAAGCTTGCCGTTGATATGGTGTCCTGCCTTCCAAGCTCTCTGCCCTCCATGATTCAGCATTCCTCCGTTGTCACTGGTGAAGATGAGCAGAGTATTTCCCGCCAGCCCTTCCTCATCGAGGGTACGCATAATCTCGCCTACCACCCAGTCCAATTCATGGATTGAATCACCGTAAGGTCCTGCCTCACTGGTACCTACAAAGCGTTCGGCCGGTGTAAAAGGATGATGGATGTTGGTGGTAGCATAATACAAGAAGAAAGGTGAATCCTTATGTTCCTTTATCCACTGCACGGCCCGGTCTTTCAAAGTAGTGGCTACAGCCCTGTCTTTGTACAAACGGTGCGCAGCCGTGGCTCCACCAATAGAGTTGATACCGAATTTTTCATCGAACTCCTCCGTTTCTGCCCTCTTGCCTCTTACAAACGGGTCGTTGGGATCATAACCCACCACATGATGGTTCTCCACATAAACAAAAGGTGGATGACTGTTGAGAATAGGCACACCGAAGTAATAATCGAATCCCAATTCAAGTGGTCCGGGAGCCAGTTCCTTGTTCCAGTCCATCTTTTCGTCCGTACGGAATCCAAGATGCCACTTCCCCACGATGGCAGTGGAATAGCCGGAACGTTTCATCACATCCGCAATTGTGGTGCGTGCCGTATCAATTTGCAGAGTCTGATTCAGGAAGATTGCCCCCCAAATATCCTCACGGCAAGGATATTGACCGGTCATCAGTCCATAACGTGAAGGCGTGGAAACAGCCGAGGATGAATGAGCGTCCATAAAGCTACGGCCCTGCGATGCCAGACGGTCTATATTGGGAGTCTTGACCTTGGTGGCACCGTAACAACCAATGTCGCCATAGCCCAAGTCATCAACGTTGATAATGATTACATTGGGCTTGACCTCAGTGGAAGCCGGAGATTGCTGCGCGACGGCAGGCAAAACGCTGAATCCCATCCCTACTGTGAAGGAGAGAGACCCGGTAAGTAATTTGTGTTTCATATTTCACTCAATTTATCGGTTAATACAACATCCTTGCAAATAGAAGGTCAATGAATCCTGAATATCTTTATCCCATTCAAGAACGTCATTCCCTTCACCGCCTCAAAGTCCACTGTAAGGTTTCCACCGGTTACGGCAATACGCAATTTCTTGGATATGCAACGGTTCCCGCCTACTTCTATCGCCGGAGAGAAATGGCTCAACCAAGGCCGACCGTTAACAGAAACATTGAAGACACTGCCGCGGAAATCGGCATTGTCTAGGGTAGCGACAGCTCCCAAATCGTAAGTCACCCGTTCGGAACGTGCGTTCAGGTCAGCAAAAAGAAGTTCCACTTCATAGTCGCCGTCGGGCAAGTCGAAGCGATAGGCTTTGATGCCCTTGCGTTTGGTCTGGAGCAAAGGAACGTTACGGGTGTCTTTCACTTCGGCAGTGGTTCCGATACGTCCCGGAGAACGGCGGAAAATCTCTCCACCTATGTAGCCCCAACTTCCAGGAGTATAAGCTTGGTCGGGAAGCCAGCAAAGATCACTCTTGTCATCCGTAAAGAAACAGTTGCTGCCCACGTTCACTGCAAGTTCCAGCTGTCCGGAGCCGACTGCCGCGATATGGCGAGGCTGCATCTTCACAAAAATGTCCGAAACCTGCTCCACCTTCTTCCCATGGCAGATACCTGAAGCCACAAGCGTGTTTCGCCCCGCAACGAGAGGCACTTGCCACACTGCATGGCAATTCTCGATGCCTTGCACGGAGAGCTTCGTGCCGTTGGCAGACAGCTCCACCCTATCCAGATTGGAATACACTTTCACCGGATGTTCCACCGCTTCACCGTCCGAAACCACAGTCCGATGCTTCCAGTCATCCACAGCAATGTGCAGCACCGGAATATCCTTGCGCAGGAATGCCTGGAAATAATAGAACACATCTTTAGGACGGCGGTCATTGTACATCAAGCCTTTATTATTGATATGCGGCGTAGCCTCCTGGCGACTGGCAGAACTGAAATCAATGAAGTTCCACTCCGTGGCGCCCACTATGAACGGTCGCTTCATGATAGCGGGCAGATAGTATTCGAGGTACAACTGCTGCCATTGCATGGAGAAATCGAATATCTGCGGATCGAGCGACTGCAAGCGCGGGTCGGAACCGGCACCGAACTCACTGATTATTAACGGACGGTGCGGGTATTTACGATGCTCTTCGTCCACAAAGCGGTCGAAAGACTTGAAGTCATTCTCATACCAACCCTGATAAAGGTTCCAACCGGAAATGTCGGTGATATTGCTGAGACCGATTTTATTGTAAATCTGATTGCCGTGGTAGGCCATCGTACTCAGACGGTAGGGGTCTTCCCTCTTCAGAGTTTCCTCCAGATGCCGGGCAAGCGCCAAGGTATTCTCGTAGAAACCGTTGAGCCGTTGTTTCTTCACCCGATACTGCAGCTGGATAACAGCCTCGTTCATATACCCCCACATAATGACGGACGGATGGTTGTAATGCTGGCGAATCATTTCGCGCAAGGCGCTTGTGGCATTCGCGCGGAACTCGTCACCCAAAGCTATCAAATCTACTACCGGAATCTCCTCCCATACCAGCATGCCGAGTTCGTCGCAAGCACGCAACACAGCATCGTCCTGTGGGTAATGTGCCAGACGGACAAAGTTCACACCCATGTCTTTCAGCAACTGCATATCCCTGCGGTGCATCTCATCCGAAAGCGCTATGCCCATCGGCATCTGGTCCTGATGACGGCAAGCTCCCATAAGTTTCAGGGGTTCCCCATTCAACTTGAAGCCTTCCTGCGCATCCACGCTGAACCAGCGGACCCCCAAAGGGACACGTGTCTCATCTTTCAACACCTTGCCACGCACATCTTTCAAAGAAACTTTCACGCTGTACAGATAAGGGGAATCGGGCGACCACAACTGTGGCTTTTCCAACTGTAACCGTTCCTCGAAGGCGAACGCCCCGTCGGCATCTATCCGGACGCTGCGCAAAGATTGGGTTACGGTCTTCCCATCGGTATCCAGCACCTCGACGTCCAACTTCAACACCGCACGCCGCACATCACGGTTCACCAAAGTCCCACGCACACTGATTTCCGCCCTATCCTCACTCACGGAAGGCAAATCGACATAAATGCCCGTAGAGGCATAGTCGGTAAGGCTGATGTGCTGCTTTGCAGCACTGATGAGCCACACATTGCGGTAGATGCCGCCAAAGATGGTGAAGTCGCCGGACAAAGGAGGTATCCGGTCGTTCTGATTATTGACGTGCACCATCAGCAGATTCGGGGCATCAGTCCTTACTTTATCCGTAATGTCTACGGTAAAGGCAGAGTAACCTCCTTTGTGGGTAGTGAGCAGCTCGCCGTTGAGGTACACATCTGCCAGAGAATTGACAGCATCAAATTTCAGGTAAAGCTGCTTATCCCGCATCTGCGCGGCATCCGTACGGAACTCTTTCTTATACCAGGAAGAAGCCCTGCGGTAGTTACGGGTAGAATAGGCATCCGCATTCCAGGTATGCGGCAGATGTACCTGCTGCCAACCTTCTTCATGGCGTTGCACTTCCTGCAACCGATTGTCATCACATGCGGCATAATACCAGCCGTCATTAAAACTCTGAACCACCCGCCCAGCATTGACAACCGGGTACATGGTGGACAGACACAATATTAATAAAAATATTTTCTTCATGTTTTTCAATAGATTATATTATCTCACACAAGTCAGGCAAATACTGCAAGAATACTGCATATAGTTTGTAGTGAAAATGCAGACAATATGCAGCAACAATGCCATCTCAACGCAGTGGCTCGAATGCTGCATATTGCCGCCTTGGGAATCAGTTAGAGTAACTTGAACGCTGCTTTTTTTACGTCCCGGCAACTTCTGCCAATCATCACCTCAAAGTCACCCGGCTCGCATACAAAATCAAGATTGTAGTTGTAGAACTTCAGCAATTCGGGGGTAATCTTGAAAGATACTTTTTTAGATTCGCCGGCTTTCAGGAAAATCTTTTCAAAGCCTTTCAACTCTTTCACCGGACGGGTTACACTTCCCACAAGGTCACGAATATAAAGTTGAACCACTTCTGCACCGTCTCTCTTGCCGGTATTGGTCACAGTCACGGTAGCAGTCAGTTCACCCTTATCCGTCATGCTAGTCTTGTCCAAAGCCACGTCGCTATAAGAGAATGTTGTATAGCTCAAACCGAAACCGAAGGGATAAAGCGGTTCATTGTCTATGTCTATATAGTTGCTGCGGAATTTCTGGAACCATGCACCGTCGGCAAGAGGGCGGCCCGTGTTCTTGTGGTTGTAGAACAAAGGAATCTGTCCCACGCTCTTCGGGAAAGTCGTAGTCAGCTTTCCGCTCGGGTTCACATCACCAAACAGTACATCGCCGATGGCAAAACCTGCCTCACTGCCCGCAAACCATACATTCAGAATGGCCGGCACGTTTGCCTGCTCCCAGTTCAGTACCAGCGGACGACCGGTAAACAGCACCAGTACCACAGGTTTTCCCGTTTTCAATAATTCCTGTAACAGTATGCGTTGGGTGTCCGTCATTTCAAGATTCGTGCGGCAACTGCTCTCTCCACTCATTTCCGAAGACTCACCGAGCGCAGCCACAATAACATCCGATTTGGCAGCCACGGCAAGAGCCTCGTCCAGCAACTCCTTGTCCGAACGATTGTCACGGTGTAAAGAACGTCCGAACATAGTGGCACGTTTCTCATATTCGGCATCACTCATCAAATTACAGCCTTTCGCAGTCAGTATTTCGGCTTTGCCGCCTGCTACCGCCTTCAAACCTTCAGCCAAAGAAGTAGCATTCTTCAATACGGCAGCCACACTCCAAGTACCCGGCATATTACTGCGGCTGTCTGCCAACGGACCTACCACAGCAATAGTGCCCTTCTTGGCCAGCGGAAGCACATTACCCTCGTTCTTTAGCAACACCAAGCTCTCCGAAGCAATCTTACGCGCAACGGCACGATGCTCTTTGGTAAAGATTTGCTTCTTGGCACGCTTCACATCACAGTATTTATAAGGATTATCGAACAAGCCCAACTTGTACTTAGCTTCCAAAATACGGCGACAAGCCACATTAATTGTTTCTTCTGTCACTTTTCCTTCTGTCAATGACTTCTTGAGCGTACCAACAAATGCATCGCTCACCATATCCATATCTACACCAGCATTCAGCGCCAACGCGGCAACAGTCTGCGTATCGCCCATGCCATGGTCGGTCATTTCTGTAATTCCGGTATAATCTGTCACTACAAAACCATCAAACCCCCACTGCTTACGCAATACATCCGTCATCAACCACTTGTTTCCAGTGGCAGGAATGCCATCGACCTCATTGAAAGAGGCCATCGCACTGCCCACACCGGCATCAACCGCCGCCTGATAGGGCAACATGTATTCATTGAACATGCGCTGATGACTCATATCTACTGTATTATAGTCACGTCCTGCCTCACCGGCACCATACAAGGCAAAATGCTTTACACAAGCCATGATTTCATCATTACGGCTCATATCCTTTCCCTGATAACCACGTACCATGGCCTGCGCAATGGCTGCTCCCAGAAACGGGTCTTCACCGTTGCCCTCGGACACACGCCCCCAACGGGCATCACGGCAAATATCCACCATCGGACTGAATGTCCAGCAAATACCGTCGGCGCTGGACTCAATGGCTGCAATACGCGCCGATTCTTCAACCGCCTTCATATCCCATGTACACGACAATCCCAAAGGAATGGGAAACACCGTTTCATATCCATGAATAACATCCATACCAAATAAGAGAGGAATACCCAAACGACTTTCTTCAACCGCCTGCTTCTGTACATCGCGGATACGTTCCACGCCTTTCAGATTGAAAAGCCCGCCCACTTCACCGGCACGAATACGTTTGGCCACATTACTACTTTTAGCCTGACCGGTCGTAATCTCACCGGTAACCGGCAGATTCAACTGACCTATTTTCTCTTCCAGGGTCATCTTCTTCATTAAATCGTCGATGAAACGATCCATATCCTGTGGCGACTTTTGTGCCGACGCGGTTAGAAAACCTGCGGCAAACAACAGGACGGATAGGCTTAACTTTTTGTATATCATATTATTATAGTTACTTTTATCTCTATTCATATAAAGTCCTCCTGATGCGTTGAATGTTCGGCACCGAGGAGGACATTGTTCGACACCGAGGAACAGTAGTTTCGGCACCGAGGAAACAACCGTTCGGCACCGAGGAACTTTCTTATTGGTAGTCGGGGTTCTGTACTAACACTCCTTTAGACTTGTCGATCTCTGTCTGCGGCAGTGGAAGCAGTGCGTTTTTGTCCTGATAATTGGTTTTACCGGCTGCGTGCAACACTTCTTTTGCAATGCCCCAACGAACGAGGTCATAGAAACGGTCGAATTCCAACCCTAATTCCACACGGCGTTCGTGGCGGATGGCTTCACGCAATTCTCCCTGATCGGTAGTCGTCACTTTAGGTAATATATTGGTATTGGTGCCTCTGGCGCGTGCGCGTACTTGTTCCAAATAGTCGATTGCTTCACCCGGAATACCTTTTTCATTAGCTGATTCGGCTCCCATCAGCAGTACATCTGCGTAGCGGATCAGACGAATGTTTACCCAGAATCCTTTGTTGGTATATTCTTTACGCAAAGCCGGGTCGGTATAGGCTTTCTTGTTAAAGTAAGCACCCATTGCCGGAGAAACCGGAGATTCGCCGTATGGCTCGTTGGTGTTTTCCGGAGTGATAGGCTCGCTGTCCGAGTGGCGGAAGTAGAGTAGGGTGGAGTTTTTGCGTGGATCACCCTGTTCGTAGGCTTGCGCCATGTATTCTGTTGCCATGTGCCATCCCCAGCCCAAGTCCCATTGACCTGCTCCGCGTACACCTTGTACTTCACAGAACTGGCTACCGATAACGGTACTTTGAGGAAGAGCGGCAGTAGCTGTACATTGCAACTCGAATATAGAACCTCCGTTATTTTCACCATCATCCGTGAAAATCTCATTATACGGAGTCTTTAAGTTGTAGAGCCCCTTTTTGATGACATCGGTGGAGGCTGTGTACATATTGTTCCAGTCGTTGCGCATCATATAAGTACGCGCGTGTAAGGAACGGGCAGCTCCCCAAGTCAGTCGTCCGGTGTATTCGCTACTCCATGTTTCCGGCAATGACTCTTCTGCTGTTTTCAGGTCCTTGTCAATCTGCTCATAGATTTTATCAGCGGTTGTCTTCGGGATATTGGCTTCCGAAGCGTCGTTGATCTTGTAAGTCACCAAAGGAACTTCGCCGAAAGCTCTTACCAGATTGAAGTAACAATAAGCGCGGAAGAAAGAGGCTTCTCCTTTGTTGATAATATCTTCAGCTTCTGTCTGTCCGGCTGTCTCTTTCTCTGCAATAGCGGTAAGAATGTCATTACACTGGTAAATGATGGCATAATTCCTTCCCCAATAAGCACCCAGCAGGCCGTTGGTCGGTGTGTATACGAAGTCGTCGTACATTTCGGCCACGTCAGAACCGTCACTGGAAATACTTCCTTTTTCCGAGTCTTCGGAACGGAAACAGTGGATGGCAAGCGCGGGAGGTCCGGCAGTGACATCATAGTTACGCATCAGCGTATACACATTATAAATCTTACCGTTGACCAGTGCGTTCGGATTGTCATCTTCCGTGAACTGTCCTTGCGGACTACGATCCAGAAAGTCACTACAGCTACCTAGAAATAATGTAGTTGAAGTAATAAGGGTTGCAAATATATATTTATTCAGTTTCATATAATGATAGTTTTAAAGATTAAAGTTGTGTTCCGCATGGAAAACTGGCAGTGGCACCTTGTCACTAGAATGTTAGGTTAATGCCGAAGGTGTAGACTGCAGGTACAGGATAACTACCGTTATCTACTCCGAATGCGGTGGCAGTTCCTCCAAGTTCGGGAGTATATCCGGTGTTATGTTCCCATGTCTTCAGGTTCTGTATGTTGACATAGACTTTCAGAGCTTGCAGA
>OJRP01001096.1_pt1 | contig 15190 bp, 8 predicted proteins | sample 1599201 | NCBI WGS metagenome assembly OJRP01 (sample SAMN03922534, study PRJEB24848) | human gut metagenome | isolation source: stool sample | host: Homo sapiens | place: Germany | collected 2010-05
CCGGCAGCGCGACGCCGTTTAGCTGGATCGCCTCGATGACGTTTTGCTGTGCGTCCGCCGCGATGCCTGCGAGCTTCTCCTTTTCGGCGGTCGTGTAGTCGTTGCTGGACAGGCCCTTGCCCGCCTCGGCGTCCACCTTGCCCGCGAGCGCAGCCGACAGCCCCGTCACCTTGTCCATGGCGACGGCGGCGAGCGATAACGTCTTGCCATCAGGATTGATCACAAACTCGGACGATACAGCATCGATGGCGTTGACCTGCGCGCCCTCGGCGATGCCGGAGAGCTTGGTCTTTTCTTCAGTGGTATAGTCTTCGGTCGAGAGCTGCTTGCCTTCAACCTTGTCCACCTTGCCGTCAAGCGCGGCGGAAGTCGCATAACCCGACAGGTCAACCGTACCCGCAAGCACATCCCACGCCGTGCCCGTCCACGCCACGTTGTCGCCCGCCTTGATGTCGTGTTCCGCGTCGGCTGCCGCGACATTGTAGACATCGCCAGCTACAACGTCCGCACTGGGCAGTTCGGCATACGTCGCGACGCTGCCCTTGTAGTGGTAGACGCCAGCAACCTTGCTGTCCACCTCAGCTTTGGTGTACACATTGCCCACAGCGGTCTGCAAATCCCCGACATCCGATTCCAGCCCTTCAACCGCCGTCTGCAATCCCTCGACCGTCGTGGTGTCGGGCTTGATCCACTCGATCGAGCCGTCCGCTTTCTTCCTCGGCTGCGCGCCGGTCTCGGCGGCGGCGAATCCGAGGATCTGCACCTGACCGTCCACGATGGCGATCGACGTGCCGTCCGCCGTCAGCGAGGAGCCAACCGCCTTGAGCGTCTTGTCCGGCTGGATGACGTACAGCGTTGCAACGCCACCCTCGACCACCATGATCTGCTGGCCGTAATAGAACGCCGTGGTCGAGCTGCCCGCAACGTCCGCCGTCGCGGCCGCAGCCTGTGCCTCACTCAGAGAAGTAAAATAGCTGTTCCAATCGAGCGGCAGCGCCGACGTCATTGCGAAGGGAACAGAAAAGTTCAACTTAGGAAGCGTATTCACACCCATTTCTCTGTCACCCCTTCCTTTAGATCGTCACCTTGTAGGTATTTGCTGTGTCGTTCGCGCTGGCAAAGTCGAGCGTGTAGACCTTATAATCGATCGCCGTCGCACCGTTCGCGCCCTCGACCTGCACGGTCTGCTGCGTGAAGCTGGGTTTGATCTCGGCGGACATGCCGTTGACGTCCTGAATCGAGGTCACGTCGCGCAGCGTGGCCGGATAGGCGATGATCACGCGCAGCGCGCCAACCGGGATCGAGACGTTAAACGTCGCGCCATTTGCGAGCGCCTTGCCACTCTTGCCCGCAAGGCCGCGGATAATTGCCGAGGTCACAGTCTCCTTGGCCGTCACCGTGCCGTAGAAGCTGTTGCGGTAGCCGGTAATCGCGCTGGACGTCTTCGACTTCGTACCCGCCTGAATCGCACCCGCCGCGTAGTCGTTGCCGACGTTGGTCTTGGGCGTCGCGCCTGCGCCGTGCGTGGCCTGCGCCGTGATGGTATAGTTCGTATCATCCGCGACGGCCACGGGATCAAACTGCCCGGAAGCCGTAGAAGCGCTGTGCCCGGCGGTATCGGTGATCTGCCACTCCGTCGCCGTGACGCCAGTCGCAGGGCCATATTGGTAGGATCCGGGATTCAGCGACGCCGAATACTGCGGCGTGACGCTTTCACCAACCTCATACGCCTTTGCCTGCGCAAACGTCAGACTCACGCTCGGCTGCGTGATCGTCGGGTTCTTCTCCTTTACATAAATGGTCTGGAAGACTTCCTTCAGATTTTTGCCCGTGGACGGGATCGTCGCCTGACCGTTGGTCAGGGTGATGTGGCCAACCTCGGACGTCGTGAGCAGATCCTCGTCAAAGTAGACGTTTTCTGCGTTGTAGTTGCCGTCCATCGCCGCCCACGCCGTGCCGTTGTAGACATAGGCCGTGAAGCTGTACTTGTCGCCGGAGATCAGCGTCTTGACGACGAAGATGTCGTCCTTGTTGGGAGACGCGCCGGAGAGCACGCGCTCGATCACCTCTGCGTCGGTTTCGCTGCCCTCGCGGATGCCCTCGTAGTGCGTGGCCGTGGACGCTGCGCCCGCGCCGATCACGGGCAGGTTTTCGTAAGCCGTCACGCCGTCGCCGACGCGCAGCTCGTGCGTCTCCGAGTTCCAGCAGGGCTCGCCGTCCTTCGGGACGCCGGTCTTGTTCGTCTCCCAGTCCGCCGAAGTATCCCGGCGGAAGAGGACAATCCCCTGTACCGTCTGTTCTGCCATACAAGTCCCTCCTAATTCTGTTTTGTAAGGCCCTCGGCGTTTCCGCCGTCGAGGATGATCTGGTCGGGCAGTTTTCCAGCCAATGACGCGAGCCATTCCTCCTCGCTGCCCGTGAAGCCGTTCTGCACGGCAATTTCGTAGGCGCTGTAGCCCCGCAAAACCTGCCGGATGCCTTCCATTTTGACCGTTTGGTTAATGGATTGAATGCTGACCGACACAATTTTTACATCAGATGACATGGGCCGCACCTCGCAGTTCCAGCGACGGCTGCTCGTCGCCGCTCCACAGCGGATAGACACCGTCGGTCTGGTCGTTGGCGATCACATTCCCAGCCTGATCCGTGCCGGGGTCGGTAACAAGGATCAGTGTCCACACATAAGTAGCGGGCGATAGATCTCGCGTGTCTTGATTGCTCAAACTGACAGTGATCGAGTATCCACCGTTTTCATTCTTCACAATCGGATAAGCCTTTTGAAAGACCGTCGTATACGTCGTCGACCGCGCTCTGGCAATTGCGAAGACACCGACGTCCTTCTCCGGGTTCAGTTCACCATCCGTTGTGATGTCGATTTGAAAATGCCCCGTCGCCCCACGAGTCAGTACGATATCGCCGGTCGATTCATTGATTTGAAGTGCATTCAGCGCGCTAACCACGTTGCATCCCTCCCCGTCGGTTCTTCATGCTCAGTCCGTGTTCTTCGTGTACTCGATGGTGACAAAGCCCCGCTCGCACGCGCGGCTGGAACCCATGCCAACGGAAATTTTCGCATCGGCTTTGATGTTGGCGATCTCGATCTTAATGCCCCACGTCCCGATCGATCCGGTGTCCACGTGCGGCAGCGGCAGCCAGTAGTCCCCGCCGTCCGGCTGCACCATGCCGCAAATGGAAACGACGTCGCCCAGCGAGCCGGACGGAATCCCGATGGAGAATTCCTTCGACTGCCCCGCAGGCATCGCGCCCAGCGAGATCGTCTTGCGGTAGACCGGCCGGCCGTCAATCCAGATGCCGCCAGTCTCCTGCTCGTCCTCCGAGTAGATCGTAACCCCTACAATTCCTCCGCGAGCGTGCATGGGATAACCCACATCCAGCTGCGGATTTGACGGCGTGCCGAGCGTGTACATGCCGATGCCCACGCCGTTCGGCGAGACGTGCATGAGCGCCGAAGCGATCTCGACCTGAGACGCAACGGTCGCCGAGGAAAATTCATCATTCACGCTGAGCGTGAACAGAACCGCCTCGTTTGCAGGGATTTGTGCTGTAATAATCGTGCGGTCGTTTGCTAAGCTGAGCGACGCCATAAGCCCCCAGTCGAGCGATACACTATTAGATGTGCCCCACGTAATCGTGGCATAAGCCGGATTGTTCCCACCGGCAGGGTCGTGTGACGCCAGCAGCGATACCCACACATGATCGCCGTCGCTGGATGCGACGTAATTCGTCTGGCCATCGTCGTCAATAACCGCCGAATATCGTTGAATCACGAACGAGTGAATCGTGATCGGAGACACCGAAATGACGGAGATCGTCAGCGTCTCGACTGTTGATCGCCCTCGACTGTCGGTCACTGTTGCAGTGTAGACATGGCTTCCAGATTCCTCGAACACCTCTGTGATGACACTGGACGCATTCGAGTTTGTGCCTTCACCGCCGGAGATGTTGCAGCTTACGATCGTCGCGCCGTACTGCGACGACGCGTCCACAATGGACAGCAGCGCCTTGCCGATGTGCTGATAATAGCCTCCGCTGGTCTCGTATGGTGTCGAGTTAAACGAGTAGGACGGCACGACGCTCGCGGGAACCATCACGGTGAATGGAATCTCACGAGTGGCGCTGACCGAGCCATTGACCAGCGTCGTCAGCGTACAGATCGCCTGCCCGCTCGTGGCGTTGGGCATCTGGCTGCACCAGTTCATGGGAATCGTGTAGTTGGTTGAGGTGGCTCCCGACGGCAGCGTCGTAATGCTGGAGGACGCATTGCCCAGGCTCCACTGCACCCGGTGCGTAACCGTGCCGGATACGTCCAGCGGATCGATGGTCAGACTCACATTTTGACCCGCGTCCACCGAAGTCTTGTTGAGCGTGCCCTTACTGCCCTTCGGCTCGTATTCGATGTAGATAATGGTAGCGTCGATTTTGAGGTAGTTGGAGGACCAACTTCCGCTGCCAGCGCCTTCGTTCCGGTAGACGACCAGCGTCTCGGTTTGGCCGTCCTGGAGCCATGCAACGAATGCGCTGAACAGCGCGGGGTTGCTCGACGCCGAAAGCTCGATGTTCCGCACGCCGTTGTAGGCGTTGGCGATCGAGATCGATCCCATCTCTGCCCCGATCATGCTCTGGCCCGTACCACTGATTGCGCTTTTTGCACCGCGCCAAAAGGTCAGCGTCTTGGTGCTGTTGCTGCCCGCGGCAAGAAACCGCAGCGCAACGGTAATCTGGCTGATCTCCTGATCCGCCCAGACGACCGAGTTGTGCAGCCCCGCATAGCGGATCGCGCCGACGCGGGGATAGTTGTTGCCATACGCACCCTGCGTCGCGCCGGACGAGTCCCAGTCGGAATAACTTGTACGCTTGACAAATGCGTGTTGGTTCGAGCCCAACTCGTAGTGCATCAGCCCACCTCCTCAGGAATGAAGATTACGCCGCCGTCATAGGCGTTGCGCATCACGACTCGCGTGCCGACGGCGTCGACCGGGCCGAGCTGCACTGCCTCCGTAATCAGCCGCCGCTTGGCAAACGATCCGATCTTTTCATTCAACTGCAGGATATGGAATCCTGTGTCGTCGATCCTCGTGGAATAGGTACTCCCGGCCTTGCCGATGTCGAGGCCGTCTGCGCTGAACGTATACCACGCCTTGATGAGTTCGTCGGTCGCGATGAGCATCTGAATCGTCGTATTGGCTGTAATGTCAATGCTGTTTCCGATGGCGTTGATCGCCGTCACGGCCAGCTCAGGGATCGTGGCCGACGCGATCATTGCCTGTGCCGCGGTGATCTTGTTGGCCGTCAGTGCATCGGTCAGGATCGTGTTGATGACTGCGCTGCTCCCCATGATGTTTCCGCCGTCCATCTCGGGAATATCCACGTCCGAATCGACGATGCCCTTCCCGTCGTCCGTCTCGCCCGCTTCGATCTCATCGTCGGTTACTTCGATCTGCTCGGTGATCAGCGTGCCGTCCGACTGGACGTAGATCCGGTAGTAGTTCCCGTCCTCGCCCTTGATGACCAGATCACCAAGCGTCGCAGAGGCCAGAAACGCGCTCGTCGCAACGAGCCGGTCGATATAGAGTTCGTTTGCAGAGCCCACTCGAAATATCAATTCGTCGGTAATCAAGTCTTTAACGGTCGCGAAGTCGATTCCCGCGTAGTCCGCGTAAATCTTGACGAAGTTGCCCAGCACTGCCGCCAGCTCGTCGGTCTCGATGTTGTCCGCGGTGATGTTCCCCACAAGCAGCGTCACGATATCCGCCACCGCCGCATTGAGCGACGCCGTGTCGATCTTGTCCGCCGTTACCGACCCTGCCTGAATCTTATCCGCCGTGACGGAGCCCGCAGCCAGTTTCTCAGCGGTGACGCTCTGGGCCTGGAGTGCATCGGTGTTGATGCTGCCCGACTGAATGTGCTTCGCATTGATGATATCCGCCTGGAGCGCGCCGCCGCTGATCGTCCCCTGCGTGATCTTGTTGCCGTTGATTCCGCTGGGGATCTGCCACGACGTAATGCCCGAATTGGCAAGTGTCTCGCCGACCTCGCCGATCGTCATGGAGGTCATGCGGTCGAGCAGGCAGTCCCACTCGATCTCCGAGATTCTCGCCGTGATGTCGATGCCTATGTCCGGATGCTGGACGATCACGTAGTCGTAGAGGAAGCAATTTTCGAGGTTTGCAAACTGCTTGTATTCCTCCGTATCGCCGAGATTGATGAAATCCACTTTCATCGAGATCTTCGGGAGATCGCATCCGTTCTCAAACATCTCTTCCGCCTGAGCGATCATTCTCGCCCGGGCGACTTCGGTCGTCAGCTTCGTCCCGTCCTCTTCCTCTTGCCCGACGCGGCAGTTCTCGCATTTCAGGCAATAGACGTGGCGGACAGGATAATCGCCGATCCTCGGGCTGTCAACAAACTGGTCGATCAGCGGATCGCCTCCGAGGTAGAGGCCGTCGCCATTCTCCTGTTCGCCGACCGGGATGATTCGAGTGATGACCGAGTCCTCGTCGGATTCAAATTCCACGCCCAGCATGTTCTTGCTGTACTGGATCCGAACGCCGCGATTGAGCCCGGGATCGTGCAGCAGATACAGATCGTGGTTGTTCCGCACGAGATTGACGTGGTATTTCGCGCACAGCCCTTCCTCCGGGTCAAGGAAGGCGGCGATCATCGTCTTGCCGCGAAGCCCGGTGCCCGGAACGGCCTCGTTCGCGACGTTGGTGTGCACCGAGAATCTCGTCTCTCCACCGTAGCTGTCGCTCAGAACCCAGCTTGCTGCCTCCTGCAGCGGCATCGTTTGATTGCCCGGATAGTAGAAGTGCGTGGCGTCGTAGAGCAGATCATAGGTGATGTGACGGGCATAGACTGTGACGCTGTCCAGATTTTTGGTCACTTTGTAGATTCGGAAATACTGATCCATGACCGTCCATGGACTCTGCACTTCCTCAATAGCCTGGCTGTTGTCTGGAATCGTAACCTCCTCAACGAGCTCCAGTCCTGTGGGATAAACCCACCCCGTTCCGTATTTGCACACGACTTTCCAGCGATCGTCATCCAGCCATTCGTAGGGCTGGTAGACGACGGTCACGGTGTCGCCCGGCTCCATGACCTTCATCTTGCTGCTGCCGGTTTCCTTCTTGTACAGAGTCCGCTGCGCCGTCGATGAAAGCTGATTGAGCGGCTTGACCTTGTAAACAGATACGGCGGTTACGCAGCTTCCATTTTGAATTTCCGGCGTGGTGCGCACCGGAACCGGAACGACGAGGATGTTCTGCCGCTCCAGCGCCGTGTATTTGCCGTAAGGGTCGATCGGATGCTCCAGCTCGATGGAGCTTTCGCCGTTTGCGACCTCGTGGAAAGTGCAGGAAATCGGGATCAGTGCCCCAACGAGCCCCATCGTCGAGTAGTCATTGCCCTCATCGTCCGGGCCGAATACGCGGATGTCGCTCATCCAATGCACCTCCATCTCGGCGTGATGACGGCTTTCGTGATGCCGCTCGCAAGGGTAACGAATGAATTCCCTGTTTCGATCCTGGGCCACTCGCCCGTCACGCGCGTATTGAGCAGCGTGAACGGATCGCTGGGATTCGCGTCTTCGCCCTTGTAGGCGATCTTCGCATCGCAGTCCACCATGATATAGTCGATGTCCTCAAAGCTGTTGACGATCAAGGACGACGATCCGATCATGATCGTGCCCTCGCCCGTGCCTTCAAGCCGGATCAGCGGCGCGGAGGCGATGTTTCCCTGATTGGCCAGCGAATACGGACTTGTGCTCGTGGTTACAGTAATCGGCGTGTTGCCGCTGTTCAAATAAAAATAGGGCTCGCATCGAAACTGCACTTGAAACGAGACGTGCGGGTTCCCTCGCACAATCTGGTCAAAGCTGATCTGGTTCGATACGCGCCCTTTGTAATATCCATTGGTCCGGTTGTAGAAAGTAACTTCGCCGCTTCCCCGGAGCCATGCGCTGATCTTCGCAATCCGATCCAGCGTCTCTCCGGCTTCGACATGAAACGGATCGTCGATGATGCAGGTGACGCCGAGCGTGACCTCGTCGTAGACGCCGTCCCCTTCGAGCAGCGTAAGTGTGCCGCTTCGCCCGGGAATTTCCTGCGTGGTGGCTCGTTCGGAGGCGGCAACCACGGAAGGCGTCGTCAGGACGTGCATTCCGTAAGTGTCGCACTGAACGCCGTTCCATTTGAACCATGGGTACAAGAGCATCGCCTCCTAAAGGTTAAATCTTTGAATTATGGTAGACACTGGCAAATGAATCCTATATAATAAACTTGTTACGCGCTCATGTGAAGATATAGTGCAAGTGATGTAAGGAAAATATATCTACTATGAAGGAGGATGCTACTACGAAAGAGAACACCCTTGCCGTCCTTGGCTGGACGATCAACATTTTTAAACTGGCGTCGCCATACATCTCGGTGTACGCAGAGATGAAAAATCGGGAGCACGCAGCAAAAATAGAACTCCGCGAGAAGTATGGACGATCGCTGATATACCGTTTAAGCGACCCAGACCTATCGATGGAACATAGACCCCAATTAGTTTCCGAATTTGAAAATAATTTAGAGCATATGAATCGTGATCACAAAGGTGCCGAGCACCTTCGCTCTGCCCGTGGCAAAGGCAGAAGTCGTAAAGTAGCGCCTACAGTCAAGAAGTAGATTTTAAGAGCGCGTAACAAGAACAGGGTCAGGCTCTGATACAGCAAGACCCTGTTTTTATCAAATGTAAAAGTGCGCGACGCATGAGGATAAGTAGTGTATTGAATGTAAACCCAGAGCGAATGGAGGTGAGAAACCTTGAAAGAGAAGCTCTTCAATTTCCTTTGGGATTGGCTCTTTCCTACCGCGGCAAAAGCGTTCTTAGCTTACAAGGAAACCGAACAACTCCAGGACGCAAAAAACAAGCAACTTCCCGAGTAACGATCTCATAATCGTTTACGCTTAAGCAGATCAAGTTTTACATTTCGAGGTTCCTGACCTCCGGCCCGCCATTTGGCAACGGCGGTACCCGATAATTCGCCTAGTGGATAAACAGAGAATTTTAGCGTCGCGCATATAAAAACAGGGCCCCGCTGAGCAGGAGCGAGGCCCGGTTTTTTTTTTTAGCACCTAATTGATCTTTGCGTTTAAGGCTCCACCCTTTATAGACAGAATCATTCCCTCTCGCAAATAAACGTATTCTGTGTCATCATAACTCAAGAAGTTCCAACTTCCATCATCATTATCGAAAGATGTTTCATTTTCATACGTATACATGTTACACGAATCGCTTACGAGCGACAGCTCATATTTTCCAGATTCTATATCGGTGCCTATATAATATACCCCGGAAAAAAGCATGAATTCATTCCCACTGAAGTCAACATCGCTCTTTATTGATTTCGCGATACTATCCTGCACTTTTATGTACATGCCATCTTTCAGCATTATAAATGCCTTTTCATCAGCAGAGGAAAGATAATACCATTCCCAATAGTCAGAGTTGTACAAATCATCCTCGCTTAAATACGTATACACGCTACATGCTTCACTGTTTTTTGCAAGCTCATAGCAACCAGCTTCAATGTCCGCGCCTACTTCATATGTGCCAGGATACAAATCAGTCAGGGCACCAGAATTTCTGAGTTCTTCTTCGCGTGCTTCATTTTCAGCCAATATTGTTTCGCCTTTTTCAGACATCGCAACCGTAACCTCGATTACGTCAACACTTTGATCCACAACCTCGGCATCATCCTCACCGGAATATGTAAATGCCATCTCCGTATTGGGCGCTTGGTCTTGCGCTGTGACGAAATAGTATTTCGCGTAATCCCCTTCAATATTCACAGCGTATCCCTCTTCATCTAAAGTGATAATCTTGACGATACCGTCTGGTCCATAGCTATCATATCGGTTCCCATTAAGGGCTATGTATCCGACATTTTCAAGAGACCTACCAACGTAATCTCTGACGTATTGCGTATCGCGATTCGGGGATGGTGTAATGTCTTCAATCTGCGGAACAGTTGAAGTCTGATCGTCAATATTCTTTACATAAAGAACGATTTCTTCATAGCCAAGATTCATTCCTTCATCAGGGTAAGTGATAATATCAAATGGTGTTCCTGGGGCAGGATTCTGGGCAATAACGGTATACTCCAATAATTGCTGCTCGTCGTTGGGGTCAATATACTCGCCATCGATAGATTGAAGCACCAACAAAACAGTGGCGTCTGCGTAGCGATCTCGACGTTCACCACCCATAGATGTATACCCGCAAGATTCCAAGTTAAGCCCAACGTAATCGCTAACCGTCGCCGTGATTACGTGGCTCGAATCTGCTTCATCCTCGCTTTCGAAAGACGCAATCTCCTCATCTATTCGTTCACGAAGATCTAAAAGTTCATCCAATGTCAGTCCATCTATGCTAATTTCTTCTGAAATGCCAATCTGCGCCAGCAAAACGACTAGGACGAATACGATTGTTATTGCCCGTTTCATAACCATTCCTCCTGCAAATATTTCCCTTATTATTATATCACTTCATGTTTTGCACGTCAACCACCCAACCCACGTCTCTGCGAATTTGTAAGCACCGCAATCTCCGAAGCGAGCGCACGAACGTCCTGATCGTTTCGGAAGTAGAAGTTGTTTCCAGTCAAGTTTACTCCTCCATAGTTAGAAGAAACTGGATTCTGGAATCCTTCTCCGCTTCCATTTTGACGTTCATTCTTGCTCCTGGACATCTCTCCTGCCAAGCGGCCGGCACGGTCTGCAGATGCCGAAACAGAAATGCTCCGGCTTCCGGACAGCATCGTCCCAATCTGTCTTGCGCCCTTCGTCACATCGGAAAGATCGACCACAGGGCGAACGACGGGATCGGCTTCCATATCGTCGCTCAGGATCGAGGCAAACGAGGCGATCGATCTCTTGGTCGCGTCTAGCGCTCCACTGCCCATTCCGGATGCCGATTTCTCAACCACTCGCGACAAGTTGCCAATGCCGATTGCAAAGCCCTCGCTGCTGAATTCGCCCAGCTCCATGAATTTCTTCGACGGAGAATTCGAATCCAACTCGGCTTTTGCGGCATTGTACGCCTGCCTTGCCATACTCTTCGCCATGGATGTAACGACAGAAGTGCCGTTCCGAATACCGTCGCGAACGCCGTAGCAGATGTCCCAGCCGACCAACACGAATTTGGATCGATAGGAATCGGCGGCGGAATGAGCAGCGTTCAGCACCGTCTGAATTCCGCTCACCGCTAAAGAAGACGAACCTGTCATGCCAGTGTTCAACGCAGCGATCAGCGATTTGCCCGCGTTCGAGAAATCTGTGCTGTACGTCGTCAGATTGTCTCTCACGACCATCAGCGCGCCAGTAACGGTGTTCCCAAAATCGGTGATCGAGGTCGCCAGAGATTCGGCGTCAAGCCCTTCAAGCCAGCTGGAGGTGTCATATTCCGTGCCCGTATCGCTGACGAACAGGGTCTTGATGTTGTCGAGTAGAGTCGTAATATTCTCTATGCCAACTTCACCTGCTGAATCTGAAAGAGTAGCAAGTTTCCCAATGAAGTCTTCGATTGGCTGAAAAAGCGTGTCGAGGTTTGAATAGTCAAGGGTTGCCCCGGTCGTAAAGTCCACCGGATTCGCCAGTGTTTGCAATGTAGAGCCGAATGTCTGCATATATTGCAGCATCGAGATGATGTTTCCATTTCCCGATACATAGCCCCACATGTCATCGCCCTCGAGTTCTTCTCCAAATTCCAGAAAAATATCCAAGATTTGATTGAACCCATCAACCATCGCTGCCACTTGATTCTTGAAAGCCTCTGGATCAGGAATCAGAGCCGCAGCATTCGCCACTTCGCTCATATTCGTTCCGAAATCCTTAAGATACGTTATAAAACTCTCTTGCTTGTTCAATCCCTCGAAGAACGCGACGAACGGACCGGTCTTCGTCTCGATGCCGTCATACTTAGAATCATCAAACTCGTCAAGGAAATCAAGAACGGCCTGAGCGGCTGAAATCAGTGACTCTGTAGCTGTCGGTACATCGTCTACGCCCTCAACCGCCGTAAGCGCGCCCACAACCTGCGTCATCGAGGTGCCAAACCCCTCAATGTCGGTAATCAACGTTTCGACCGTGCTGTTCGCCCCGTTCATGATCCAGGACATGAACCCGGAGCCAGCGTCAGGAATCGTGAGCATCGGCACGCTGTTCAATCCAGCCCCGGACAAGAAGTCTGTGATCGCCGTTGCAGACTCAACGAGGTCGCCCGTTACGCCAACGATGTCAATATCAATCAGATTTCCCTCTTCGTCCTTTAGAGCCGTGGCGATAGCGTTCGCGACCTGACTCATGCCCGAACCAAACTGCTGAATGTAAGCCAAAGCATCCGATACTTTACCCTCGCCGTAAATCCACGATCGAACACCCGTGTTTCTCTCTGGAATCGTAAGCTGCGGAATAGCGTTCTCACCGGTTCCACCAAGGAAAGCGAGAATATCATTCGCGATCTGAACCAGGCTCGAAGTCGCCCCTACAAGATCGAGTTCTATCGGATTGCCCTCACCGTCGGCAAACACGTTCTTGATCGCATCCGTAACCTGAACCATGCCTGCGCCAAAGTCCTTGATGTACCGAAGCGCGGACTCAACCTGATTTCCTCCTGTAAACCACGATGCGATCGGAGAAGTCGTGCTCGGAAGCGTGAGCGAGGGAATGCTGCCTTCCCCACTTCCGCCAAGGAATCCTGTGATCTTCTTCGCAGCCTCAACAGCACTTGCTGCGGCGGATACGATGTCGAAATCCCCGTCCAAGCCTCGGAACGCATTGGTGATCGACGAAATCGCATCGCCGAACTCCTCGATGTACCTCAGAATCTCCTCAGTTCGGCTCTCGATCACGGTCAGCCCAAATATCCTGAATCCACCCGTGTTGATGTCGAGCTGGTTCATCGATTCGAGCGCCTCGGCCACTTCCGTCGCCGCGTCGATTGCGGATTCAACGTCCGCGCTGATCGTCGTTTCGGACAACCCGCCAAGTGCTCCGCTCAGAACCGTAACAGACCCTGCGAAGTTCTCGATCAGGCCCAACATTCTCGAAATATTATTGTGCTTAACGAATTCAAACAGGTTCCCAGAGCCAAGACCATCCAAAAACTCCTGAACGCTCTTCATAACGTCCAGCGCAGAGTCCGTATCGGAAACGAGATTCTCGTTGTCCGCCAGCTCCTCCACAGCTTCGCCAAACGCACTGATACCCGATGAGAACAGCAGCAGATCCTCGGCAAACCCACCGAAGTCCTGATCGCCCTCAAAGAAGCCGACAACGCCGCCCATCTTGGGCAGCGACTCGACGAACTGTGCTATCAGTTTGCTCGCAGCAATGGCTCCGGAAATCGAATCCGGGGTAATGCCGTCCGTGGATTCCGAAAATGTGCTGAGTGCTTCGCCGAAGGAAGCGACGTCCTCGGCGTATCCGCCCATATCGCTGTCTCCAAGGATCCCTTCTTTGATTCCACCTACGAAGGAACCGATGATGTTGCCGATCGAGCGGAAAACTTTCGCGCCTTCTTCAAGAATGGATACAAATCCTCCGCCGGTCAGCTTGTTGATTGCCCCCAGTGCAGTTCCGAGCGCCGCAATTATGCCTATCACAATGGTTACAACTGTGCCGATTGCCAAACCGAGCCCAACTGCGCCTTTCAGCATTCCAACAATTCCGACCTTGGACGAGATGTTAATCGCCGCCGTAAACGCAAGGATCGCCGCGGAGAAAGAAGCGCCAAACGCGACCATCACTCCCGGGTCGACATCCTGAAGCAGATAGATCACTGCACCGAACGCCGCAATCGCAAGAACCAGACCGACGCAGGACAGGATCGACGCGATTCCGGACTTGATGCTCATTCCTCCAGCGAACTTCGTCACCAGAGCAAGAGAGCCCATCAGGGCGACGACACCGAGCAATCCTTTCGCCAGGTTTTCCCACGATATGTTGCCGATCGCTATAACGGTAGCTCCAAGAATGGCAACCGCCCCTGCCAGTGCGATGAGTCCTCCCATTTGGAAGGTCGTTCCGCCGCCGAGCTTGTTGAGCGCGATCATGAACACAGCCAACGCCGTCAATATCCCAACGAGCGCAACGCCACCTTTCAGCAGAGTCCCCCATTCCATATGGCCAAGGATTGCGATTGCGGCGATGAAAATGCCGATTGCCGTGGCAAGCCCGATAAATCCCTGCATCTTGAATGTCGCGCCGCCGCCAAGCTTGTTCAGAGCCACCATAAATGCCGATAGAATCGTCAATACACCCGCAAGGACAACACCACCTTTCAGCAGTGTTCCCCATTCCATATGCCCGAGAATTGCAATCGCTGCTATGAGAATTCCAATTGACGTCGCTAAGCTCAGTAATCCCTGCATCTTGAATGACGTGCCGCCGCCAAGCTTGTTGAGGACCACCAGAAACCCTACAAGCATGGTCATTATAGCGGTCAACGCAAATCCGCCTTGGATCAGCGTTCCAATTTTCATGTTGCCAAGAATCGCAATCGCTGCAACCAGCGTCAAAATTGCAGCCGCAATCCCGCCGAATCCCTTCGCTTGGAACGACGCTGACGCAGAAGTCGTACCAAACTTTTTGTTCAGAATAGACAGCGCCAGCAAAAATACCCCAATTCCTCCGACGATTGCCCCACCTTTTTTCAGTGTCTCCATCGGCATCTCCGCAACCAGATAGATCAATCCAACAATTGCACCGATTGCTGCAGCGGTCATCAAAAGACTTCTGGATTTAGGCTGTTTATTAAGCCCGCCAAGATTTTTCCAGAAATTTCCAAAAAAGTCGTTCAGCGTAGAAATCAGTCCACCGGCATTCAGCAGCGCTTTTCCCGCCTGAAGGGCAGATTTGATCGCGCCGAATATCTTGGACACTGCAAAGATTGCACCCAATATTGCCAGCATTCCCGGCACGCTGATCCCGCTCATGAAGCCCGACAACCTCGTGAATACCGACTTTAGGAAATCCAGCACGCTCGTGACGGAATCCTTGACGTTGGAAACGACAGTTTCGGATTCCCCCGTTCCGGAAAACAGCGACCGGATTGATCGCGATCTGCCCATTTTTGTCATCTGCGGCGGGAACGACCCCTTCGGAGACAACGGAAGGCTGCCCCGCAA
>OJRP01001109.1_pt1 | contig 15090 bp, 7 predicted proteins | sample 1599201 | NCBI WGS metagenome assembly OJRP01 (sample SAMN03922534, study PRJEB24848) | human gut metagenome | isolation source: stool sample | host: Homo sapiens | place: Germany | collected 2010-05
CGGTACGATTCTCTGATCTCCGTTTGGAATCGTAATACCTGTCAACTTCAAACCGTTGTTTTTTTCTACTTCCTGAAGTTTAATTTCTGCGTCCTTATAAGACTCTGGCAGATACTCCTTTACATTGTCTTTGACATATTCATAAAATTCTTTTCTGTTCATCATACGCTTTTACCCCTTTCTGATCATGTGATGGTTCATTCTTTTTCTGCTGACCATCTGCTCGGCTTTCTTCTGATAAGCCATCATTCTCTTTACTGTTTTCTCCTGGTTTTTTCGTGCTTCCTGTCTTTTTTCCATTGCTTTCATCATAGTTTTCTGTTCCTTTCTGTGATTTTTTTGTATGAAAAAGGGAGCCTCACATAGAAGCTCCCAATCATAACCGTTGGTTTTAGTTTCCTTATTTGCTTTTCCTTTTCCGGCTGATATAAAGTCCTGCCATACCTCCTGTGGAGATTACAAGAAGCAAGATTGGCAGCCAGATATTCGTGCTGTCACCTGTTTTCGGTGCGTTTGATACCTTTGTCTCTTCATGGGACTGTGGTATATCCGGTGTGTTCGGTGTTTCTGGAACTTCCGGTTTCTCATTTGTCAGATTAAAGGTAACTTCTACAACCGGTGTACTGTCATCTGCATAGGCAAATGTCACTTCATGCTTGGTCTGATCCAGTGTGTATCCGTCCAGTGTTTTTGTTTCCACCAGATAATACTTGATAGCGGTATCATATTTGCCGTTCTTAAATGTGGCAATCTCATACAGCTTACTTTCTGCATGACCGGCAGCGTCTGTCTTTAAGGTTTCCAGTACCTTTCCTTTGCTGTCACGGAGTTCAAATTCTACCCCTTTCAGCGGTTCTCCTGATGATTTATCTGTCTTATTGAGAATCACTTTTCCCTTGGCAGTATCATCTTTCATAGCCACTTTCTGGATTTCTTCGGTATCTTTCACCTCAAATGTCACATCGGCTGTCAGAAGATATCCTTTCGGTGCCTGCTCTTCACGTAAGGTATATTTACCGATTGGAAGTTTTTCGATATAGTGTGCTTCCTCTGTGGAAGTCCAGCTCTCTACTACCTGATCATCCTTATCGAGAATCGTCAGTTTCGCACCTGGAATCTCAGTTTCTCCTGTGATATCAGTCTTACTGATCTCTACTTTTGTCACATCATCTTTCATCTCATGCTTCTGAACCTCTGCTGTATTCTCTACTGTGAAAGTAATACTTTCTGCAGTGACATATCCATCTGCCGGTTTTGTCTCTGTCATGGTGTATTTCTTACCAACAACCAGTTCTTTGATCACATGGGATTCTTCCGTAGAAGTCCATTCATCTACTGTATTGCCATCTGAATCCGTTACTTTCAGGTGTGCACCTGGAAGTTCTTTACCTGTTGTCAGGTCTGTTTTGGACAGCTCCACTGTGGTTGGCTGATTTTCAAAAGTAAAGTCGTAGCTTACTTCTGCCTGGTCTTCTCCGGCATATTCAAAGGTAAATTCCTGTACTTCTTCTGTTGTAACAAATCCGTCCGGCGCAAAGATTTCTTTCACATAGTATTTTCCGTCTACCGGAAGATCTGCCGTAAAAGTAATCTGTCCTTTTTCATCCGTTACCCGCTGCTCGATCAGACTGTCTTTCTCAAGGAGTACCTCGCCCTTTGCATTTTTGATATCTTCACTGGTATAAAGACCGAATACACCACCTGCAAGAACACGTTCTGTATCTTTTTCTTTCTTCAGAACCGTAACCTTTACTTTCTGACGGGCATTCTGCCATTTCTCATCATAAGTGATGACTGGTGTGTCCTGATCACGGTAGGAAAGGTCAACATATCTCGGCTCTTTGTCCAGCACATAACCGTGAGCTGTTTTTACTTCCTTCACATAGTATTTTCCAGCCGGGAGATCTCCCATCTGTGCAATACCATTGGAATCTGTGGTAATGGTTCCCACTTTTTCATCTGCTTTGAAATAATCTTCGCTGACACCATCTGCCGCTTTGATATCTTCCGCAGCAAATACATCGAAAGCCACATCTGAAAGGCTTCCGGTTACATACTCAAAAAGATGCTCCACGGTACCTTTTACATGATCCAAAAGTGTCACCTTATCCAGAAACTCTCCATTTTTGTTGATGATCAGAAGTCCTGTTGGAACTTCATCTTTCATCTCTACTTTCTGAATCTCTGCGGTATCTTCCAGCGTGAACTTCACATCCGTTGCTTTCAGATAACCATAAGGTGCCATTTCCTCACGAAGAGTGTATTCCTCTCCAACTGTCAGTCGTTTGATCACATGTGGCTGATCTTTTACAGAAGTCCACTGATCCACAACATTTCCTTCTTTATCAAGAACGGTGAGTTTTGCCCCATCCAGTTCCACACCTGTTGTTACATCAGATTTTGTAATTTCTACTGTTGTCGGCTGGTTCTTTTTCACTGTTTTCAGTTTTACTGTCTTCACATCCTGTCCCTGGTAAGAAGCATCCAGATTCAGAACTTCATCAGAGGATACAAATCCCGCCGGTGCTTTTAACTCTTTCACATAATACTGTCCAAGCGGCAGATCCAGCGTACATGCTGCAAGACCATCGTTATCAGAAGTCATTTCCTGCAGAAGTGTATCTGCCTTTACAATGATCTCACCTTTCTCATTCTTCAGATCTTCTGTGTTATAGATGCCAAAGACAGCTCCTGCTACGGGTGCACCATTTTCTGCATCCTGTTTTTCTACCTGGATTGCAACTTTCTGGCGGTCATCGCCAACCATCACTTCCTGTTCGATCACAGGTGTATCCTGATCCGCATAGACAAATGAGACATCCGATCTGTCATGGTTCAGGACGAATCCTTCCGGTGCAGTCTTTTCTACCACATAGTAAGAACCAAGCGGCAGGTTATCAGCAACTGCTTTTCCGTCTTCCCCGGTCGTTACCGTTGTTACCAGTGCATCTTTTGCATAGATCAGCTGTCTGTTTCCGTTTTCATCTTTCTGATAATCCGGTGTATAGATATTTTCAGCTGCATAGACATGAAATGATGCACCCTTCAGGTATCTTTCTTCATAAACAAAATCCTTTTTAAATCCGGTCAGCATCTCACCTTTTTTATAGATCGTCAGCTTTCCTTTTACCGGATGGTTCTCGTAGTCTACCGTAATAATGGCATCTCCGCTCTCAGAATCCATCTGGTATGCTGTATTTGCATCCACCGCAATCTCTACATAGTTCTTATTGATTGTGTACCCTTCCGGTGCGTTGACTTCCTCAATCCGGTAATGTCCGATCTTCAGATTCTTCGGCATGATCAGATATCCCTGGCTGTCCGTAAAATAGGACTTGTGAGTAGTTGTCACTGGGTAAGTTGTTACCTGCTCCACATACTTCTTGTTGTCCAGGTCATATACCTTAAATTCTGTTCCGGCAATCAATACAGATTTCTTTGTTTCATCGTCTTTTTTCACGATTTTCAGTTTTGCCTTAAACTCTTCATCCAGAAGCACTCGCCAGATCTGTGGCTCGTTTGGATGATGTTCTGTGATATTCACTTCAAAATCATCGACTGGCTTGTAATTGTGCGGTGTTGTAGTTTCACGCACGATATAGCTTCCAAATGGTAATGGAATACTGCAGGCATACCCTTTTTCATCTGTGAAAATCTCAGTTGCTCCATTTTCTCCACTCACTACTGGTTTGGCAGAATCAAAATCATAGCTTCCATCTGCTTTCTTTGTAAGGGAAGATTTCAGATAAACTGTAAATCCAGCTCCGGATAACAGATCTGCATCGGTCTTTCCATTGTTGGCTGCTTTGATGATCTGAAATGGCTGTTTGATGACCTGCTCACTGGAAGTGCACTCTCTTTTTACTTCTGCTGTCATATCTCCTTCATAACTGCACACAAGATCATGCTCTTCTGTATCTGCCAGGTATCCGGTCGGCGGTGTGATCTCTTTGACATAATATTTGCCAAGATATAAACCTTTTACAGAAGACTGTCCTTTGTCATCTGTTGTAAGAGATGCTACCTGTTCTCCTGCTTTATAAATAGTTCCAGTTGCTCCGTCCGGATGCACGATATCTTCACGGGCATACAGACCATAAACTGCACCTTTCAGTGTGGCATCTCCCTGTGGTACTGCTTTTCCTGTTTCTTTATCAACTTTGAATAAATTGATCTTTGCTGTCACACGGTCATTGCTGAAGGTATGGGCAAATAATACGGTTGCTTCTTTATCATTGGTGTAAGAAAACTTGAACGTATACACATCTTCTGTATTTCTTACATAGCCTTCCGGCGCCTGATCTTCTTTTACGGAATAGGAATATCCAATCGGAAGATCTGCTGTGAATTTTGCAGTTCCATCTGCTCCAGTAGTTGCTTTCTCAATCAGTGTTCCTTTTTTCACAACAACGGTTCCGTCTGCATTTCTAATATCATCGGATGCATACAGAGCAAAAATACCGCCATTCAGTGGTTTCTTTGTATCTTTATCCTGTTTTACTACGGAAACATCTGCTTTCTGTCTCTCGTTGTTAAAAGTCACATCTGCAAATACAACTTCTTTATTCTGTCCGGCATAAGTCAGAGTCACTGACTTTTCTTCACTGCCGTTATAGAAATTGTCCGGTGCTTTTGCTTCTTTCACCACATAGCTTCCAAGATGCAGGTTCTTCAGTGTAACAGAACCATTCTCTCCCGTAGTCAGATTATCTTTTACCAGGTCACCTTTGCTGTACACTTTTGTGCCATAAGCAGTTACGATATCTGCCCCGGCATACACGTTATACACTGCATTTTTCTGTCTGCGGTTTTCATACTGGAATACCGTTCCATTTTCACTGACATCTGCTCCGGTAAGAACCTGTCCTTCTTTGTAAATGGTAAGCTCTGCAAGCTGTTCTTTATTTTCTACAGTCACAGAGGAAGTCTTACTTGCTACCAGTTTTATATTTGTTGCCGTTGCATTTACTACATATCCCTGTGGTGCTGTGATCTCTTTCAGATAAACAGTATCCTGTGTCTTGATGATCGTAACAGAAGATTTTCCATTCTTATCTGTTGCCGGCATCTGAGTGATCAGCTTTGTACAAGCCTCATCGCTGTATACACCGAATACTGCACCCGCAAGATTAACATCCGCCGTGTCGTCTTTCTTTACGATTTCAATCGTAGCCTGTTCAATCCAGGACACCTTTAAGCTTACATATTTTTCATCAGCGACACCTTCTCCAAACACAAATGCCAGATCCTGAACACTTGCATTCGTAGTCAGTTTATATGCTGAATAATCTTTTGTAATACTTCCCTTCATTTTTGCAGAAAAAGTAGCACTTACATCTCTTGTCTGTGTCAGAGGAGCTGAGAGATAAAACGTGGTTCCGCCTCCAATTGTTACGCTTGCACCTGCCGCACTTACATTTCCAGTAGATACATTATGGAGCTTTACTCCTTTTGGTAAGTCCATTGTGATTTTCTGCTGGGAAGATGCGTTGAACTGAATGTTCTCCGTTCTCTGAACATTTCCATCTACATAAGCTTTTACATTCGGCTTTGAAAATGACATCGCTACATCTGGTATTTCCGGCTTATTCACACAATAATTATAGAGTTCTTTTGCCAAAGCCTCTCCTGTAGCATTGGTTCCGTAAAATGCATCACTACTTCCGTTGGCATATGATGCAGCCATATGAATAATGATGAATCTTTTTCCTTCTGAAAAATCCGTGTGTTTATTAGCGAAAAAACTCTCGCTTCCTGCGGCATCTGTACCGTAATAACATACTTTTGCTAACGCCTGATTGTCTCCAATCTTTGTGATTGTATAATTTCCAGATCCTGGTCCAGGTTTTGCTGGCTGTACACAATACGCAGTTGCTCTGACGCTTCCGTAGCTGATATAGTACGGCTCTGTCAGATAGGTTCCAAGATTATAATCTGCATATCTATACAGTGGTCCTTTTTCAATTGTTACCTGCTGTGTACTTCTTGCTGAATAAGCCGAAACTGCTTCAAATGTTGCAATCTCTCCTTCTTCCATAGCCTCAAGATCCACACCTTCGTCTCCTGCCTGTTCCAAAACATCATGAAGCTCTAACCCTGATTCTTCATCATAGGTATCCTGGTTCTGTGCCTGCTCTACCAAATCATCAAATTCATCAGCGTCAATATCGGTAATCTCCGATTCTGCTTCTGAATCCTCCGCTTCTTCTGTCTGCTGTTCACTGCCAGCTGTTTCGGATTCAGTCACTGCTTCACTCCCTGCCGCCTCTGTCTGTACTTCTGTTTCTTTCTCACGCACAATCAGTTTTCGGCTGACTTGGTACTTCGGATGCTCCTGATTTACCGGTTCCACATAATAGACCGCTTTGTAAGTGTCCGCATGATCTGTCGTAAAATCCTCATCCTTGTCGTTCTTTGCTTCCTCAAATGTGACTTTGACCTTGTTATCATCCTTGATTTCCAGTCCTGTGTAGTCTGATTTCACATCAAATACACTGCCTGTTTCGATTTCATAATCTTTGGCAGTCACCACCTCATCTTCATCCAGAAGGTCTTTCACTTCCTCATAAAGTGGAGGTTTTTCCTCTGGCTGGATCTCCGCTGCATATGCAGTCATCGGAGATAACACTGTACTAAGCATTGTCATGCCTGCCAGCAAGCCAGATACTACTTTTCTAAAATTACCTTTTTTCTTCATGCTAAGGTCCTCTCTTTCATAATATTTGTATTAAAACAGACAGTCCTTAGACTGCCTGCAATACACTGCTTATCGTTGCGGGAAACTCAGATTGAACTGCACATTTCCCTCGCCGGGATCAACCATCTCCACTGTTGCTTCATACTGTCTCCCTGTTTTTCTGGATACCAGATCCTTATAATGGATTTTTCCTTTAGACAGGAACTTCTTTGCTGTCGTCTTATCCATCTTTTTCCCCTGGCTTGCAAGGAATTTATCATTCTTCCACAAGGTAAAAGCACAATTCCGGTCAGAACAGTAAAAGTTTACTTTTCCTTCCCTGACATCAGCTCCACAGCGGGGACATTTGCCAATGACTTCTCCTTTTGCTTTTCCCTGAAACTGCTCTTTCTTTTCTTCTGAAATCCCCTGATATCTGGCAACCAGTTCCTGCATCAGCTCTGTAATCCCATTTAGGAATTCATCTGCTGTCTCTGTATTCTGGGCAATGTGATTCAATGCCATTTCCCACTCTGCTGTCATCTTCGGAGATTTAATCTCATCCGGCAGAACCGTAATCAGTACATTGCCATCATCTGTCGGTACCAGATTTTTCTTTTCTCTTTTCACAAAGCCAGACTGAATCAGTTTTTCAATGATTGCTGCCCTTGTTGCCGGTGTGCCAAGTCCTTTCTTTTCTGTATCTTCGGTCAGTTCTTCATTCCCTGCACGTTCCATCGCAGAAAGCAGGGTATCTTCTGTGTACTGTTTCGGTGGCTGTGTAAAATGCTCCGATACAAAAGAATCACAAGGACCGTAATGCTTGCCATCCCAGATATCCAGCTCCGGCTCTTCTTTTTCACTCTTTACGCCAAAGAACTGTTTCAATTTATTTTCGATCGACTTGAATCCTTCCTGCTTTGTTTTCTTTGCTGAGAGATAAAACGTATGATAATTACAGGTAATCTGGCATTTATGGCTTTCATAAATATAAGGATCTGCGGTTGCTGTCAGTACCCTGGCACTGATCAGATACAAAATCTTGCAGTTTCGTTCTTTCAGTTTACCTATATCTGCCTTTGCTACTTCCACGGTCGGGATAATTGCATGGTGATCAGATACTTTCTTTGAATTTAATACCTTACTCACGTCCGGCTGATATTCCAGCCCTTCGGCATAGGGCATTTTCCCAAGTAACATCTGAATCAGAGTTTCTGTGCTTTCTCCCATCTCATCTGTCAGATACTGGCTGTCTGTTCTCGGATAAGTGACAAGCTTCTGCTCATACATCTCCTGCACAGCATCCAATGTCTGCTGTGCGGTATAGCCAAACATTCTGTTTGCTTCCCTCTGCAGAGTGGTCAAATCATAAAGCTTCGGAGGACGGACCGTTTTCTCTTTCACATCATCCTTCTCCACTTCGCACATACGCTCCATACAGTCCGCAGCCACTCTATCTGCATCTTCTTTTTTCTGAAAATGCTCTGTGACCGCATCCATATCGTCAAACTTGATATGAGCCATATAATATTTCTCTTTGGTAAATTCCTTGATCTTCTGATTTCGATCCACGATCATGGCAAGTGTTGGTGTCTGTACTCTTCCAACTTTCAGATTCTGGTTATACAGAACGGAAAAAAGACGGCTCGCATTGATTCCCACCAGCCAGTCTGCCTTTGCCCTGCAAAGTGCTGACTGATAGAGACTGTCATAACACGAACCGTCTTTTAATGACGCAAATCCATCTTTAATTGCCTGTTCTTCCATAGAAGAGATCCAGAGTCGCTTCATCGGCTTTCTGCATCCTGCCTGCTCATACACCAAACGAAAGATTAACTCTCCTTCACGTCCTGCATCAGTTGCACAGATTACTTCATTCACTTCGGAATCTCTCATCAGTTTCTTTAAGATTCCAAACTGCTTCTTTGTACCCTCCAAAATCTTGTGTTTCCAACATTCCGGCACAATCGGCAGATCTTCATATCTCCATTTTTTATATTTTTCATCGTATTCCGATGCATCGCATAATCCCACCAGATGTCCTACGCACCAGGAAACGATATAACCGTTTCCCTCCACGTAGCCATCTTTTCTTGTTCTGGCTCCAAGCACGGAAGCCAGTGCCATCGCAACCGATGGCTTTTCTGCAATCACTAATGCTTTCATTCTATTTCTTCCTCACTTTTCATTTCTATATCTGACTGTATTTCATTTCCCCAGACATCCCACCCAGGTGTTGTCTGTCGTGCAAATAATTCTATTCTCGGTACATCACCAATAAGCTCAACAATTCTATCTCTTGCCACATCTGGTTTTTTACTGTGTCTTTCAATGTGTGATAAAATAATCTGTCGAACATATGCTGATTTCCTATGAACAGACCCTTTCGTTGCAAGCAAACAAATTTCAGCATTGCTCCTTGTCCAGTGTCCCAGACCAAGAAACAAAGTATCTGCCTTTTTATTCTTCTTTACCCACACGAACGCTACTGTCTTGTATTGAAATCCCCATGCTTGAATCACACTTAATCCTTCTCTCAGCTGTGGAAAAGTGACCCAGAGAAATAAAACACAATCTTTATCCGCTAATTTTCCAACTGGAAGATCACAGATTTCCTGCAAACTCATGGTCGGGTAATGGTCTGCGGCAATTCCCTGCCCCGCCTTCCTGTTATACTGCCAAGGCGGATCAGCGTATATAATCTGATATTTCTTATTCCGCACTCAATCATCGCCCTTCCTCCTCTTCTTCATCTTCCAGCACATTATCGTCAAAATCTTCATCTCTCAGGATTTCCGGTTCTGTACTTTCTTCCTGCTCATCTGCATCGTCTACTTCCCGCTTTTCAGACTCTGAATCTTCGGATTCATCTTCATCCTCTTCCATCTCATCCTCGTCATCATATTCATGCTTTGGTTTATAGACTTTGAAGTAATATCCTCCTGCCGCAGCTCCGACTGCAACCAGTGCAATCAAAAGATACGTTCCGAATGGACTTTTATCTTCCGGCATCTGAATATCATCCTCTACCTTATCTTTCTCGGCTGACTCTGTCGTTTCCGGCTTTTCTTCCTCTGCTTTTTTCTCTGGTTCTGCATAAACCGTATCTACTTCCGGAAGTATCACCGAATCAGAAAGTGTAAAGTTCATCAGATCTTTTTCACTAACTTCGGTAAGGAAATACACATTATCCTGAGATTTTGAATTGTCGATGATCAGATAGAAAATCTTACCACTCTTAGTTGAAATGGTATAAAACTCTTTTGTGCCTTCCGTAGCTGTTTTGGTAACAGAATCTGCTGTCTCGCCTTCTTTATTAAGCTGTTCCTCAATACCTGTCACTGTCCGATCATCCACGGTTCCTTTTGCATCTGTCGGCTCAGAAGCCTGTGCATCCTGCGGAAGCGGTGAAGTCGTTGTTTTCTCAGTCCCAGTTGCATCTGCACTGGTCGTGGTTGCCATTGCACCATTACTGTCACTGGAAGTTTTCTGTTTCTCTGCCTGCTTCTTTGCCCATTCATAATAAGGATTCTGTAACACATACTTTTCAGACGTATTTCCGGCACCGTCTGTTACCGTAATCTCAATCTGTTTTGTAGTAAAATCTTTCTGTGTCAATTGCACTCTCAGCATTCCATCCTTCAAGTCTGTATAAGTGGTGCCATTGACTGTTACTGCAGTAATCCCTGATACTGTATCATTCCCCTGAATCGTCAGCACACCATCTGTCAGGGAAGCAGAGAGTGTAGGCTTTTCCGTGTCATAACACTTAATAGAGCGATTCTGCTCATAGACCTTCCCCTCACCATCTGTCACACGCACATACACTGTCTGATTTCCAGTGATCGTGATACTTCCACTTCCGGTTACATCCTGCCAGCTTCCATCTTTTCCTGCTTTTGCTTCAATCTTTGCTATTGAGAAACCTTCCGGCATATGACTGGCATCTACCGTAACAGCAATGGTTGTTTCTCCCTGTTTCCAGCCATCCGGTTTCTCAATCGTGATTGCAGGCGTGGTATTCTCAGCTGCATAAGCAGTCTGTGTCTGGAGCAAAGGTGTTGTCAGGCAAAGAAATGTCGTTGCTGCAAGCAAGCTCTTTTTTACCCTGCTTTTAGTAATTGTTCTCTTCTTCTGTTTCATTTTTTCCAGATTCATCATCGGCTTTTGTTTCCTCCTTCTGTATTTCTACCCTGCCGGGCAGTTCATTTTTCATTCTCTTTTTGAAAGCTTCCAATTCCGGAATACTCATATCCATTGCACGGATAATTCTTACAATTTCCAGATTTTCCGCTTCTGTTTTTGCAATCTCCGCAGCCTTGAACCGCTTTAAATCTGCTTCATATCTGGCTTTGGAAGCTTCCATTTTCTCTTTGGCTTTCTCATAATCTGCCGTAGCTTTTTCAAGACTTTTCATCGGTTCTCCTTTCCGGACGGCTGATGCAGCCGCCCTTTTTTCTTACCATCGTCCAAATCCATAGAAATGGCTCTGCCAGTATGGGGAATTGATGGACGTATACTGCACCGGATGTCCACAATGGATCATCTGACCATTGCCTACATAGATTCCGATATGCGTTACCGGCTCCCCTGCGTCGTAAGTTCCAGTAAAGAAAATCAAATCTCCCGGCTGCGCCTCCGACTGGGATACTGGTGTACAAATGTTGTACAGTCCCTGTGCTGTTAGTCTTCCTGTATTCCTTACACCAGAGTTTGTCAGACAGTAGCTTACAAATCCGGAACAATCGAATCCACTTGGGGAATATCCACCCCACACATACGGTGTTCCGAGATATTTTGCCGCTTCTTCTAGTAATCGCTGTGCCGCTTCACTGGTGTATTCATTGCCACCAAAACTGGAACCTTCTCCTGTTTCCAGATAAAAGATCGGGTTCAACCGTTCTCCATTTTTTAACAGTTCAATATGAAGATGGCTTCCTGTCAAATTTCCAGTGTTTCCTACCAGACCAATTTCATCACCTTTGCTAACAGATGCTCCTGCAGATACGCTCCGGCTGCTAAGGTGTGCATAGCGAAGCTCATAACCTTTGCTGTCTTTGATAATGACGTAATTTCCATAGCTGTCATTATAAGCAGAAGTTGTAACCGTTCCGGTCAGCCCTGCCATTACTTTTGTCCCTTCCGGTGCTCCGATATCCATACCATTATGAAGCTGATTTGCTCCTGATATTGGATGAATCCTGTATCCATAATAGCTGGTCACACTGGAATACCAGTTAAAATCAACCGGTGTTGCAAACATCTGCAAGTTGCCTTTTGTATCGTTGTAGGCACTGAACAGTTCTTTCTGGAAAAATCCCAGCCTTTCCTGACAGATTGACATCAGGTTTCCACTATTTAAGGTGACATTCAGTACATCTACATCTCTGGTCCTGGTCACTTCCACTTCCTGACTTCCATTATCATCCGCCAGATAACATTCCCATGTCTGATGTCCATGTGCAGATGCTGCCGCATGACTGTCATAATAGACATCAAACTGTACACCGTATCTTGCGAAAGCTCCGGTATCTTCTACAATATATTCGACACCATTCATAACTACCTTTGTTCCCATTGGTACAAACGGATTGGAAGCATCTACCGCTAAGGTATGATTGGCAGTTGGATATGCTCCACTGGCAGTCGGTCCTCCGCTCCAAACACCACAACAGATCGGACAGTTACAATATCCACTGGTCACTACTTGTCCCAAAGATTCTCCAACTCTTACAGTTGCTGTCTCTGTCACAGTCTCATTGACTGCTTCTGTTTCTAACCGATACTGCAATGCAAAAAGAGCATCCAGTTCTGGCTTTACCTGTTCAAAGGTAAATTCTTCATACTTTGCTGACAGATAACTGATCAGGATAAACGGATCATGCTCAATAGGTCCGATGTTATATCGGTATTCCTCATGTCCCGGTTCTTCAGATTCCATGTTGTTGATCCGCTCCTGCAGATTAGCTTCCAGCTGTGTATAATACAGTTCCGCTTCCCGGATTGCCTGATCCGATGACAGATAACTGGTTCCGGTGTAAGTGATCACATTTTGTAAAAACACTGCAGAGCATGACGTGACATTCGTTATGATCAGAAACATCAATCCGATCAGAACTGCTACACTGATATACACCTTCCGGTTTTCTTTAAAGAAGTTGGTGACTTTGCCGCCAATCTTCTTGATATAATCAATCGTACCTTTTGTAGCTGTTCCTACTGTCTGTTCACTTCGCTTCGCTTTGGCATAATCCCGTTTGATCTGTTGCTTCTGAATCTGTTTTTTCAGTTTCTTCTGCTCCTGACGGGTTGCCGCCTGTGTCTGTTTCTCTTCCTGTCTTTCAAGTCTGCTTCTTTTTCTGGATGCCCTCTGTTTCCTGCGTCTGGCACTTCTCTGTTCCAGCCGGTAAACACCTTCGCCGCTTTCTTCTAACTTATGGGCACCTTCTACCGCCGCATTATCGTCTTCATTTTTGCTGATCTCACGGTGCAATGCTACGGAAGTTGCACTTCCTGCTTTCTTGACAACAGAAGCTTTTTCTGTTTTCACAGATTCCCCTTCACCAAACTTCAGGCGGGATTTTTTCTTTCCAGGAGCTTCTCCATCATTTGCCTGATAGACCTGTGCCTTCTTGGAATGCTGCTTTGCTTCCTTCTTCTTTTTGGCTTCCTCATAAGAAAACTTTTTGGCTTTTTCCTTCTGTTTTTGATGGCGGAAATTGACTCCATCCGTATCCATCTGGTTCAATTTCTCCATATCTTTGTCATTTTTCACAGAAGCACCAGTTTCCTCATAAGCAAACTTCAAACGCTGTTTTTGTTTTGGCTTTTTGCTGCCACCTGTCTGATTTCTCCGGCTGTCTCCTCTGTTTTCTGATAGATCAGCACGTTTTTCTTTCAGTCTCCCTGACTGTCCGGCTTCAGATTTTTCTGCAAGTCTGGATTCTTTTCCGACTTCAGCACGAATCCTTTTCCGGTTTTGCTGCTTTCTATTTTGTCCAAAATCCTCACTTTGCTTCTCTGTCCGTATCAGTTCCGGTGCATCTCTGGATTTTTGCACAGAGGGACGAATATTTTTCCCACTCCGTTCAGACTGGCGGGAAGACTTATCCACAAGGCTTAATTCTTTTTCCCCCTGTTTTCTTCCCATCTGCACATCACTGGCACGGTTACTGACACGAACAGAAGATTTATCTGTCAGGTTTTCTTCTACCAGACCATCCTTTGTCATCTTCTGGACTTTCTTATCCCTGACTTTCATTCTCTGTTCTGCCACTACTTACTCCTCCTTCTTCGGATATCCTTTCCCTGCCTGTAATAAACAGAGAAAAGCGATGCCAAAAACAGCACCGCCACTAAAAGTTAATACATATGAAATTGCTCGTAACATTGTTTTCTCCTTTGATTTAACCTGCTTCGGAAGTCTCCTCTAAGCGGGTTGTCATGATTTTATAGAGGGAATTCTTCGGGAATCTGTCTACAAATGGGATAATGACATTTCCATAGAACAAAAGTCCTTCCCCCTCATTACTGTTGGTTACATAGGACAGCTGGGTTGGTGAGATATTCAGCTGCTTTGCCAGAATCTGCCTGTCTCCGGAAGCCTGGTTCAGCATATAAATAAAATCTGAATTTTCAAATATATTCTCGATTTCCCTGGAAGACAGCAAATCCTTAATATTCTGGGTGATACCACTTGGAATACCACCCCATTTACGGAATCGCTTCCAGATCTCCACACTATAAGCTGCAGTCTGTTCCTCTTTTAAGAGAAGATGGAACTCATCCACATAGTATCTGGTGGACTTATGGGCAGAACGGTTCATCGTTACCCTGTTCCAGACCTGATCCTGAATGACAAGCATCCCAATCTTTTTCAACTGTTTACCAAGTTCCTTGATATCAAAGCAGACAATACGGTTATTAATATCCACGTTTGTCTGATGGTTAAACACATTCAGAGAACCTGTAACATAGATTTCCAACGAAGTGGCCAGTCGCTGTGCTTCCGGCTCTTCCTGTTTTCTCAGAAGGTTGTATAAATCCTCCAGGATTGGCATCTTCTCCGGCACTGGATCGGCAAGATATTCCTGATATACTAACCGTACACAGCGGTCAATGATGGTCTTTTCTACCGGCTCCAGTCCATTCTTTCCTCCAACAATCAGCTCACACAAAGACAGAATAAAATCTGCTTTCAGTGACAGTGGATTATCTTCCTCGGAATAGTTCAGGTTCAGATCCATTGGATTGATATACTGGTCAGATACCGGTGAAACCTTCACCACCTGCCCATGCAGTGCCTGTACCAATGGAGAATACTCGGCTTCTGGATCGCAGATGATGATATCGTCTTCCGTAATTAGGAAACAGTTCGTAATCTCTCTCTTTGCTGAGAAGCTGTCTCTTATACA
>OJRP01001132.1_pt1 | contig 14719 bp, 8 predicted proteins | sample 1599201 | NCBI WGS metagenome assembly OJRP01 (sample SAMN03922534, study PRJEB24848) | human gut metagenome | isolation source: stool sample | host: Homo sapiens | place: Germany | collected 2010-05
TTGCTGAACACCGTCGAACCGTCGGCACGAATCGTCGCCGTAAAGAGGTAACGGTCCCGGAAATTGTAGTTCGCGCGGGCGAAGAACGAGACGAGCAGCTTGTCCGAACGGTTCGAATTCGCTGTGGTCGGCGTAGCGCCCAGCCCGAGGTTGTCGTTGGCGATGTTGTCGAACGGGAAATCGGTGGCTCCGGCCAGCAGGTACTCCGATCCCTGGAATGCGGTTTCCTGGCCGAGCATCACGTCGAAGGCATGACCCCGCTTACGCTTATATTTATAAGTCAGGTAGTTGAAATTCGTCCAGCGGACATTGCGCGTCATACGGGTCGAACCGTAGGGAGTCTGGCCGTTGCGGTAGGCCTCCTTCGATCCGTCCTGATAGAAGATGTAGTTGCGGGCGTTGGAGGTGTTGTACGTTCCGGCGGTGCGGAAGGTCCAGCCCTTGCCGAAATCGATGTTCAGCGCCAGGTTGCCCGACCACATTTCGGTCTTCGTGGTGTTGATCACCGACTCGGCCTGCTTGATGGGGTTCACCTGCGACAGCGACTCCGAGGATTCGAGCTCCAGCGGGTCGATCGACGACGCCAGCAGCTCCTCGTCGGTCATCTTGAGGCCGGCCGTGGGACGTGCACGCAGAATCTGCGCCAGCATGTTGAAACGCCCGTTGTCGCCCGAGGTGCCCACACCGCGCTTGTCGGTGTTGGCGTAGTTGACCGTGGTTTCGATCGTCACGGCTTTCGAAATTTTATGGCTCACGCGCACCTTGGCCGTGATCTTGTTGAAGGCGCTGTTCTTAAAGATACCGTTCTCGAGGAAGTCGGCGAACGAAAAGGCGTACTTGGTCTTGTCGTTGCCGCCCGAAACCGAGACGTTGTGGTCCTGCGACCAGGTGGGACGGAACGTTTCGTTCTGCCAGTCGACGCCCTTCACGTTGCGATAGTCCTCGATCGACTGATACCGGTAGGGAATGCCGTTGTCGTCGTTCCCGGCCTTGTAGTAGGTCGAACCGAACTTGTCGGGCCACGCCTCGGTCTGCAGTTTCACGAATTCATAGGGCGAAAGCAGATCGAGGGTCCCGGAAATCTGGCGGTAGCTGGCCGAACCGTTGTAAGTCACGACGGGACGCCCCACCTTACCGGATTTGGTCGTCACCATCACCACACCGTTGGCCGCACGCGAACCGTAGATGGCCGACGAAGAGGCATCCTTGAGCACCTCGATCGACTCGATGTCCGAGTTGGAGAGGTAGTCGATGTTGTCGACCTGGAACCCGTCGACGATGTAGAGCGGCGAAGTGTCACCGTTGACCGACCCCACACCGCGCACCTTGATGTCGAAACCGGCACCCGGAGTACCGTCCGTAGCAGTGATCTGCACACCGGCGATCTGGCCTCCGAGGGCCTCCATCACCGAACCGGTCTTGAAGCCTTCGACATCCTTCGAGGAGACCGAAGCGACCGAACCCGTCAGGTCGCCGCGCTTCACGGCGCCGTAACCCACGACCACCACTTCGTCCATGATGTTCGCTTCGGGAACGAGTTTAATGTCCAGCCGGGTCTGGGCGGCGATCTTCACCTCCTGGGACTTATAACCCAGGTAGGAGAAAACCAGCACGTCGCCCGTCTTGACCGGAATCGCGAACATACCTTTCAGGTCGGTCGAAACGCCCTGCGTCGTGCCCTTGACCACGACGTTGGCTCCGATAGCCGGCTGGTCGTTCTCATCGACGACCTTACCCGTTATCTTGTTCTGGGCCGACGCCGCGAAGGCCAGCATCAGGGCGAGAAGGGTCAGCACCCCTCTCAGCCCGAAAGCCCGGTTTATCATGTATTTCATAGGTTTCATGTTCAGTTAGGTTTAAAATTTCTCGTCGAACCAAATCCAGATGGGGAAGATCTGCGAGCCGGAGTTGATACCGCCCGAATTGCCGTCCGTGACGAAAGTCATCTGGGCGATGAACGCACCGTTGGCTGCCACGTTGTTCGAGTCGATCCATTTGTTGGCATTCACGACGACCGATTTGGTGGCAGGTTCCACATAGGCCAGCGCCGAGCCCAGACGCGCCGTATTCACGTAATAGGAAATCGGGTCTTTCGAACCGGTGCCCACCGTTGCCGAACCGATGCTGTTGTAGTACGCCTTCCACATCTGATACAGGAACGTGTCGGTACTTGCGGCCGGAGTGCCGTCCTTGTGCGACGCGGGACCGCCGATATTGTAGTAGTTGAACGTGCGGCGGTAATCCAGCAGGAACGACGAAAGATTGGGCACACCGGTGATTTCCGGAACAACCGAGGTTCCTCCCCGGCGCGGATTGACCTGCATGACGAACGGTTTGTAACGAACCGTCACGCCGGACACGGCAACGTGGAACGAGAAGAAAACGGGAACCGTGATCGACGTCTCGCCGACCTCGCCTTCACCGGCGGTAGCCGTCACCAGGACCAGACCGCCGTTGCCGGACTTGAATCCCTTCGGCGTGATGGCGCCCGTCTCCGAATCGATCAGCGTACCCGAACACTGGTGCTTGATCTTGATCGACCACGAAAGTTTCGTGCCCGGTTTGGCGTCGGTCGTCGGCGTCAGTTCCGTGAAATCCGCGGCGGCCGCGAAATAGAACTGGTTGGCATAGTTTTCAACCGGAGTGAGGCCGAGGTTATTGCCGTAAGTAATCGTCGTGAAATAGTAAGGATTCTCGTTGACGGTCAGTTTGAGGGTGGTTTCCGCCTCGCCTTTCAGGTTGGAAGCCTTGACGGGAATGTCATACACCCCCATCGGGATCGAATGTCCCTTGGCGGCCGAAACATCGCCCGTCACCGGATCGATCGAAATCTGGCCCTGAACTCCGGCGGGAACGTCGCCCAGCGAGAAGGTCACCTCGTCGCCGACGAAACCGGCCTTCTTGGAAACCTTGAACTCTCCGCCCTGAATCGCCACAGCATCCTCATAGCCAAACTTATCGGATTCGATAGGAGCTATGAACTCGATCACGCTCAACGTATAGGCGCCGTCGAAATCGGTCGAGCCGAAACTGTTCTTCACCGTGAGGTCGAGCGTATAGGAGGCATCGATGGGCAATTCGCTGCCGGCATCGACCGAGACGACACCCGTAGCCGGATCAATCTTGATTTTGTCGGTCGGATCGGTTCCCTCGGCCGGAATCACCTGTTTGATAGCCCACACGACCTCGTCGGGCGAACCCTTCAGCGAAGGCGTCGAACCCTGGAAAGCCATGTTGTATTCCATACGCCCCGAAGCCGAAGGATAGCGCACCTCCAACGGCTCGCTGGTGATGCGTGCCGTCAGCAGATTCTCATAGGTCGCCGAACCCGCATAGGTTTCGATCTTGACAGGCAGCGGATGACTGCCCGGCATCACCTCGCCCGTGAATTCAGCGTTATATGTCACAACGCCGTCTTTGGAGATGGTAAAGTATTCGAAACCCTCCGCCTGAACGAGCGAATAGTTCAGAATCGACACCGACTCGCCCACCGGCGCCACCGTGACCGAAGCTTCGGTGGTCTCCAGTTCGGCATAGGGAATCACGAGCGTCGGCTCGCTCACCTCGATCGCCTCGGGCGTGGCGGAAACCATCCGCACCACGAAGATATTCTCGAAGCGGTAGGCGCCGCCGCCGGCCTGACACGCGATCGTCAGTTTCTAGGTACCGGGATCGAGGGCATCCGTATTCGAGATGCTGACCATGCCGGTATCGGCACCGATCGAGAAGCACTCGGACGTGAAGGCCTTGTCGTCGAGCGTGATGCCCGCAATCGAGAAGTTGGACGGCGCGGGGCCGTAGTAGGTCGGGGTGCCCGACACGAAATTCATCGAAGGACCGATGTCCACGACCGTCGGATAGAAGAGCTGCAGGTCGCCGCTCTTGGTATCGTCGTCTTCGCAGGCCGCGAGCACGACCGCGCAAAGAGCGGTCAGCGCTGCGAAACATACGTTTCGAAACAGGGATTTCATAGGTTATTGCGGTTTTAAGGTTACAGGGTATAGGACAACGCAGGATAGGAAACACCCCCGACCTGCACACGGACCGAACCGCCGGTCTCCGACCAGTCGCCCAGCGTGATGGAGACCTCTTCGGCCGAAGCGTCGGACGTCGGCAGCAGCACCGTGGCATAACGCACGACCGGTTCGTCGGCCGTCTTTTCGAGGTTCAGCTGGTAGGCCTTGCGCTCCGCAGTCTGGTTGATGTTGTAGGAGACGAAACCCGTCTTCTGAACGTAAGCGCCCGACTTGCTCGCCCGGGTGCGCACCAGCAGGTTGTTGCCGTCGGCGAATGCCGTGTGGAAACCGCCCTCGGAGGTATCGTACACCACCTGCGCATCGGTTCCTTCGGTGATGTTGAAATTCAGATTGACGGTGCCCGCAGCCGAGCCGTAAGCCTCGTCGAGGATCACATAGAATTTGTCATCTACCATAAAGATCGTGCGGCGGTGCGTCAGCCCTTCGTAGGAGGGATTCTCCAGCACCAGCGCCTGGTACGAGTGGCCCGAGCCCGACTTGGAGAACTGCTTGAGCATCTTGCCGTCGCTCGAAACGTTCTTATTGTCGAGCGTGACGGTGTTGTGGGCCGTCGAAGCGGCATACTTGCGCCGGTCGGCATTCGACGAAGAGGTGCCCCCGTAGGAGAAGCAGCCCGAGTCGGGGAAGAAATTGCGGCCCTTGACCCACAGTTCGAACGTGTTGTTGTCGTACTGGCGGTGCCACTGCTCGGAAGGTCCGTCGGGCGTGTTCTGCAACACCATCATCATGTCGGCCACGGTCCAGCCCGTGCGCATCACGTAGTAACCGCCGTCGGGGAAGGTCTTGACCTTCGTTTCGGGAATCGTCCCCTCAGCACCGGCTGTCGCCATCCAGCGCATCTGCTCGTTGTCGGGGAAGAGGTTGTAGTAGTTGGTCAGGTTGCGCTGAAGCACCCGTGCGGTCCACGTGGCGCGGCGCGTGTCGGCCATGTTGGGCACCGTGTAGTCGGGATAGATCATGTTCATCACCACGTCGGTCATCTTGCGCATCGACTCGACGTAACCCGACGAAAAACGACTCTCCTCGCCGTTGCGCTGCGCCACGTCCAGCGACACCCGGAAATCCTCGATACCCGAGATGTGGTAATGCAGGTCTCCGTCCTTCAGCCAGCCGTCGGGGAAGTACTCCGAGGTCACCGCGTCGCCAAGGACGCCCGTGCCGCTCGTCTTCCACGCCGCAGCGTTCTTCAACTCGGGGAACAGCATGCCGGCAAAGGTCACGGCCTGCGCCTGGGTAATGCGGTGGTTGGAGTCGGCCGAATAGTTGTTCATAATGTGGTTGGCATGCTCGTCGAGATGCTTCAGCACCTCGGTCAGCCATTCGATCGTGACGGACTCCGACTGCTGGTAGTACTCCAGCAGGGCGCACTGGTCGATCAGGCGGGCTGCCACGTCGAGCGGACGCCACGAAGCGTGGTTGGTCACGTCGGTGCCCTGCTCGGGCTTGGGATTCTGCTTGATCCAGTCGCCGTAGACCTCGATCCAGTTCAGGGCGTATTTCTCGTCCTGCGACGAATAGTAGGTCTTGGCCTGCGGAACCATCCACTGGTGACGGTGGAGCTGGTAACGCTGCTCCTGCTCGCCGGTAGGCCAGATCGTCCAGTCGATGCCGTCGCCGCTCTTGCTCTTATACGAATAAGGCACATTTTCACCGGCTGCGGCATCATAGTAATTGTTGACATAGAAACGATAGTCGTTCTCACGGAGCGCGTAATCGGCCCAACGCAGCTCGTTGGCCGTGGGCGTCACACTCGAAAGGTCGACATTGGGATTCAGCCCGTGGGTGCGCGAACGGTAGTAGTTCATCAACTCTTCCAGCGCCATATAGTAGTCGCCGATGTCGTAGGCGCGCTTCACCTTCGTCAGGCCGCTGTAATCGAGATTCAGCACTTCGAACACGCTGGCGTCGATGCCCTCGTTCATCGACCCCGAGCCGCTCTCGACCCACTCTTCGGCCTTCTTCATCTCGGGGAAGATCGTGCCGGCACGGAACACGGCATGGGCCTCCGTGGCCTTCGTATCGGCATCCTCCGAATAGTGCGCCTTGATATGCTCGGCCTGCTCGGTGAGATTGGCCAGGAACTTCGAAAGCAGCTGCGGCGTGAAGGAGGTCGATTGCATGAAATAATAAAGCAGGTCGCACTGGTTCTCGACGCGGTAGGCCACGTCGATCGGACGCCAGGCGTAGAGCGCCTCGCGCGACTCCTCGGGCTGCGTCGAGGGATCGGCCTCGTAGTCCACATCGCCCGTCGGGCGGGGGAAATTCGTCAGCCAGTCCTCGTAGACCGTCACCCACCCGGTAGTATAGGTCTCGTCAAGCGACGTACGGTAGGCCTTGCCCTGCGGAACCATCCACTGATGGCGATGCAGACTGTAACGCTCTTCCAGATCGCCCGAAACACGTTTCGCCCAGTCGATTTTGTTGGACGTCAGGTAGGAATAGGGTTTGTCGCCGTCCATGTACGTGCCGTTGTAGAAACGGTATTCGTTCTTGACAAGGGCGTAATCGGCCCACTCCTGCTCCTGTGCGGAGATCGAGGGTGCAATCAGATTGACATTGCCGTTGATCACATCGGTCCGTCCGCGGTAGTACTCCAGCAAAGCCTGCGCCGCCAGATAATACTGGTCGGAATCGTAGTAGGCTTTCACGGCGGCAAGACCGGGGTAATCGAGGTTCAGGGCGCTGAACATACCCGCGTCGATCACACTGTTGTCGGGAATCGTCGGCTCCGTGGAACCGGTTCCGCTGCCATTGTCCGATCGTCCCAGATCATCCGACAGGCAGCCCGCCGAGAACAGGACCGCCACGATGAAAGCGAACGCCGAAATTTCAGTAAAAATGCGTTTCATAGGTTATAGGTTATGTTAGTTTTTTCAGTGCCGGAGTCAGATCCGCCGCGGGTCGAGGCCCCGCAGCGACAGATAACGCCCGATGGCTTCGAGGTAGTAGTAGTCCGCATAATTGAGCGGAGTGTCGATCTCGCTGTCGGCGGGCAGGTGGCCGACGCTGTGCATCAGAATGAAACCGCCGTTGGCACCCTTCCTGGCCAGATAAGCGTCCGACGAAAGATTCATCAGCAGCGTCTCGGCATAATCGAAATACCTTTTGCCGTCGGCTTCGGGAACCAGCGTCGAAAGCTCGAACAGAGCAGACGAAACGACCGCCGCGGCCGAAGCGTCGCGCGGAGCGTCGGGAATGTCCGGAGCGTTGTAGTCCCAGTAGGGAATGCGGTCAGCAGGGGTATTGGGATGGTGCATGATGAAATCGGCGATCCGTTCGGCGTGCTTCAGGTATTTCGCATCGCCCGTCTCGCGGTAGCACATCGTATAGCCGTAGAGTCCCCACGCCTGTCCGCGGGCCCACGCCGAAGAGTCGGAATAACCCTGGAACGTGCCCCGGCTCTCGACCGTGCCGTCGTCGTTGTAGCTCACGACATGGAACGAACTGGCGTCGTCGCGGAAATGGTTCTTCATCGTGATGTCGGCATGGCGGACCGCCACGTCGCGGTAGACGGGATCGCCCGTGTGTTTCGAGGCCCAGAAGAGCATCTCGAGGTTCATCATGTTGTCGATGATGACCGGGTAGTTCCACTCGCCGAAATCCCACGAACGGATCAGGCCGATACGGGGGTCGCAACGCGAAACGAGGCTCTTGGCGGCCTCGACGATCACCGCTTCCGAATGCCGGTCATGCAGCGTCTGCATCTGCTGGCCGAAGCTGCAGAAGACCATGAAACCCAGGTCGTGCGTCCCCTTATAATATTGTATACCCTCCAGCCGGCCGGTGTATTTCTCCGCTTCGGCAAGGAGTTTTTCGTCGCCCGTGAAGCGGTAGCACTGCCAAAGCGACCCGGGAAAAAATCCGCTCGTCCAGTCTTTGGCATCGACGGCCCGGAACCTGGGCATCAGCGAACGGGGAAAGCAGTTCGTCGTGTCGAGTTCGGCGGCGGCGTCCAGCAATTGGCTGTCGGCCACCCCGATGGCATGTTTCAGGGATGCGATTTTGGGGTCGCGTTCCGCAGAGCACGAACCCAGCACAAACAGCGAGAGGAGACCCAGAATGGGGAGAAAATTTCTTCTCATGAGAGGTTCTGGTTTTTGGTTTAGGTTTTACTTGTTTCGGTAAGCAAAATTACCGATAAGCCCCCGCACGCACCCCGAGAATTGAAGAATTGATTTTCAAAACCGCTCAAATTAACTTCAATTTTGTGCAACCGGATACGGAATTTGTCCAAAAACAGCCTCGAAAGGGGTTTTCGGACAGGGTGAAACCGAAGGTTCCGAGTGCCGTTTCCGGGCCGGAAAAGGCACAAAAAACGGGAGTTCCCGAAAGGAACCCCCGTGCAGTATGCCGCCGCAGGCTACTTGAAAGGCGAATCCGGCTCGCGGGACATCACCAGATAGAACATCCGGTCGAGGAACGCCGGGGCGAACTTCTTGACGAAGTGCGTGGCGCGCCCCTCGCTCTCCATCAGGCAGAGGCGTTTGCGCCGGAGGATGCCCTTCGCCACGATGCGGGCCACCTCCTCGGGGGTCATCATCTTCGACTCGTTGCGCGGCGTGGCGCCCTGCTGCTTCCCGTCGGCCGTGAGAGCCGAGAAGCGGACGTTCGATGCGGTGAAACCCGGACAGGCGATCATCACGTGCAATCCCTTTTTGAGGTTCTCAATACGCAGCGTTTCGAGGAATCCCGTCATGGCGTATTTCGAAGCCGAATAGCCCGTGCGGCCCGGCAGTCCGTGCAGCCCGGCGACGGAGGAAATGCCCACGACGGAGCCTTTCGACGCCTGAAGATACGGCAATGCGAACTTGCAGCAGTTGACCGTACCCCAGAAGTTGACGTCCATCAGCCGGTGCAGCACCCCGAGGTCCACGTCGTCGAAAATGGCGCGCATCGAAATACCCGCATTGCAGATCAGCACGTCTATGCCGCCGAACTCCCGCACGGCGGTTTCGATCAGCTCCCGGCACTCCTCGGGTTTCGTCACGTCCACCCCGCAGTAGGCCACCTGCCCGCCCCGGGCGCGGATGTCGCCCGCAAGAAGCTGCAATTTCTGCACGTTGCGCGCTCCGAGCACCACTTTTGCGCCCTGCGCGGCGTATACTTTCGCCATCGCCTCGCCGATACCCGACGATGCGCCCGTAATGACGATTACCTTATTTGCCAATATCTTCATATCTTTTTTATTCATGTTTTGCATCTCCGCCCGCCGTTTTCGCGGCGTTCCGCCGCATCTACAAGTCCGGCCCCGCCCCCGCCTTGACGGAAGCTTACCGCATGCGGCCGGAATGCGAGCCTAAATTTCCACCTCCAACCCGTCGTAAGCCAGGTGCACGCCCGGCGGGAGCGTCGCCTCCGTCTCGGCATGCAGGCCTATTTCGTGGGACATATGTGTGATATAGGCCTCGCGCGGCCCGACGCGACGGATCAGCGCCAGCGCCTCCGCGAGGTTGAAATGCGACGGATGCGGGGCGAAACGCAGCGCATTGACCGCCAGCACCTCCGTACCGCGCAGTTTTTCGGCCTCGGCGTCCTCGATGGTCTTGAAGTCCGTCAGGTAGGCCAGCGGCCCGATGCGGAAGCCCGTGACCTCGAAGCGTTCGGAATGGTGGCCCGACACGGGCACGATCTCCACATCGCCGACACGGAACGGCTTTGCGGTGTCGATTTCGTGCAGTTCGATCTCCGGCACGCCGCGGTATTTGTCCTGCGCGAAGGCATAGTCGAAATCCTTGCGCACGCACTCCAGCGCCCGCGGGGCGGCCCAGATATGGACCTTGTGGACGGTCGGCGGGTAATCGACGAAATTGAAAGCCCGCACGTCGTCCAGACCGCCGATATGGTCCTTGTGCTCGTGAGTCAGCAGAATGGCGTCGAGATGCCGCACGCCCGTGCGGAGCATCTGGTAGCGGAAATCGGGTCCGGCGTCGATGACGATGCGCACGCCCCGCGTCTCGACCATCGCCGAGGTGCGCAGACGGTTGTCGCGCCGGTCCGCCGACGTGCATACCTTGCAGCGGCAGCCGATGACGGGTACGCCCTGCGAAGTACCGGTTCCCAGAAAGGTGAGTTTCATGGATGCAAATGTAGAAAAAATAGCGCAATTCCCGGCACTTTGTGATGCATTGCTTCATTTTTCGCACCGCATTGCCGCATACGTTTCAAATACGGCTTCCGGTCTCCGAATATCGCGGAACCGACGGAACCGGGATTCCGGTCCGTGCGGGGCAGATGCCGGGCGTCGTGAAAAACGGGGCGAACGGATCGTACCCGAGTACGATCCGTTCGCCCCGCCGGAGGGATGTGCGGCAGGTGCACCGCAAGCAGCGGAATCAGAATCCGCTTTCGATATTCCAGACAAACGCCCGGGACCCCTGCATCCTGGTCGCAGCGTCCATTTCGCGGAAGGCGTCCATCAGCGGAGCCACCTTCTCGTCGTCGACGATGGCCAGGATCGAGGCGTTCATCGAAGGCCACGCATGCGTGCCGTAGTGGGGTTCGCCGTCGACCGAGCCGCGGCCCTCGGTCAAGGCCCATTTGGTGAAGCCGCGGATACCCTGCTTGTCGAGGATGGCGTTCACCCGGTCGGTCAGCGCCTGGTTGTATGACAAAAATACTGCTTTCATAGTATCGATCAATTTTAATTCAGCTTTTCACTTTCAATGCTTGCTTGCCTGGTGTTCGGCCGAGAGGCGCGCCAGTTTCTCACGCTCCTTGCGCTGCGAACGGTTCACGAGGATCGAGTAGAGCACCGGAACGATGAACAGCGTGAGAATGGTCGAGAACGTCAGACCGCCGATCACGGCAATGCCCATCGGCTGCCACGTCTCCGAGCCCGCTCCCGTGCCGATCGCCAGCGGCAGCATGCCCAGAATGGTCGTGAACGAGGTCATCAGCACCGGACGCAGACGGCTCTTGCCGCCGGCGATCACCGCGTCGAAGACGCCCGAGCCGCGCTCGATCAGGAGGTTCATGTAGTCGACCATCACGATACCGTTCTTGGTCACGATACCCACCAGCATGATGGCGCCGATCAGGGCGATGAGCGACAGCGGCGTGGAGGTCATCCACAGCGCGAGGAACACGCCCGTGAAGGCGAACGGAATGGTGAACATGATGATGAACGGGAACTTGAGCGACTCGAACTGCGTGGCCATCACGATATACACCAGAATGACGATCAGGATGAGCAGCGTTCCCAGGTCGCCGAAGGCGTCGCCCTGATCCTCGACCGTACCGCCCACTTCGAGGTCCACGCCGTCGGGCGCGGGATAGTCGGCGAGGAGCTTTTCGACCTCGGCCACCACGTCGCCCAGCGCGACGCCGGCCCCGAGGGTCGACTGGACCGAAATGACGCGCTGACGGTTCTCGCGCTCGATCATCGGCGCGGCGTACTCCTCCTCGACGGTTCCCACCTCCTTGAGCTTCACGGGGCGGCCCTGCGCGTTGTAGAGCGTGATGTTCTCGACATCCTCGATGCGGTTGCGGAACGGCTCGGCATAACGCACGATGATGTCGTACTCGTCGCCGTCCTCGCGGTATTTCGAGGCCACGAGGCCGTCGATGCGGTTGCGCACGGCCTGCGACGCCGTGGCGCTGCTGATGCCGTAGTACGACAGCCGGTCGCGGTCGAAGACCACGTTGTACTCGGGACGCAGGTCGTCGCGCGAAAGTTTCACGTCGCGAACGCCCTCCAGACGGCGCATCTTCTCCTTCAGGTCGTTGGCAACGGCGTTCGTCACGTCCATGTCATAACCGAAGACCTTGACGTTGACCGTCGCCGAACCGCTCATGCTGCCCGACTGTCCGCCGGGAGTGACCGTGTACTGGCGGATCTCGGGAATCCGGTCGAGATCACCGCGCAGCAGGTCGGAGATGACGTAGATCGACCGATCGCGCTCCTCCACGTCGGTCAGGCGCACGTTGTAGTTGATGATGTGCGAACCGGTGGTCTGCATCGCCGCGAAGGCGTTGTCCGACGAGTTGGCGCCGGCCGACGCCGAGACGAGCACGATCTCGGGGTATTTCGCATAGATGATGCTGTCGATCTGCCGGGCGATGCGCGCCGTGTAGTCGACGCCGACGTTCTGCTCCAGCTCGACCATGGCCGAAATGCGGCCGTTGTCCGAGGGCGGGAAGAACTCGGTGGGAACCCGCGTCAGCAGCCCCAGCGACACGACGAAGACCGACATCATCGAGAAGAAGGTGATCCGGCGGTGGCGTACGACCCAGTCGAGCGAACGGGCGTAGGCGCCGTCGAGCCATTCGAGCGCCCGGTCGATCGGCTTGTAGATCACGCCGAGGCCCTTGTAGTCGTGCTGGCCGCCTTCGAGTTTCAAGAGGTAAGCCGACATCATCGGGGTCAGCGAAATGGCCGCCGTAGTCGAAACGCAGACCACGATCGTCACGATCCAGCCCAGCTCGCGGAACAGGATGCCCGCCATGCCCGGGACCATCGTCAGCGGCAGGAACACCGCGACGACCACCAATGTCGTGGCGATGACCGACAGCCACACCTCGTTGGTGGCGTAGATGGCGGCCTCCTTCGGGTTCGAGCCGCGCTCGATATGCGTCGTAATGTTCTCCAGAACCACGATGGCGTCGTCGACCACCATACCGATGGCGATGGAGAGCGACGAGAGCGAGATGATGTTCAGCGTGGAGCCGGTAGCGAAGAGGTAGATGAACGAACAGATCAGCGACACGGGGATCGTCATACAGATGATCAGCGTCGCGCGCCAGCGTCCGAGGAAGGCCATCACCACCAGCACGACGAAGATGAAGGCGTAGAGAATGGTCTCCGAGAGCGACCCGATGGCGTCGGTGATCTCCTGCGAGCCTTCGAAAATCAGCTCCATCTTGACATCCTTCGGGAGGGTTTTCTGAATCTCCGGCAGGCGCGACTGGATTTCGTGGACGATATTCACGGTGTTGGCGCCCGACTGTTTCTGGAACATCACGCGCACGCCGCGCTGGCCGTTCACACGTTCGTCCATGGTGAATTTTTCGAGCGTGTCGCGGATTTCGGCCACGTCGGAGAGCATCACCGTGCGGCCCCCGGCGTTCGACACCACGACCTTGCGCATCTCGTCCGAGAGTTTGAACTCGCCGTCGGCCTTGATGTTGAAGGTGTTGTTGCCCACGTCGATCGTGCCGCTGGGGATGTTGACGTTCTCGGCGGCGATGATCTGCCCCAGCTGCTCGACCGTGAGGTTGTAGGCCTCCAGTTTGGCGGGGTCGACGTTGACCTGCACCTCGCGTTCGGGTGCGCCGATGATCGACACGGCGCCCACGCCGTCGACGCGGTTGAGCACGTTGACCAGCTTGTCGTCGAGAATCTTGTTCAGCGCCGGATAGCTCTCCTCGGCCGTGACGGCAAGCATCATCACGGGGATCATCGAGGTCGAGAACTTGAAGATCGTCGGATAGTCGATGTCGTCGGGCAGCATGGACTGCACGCGGCTCACCACGTCGCGGATCTCGTTGGCACCCTCATTGAGGTCGGAGCCGTACTCGAACTCGACGGTGATCATCGACACGTTGTCCTGCGACTTGGAGGTCAGTTTCTTGAGGTTGCTCACCGTATTGAGGTTGTCCTCCAGCACGCGGGTGATGTTGGTCTCGATCTCCGCGGCGTTGGCGCCGGGGTACATCGTGATGACCGAAATCTGCGGAATCTCGATCTCAGGATACTGGTCCACGGCCAGATTCATCAGCGAGAAGAGTCCGAAGACCATCACGCCGACGAACAGCAGCACCGTGGAGACCGGTTTGCGGACCGCACTTTCGTAAATTTTCATATGCGTCGGGGCGTTTAATTCTGTTTGACTTCGACCTTGGCGCCGTCGAAAAGCTTCGACAAAGCCGTCACGGCAACCCGCTCGCCCGGAGCGACGCCCGAAAGGATGTCCACGCGGTCGCCGACCAGACGGCCCACCTCGACCCGGCGGCGTTCGGCGACGCTGTCACCCTTGATGACATAGAGGAACCGCTCGGCGGTGCCCACCTGTTTCTGGACCGCCACGTCGGGCACCATGACGCCCTCTTTCTCGCCCATGTTGAATCCCGTGCGGGCGAACATGCCCGGACGCAGCGTACGCTTGGCGTTGGGCACCTTCACCTCGACCTTGAACGTGCGGGTCGCGGGATCGAGCGCCGGATAGATCAGCGACACGGTGCCGGGGAAGGTCTCGCCGGGAAAGATGTCGACCTTCAGATCGACGGGCATGCCGACCTTCACGTTGCGGAAATACTGCTCCGAAATGTTGGCGACGACCTTCAGCGGGTCGATCTGCATGATATGCAGGATAGGCTGCGCGGCGAACAGGTCGCCCGACTCGTAGTTGCGGGCCGTGACGACGCCCGTAATGGGCGAATGAACCTCGATATTCTTCCTGAGGTTGGCGACCACTTCGCGCTGCACGTCGAGCTGGGCCTTGGCCTGCTCGATCTGCTGGGCCGAGATTCCCCCTGCCTCGTAGACCGGAAGCAGGCGGTTGTAGTCGTCCTCGACGGTCTTCAGCTGCACGAGCTGCTGGGTGTACTGCGTGGGGTCGAGCGTCACGATCAGCTGACCCTGACGCACGGGATCGCCCACCTCGACCAGAATCCGGTCGATATGCACGCCCGACGCCGCGGGCGTGATGTCGTTCTGCTTGTAAGGTTCGATTTCGGAGGTGAAC
>OJRP01001138.1_pt1 | contig 14673 bp, 5 predicted proteins | sample 1599201 | NCBI WGS metagenome assembly OJRP01 (sample SAMN03922534, study PRJEB24848) | human gut metagenome | isolation source: stool sample | host: Homo sapiens | place: Germany | collected 2010-05
ACCGGCGGACAAAGAGTAAAAATGGAACTGGGAATACCATCAACAAAATTATAAGGAATAAAATGGTCTTTCTTATCATACCGGAACAAACCATTGTTAGTTCCCAGCCATAACCACTTTTCACGATCCTCTACAATAAACATACCATCATTCCCATCCAAAGGAGTCCCCGGCTGCAAACGCCTAAAAATAGTCATAGACAAATCAGAGATAAAAAGAGAGCCTTTGTCCGGAAAAAAATAAAGATCATGGTTGGAATCTTCGTAGATCACTCTTATTTTTTCCTTATGAATAAATCCCTCAGGAAACACATCGGTTTTCAATGTCCGGGCAGAGGGGTCCCAAATGCACATTCCATTCTCTGTACATATCCATCCTTTATGAGTGGAATCAAAATAGATTTCATATACGTTCCCTTCTGGCAACTTAGAATTGGCACTGGTATAATGAGCTATCTGTCTGCCGTCTTTATAGCAGAATATTCCTAAAGATGTTCCTATCCACAAATTCTTTTCACGATCCTGCTTGATACAAAAAATATGTCCCTTACTAAAAGGCATTCCTCCATCCGGTTCAAAATCTCTGAGTGTCAAAGTCGCAGGATTTAAAACATACATTCCACCACCGTATGTACCTATATAATACTCATTCTGATAATACAGACAACTGAAAATCATATTTGAGCGTAACTGTGGAACCTTGAAACTTTTATAACGATGATTTTCTTCGTCAATATAAAAAAGTCCGTCACGAGATCCAATCAGTTTCTCTTTCTCTTTGATAGCAAGTGCACGTACTGGCATATCTCTGGAATCAAAAAAAGGAGCATACGTATAAGTGGAGAACAGCCCACTCTGATATAATGTGTAATCCAACCCCAGCTGATAGAATCCTACCCAAATCAAACCTTCTTTATCAACCAAAACAGAATAAACGGAATTAGAACGCAAAGTTTCATCCTTCCCTGTTTCATGACGCATGGAACGAACAACTTTCTTTTTATCCGTTGATACAAAATGAACTCCGTTACCATCGGTTCCCACATACAAAAGGCTTTTCCCATCACCGGATAAAGAAGAAATTACATTACAACCTACATCAACAAAACGAGCAAATTCTTTAGTTTGTGTATCGAAACTGATGATTCCCTGCCCCATCGTTCCTAAATAAAGCATACTCCCAATCCTAGCTATATTCTTAAAAGAACAAACATGCTTCTCTTCCATCACATTATGATAAGCCTCTATTTTTCTATCTGAAAGTCGCAGAGAATAAAGACCATTCTCCGTAGCCATCCAAAGTATTCCATCTTCTCCCAAATTCAAGCCACCAATAGAGTTCGCCGCCGACAACATATTAGGATCTATCATAATTTGGTTCAAGCTACCTCCTTTATAAATGAAAAGCCCCCTTTCTGTTCCGATATAAAGTATTCCTTTCCCATCATGTAAAAGAGAGCGCACAGCATATCCTATCGTTTCACGGGCAATGGGCTCCAAACTATTTTTCTGCTTGCTAACACGCCATAATCCACTACCATTCCCCATCCACAATTCATTGCCAGGCATCTCAGCAATGGCATTTACCCGTTTCAATTTTTCATCTGAACCCGGAATAAGATAATGCTTGAAATGAATTCCATCAAAACATTCCAACGAATTGCCGGTCCCCAACCACACATAACCTAAAGAATCTTTATAGATGGCATTTACCACTAAATCTGATAATCCCTCAGTTACAGACAAGCCACGAAAAGCGTAGGAACGAGAGAAAATGGGTAAAGACAAGAATATAAGAAACAATATAAATATAAATCTTAAAATGTTTTTCATTACATTGTGCATATTTGGAACCTCGTGTTTATCAAATAATGCAAATATAGTGAAAAGGGAATATATTTTCCCTATCAAAAAAAGAAAAAATCATCATCCACTTCTTATTTGCTGTATGAAAAAGAAAGGATGATGATTTAAAAAGATTACTTTATAAAAGAAAGTTTATATCAAAGTTTGCGTAAATCATGTCCGGGCAACAAATTATATTCTTTTCCATTCATCCTGACTTTACAAGGTGCAGAAGCTGCATATTTCCAAACGCCCTCTTTATACACCAACATCACATCTGTTACTGTCAATGAACTTATTTCAACATGTGGAGTTTTCAATAGTGTACCTCCTCCCAAAAAGAAAATACAATCATCGCCTTGTTTATTTCCCCACAATGCATAAGCAGCTTGTACAGTCATTTCTCCACTTTTACACAAATGACCTGCATCATCCGAAGAAATAATCCGGTCCACACGCCCCTCTTTTTGTTGAATACAAATTCCGACATGACTTCCAGCCACACCACTTTCCACTTCTGGAAAAGTAACGGAGGAAATACATCCCGGCTCCTTTACCGAAGAAGGTTCATAAACAGCTACAAACGGACGATTCCAAGCTTCACCTTGTTGGCGGGCTACAAAAGTCAACGTAGGTTGCTCTTTGATAGCATAAGGCATATCCGGAATCCGGCTCAATCCTTCAGTCATCGGGCTCAAAGCCGAGAAGACTTTACGTTCAGGAGCACCTTTCATCCACATATTCATACTGATATTATCCTCATCCGGCATCTGTATAGTAAACATTGTTTTAATATCTTTGGAGGTCTCGGCACTTTTCTTGTCAAACAAATAAGAATAGGCATATATATGTGCCCCAGCAAAAGCCAGTTCCTCCGTTGGTTGAAGAAACAAGCTACTCCCATCAGCAGCAGTCAAGTTCATGGTTTGTCCCATATTATGATAAAAATAATCATGCATTTTATCTCCTCCCTCCACTTTCCTGCTACGGAAAATATCGACATAATATCCGTTCTTTTCTCCTGTAGTCACAATACTCATCATACGGTTTTGATCAGCTTGTGATTCAGGTTCACGGAAAAAGACTTCACTATAACTCACAGGCTGATAATCTACTTTCATCCCTGCTTCGGGGTAGCAGTTCAATAATTTGAAAGCATGATTGCTTTTCATAACCGGATAAGAAGAGATTCCATCTACACAAACCGTATTGTGTGCAGGGAACTGACTATAATACTCCAAATAATCCAAACCGGAATAAAGGGTCAAGCCAATACCTCCATCCGGTGCCAGACGATATCCTTTTCCATAAAGTTCCATGCTGATGCCATTGGCATGCATGTGATTCCCTTCACTGGCATTTTGGGCAATCATCAAACTATGACGTTTGTCCATGCCATTGCGTTGCACCAACCAACTGGCATTGGGAGCATAAAAAGTAGGAGTTACATAATCATTGATATCACCGGCAGGTATCTTATCATCAATTACCAAAGGCTTGTCACTGAAAAAAGAAGTTACCGCCACCCTCACATTTTTCTTTTCAGTCGCCGGTTTGGAGGCATCGGGATCAAATAACTTCAACATAGCAGTAAATTGTCTTTCTTGATATTTTTTACCATGTTTCTGGGCATTAGCTACCATACGGGCAAAGATAGCAGGATTCAATTTACCGGGATGTGTATCGCCAAAACCCATTGTCATACAATCCGGAAACAAATATTGCGGGTCGGCGGCCACCGCTTTTTTTATGACAGGAATCTCCTCGGTCAGGTCCATACCCAAATTACGGTCAAAGATAGTGACCATATCCGTATAATCCCCGACAACTACCTGACTATAACCCGGACATTCAGCCCAAATACCGGTTTCAGCATCATAACCATAATCAGCAAGCTGTTTCAGTGACCATTGACGGATGGAAGAACGATTCAACACATAATCAATATAATACTCGCCTCCCTTTTTATCCGGATAAGAAGCATCAGATTCCAAAATCATGCCGATGCTCATGATATAACGTGCCTGCATCAGATTCCAGTTATTATGCGGCACTCCATTATCAATGATATTATCCGCCCATTTCTTGAATGCTCCGGCATAGATGTCCATCTTATCAGCCTTATCGGTTTTCAAATAATCATATAAAAAATCATACAATGGAACCAAAGCATTCACAGCATCCTCGTGAATGACTTCAAAACTGCTCATACCCACCAAAGTCTGCTGATGTCCATGATTCAAATCCTTGGGAACATTCCGGTAATAAATCCCCGTCATATAAGTGTCAAATACCGAAGCTGCCAAATCAGCATATTTCTTCTCCCCGGTCATCCACCAAAGAAAAGCGGCATCACGGGCGATACCCAGTATCTCTACATTAATACTTTGGATGATATTTCCGGTTTTACTGATATTCACCCATTCGTACGGTCTGCCTTCCAACGTCCCATTTGCCAGATACATTCCCCGAGCATCTTCCTGATAAGGCTTCAAATCTTCCAGCTTGGGACGTACATAGTTAGTTGCATGACTGCGTGCACCGGTATACATCACCGTAGGAGCCGGCGCCTTCTCTCCTCCTGCATGATCATAATATTCTCCTTTAATATATACCTCCGTTGCATGAGTTTTCCAATACATTTGCAAACGGGAAGTAAGCCATTCAGGCCCTCGGTCAGCATACCGGTCAGTCCGTTGCTTTAACTTTTCAAACACTTCCTGTGCCCACGGTTCTTCCTTTATCAACTTCTGCGTTTCAACTTTGCCATTACTATCCGTCAGATAACGGGGATGACCTTGTGACAGTTTCACCGATAAGGAAGTTTCCTGTGCATATAATACACTTGTTACAAGCAAGCATATCCATAAAACGATCTTTCTCATAATTCTATTCATTCTCTTTCACAAAAATACGTATCATAAAGCTATTCCACTCAATCCAAATGAATTATTTTATCATCCGCCTCTTCCATTCAAATTTAAAGTTACCGAATATAAAATGTTTGCTTTACCGGCTCTGCAGTCTTTATCTTAGGATCAGAGTTTTTTCCGTATTGCCATGCTATTACAGTTACTTTTACCGGATAGGTGGTTTTAGGAGGAATAGCAGTTAATATCAATCGATTACCATCCACATAAGCCGGTCCCGATTCCACATAAAAATCTACCGGCAAGCCACAACTGGAAACAGCAGATAAAGAAACGTACTTAGTACCACGCTTTATGTCCGGTAACGTTGCAAACTTAATATATTGCTGCTGTCCTTCCGTATTTTTAACCGGAATTATCATCTGAGCTTGCTGAACAGCCGGTTTATATTCTTCATCTCCCGGATGAGTTATTGAAAAAACAATATCCGATTTCTTGTCCGTCCATAAAGTTCCCCGATTCCATTGTATTCGAAATGTCACAGAATCAACTAAAACAACTGGGCCGGTAATCATCTGCAGGACCGGAGCTTTTCCAGCATGACCAATAGATGCCCCAACAGGCAAATCAGTCCAATTGGAAAGTCGGGGACTTTCTCCTGGAACAGTATCCAAAAAAACAGGGGTCAATTGAAATGTGATACCATCTTCCTGTGGTATAAAAGCCGGGTGAACTTGTAAATGAGTATTCTGTTGGGATACTGTTTTTCCGTTTTGAGACACACTTACCAATTGTGGCTTCATATCGTAATATCGGGATTGATACGCCAAAGTAGCCTCTATCATCTCACGATCAAAAAACCAAAATGCTTGTGCAGGATCCCCTTTAAATTGATTTACCGGTGCCGGAATACATGAAGGCTTTTCATTTTTTTTCCATCGCTCCATCAACCATCCCTCCTTTGTCGGATCTACGTGTCCATAATGCATTGCCTTCTTGATATAGAGAGCTATATATTGTGCTTTTTCCGGAGTATAGGCAAAGTGTCCTTCAGCAGGACAGGCCAACATGCTTAAAGGCAGCAATGGATGCTCCTTACGTTCTTTCAAACCTTCATTGCTCCATGTATGTGCTGATTCATATTCTCCCATGGTTTCCAGACAAGGAATTTTATTGATGTTACGTTCTCCCCAAATATCCGGACATAGCCAGCGATCACGATGATATGGCCACTGACCACTGACAGAAATGCATGCCAATGTACGTTCCGGTTTATAGGCAGCAAGATAATAAGGCCAACTAGCAGCAGCCGAATGTCCTATGGCTATTAAAGGAGCTGTAGACAACTCTTTATATCCAGATTCTTCAGCAAGATCTGCCAAAAGGCCATCCAAAGTTTCCCATGCCCCATCCGTAAAATCAAATCCATGATTGAAAGAAGGACATACCCATATTTGAGCAACATCAAGCTCAGCCATACGTTGTCGGAAAGCCTCATCTTCAAGGATAGAAATTTCCTCCATATTGTGTTGGGCAACCAAGATTGCTTTTACTTGTTCACACTGCCCGGGAATCCACAAGTAAGCCCTTGACTCAGGATTTTTGGGATGAGTACTAAAATTATGGACGGGTACAGACCATTGCCAAATTCCTGTTTGTGCAACAAGCGTAAATGATAAAAGCCAACCGAATATTCCAAATAAAAATACATGTTTCATAGCTATCTTCATTGTTTATTATAAAAACGAATCAGAATCAAGAAACACTCAACTTTATTCTAAAATTATCTTCCAAAGAAATGAGTAAAAACCTATCTTTGTACGTATTAGATACATATACAAAACTTAAATAGCATGAATAAACACACTTTATCTGTAGCAATCACTTTCCTATTCTGTACCCCAATATCAGGGGGCATACCGGACGGAATTTACCACAAAGGATGGATAGACTTCAACAAGAACGGGAAAATGGATCTATATGAAAATCCTAAAGCCCCGCTGGAAGACAGAGTACAAGACCTGCTTTCACAAATGACACTAGAAGAAAAAACCTGTCAAATGGCCACACTTTACGGTTCAGGACGCGTACTAAAAGATGCGTTGCCTCAAAACAATTGGAAAACAGAAGTATGGAAAGACGGAATAGGAAACATAGATGAAGAACATAACGGATTAGGGGCTTTCAAGTCCGAATATTCTTTTCCATACGCCAAACATGTGAATGCCAAACACACCATTCAACGCTGGTTTGTAGAAAAAACACGTTTAGGTATCCCAGTAGATTTCACCAATGAAGGTATTCGCGGATTATGTCATGACCGGGCAACCTACTTCCCCGCCCAGTGCGGACAGGGTGCCACCTGGAACAAAAAATTAATAGCCCGTATCGGAGAAGTGGAAGCTAAAGAAGCAGTGGCATTAGGATATACCAACATCTATTCTCCCATTCTTGATATCGCCCAAGACCCTCGCTGGGGAAGATGTGTAGAAACATACGGAGAAGATCCTTATTTAGTAGGAGAATTAGGAAAACAAATGATTACCAGTTTGCAAAAATATAATCTGGTAGCTACTCCGAAACATTTTGCAGTTTATAGTATCCCGATAGGCGGACGTGACGGAAAGACACGAACCGACCCACACGTAGCCCCACGAGAAATGCGTACCTTATATATAGAACCTTTCCGGATGGCATTTCAAGAAGCCGGAGCGCTGGGAGTAATGAGCTCTTATAATGACTATGACGGGGAACCCATTACGGGAAGCTACCATTTTCTGACCGAAATATTACGTCAAGAATGGGGATTTAAAGGATACGTAGTATCGGATAGTGAAGCTGTGGAATTTATCTCCAACAAGCATAAAGTAGCAGATACATACGAAGACGGAATAGCACAGGCGGTCAATGCCGGACTGAATATCCGTACCCATTTCACTCCGCCTGCCGATTTTATCTTGCCTCTTCGTAAAGCTGTTGATAATGGCAAAATCTCTCAGGAGACTCTCGACAAACGGGTAGCCGAGATACTTCGTATCAAATTCCGGCTAGGCTTATTTGACAATCCCTATCGTGGCAATGGTAAACAAGCAGAACAAATAGTCCATAGTAAGGAACACCAAGCTGTATCATTGGAAGCTGCCCGTCAGTCGCTGGTATTACTAAAAAATGAAACTAACCTGCTTCCTTTATCCAAATCTATCCGTTCCATTGCTGTTATCGGTCCCAACGCCAACGAACAGACTCAATTGATTTGCAGATACGGTCCGGCCAATGCTCCTATTAAAACCGTTTACCAAGGTATAAAAGAACTGTTGCCTCATACAGAAGTGATCTATAAAAAAGGATGTGACATCATAGATCCTCATTTCCCAGAAAGTGAAATCCTTGATTTTCCGAAAACTGCGGAAGAAGTCCAATTAATGGAAGAAGCCATTCGTGCAGCTAAACAAGCCGAAGTGGTAGTCATGGTATTAGGAGGGAATGAACTGACCGTCAGGGAAGATCGTTCACGAACCAGCCTTAACCTTCCCGGACGGCAGGAAGAACTTTTAAAAGCTGTTTGTGCAACCGGGAAACCGATCATTCTAGTAATGCTCGACGGACGCGCTTCTTCTATAAATTACGCAGCAGCTCATATACCTGCCATTTTACATGCTTGGTTTCCCGGAGAATTTTGCGGACAAGCTGTGGCCGAAGCCTTGTTCGGCGATTATAATCCGGGGGGAAGACTGGCAGTTACTTTTCCTAAATCTGTAGGGCAAATTCCTTTTGCTTTTCCCTTTAAACCAGGGTCAGACGAAAGTTCCTCTACTTCCGTTTACGGAGCGTTATATCCTTTCGGGCATGGCTTAAGTTATACTACTTTTACTTACAGTGATTTACATATATCACCATCACACCAAGGAGTACAAGGAGATATCCATGTAAGTTGTAAAATCAAAAATACAGGAAAAATAAAAGGAGATGAAGTAGTACAACTTTATTTACGGGATGAAATCAGCAGCGTTACCACTTATACCAAAGTATTACGCGGCTTTGAACGTATCAGTCTGAAAGCTGGAGAAGAACAAACTGTTCATTTCAGATTGCGACCACAAGATTTAGGATTATGGGACAAAAATATGAATTTCCGTGTGGAACTGGGTAGTTTCAAAGTAATGCTCGGAGCTTCTTCTACAGACATCAGATTACATGGTCAGTTCGAAATAACGCCCTAAACCTCCCACCATTTTAACTCAGCATGGAATGACAGGAATATTCAGATTCCTATAAATACAGTATTTCATTAAAACATCGGTAAATAATCAGTTCACATCTAATTTATGTTCACAGATCCTTTACCGATGTTTTGAACAAGAATCTTTTAATCTCTATTTTGAAGATATAAATGAAGGAGGAAGTTCTTCTACACCCCATTTTTTGTTAGGCTTTGCCCCTAATTTCAACTCCAAAGTCCCCCCCTTAATAAAGTCTTCATGATAAAACCAACATTTATTCCACTTTTTCCCATTAAGGGAAGCATTTTGAATGTACATATTATCAGTTGAATTTCCTTTCGTTATGATTTGGAAAGTCTTTCCGGAATAATAACGATTGTCCAAATGAATAGTAACCTTATCAAAAAGCGGAGAAGTAATCTCATAAAAAGGCTTTTCCGCACAACCACCATCCACCTCAAACAGTCCGATTGCCATCAGAACACCTAAAGCCCCCATCTGTCCCTGATCCTCATCATCCCGATAGCCTCCATAGGGAGTCACATCACAATAAGCAGCTTTTACTTTACGCACCCACTTCTGAGTAAGCCAAGGTGCTCCTGCATAACTAAACAAATGAGCCATTCCAGTCCCCGGCTGATTACCATAATCTGTCCAATTGCCTTCCTTTGTTTTATTAGAACGGAAAAACCCATACGACTCACTCTTTTCGAAATTAGCATTCAATCTCTTAACATACTGGTCGGCACCTCCATAAAGTTCTATCAATCCTGCCATATCATGTGGAACATAGTGTGAATAAATAGCAGAGTTACTCTCGCAAAATCCTCCTTTTTCTGTCAATTCCAACGGATCAAAATAAGGTAACCAGTTGCCATCCTCTCCACGAGGTTGCATATAACCACTTTCCGGATTCCAAAGATTACGATAATTCTTTGACCGCTTCATAAAAAACTCATAATCCTGTAATTTCCCCATTGTTTTCGCCATCTGTGCCAAGCACCAATCCTGATAGGCATATTCCAATGTCATGGAAGCTCCGGTAGTATGCATCCCTTCAACATCTTTCCGTCCGTCAGGCACATACCCCCATTCCTCATAATATTTCATGCCACCGGAATAAGCTGTCTTGCTATGTTCATAACCGGCATGGTCGCGAATACCTCCCACAAAAGCATTTTTCCGCAAACCTTCATAAGCCAGTTCCGCATCATAATTACGAATTCCTTTATTATAAGCCGAAGCAAAAAAAGAAACAGCCGGATCACCAATCATCACATACGTATAATTTCCTCCTGATGGTCCACGGGGAATCAGACCTCCGTTTTGATACATATCTATCATTGTATTACAGAAATTATCCATAACTTCAGGATATGCCATAGACCAGAGTATGTTCAGTGACCAATGACTTCCCCACCATGCATCAAAGTTATGATGATTATACAAAGGTTTTCCATCTTCTCCCAAAGGAATTTGCCGTATGCGCGGAAAGTCGGAAGTCATATCCATATAATGTCCATCGGCATCACTGACTACATGGCGTCCCAATAAGGCATGCCACAAATCCGTATAGAGTTTTATTTGCTGTTCTCTGCTACCGCCTTCCACTTCTATCCTTCCAAGCCAATCATTCCATTCGGAAAAAGAAGACTGCTTTACTTGCTCAAAATCCCAGCCTGACAGTTCCGTTAACATATTCTTACGTGCCTGTTCTACACTGACATATGAAATCGCCACTTTCAGCATCACCTTTTCGTCTTTTTCTGTTTTAAATCGGACTGCCATACCCGCATTCTTACCTGATATTCTTTCCGGATTGCTATTAGATTCTATCCGGCCTTCGCGCCAAGATACAACCTTATCCATTGGCTTGCTCAATTGTGCATAAAAATAAACAGGAGTATCTTTAGGACGACGTCCTGTACGTTCCATCATCTCCCATCCGGCTATTTCCTTATCACTTACTTTCCAAACCTCCGAATAAGCTGTAGGTCCATGTGCCAAAAACGCTCCCGTATCAAATAAAATATAACTGGCATCACTTTTCGGAAAAGTATAACAATGAAAGCCTACGCGCATAGTAGAAGTCAACTCTGCTGTTATGTCATAATCTGTCAGTTTCACTTTATGATATCCCGGTTTAGCTATCTCTCCATCATGAGTAAAAGCCGATTGATAAGCATTCATACCCAAATGCCCTTTAAACTCGCCAACGGTAGGCATCACCGCCACACCGGACATCTGCCAATTATGAACATGACTAAAACAGCGTATTTGTTTTGAGTCATACAGATATCCTGATCCCCAAGAGTGCTCGGTATCCGTATCAGGGCTAAGGCTGACCATACCAAACGGACGACATGCCGAACTGAAAAAAAACCATCGGGAACGGTGACTGTCAACAAAAGGATTTACCAAGTCAACATAATTCTTTTTAGTCCCCGCTTCATTGAACAACAAAGAACCAAAAGCAGGCTGATCACGATCGTATCCTTCAGGACGAATCTGCCGAAGAACCTGTTCCGTATAAGGCATCTGCATCCCTTTCCGTATAACAAAATGATTGTAGGTCATTTCAAAAATCGGCATATATCTACCCCTTCCTTTATTAGATATCTCAGTCCAGTTGCTATATTTTCCTGTGACATCCTTCCACACAGCAAAAGGAACATTATACCCCAAATTATATTTTGCGACATACTCAAACCCTTTCATAAGCCGGTTATCAAGAGCCGAATATAAATCATCACCTTGTTGCCAAGCTATTTCACAAACAGTTGCCAGGGCACCTATACCCAACATGCTATGCCCCTGATCACGACCACTCTCCTGTATCTGACCGGTATCCCCACTGATATAATGAGCTATTGTTCCGTTATCATTGGCATGAAGATAAAAATCAACCGCCTTATTATACATTTCCTCATTATCCCATAAAATAGCAGCTGCCATATAAGCTTTAGTCACAATAGGTCCCCAATTCCCATTTGTATAAGGCTTACGATGGTAAAAATTTTCCATTACAGGCAAGAACACTTCCCTTATCATTCTACTGATCTCATTAAACTGAACAACTGTCATCTTTTTATAAGTATGACGCAGTATTTCAGTAGCATAAATAATCTTTAATCCTTCCAACCCCACCAACAAAGGGGCATCATTCGTTTCCGGAATTCTTTTAAGTGTTCCGGCATAGCCTAACAATAATTCCAAAGATTTCTCGGCATGAGTCTTTTCACCAGTCAAAACCCACATCAATGCATTCTGATAGACTGCACTAAAGTCTTGCTCCATTTTTGATTTTGTATGACGAAACTCACCATCTCTTGAAATGATTTCAAAAGGTCCGAAAGGCTGATAATCCGCCTGAGAACAATGATGACTTTTCAATAATTCAAAAGAACCATAGGCAGGATATTCCTTATCAGCGATTTGAGCACGCATCCGCTCAATACTTTTTGTTGTATGTAATATTCCCGGATGCACAAATTTTCGGGCCTGCATCTCAAGTCCTATACTCAAAAACAGACAATAGAAACCCAATTTCAACAGGACTGATATTTTAAACTTTCTCATAACCGCTGCTGCTTATAGTTTTTGACAGATTTTATATTTCCATCGTCAGGAACTAAACGAACTGCCCCCCCCCCGGATGCTTTCAAACAAAAGTTTAATTTCGTCTTGTTGCTCACACGATAAGTAGAAACTCTGACTTTAGTACGTGTTTTCACTGATTTATCCCCATCCGTATAAATTTCCGCTATGTAGTTCTTTCCTTCGGGCAAGAAATCCAAGCTTACAGATAAAACACGCTTCTCATTATTTGTTATCGAACCGATAAACCATTCCTCTCCTTTACGACGGGCTATAGTAATAAATTCACCGACCTCCCCTTGCAACACTTTTGTATCATCCCATGTAGTATATACATCATCAAAGAATTTCAACTCGGGTTCGTCTTGAGAATCTGATGGTTTATCATACCAATACATATATTGCAACGGACTATAATAAACTGCCGCCAAAGCCAATTGATGCGCAGGAGTGGTCTGGATAGATTTAGAACGAGGAACACCATAACTATCCTTGTCTGCATTCAAGCGACCGAAATCCTGACGATAGTAACAAATGGTATAATCCGCCGCTCCAGCTATAAACCGGGTAAAGGGAAGAGTAGCATTATGTGTTGCATCAGGAAATTCCTCATTACCTCGGATACCTTCCTGAGTCATCAGATTAGGATATGTACGACTGAACCCTGTAGGACGGTACTCATCATGTACATCAACCATCAAGCCATAATCAGCACATTTCTTGATCGCTTCATGCATCCATTTAGTCCATACTTGTGATCCCACCTGTACGAAACCAAATTTAATACCCGCTATCCCCCAAGACTTATACAACGGAAGAATCTCATCCAATTGCTGTTGTAATGCACGTTGATTAACATACAGGATAACTCCTATACCCCGTTCTTTAGCGTAAGCTACCACCTCTTTCAGGTTCAAAGCATTTATATCCGGATTTCTACGAGGGTCTAATGTCACTGTAGTAGCATCAGAAACCTTGTCATATTCAAATCCATACCATCCCGCATCAAAATGAATATATTGCAGATTGCGTTTCACGGCAAAATCGACCAAAGCTTTTCCTCCTTCTGTAGTCAATGTCACTTCACGCACCACTTTTCTGGGTTTTATCCATGAAGTATCCTTTATTTTACAAGAAGGGTTCAAATTCAGAATCAAATCATTATGTTCCAATATTTGTCCCGGTTTATCAGCACACATAATCACCCTCCAAGGAGTATGATAAGGAGCAATATCTTCTACGGGACCATACATAGCAGATTGAATCGTATTCTTTTTTTCTGTCGATAACTTGAATTTTGTACGCACATAGTCTACCACTTGCGCTTCAGCCAGACATACGTAAGGACCTTCAGGTAATGTCAAAAGCAACGGACGGTCTGATTCACCGGGCCATCCTTCCAATGGGAGAAATTCATAAGGAGTCTGAGCCCTGGATGTAAAGTAAGCTTTTGTTCCTTCCGGTAAAGTATATTCAGTAAATTCATCTGTGATCTTCAAATATTGTCCGCCGGGAAACCGATAACGGAATGCAATCCCTTCATTATACGCCCGTATATCCAAAACCAACTTGTCACGAGAATTCTGACGGTTAATGACTACCGACCAAGCTTTATACTGATCTTTTATGGTGCTACGTTCTCCATATACAGGATGCCAGACAGTATCCTGTTCGGCAGTTGTCATGTCACCTAATGACAAATGATCACGCCATATAGTATTAGCCTTAATACCCAATAAAGATGGTTTTATCGTTTCTTTAGCATTCCAATTCAAAGAATAATGCAAGTTCCCACCCTCATCACTTAAAGTAAACTGATACTTTTCATCCGGCGAGGACATCTTTATCTCTTTTGCCTGAAGGATGGATAAAGAAAATACCATCCATAATACACCTATATATAATCTTTTCATCATACTAACTATTTATACCTTGCAAAGTTATACATTTATAGCGTACTCTCTATTTTTTATGTCATTGACAGATTAAAAAACCGTCTTTACTATAGATCAACAAAAAAGGAAGAATACGCTATAAACTTATTATAATATTAAGATAATTCAATTACTCCCAACCCGGATTATTTCCTAATTCCTGACCGTTGGATAAAGTATTCAACCATGTAACAGGAATAGGACGAAG
>OJRP01001170.1_pt1 | contig 14213 bp, 10 predicted proteins | sample 1599201 | NCBI WGS metagenome assembly OJRP01 (sample SAMN03922534, study PRJEB24848) | human gut metagenome | isolation source: stool sample | host: Homo sapiens | place: Germany | collected 2010-05
GAATTGCTTTGTCGCTATACAGGTATTCGTATTTCTGCCCGGCGTTTGGAAGACTTTTTGAGTGGCGGTATAGATTTACGCTCACTTTTCATTCATCCTGAAAACAAACATGAATATTTTGATGTAGTGTTTCAGACGGGGCAATATCAACACGAGAGGCTCATGGAGAAATCGTTACCTGAAGACAAATTGCCTGCTGAGGGATATATATTGTCAGGAGATATGCGTGAGAATGTGGTAATTAATCTCCCTGTAAAAGACCGTAGCCTATTGGCGGAACTTGTGCGTAAATTCGGATGGGCGTGTATGTGATGTGTTGTAAGGGGATTAATGTAATTTCCTGCGTATTTATTTTATAGGATAAGCCATACCGCCACCATGTGACATGCCGATCCTGCCAGTACGAAGAAGTGGAAGACAGAATGCATATATCGCTGTCGGAAAGAGTAGAATACGGCTCCGGTGATGTAGCAGACTCCTTCGGCAATCATCCAGTAGCAAGTTCCTGCGGCAATGGCATATAGAGGTTTGAAGGCAACCAGTACGGACAATCCCATGACAATGAAGCAAATGGTTTCCACATTGCTATGCTCCTCCATCTTGCGGAAACTCACGATAGTGCCGATTATGGCGCATAGCCAGACGAATCCGAACAATCCCCATCCCCAGGCACCTTCATTCCGCAGTGCAATCAGCGTGACGGGTGAATAACTGCCTGCAATGTGCCAGTAAATAGCTGCATGATCCCAATTCCGCAACCGTTTCTTCCAAGGATTATGGTATTTCAGCGCATGGTAGAGGGTAGAGGAGACGTAAGAGCCAAGCATACCGAAGAGATAGAGCCAGATGCCAAATACAGCCCAGAAGTTTCCACTCTGATAGCCTTTCACGAGAAATATCGTGCCGACAATAATCCCCATCAGGATGCCTGCGGCGTGCGAGAGGGTATTTATTCTTTCTTCGGCTTTTGTGTAGAAAAGTCCGTTTTGTTTCTTTTTTCGGGTGATGCTCATTTATAGAAATGCGATGTTTACACTTTCGTTCTTCGCTGATAAATTTATTCTATTTCTTCTACCTCCTCCATTGCTACCACTTCCCATGTACGGAAGACAACGGTAATGAGTCTTAGTTTTGCCGTTCCGATGCTCTGTGTCACGATGGGGTCGGCGGCATATTGCAATAATTGCGTGCGGGCTTCCGTCATGAGCTCTTGCTCTTTGTCGGCGGGATCGGAGGCCTTGGCGTACTTCACTTCCAGTAGATAGAGATAGGGAATACCCGTTACCGAGGGGTTGGGGCGGAAGTAAAAGTCGGCATAGCCCTTGCCCGATTCGTATTCCGGTTGCAGATAGTAATAATTAGTCAATCCCAGATAGGCGAGCAGGAACCCTTTCACGTGCGCCTCGCCGTCAATGAACTCACGGATGCGACTCTGGCGTTTCAATTCTTCACCGATGTAGGTGAAGACGGGTTGCCAGTCGCCGTCGTAGGCCATACCTGCCATCAGGTTGTTCAGTTTGTTGAGATCTACTGCGAAGAGTTCGGCCTGGTGGTAGGTGTCGACGAGATAGGTGTAGAGTTGTTCGCGTACCGTCTGGTTGGGGATGGTGAGTACAACGTTTCCCCGCTCTGTGCCGCTGATGGTCAGCAATCCGAAGTAGTAGAGCAGCGACTTGAAGTTGTTGGTGTCTACCATTCGGTCGGCGGGGAAGCTACTGTTGATGTTGGCCGTAGTGCGTCCGTTTTCCACAATCTCGCGGATGATGGAGAAGTTGGCTCCCAACTCTCGGTCTATGCGAATGAGGTGACGTATTTTGTTGTAGTCCGTGCGGATGTTCCTGTCGATCATCTCCTTTGGTGGAGTGCCCAGGCGCAGGAAAGTGGAGAGGAAATAGAGCACCATGTCCGAGTTGAACATCGACTCGGACAGTGTTTCTTCCGCGAAGCAATAGTTGTCATACCAAGGTTTCATCATCGTGATGAGATCTTCCACTTCGGCTTTCAGCGTGCCCTCTTCTTTGTAATAAGTGAGCATGGTGCGTAGCTCCGTTTCGCTGAAGCCGACGATGCCGTTGAATTGGGGATCGGTGGTGAAGTTGGAGCCGATGTTGAATCCGCTCGTCACGTCGTCCAGCGTGATGGGCGACACTCCGGTGATGAACATCCGCTTCAGTGCTTGTTCGCTGCCGGTGGTGGCGGCTTTTATCACGTTGAAGAAGAAGCGGAAGAATCCCTCGCCGTGGGTGGCCTTCTGATAGGTCTCGGTGCCGTAGGTGGAGAGTATGGTGTTGGTAAAGTTGTCGTACTCATCGATAATGAGGTAGAGGTTGAGCTTTAGGAAGCTGGCTTTGGTGTTGATGTAGCTCAGGCCGGATGCTGCCGTTTCGCGTTCCATCAGTTCCTGGCGGAAGCCGGGGGCGAAGAGGTGCTCGTAGCGGTCAGCAAAATCAATGAAGCGATCTTTGCAGTGCTCCTCAAAGGAGTCAAGCATCCGGTCGATGTTGGAACTTACTGCCGAGAAGTTGAATCTCAGAATCAGGAACTTTGCCCGCAGTGCTGTAGGATGTTGGTATATCCACCGTTCTCCGAAGAGTTCTTCGAAGCGATTGGCGTTGTTGATGTCATAATAGCTTTCAAGCATACTCAGCGTGAGGCTCTTGCCGAAACGCCGGGGGCGGATGAGGAAGAAAAACGAAGCGGCCTTCTCTATCAGTGGGATAAAGTGGGTTTTATCTACGTAATAATAGTTTTCGAGGGCGAGGCGGGCGTAGTCGCTCAGACCGTATGGAATTTCTTTTGTAGCCATGATGAATATTGCTTAAAGAGTTGGTACAGATGCAAAGGTAACAACTTTTTCTTATATTTTGTTGCTGCGCTGCGTAAATTCCCCTAGGCAAGTGACAAAGAAATCCGTATGCCTTAAATGCATACAGGGATGTATGCCCTAACCATACACCCCTGTATCAAATGCTTATACACCCGTGTATCGGCAGTCGATACAAAAGTCTCCGGTCATCCCAGCGGATTCTCGTCCAGACCGCCGCCGCCTTCGGTGCTTCCGCCATCGTCGCCACCTCCTGCGGGTGCTTCGCCCAAGTAGATGGTTTGCGATACGCTCCGTGGGGTCTTGAGCAGAGTCTTCCCGTTGGTGCTATATTGCGTGGTGACGGAGTTGTCTGCCAACTGGGCATTCAAGGTATACTTGATGTCGTTTGTTGCCATAATTTAAATGTTTTTTTTAAAGTTGATGAATAATTATTTAGTGAAAGCCTCCGCAATCCAGCGGTTAAGGACTGTCTTGCGGAGGTTTTCGGGGTTATGCTTAGTTAGAATTTAGGAGTGCCCCAAGCTGAATAATCCGTGATATCTTCGGAATTTGACATTATGCAGCCTTTGAAGCAATTTGTCGTTTTCCACTGGCCCGAACCTTTCTCATACTTCCACAGCGCGGGGGCGGTACCTGAATTGTTATGCAGATTGACTTGGTAGAAGCAATTCCTAAAGTCCATGTCTTTATCTATGAAGCGGTTTAATTTATCCTGTTCGGCCGCGGTGGGATCGACGAATATATTTGGATTGAACATCATATAGGTACACCCATAGAAGCAACTGTTGAAGTTTGTAGCTTCTGCGTTCTTCGCGAAAAGCCCTTCCGGGATTGTGGTTAATTGGGTACTACTACAGTCATAGAAGCAATAGCTGAAGTCTGTAGCCGCTGTGTTCTTTTCGAAAAGATTTCCCGGGATTGTGGTTAAGTTTTCGCAAATTCTAAACGCTTTGCTCAAAGATGAGCAATTCATATTGAGCAATGGCGTTTCAAGGCTCACCAGTTTATTCGGGTTGTAAGAGCTGCCTCTTTGGTTAAAATTCAGTACCGGTATTTGCTGTTTATCCGCCGTCGCACCCGAGCCGATGGTGATGGTGTATGTGCCCGCTTCGGCATACGTGTACTCGAATTTGTCACCCGTTGCAAGCGTCGTGCCTTTGGGCACTACGACAGCGGGTGTACCGTCACCCCAACTTACCGTGATAGTCGCGGGAGTATTGCCGGAGTCGGGGAAGGGAATGCAGAATCCCAGATTGCCACTTTCCACCTTCACGGTGAACCGCATTGTATCAACTGGAACCGTGGGGATGAGTGTGTACGATGCGGGATTCGTTTTCTCTTCAGTGGTAGTGGCGCTGCCGTAGCCCGCGAAGTTGTAGTAGGTGGGCTTTTCTTCCAGGATTGTCTTATATGCGGTGCCCACTGCGAGATCGGTGATGGCGGGCAGGAATATTTTGATGTCCGCGTGCGTTCCGGTTATGATGCCGGTTCCTAAGCTTATACCGTCGGTTTCGTTGACCGCTTTTGTGCCTTCGAATATGAGGGCTGTCATTGCCGTGCACCCTTCAAAGGCGCTGTTTCCTACGCTTTGTATATCGGCGTGCAGGAACATTTCGGTCATCGAGGTGCAATTTTTAAAGGCGCTGTGGCCTATTCTTTTTATTCTTTTGGAGATACTGCGGGTGGCGGGTGCTACATCGGCGGGTATCGGGTCGTTCTGGATGACTGTGGTCAGTGCCGTGCAGCCTTCAAAGGCATTGTCGCCAATGGCTTCCGCGGCGTCGGGCAGTATGACTTTCTCTATCTTTGCGCAGCCTGCAAAGCCTGTCACGTCGGTTATGCCGCTGATGCCGGACAGGTCGATGGCGGTGATATTCTCAGCCTTGGTTTCTTTCAAGAAAGCGGCCAGGGCGGTGATGTCGTCGGTGTTTACCGCGCCCGTCACGGCCAGTTCGGTTTGTCCTTGGGCCGGGGTTATATTGTTCAAGGCGTTTCCCAAACTCCCCGCCGTAGCGGGTGGCAGGCTGATGGTTTTGCCGAGCGCTAGTGTGGGTTCTAAGGTATAGCACAGACCGGCCTTCAGCAAGGTGCTGGCTCCGGTTGTCAGATCGCCGGTGTAGGTATTGCCGCTTTCCGTGTTTACGGTGACGGTGAGCTGGTCGTTGCTCAGATCGCATGGAGGTATCATCATGTAGGCTTTCAGCGGCTCTGTGGAGGGGGTATGGTTAGTGATGTCGAGGCCGAGACTTGACACCGGGGCGTATTCCGTATCCGCTTCGACGGTTAACCCTCCTATTTCCGAGCCGGCGAGTGATGCGCACATCCGGGAGCTCAGTTTGTTATTGGCGGCAGCGAGGCTTACACGGGTGATTTTCTCTGAAGAAGGAACGCCATTGAGGGTGAAGCGTATCATCGCGGCCTCGTGGCTGAATGTGAGTTTATCATACGAGCCCGTTGTCGCTGCTCGTCCCACCATAAGGTCGAAGCCTTTGAGGTGCGCCATGGGCTTGGCGCAGTCTTGTGTCTGGTCTGAGAAGGAGGTGTAGATGGCTTGAACCGTAGTGTTGTAGTTGCAGTTATCGGCAGGATACATGGCAAAGTAGAGGCTCTTTGCATTAATGGTTCCTTCGAAGCTGATACTCGTCCCGTCCTGGCTGAGGCTGCTTGGCAGGCTATTGAAATCTACCGAGTAATCCAGCTCATTTGCATCGACTCCGAATACTTTAATCTTCTCCACCGGTGCACCGTCTGTACTTCCGCCTTCCCACTTCACTGCTATGTTGTCTATACCGGTTATTCCCAGATTGTCTTCATAGTCGGTGCGCGTCTGTGAGGCCGCGCCTTGTGTTGCCCGGATGGTCATGGTTATCTTCTCACCCGGTTTGGGTTCGTTGTACTCTTCCTTCAGTTCATTCTGGCAGGCTACCGTTGCCAGTGCCGCGGCTATCAGAACGATGCCCCGATACATGCTTCTTGTTTTCATGCTGCTCGTTTTTTAGTTATTTTTCGATGGTGAGGATGTCGTTAATCAGGTCTTCCAGCTCGCTTGAAGATGCGTTGCGGCTACCGCGCGAACGTCCGTAGTTGCGGGAAGACGTGCCTATTGAACCTCCGTTGCCGAATCCTCCTAAGTTGCCGCTCCCTGCAATTACACACGATGTTCCTTCTGTTTCCATCTGTATCACCTCTATTTGGGGAGCCAGATACTTTTCTTTTACTTGATTTTTCATAATTATACTTGTTTCTTAAGTTGATAATATATTCTCTACTATATCGGCGGTTACTATAGCTTCACATTCATATTCGGCGGTGTCTTTTCCTCTTCCGGGGCGAGCAGGCTGCGTACTTCGGTATCCAGGTCTACGCCTCCCGGCAATTGCAGTTTACACCGCAGCCGGTACCGGTTTTTCAATACGGTGGAACGGCTGACTCCCAGCAGATGGGCTATCTCTTCGTTATTCTGCTTCAAGAGGATGAGCATACAGAGCAACTCATCAACGCGGGTAATTCGTGGGGATATGGTGCGAAGACGGTGTAGTGCGTTGGGATACAGCGACGTAAAGTAGTTGCGGAAATTGACTTCCACTTCAGCGGTGGTGAGTCGCGATTGAAAGCAGACTGTCTGTGAAAAATGGGGAGCGGCAGGATTGGAGAGTGACTGCTGTTCCGTTTGCTGTTCTATTTGCTGTTTCAGCGGACAGGTCAACGGATGTTTTTGGACTTCCTCTTCTATTTTGGAAAGCCGCATTTGGGTATGTCGTATGATGTTACGCTCAATGAAAGCGTAACGAATGAGGAATGTTACACCGAATAATAAAATGAGGAGGAGTCCTCCGATAATTTCGTTTGTTAGATTCATTGGTTTGTTTTGTCTATAGTCCGGCGTAAACGATGTATTTCGTTAAAGCCACTCAAATGTAGGAAATCAGGACCGAATAAACCTAAAAAACGGTATGGACAAAACTAAGGACAAATATAAAATCCCTTGTATATGAGAGGTATACAAGGGAATACGTTTTCGCATAAAAAAGGAAAGGGGAGGAAAATGCTTTATTTCGGCAGTAGTAAGGCACGTACTTCAGAGTCAAGATCACACCCTTCGGGCAGGCCTAACTTGGTGCGCAGACGGTATCGATTTTTCAATACACTGCTACGGGTGATGCCCAATGTGCGGGATATTTCTTCGTTGTTTTGCTTCAATACGATAAGCATACAGAACAATTCTTCGGTACGGGTGATGCGCGGACAGATGGAACGCAAGCTATGCAGTACGGTGGGATAGAGCGAAGCGAAGGCGGTGCGGAACTGTTCTTCTTCTCTGTTGGTGAGCAGGCAAGGTTGCAGGCTCTCCATTACGTGCTCTAAGTCGCAGGTTTTGTCGTGCGTGGCTTGTATGTCGACCAATTGACGGAGGAGTTCTTCGTTGCGGTTGTTCAGCTCTTGCCGGGAAGTGATGAGTTGTTGCAGGCGTTGGCTCTGTTCGTGCAATTGCTGCTGTGAGAAAAGTTTCTCCCGTTCTTTCAGGCGAAGACGCATCCATAACCAGCCGCCTATGCCGACTCCTATAGCGAGCAGGAAGAGTCCGGTGAAGATAAATGTTTGTAAGCGACTGCTCTTCAGCTCTACTTCGGCGGAGAGCAAACGGTTCTCTTTCTCTTTCTGTTCTGTCTGATAACGGATATCGGCTTCTACTACCGCTTCGCGGGTCTTCTGTTCCAGATAGACTTGTAAAAGCGGTTCGCGCAAGCGGGTGAGGTGGGCGATGACAGTGTTGTCTTTCCAATGTATGTAATGGCTCATCAGTGTATCAAGGAAGTGGTAGCTGTCTGTAGAGTTATACTTTTTGATGGCAAGTATTGTTTTTCGGGCTTCGGCATCGCGTCCCAAGCGGAATAAAGCTATAGCACGCAGTGCTTCAACATTGTAATCGGATGTAGTCGGGGCATTGGATCCGTAATACCTTTTTATATCTTCCAATCCTTTTGCCGATTCGTATGGCAAGATCATTATCCGGTCGATTGCTTTGTAAAAATGTGTTTGGGCCGTTTGCTTGATTTCGGAAAGAAGAAAACAAGAATCCGCCGTCGCCAACAGTTTCAATCGCTCTTCCCGCCGGTAGCCCGGAAGTTTTTGTACAATGCTCCATTTGGTCAGATGATATGCTCCTTTGTCTTTCAGGTTGGTATTGGTGTTTTCCTGCCAGGCGAAAACTTTGTCAATGTAATATTGAGCCTGTGGATACATCCCCCATTTGTAATATAGATTGCTCAGTTCATGATAGCAACGTGCGCAAAATACACTGTCCTGCAACCTCAGACCGATTTCCAGTCCCTGATATTGTAATTGCACGGCTTCTTGAAACCGGTTTTGCCGGGAGTATATATTTCCGAGCAGACTCATGGCCCAATTGATACCCGGTATGTAGCGGTCTTTGCGTCCTTCAGAGATGGCATGTTTCAACAGGCGTTCCATATCATCTTTGCGGTGGGGAAGCGCATAATATACGCTGGCGGCAAAGGAGCAATCGCGGAAGGTGTTTTCTGCTGTCTTCCGATAGACGGGTAAAGCGTGGGCACTGTCCATTACAGCTTCTGCCCGCTCTTTTTGTCCGGCAAGTCCTCGCAGATAGCCCTCGAATATCATCATGTCGCGACGACAGCATTCGTCGAGTAATGCAGGCGGGTTGGTGCGGAGTCGGTGGAACCATTCGGCGCCTTGGTCGGTACGGTTCGTGAAGTAGAAGATGTTGTTCACGTTGTTCATGGCACCCACGGCACGGGTACGGATGCCTTCATGCGCAAGGGGATCACCGGGCGTGGGCACCAAATCCATTATTTGCCGTGAAATGGCAATCGCTTTATCATATTGCTGCATGAATTGGTAGCAGCGGGATCGTGTATAGAGATAATTGGCTTGGGTGGCGGGCAAGTCTTTGTAGCCGGGCATCTGCTCTGCTTCGTCTAGCATTTCCAGTACACGCGGGAAGTTTTTCTCATTGAAGTATGAGTTGATGTAGAACTGGCGGGCAAGGAAATATTCTGGAGTTCCCGGTGGGGTGTGAGCCATGAAATTTTCAGCTTCGATGCGCAGTGAGTCGGTTTGCATGATCCGATCGTTACAGCGTACTTTCAGTGAATCGCTGAGGGCTTTTATTTCGGTGTCCTTTGGAGAAAGGCGGGAAGTGCAACTGCTGAAGCAACTGGCATATAGCAATAGAAAGAAGATTAATTTCATGAGCGAGATATTTGTTTGTCTGTATTGACTGTTGTGCGAATATAAAGAATATATTAGAATTAGGTAAACATGAGGAAATATATTCTTTATTAAGAATCAAACGCCCGTTTTCGAAATCCGGAAACGGGCGTTTGCAGGAATTGGTATTATCTTTTTTGTCTTTTATTCAAAACATCCGTAGCACGTCGGCAACAATTTACGGTCGCCCAACGTGTTATCCACGCGCGCCACGTTTATCCAGAACTTGTTTTCGCGTACACTTTCTATCGGATAAGCTGCCTTTTCCCTTGTATAGCTGTGTTCCCAATTATTGGCAACCACCTCATATTCGGGATGTGGGGCATTTATCAGAACATTATCTTCCTTATCCGCTTTTCCTTCTTTCACTTCCTGGATTTCCTCCCAGATGGTCAACATCACGTTCACGAAGTTATCCAGTTCGGCAAGGCTTTCGCTTTCTGTAGGCTCTATCATAAGCGTGCCGTGAACGGGGAAGGAGAGGGTGGGAGCATGATAGCCATAGTCCATCAGTCGTTTGGCAATATCATTCTCACTGATGCCCGTTTCTTCGTGAACCTTGCGGCATTCCAGTATCATTTCATGACCAACAAAGCCGGTTGCGCCCCGATATACGATACCATACGTGTCTTTCAGACAGGCTGCCAGGTAATTAGCGCTGAGAATAGCGATTTTGGTAGCACGTGTCAATCCTTCCGTACCCATCATGCGGATGTATCCGTAAGTGATAGGTAGAATACCTGCACTACCGAACGGAGCGGCAGACACTGTATTTACAGGATTACTGAACAACGGATGTCCCGGTAGGAACGGAACCAGATGTTCCGCTACGCAGATAGGACCCACACCCGGACCACCACCGCCATGAGGTGAAGCAAAGGTCTTGTGCAAGTTCAGATGGCAAACGTCGGCGCCGATAACCCCGGGGTTCGTCAAGCCCACCTGCGCATTCATGTTTGCACCGTCCATGTATACCTGTGCACCGCAATCATGGATGATGCGGCAGATTTCTACGATTTCCGTCTCAAAAATACCGTGGGTGGAAGGATAAGTGATCATCAGTGCAGCCAGGTCGTCTTTGTTCTCTTCCGCCTTGGCACGCAAGTCCGCCATATCGACATTTCCTTGCTCATCGCATGCACAAGTCACGGTAGTGAAACCGGCCTGGATGGCAGATGCGGGGTTGGTACCATGAGCAGATGCGGGAATCAGCACTTTGTTACGATGTCCCTGTCCGATGTTCTCCAGATAAGCGCGGATCACACGGAGACCGGTATATTCGCCCGCAGCACCGGAGTTCGGTTGCAGACTGACACCTGCAAAACCTGTAATGACTCTCAGTTCTTCGCTGAGATTGTTAATCAGTTCACGGTATCCTTCTGCCTGGTCTTCGGGTACAAGCGGATGCATACACATAAATTCCGGACGGCTGAGGGGCAACATTTCTGCCGCAGCATTCAACTTCATGGTGCAGGAGCCAAGGGAAATCATGGAGTGGGCAAGGGAGATATCCTTACGGTCAAGGCGCTTGATATAGCGCATCATCTCCGTTTCCGTATGATATTTATTGAACACTTCATGTGTCAGATAAGCGCTCTGGCGTTTCAGCGTCTTATTAATAGTATTGCTTACGGGAATATCATCCACTTTGGTGTAGTCTTTTCCTGCGGCAATGGCAAAGATGGAAAGCAACACATTGGCAGCGGATACGTCAGTTGTTTCGTCGATACTCATACCTACGTCTCCATTATCAAAGTAGCGCAGATTGACTTCCTTGCTCAATGCGATGGTACGTACCTGTTGGGCAGATACACTGTCGGGCAACACAAAGCGCAGGGTGTCGAAGTATTGGTCATTCACTTGTTTGTATCCCAGTTTCTTGATACACTTTTCCAGATATGCGGCGATGCTGTGGATACGTTCTGCAATGGCGTGAATACCTTCCGGACCGTGGTACACGGCATAAAAGCCCGCCATGGTTGCCAGCAGAGCCTGTGCGGTACAGATATTTGAAGTAGCCTTTTCCCGTTTGATATGTTGCTCGCGGGTTTGCAGTGCCATACGGTAACAGAGTTTTCCGTATTTATCTTTAGACCAACCGATGATACGTCCCGGAATATTGCGTTTGTATTCGTCGCGCGTAGCGAAGTACCCGGCTGACGGTCCGCCATAGAACATCGGTGTACCGAGGCGTTGGGTGGTACCGAATACAATATCAGCTCCCCATTCTCCGGGAGGGGTGAGCAGGGCAAGACTCAGGATATCAGCGGCAACGGCTACTTTGCAGTTAGCGGCATGGGCTTTCTCTACAAAGGCACGGTAATCTTCTGCGTTTCCGCTCGCATTCGGATATTGCAGTATACAGGCAAAAATATCCGGTGTCAGTTCCTGTTCGGAATATTTTCCCGTGCGTATCTGAATACCTTGCGGGATAGCACGCGTAGTCATTACAGCCAGTGTCTGTGGGAAAATGCTCTCGTCCACAAACACTACGTTTGCACCGGACTTCTGCATATCACGCGGACGCAGGGCGTACATCATGCTTACGGCTTCGGCGGCAGCCGTAGCTTCATCCAGCAGAGAACAGTTGGCAAGTGGCATACCTGTCAGGTCGCATACTGCGGTTTGGAAGTTCATCAACGCTTCGAGGCGTCCTTGCGAAACTTCGGTCTGGTAGGGGGTATAAGAAGTGTACCATACCGGATTCTCGAATACATTCCGTTGAATAACGGCGGGGGTAATGGTGTTATACCAGCCGAGGCCGATATACGTTGTGTAAAGTTTGTTTTTGCACGCCAACCGGGTGATGTGCTGTCCGAACTCATATTCAGTCATAGGCGCGGGCAATGCCAAAGGTTCTTTCAGGCGAATGTTTGCAGGGATGGTTTTGTCTATCAACTCATCCAGACTGCCGACTCCTATTTTCCGGAGCATTTTCTCTTCGTCTTTTTCGCTGATGCCGATGTGGCGGCAAGCTAATAGGTCGTTTTTCATATCTATATTTTGATTAAAAGTTTATGCTTTCTTTTTCACCACAGATTACACGGATTATCACAGATTAATAATTTCTTTTACTGATTGTCGGATAAAGAAATCCGTGTGAATCTGTGTAATCTGTGGTGGACTCTTACTTTTATCTGAAGAATGGATTTTCTGCCTTTTCAATACCGATAGTGGTCGGGGCGCCATGTCCGGGATAGACAATCGTTTCATTGGGCAGTATGAACAGGCGGCTGCAAATGTGCTCTTTCAGTTCGTCGAAATTACCACCGGTAAGGTCGGCACGTCCGATGCTGCCCTGGAAAAGTACGTCACCGGAGAACATGCAATGATCTGCGGCACAGTAGTAAACAAGACTACCCGGTGAATGTCCCGGTACGTGGATAGCTTCTAACGTAGTGTTACCGAAGTTGATGATATCTCCGTCATGAAGATAGTGTCCTATCGGTGCGGGCAGTTCGTTCCAATGAAAACCGAACATGCGGCTTTGTTTCGGAGCTTCGTCAATCCAGAATTCATCGGCTTTGTTGGCTTCCACCGGCAGACCGAATTCTTTGACCATGAAAGCATTTCCAAAGATATGGTCCAGATGCAGGTGCGTATTAAGGAGGTGCTTTACGTTCAGGCCATTTTTGTGAATGAAGTTCTTCAACGCTTGTTTTTCCTCCTCATAGTAGCAACCGGGATCTATCACGGCAGCTTCAAGAGTGTCATCCCACAGAACATAACAGTTTACTGGGAACATATTAAACTCAAACCTTTTTATTTTCATGATAGGTATATGTTAGTCATTATTTCTGTGATTAAGGCGTCACGTAAACCACTTTCTTCGTTTCAAAGAATTCTTCTTCGAAATAGTCTTTCAGATCATACATCATGGTCTTATTCTTGAAAGGCATGGCTTCATTTGCCAGCTCACCACCTTTCAGGCAGATCAGTCCGTTTGGCATAGCATTGTGTTGCTCGGAGGCGATGTTTTTGCGGATGATTTTCAGCAAGTCGGCCAACGGCATCACGGCACGGCTTACAACGAAATCGAAGAGTTGCTTTTCCTCCTCAGCACGTGCATGGCGGAAAGTCACGTTTTTCAGTCCGATGCTGTTGGCTACTTCCGTTGCTACACGTACTTTCTTCCCGATGCTGTCAACAAGATGGAACTTCACCTCGGGGAATAAGATGGCAAGGGGAATACCCGGAAAACCACCGCCCGTTCCAAGGTCCATGATGCGGGTGCCGGGAGTAAAGCGAATCACTTTTGCTATACCCAATGAATGGAGTACGTGGTGTTCGTACAGGTTTTCAATGTCTTTACGTGATATGACGTTTATTTTTGCATTCCAGTCCGTATAGAGATCATAGAGGGACGCAAATTGCTGCTTCTGCGCCTCTGTGAGGTCTGGGAAGTACTTTAGAATGATTTCCATGTGAATAATTTATGATTTATTAGTTCTCGTTTCTTATTTCGTTCAATACCATAGTATCATCACTCAGCAGATGCGACATGATCTCATAAGGCAAGGTAATTTCTACCGGGCCCATCACATAAGGAGCAATTTCATAAATGTTATAATAGAAGGTGATACCTTTGGGACTTAGGTAGAAGTTCTCAGTCGGTTCCAGGTCTCCTGTACTTGTATAGCCCATATCCTCCACTTCCTGGCGTGTAGTAACTTTATTGTCTGCCATGAGCTGGTTCCATAATAAATCGGTGAGAGCTTCCTGATATTCTCCTACAAAAATATCATCCAGACGTATCGGGCTCAAGGTGCGCAGGTCCATATTCAGGAAAGTAGACATATAAATACCATGTGCGCCTCCGGTATATTCATTGTAGTTGATGCGGTAAACCAGCAGATGTTTTTTATAATACTGCACGTGGCTTTCAATACCTTTATAATAAGAATACCAAGCTAATATTGAAGCGGAATCTTCCTTTTCAGCTTCATCTTTGGCATACATTGGTTCCAAATCTTTCAGGTAATCCTTGATATAGTTTTCCTTGTAAAGCTTTACCGCCTCTTCAGGTTTCAGAGGCATGTATTTATCTCCGAAACAGGCCGAAATGAAATAAGTATTCAGACTGTCTTTCAGCATATCATCCGATGATTTGACAGGATAAGCAAAGTTAATGATA
>OJRP01001173.1_pt1 | contig 14197 bp, 7 predicted proteins | sample 1599201 | NCBI WGS metagenome assembly OJRP01 (sample SAMN03922534, study PRJEB24848) | human gut metagenome | isolation source: stool sample | host: Homo sapiens | place: Germany | collected 2010-05
CGGTTTATGCGGCTAATCCTGCCTATGTGAATGGTGTCAGTGAGGGCTTGTTCAAGCGTGGTCTTTGCTTGCCGAGCGGTCCTTATGTGATGGATGAGGATGTGAGATACATAGTAGATGAAATGAAGAATTGTATATTGTAGAAATATTTTTTGTTGATTTATAGCACTTTATCACTTTTCTCAGAAAAACTACTCCCAAGCACCTTTTTTCTTTGGCTACATAGTTTTTAATCCTCACCTTTGCATCGTTGATCAACGAAACGTGTGAATAGGAAAACGAATTTAAATCTCTAAAGAAAAAAAAGTATGAGTGTAATTTTCAGGACGGTGGAGAGACCGTCGGACCCCAGGGTTGAAAACTCTCCCAAGAAGTATTATCCGCAGTTGGTAACATTGGGGCAAAGCGTGGATTTGGCGTTTATTGCACAGAAGATGCAGGACCGCTCTTCTCTGTCTATCGGTGACATCAAGAGTACGATGCAGAACTTTGTGGAAAAGCTGAAAGAGCAGTTGCTGGAAGGAAAGACGGTTAATATAGCCGGGCTGGGTGTTTTTATACTGGCAGCCAAATCGAAAGGTGAGGAAAAGGCTGATGACGTGACAGCCAAGAGTGTGGAGAGCGTCCGTATCTGTTTTCAGGCGAATAGGGAACTGAAGATATCGAAGGCTGCTACCCGCGCTGGAGAGAGGCTGGATTTGGTGAGTTTGGATGATTATCTTAAGGGGAAGACTTCTACAGATGGCGGCTCCGGTTCGGAAGGAGGAGGCTCGGATTCGGATGGAGACCAAGGTGAGAATCCACTGGGATAACAGTAGCTATGAATTATTAATCAGATAATGGATAATCTTTATGAAGAAAACGTGGAATGTGATTTTGAAACTTATTATTGCCGTAGCGAGTGCTGTGGCAGGTGTGATTGGTGGACAGACAATGATGTTTTAGTCCGATAGGATTTGATAAATAAAAAATGAGAAGAGCTGCTGGCAGGAAATCTGTCGGCAGCTCTTTTTTTAATCCTTGTATGCTTCTTCGTGTACCCCCGCTACTGCCCGTCCGCTGGGGTCGTTCTTTCCTTGGAAAGAGGCGTCCCATGCCAGTGCTTCGGCGGTGGAGCATGCCACACTGGGCACACTGGGAACGCTCCGGGCCGCGCTTTCACTGGGGAAATGCTCTTCGAAGATGGTGCGGTAGTAATACTCTTCCTTGTTTTGTGGGGTATGTATCGGGAAGCGTTCGGCGGCATGTGCCATCTGCTCGTCGCTGACGGCGGCGGCAGTGACGGCTTTCAGCGTATCAATCCAACTGTAGCCCACACCGTCGGAGAACTGTTCTTTCTGCCGCCAGGCAACGTTCTGAGGGAGCATGTCGGCAAAGGCTTCGCGGACTACTTTCTTTTCTATCTCCTTGCCGGGGCACATCTTGACTGCCGGATTGATGCGCATGGCAACATCCAGGAATTCTTTGTCGAGGAAGGGGACACGTCCTTCCACTCCCCAGGCTGCAAGGCTTTTGTTGGCACGGAGGCAGTCGTACAGATGCAGTTTGGAGAGCTTGCGCACGGTTTCTTCGTGAAAGGCTTGCGGTGTGGGCGCCTTGTGGAAGTAAAGGTAACCGCCGAACACCTCGTCTGCACCTTCGCCGCTGAGTACCATCTTGATGCCCATGCTTTTGATGACACGTGCCAGCAGATACATGGGGGTGGAGGCGCGGACAGTGGTTATGTCGTAAGTCTCAATGAAATAGATGACGTCGCGGACAGCATCGAGGCCTTCCTGAACGGTATAGTTTATCTCGTGATGCACGGTACCGATATGACGGGCCACTTCGCGGGCTTTAATCAAGTCGGGAGCACCCTTCAAGCCGACGGCGAAGGAATGGAGCTGCGGCCACCAGGCATCTGCCTTGTTGTCTGTCTCGATGCGTTTGGCGGCATATTTCTTGGCGATGGCAGAGATGACGGAAGAATCGAGTCCGCCACTGAGCAGGACACCGTAGGGGACGTCGGACATCAACTGGCGCTGTACGGCGGCTTCAAGTGCGTCGTGCACAGCCGTGACTTGTGTGCTGTAGGCTGTCCGGCCTATCGAAGCCGGCGCGGCATTGCGTTCGGCGGCAGGAGTGTAGTTGTCCTTCACAGCGGCATAGTCCATCCAGTCGCGGGTGTACCAGCGGTGCATCTTGCCCTCGCGCCCACGGTAGTAGTGGCCGGGAAGGAAAGGCTCATACTCGTCGCAGAAACCCTCAAGGGCTTTCAGCTCACTGCCGAAGTAGATGTGTCCATCCTTGTCGCGTCCTATATAAAGGGGGATTACGCCGATGGGGTCGCGAGCGATGAGGTAATCGTCCGTTTCTTCATCATAGAGGGCGAAGGCGAAGATGCCGTTCAGCTCTTCGAGGAAGCGGATGCCTTTGTCTTTGTAAAGGGCAAGGATGACTTCGCAGTCGGAACCTGTCTGGAAGGCGTATTTTCCGGCATAGCGGGCACGGATGTCGCGATGGTTGTAAATCTCGCCATTGACGGCAAGCACCTGCTTGTGGTCGGGTGAATATAAGGGTTGTCCGCCGGATTCCGGGTCGACAATGGAGAGGCGTTCGTGGGCGAGGATGGCGGAGCCGCCTACGTAGATACCACTCCAGTCCGGTCCGCGATGACGGATTTTCTGCGCCATCCGTAGCGCTTTGTTTCTCAACTCAGGAGTTTGAGACTGTATGTTGAAGATTCCTGCTATTCCACACATGAGAATTAAAAATTAAAGGTTAAAAATTAAAGAAAGGGAAATCATTTCTTGTTTTCTTTTAGAGGTTCGAGGTAACGGTCTATTTCTGTTGCCACTCGTCGTCCGTCGGCCAAGGCACGTACTACGAGGCTGGCGCCGTGGGCGGCATCGCCTGCCACGAATACGTTCTCTGCAAACTTCGGTTGCTCGGGCTTGAGGAAACCCATGGCAAGAAGCACCATATCGGCTTCGATGACCTCTTTCTTACCCGTAGATTTCATGGTAGGGCGGTTACCGTCTGTTGCCGGAAGCCACTCCACTTCTTCCACTTCCACACCGCATACCTTGCCATTCTTCCCGATGAACCGGGTAGAGGCGAGGGACCATCGACGGGTACAGCCTTCTTCGTGGCTGCTGGTGGTTTTCAGTACGACGGGCCATTGCGGCCAGGGAGTATCCGGGTTGTGTCCTATGGGCGGTTGGGGCATAATTTCAATCTGGGTTACGCTGACGGCTCCCTGGCGAATGCTGGTGCCTATACAGTCAGACCCGGTATCGCCGCCGCCGATGACGAGTACCCGTTTGCCGCGGGCGTTAACGAGTTGGTCTTTCGGGAAGGTATCTCCATCCAGAATATGGTTCTGCTGTGCCAGCATGTCGAGGGCAAAGTAGATGCCTTTCAGCTCCCTGCCCGGAATGGAGAGGTCGCGGGCGGTGGGCGTACCGGTACAAATGGCGTAGGCATCGAATCCGACGGGCAGTTTCTGCACATCGACATGGACTCCCATCTTGAACAAGATACCTTCGGCCTCGAGGATTTTCATGCGGCGGTCGATGACGGCTTTGTCCAGTTTGAAGTTGGGGATGCCGTAACGCAACAGTCCTCCCGGCATCGGTTTGCTGTCGAATAGGGTAACTTCGTAACCTTTGGCGTTCAGCCGTACGGCAACGCTCAATCCGGCAGGGCCGGCGCCGATGACGGCTACTTTCTTTCCGTTGCGTTCGGGCTGGAGGGGGGTGATGTAGCCCTCGCGAAAAGCAGCCTCGGCAATGGCGGCTTCGTTCTCGCGGATAGTGACCGGTTCGTTGCACGAGAGTTTCAGTACGCACGACTTCTCGCAAAGGGCAGGGCAGATGCGTCCCGTAAATTCCGGAAAATCATTCGTACTGTTCAGTATTTGATAGGCTTCGCGCCATTTGCCCCGGTAGAGCGCGTCTTGGAATTCCGGGTCTTTATTGCCCAGCGGACATGCCCAGTGGCAGAAGGGTACGCCGCAGTCCATACAGCGCGAGGCCTGGAGCTTGCGGTCGTGGCTGTTCAGTGTCTGTTCCACTTGGCTGAAGTCTGTGATACGTTCGTGTATCGGACGGTAACCCGCCTCTTGGCGGGGGATATTGAGGAATGCTTTTGGATCTCCCATGATGAACAAATTAAAAAGTTAAAGAATTAAAGAATGAAAGGGGAATTTCCTCAGTCTTTCATTCTTTCATTATTAATTCGCGATTCAATAATCGCGTTGCATTTCTGCAATCTTCTGTTGCAATTTCTGCATCTGCTCCTCTTGCAGCACTTTTTTGTATTCGATAGGGACTACCTGGATGAACTGGTCGGCATAGCGTGGCCAGTCATCGAGCATGGTGCGTGCCAGTTTGGAACCGGTGTACAGGTAGTGCTGGCAGATGAGCTCGTGCAGTTCCTTGCGGTAGGAGGCCTCTTCGATGAGGCTCAGTTCCACCATTTCCATATTGCAGAAATAGTCAAAGTTTCCTTCCTTATTCCATACATACGCTACCCCACCACTCATACCGGCAGCGAAGTTGCGTCCTGTCTGTCCGAGAACCACCACACGTCCTCCAGTCATATATTCGCAACAATGATCGCCTACACCTTCTACTACGGCTACTGCACCGGAATTACGTACAGCAAAACGTTCACCTACACGTCCGTTGATATACACTTCACCACTTGTAGCTCCATAAAGTAACGTATTGCCTGCAATCGTATTCTTTTCAGCTTCGAAGTTGCTACGGATAGGAGGGAGTACGGCAATACGACCACCGCTTAACCCTTTTCCCAGATAATCGTTAGCCTCGCCTTCCAGTTTGAAATTAACTCCCGGTACTAAGAATGCACCGAATGACTGACCTGCCGAGCCTTTGAATTTCACGTTCAACGTATGTTCCGGTAATCCTCTTTCTCCATACTTCTTGGCGATGACGCCGGAAAGCATAGCGCCGATAGCACGGTCGGTATTAGCTATCGTATATTCCAGAGAAATCTCTTTCTCATGTTCAATAGCCGCCTGAGCTGCATCAATAATCGTCACATCCTTTACAGTAGAAATAGCATGGTCCTGGTCAATGACGTGGCGGATAGCTGCACTATTGTCAATGCGTGTCAGTAATCTTGTGAAATCAATTAATGCGTGCTTCGGATTCGGGTCGTCCGTCCCCGATTTACGTTCAATCAAATCAGTCCGTCCGATGATGTCGTCCATTTTTGTGAATCCCATTTCAGCCAGATATTCCCGGACTTCCTGTGCCAGGAAAGTGAAGAAATTTACTAGGTATTCGCTACGGCCATGGAAGCGTTTGCGCAGTTCCTCATTCTGGGTGGCAACTCCAACCGGACAAGTATTTTGATGACATTTCCGCATCATCACGCAACCTAGTACGATGAGGGCGGAAGTGGCAAAACCGTATTCTTCGGCTCCCATTAATGCCATTAGGATAATATCTCGTCCGGTTTTTAACTGGCCGTCGGCTTGCAGTACTACTTGTCCGCGAAGTCCGTTCAAGACTAATGTCTGCTGTGTTTCGCTTAATCCCAGTTCGGGAGAGATACCTGCATAACGGATAGAAGAAGCGGGCGAAGCCCCTGTACCGCCTTCCGCTCCGGAGATCACAATCAAGTCCGCTTTCGCTTTTGCCACACCGGCAGCAATTGTTCCAACGCCACTTTCCGCTACCAGTTTCACGCTGATTTTTGCTTGTGGATTTATGTTCTTCAAATCAAAAATCAGTTGAGCCAAATCTTCGATAGAATAAATGTCGTGGTGGGGAGGAGGAGAAATCAGCGAAATTCCCGGAATAGAGTGACGTGTTTTGGCAATCACATCGTTCACTTTGAATCCGGGAAGTTGTCCGCCCTCGCCCGGTTTGGCTCCTTGGGCAATTTTAATCTGTATTTCATCTGCATTTACCAAATATTCTGTCGTCACGCCAAACCGGCCGGAAGCTACTTGTTTAATAGCACTTCGCATGGAATTTCCATCAGGTAACGGCTGGAAACGGGCAGCATCTTCACCCCCTTCACCCGTATTGCTGCGTCCGTGGATCCTATTCATGGCAATAGCTATTGCTTCATGTGCTTCCTTGCTGATAGAGCCGAAAGACATGGCACCCGTAACGAAGCGGCGTAAGATGCTTTCCACCGGTTCTACCTGTTCGATAGAAATCGGATTACGACGGAAATTTAAGAAATCGCGCAGGAAAATAGGTTTTTCCTTTTCATCTACCAAGTGAGTGTATTCCTTAAATTTCTTGTAACTACCCAAACGGGTGGCCAACTGTAATGTACTGATTGTTTCAGGATTCCAGGCATGTTTTTCTCCGTCTTTACGGAAAGAATACAAACCTTTATTCGGTAATAATCCGCCTGCCTCTGCTGCAAATCCTTCATTATGGAAAGCAATGGCGTCTCTAGCTACCTCCTCCAATCGGATACCTCCAATCGGTGAACCTAGTCCTCCGAAATATGCTTTGCTCAGTTCTTCACTCAAACCGATAGCTTCAAAGATTTTTGCTCCCCGGTAAGAACGGATCGTAGAGATACCCATTTTACTCATAATCTTGAAAAGTCCCTTGCAGATTGACTTGATGTAGTTTTTCTCTGCCGTGGCATAATCTAGTTGGATATCTTTGTTTTTTACCAACTTATCAAGAATAGCAAAAGCCATGTATGGATTTAGGGCGCTTGCTCCGAATCCCAGCAATAATGCAGCGTGCATCACTTCACGTATTTCACCGCTTTCCACAACCAGCGCTGTCTGTACGCGTTTCCCTACAGAAATTAAATGATGATGAACGGCACTCACTGCCAGAAGTGAAGGAATCACTGCATGAGTGGCATCTACATTCCGGTCTGTCAGGACGATATAGTTTACTCCTTCTGTTACGGAGGCCTCCGCCTGTTTGCAAAGTTCGGTCAGTGCTTCCTGTAATCCGGCTTTCCCTTTGGCTACTTCAAACAACATCGGCAGTTTGACAGTCTTAAAACCTTTATAGCGGATATTGCAAAGGATATCCAGCTGTGTATTGCTTAGGATCGGGTGATTCAGACGTACCATTTTACAATGGCTTTCACTAGGTGTCAGAATATTCATACCGACTGCTCCGATATATTCCGTCAATGACATCACCAATTCCTCGCGTAGCGGGTCAATTGGCGGATTTGTCACTTGGGCAAATTGCTGGCGGAAATAATTGTAAAGCAACTGCGGCTTGTCCGAGAGTACAGCCAGCGGAGTGTCGTTACCCATTGAATGAATCGGTTCGGCTCCGGTACTTGCCATGGGTATAATCAGTTTCTCGATATCCTCCTTTGAGTAACCGAAAGTACGGAGCATCCGGTCGTAATTCTCTACATGATGAGGCATTTTGCGTCCGCTTTTCAATTCATCCAGTTCGATACGGTTTGTAGACAACCAGATACGGTACGGTTTTGCTTCCGCCAGTTGTTTCTTCAGCTCACCGTCATAAAATATTTCGCCTTTTTCCGTATCAACCAGTAGAATTTTACCCGGTTGCAGCCGTCCTTTCTCTTTGATATCTCCCGGTTCGAAATCCATTACACCGACTTCTGAGGCAACCACCATCATATCATTTTTGGTAATCAGGTAACGGGCGGGGCGCAGACCGTTACGGTCGAGCATACCACCGGCAAAGCGTCCGTCGCTGAATAACAAGGCAGCCGGTCCGTCCCAAGGTTCCATTAGTATGGAATGATATTCATAAAAGGACTTCAAATCTTCACTGATAGGGTTCTTCTCATTGAAAGACTCCGGCACAAGCATTGCCATTGCGTGAGGCAGGCTCAATCCTGACATTACCAAAAACTCCAGCACGTTGTCCAATGAGGCGCTATCACTCATGCCCGGCTGTATAATCGGACGGATCTCTTTGATATCCCCGAGAGTGGGAGAGGAGAGTACACTTTCGCGAGCTTCCATCCACCCGCGGTTGCCGCGAATCGTATTGATTTCACCATTGTGTGCCAAAAGGCGGAAAGGTTGTGCCAATCCCCATGTCGGGAAAGTGTTAGTACTGAAACGGGAATGCACCAAAGCCAACCCGCTGGTGAAGTAATTGTTCGTCAGGTCGGGATAATAGTTCCGTAGCTGCAATGACGAAAGCATACCTTTATATATAATACTTTTTGTAGAGAGCGAAACGATGTAAAAATCCTCTTTCGCCGGAATGGCTGACATTCTGACTTTATTTTCTATTCTTTTACGGATCAGATACAGTTTGCGGTCGGCAGTTTCTGTCTCAGTAAATCCCGTGATAAATACCTGTTTGATATCCGGTTCGTTAGCCAAAGCCGCTTCTCCCAGAATTTCCGGGCAAGTAGGTACATTACGCAGATGCATCAGCGTAAGTCCTTCTTTTTCGATTTCCTCAATAATGATACTCAAAATAGTTGCCTGGTCTTTCTCTTTTTTCGGTAAAAAAAGCAGACCGGTGCCATAACGTCCCTTTTCCGGAACGGGGATACCCTGCAATAAAATAAACTCATGCGGAATTTGTAACATAATGCCTGCACCGTCCCCGGTTTTGTTGTCTGCACCTTCGGCACCGCGGTGGCGCATATTCTCTAATACTTTTAAAGCCGACTCAACAATGTCGTGTGACTTTTCTCCATGAATGTTTACCAGCATACCAACACCGCAGGCATCGTGTTCGTATGCCGCATTGTACAAGCCCATCTGTTTGGGCTGTCGTTGGTAAGGGGATCCTTCTGTTACGTTGTTAAAAAGTTCTTGTTTCTTCATTCTTACTAGCTTTATTGTATGATAATACCTGTTTGGTGTATCAAAATGTTTGGCAAAATTAAAAATTTAATTTCATAATGATACTAAATTCTATCATTTCTATGACACGAAATGAGAAGCCTATTCTATATTCTTTTAATTTGTAATCAAAATCGTTGGCATTGCTTTTAAATTGTTAGTCTGTTGCCTATTATTTTAAGATGATTGTAATTTGTTTCTTTTTGAGCTAAAAATAATATATTATTTAACTTTTTGATGTATTTGCAACTTTTTTGTGCGTTTCTGTCAAATAAATATCGAATTTATAATCTTTATGTTATTTGAAATATGTATATTTGCAACCAAAATAAAAACGCTATAATGTGCGTGGAATGGTAGGCTATATTGGTACAAGAAAAGCCTTTCCCAGCCTAATAAAAGGGCTGAAGTATCATCGAAAACTATGTTGTTTTCAAAGGAAAACTTCAAGCCCAAGGAAATACAGTCATCAACAAAATCGCCGATTGTAGTATCGAATTTCCCGAAACAATCGAATGCCTCGATCTGTTGATTACTACGGTACCTCTTCAGTTGCCTGCTTACCATATTGCGGTTTGCAAGGGAATGGATGTAGGCCAGCCCAGGAATTTGGCTAAATCAGTAACAGTGGAGTAAAACTTGTAACTTATAACAGGTAATTTGGATTTGTATAAATGGAACAATTGAAACATGAATGTGGCGTTGCCATGATACGCCTGCTTAAACCGCTGGAGTATTACGAGAAGAAGTACGGAACGTGGATGTACGGTCTGAACAAGCTTTATCTGCTAATGGAAAAGCAGCATAATCGTGGGCAGGAAGGTGCGGGACTGGCTTGTGTTAAACTGGAGGCCAATCCGGGTGAAGAATATATGTTTCGCGAACGTGCCTTAGGTTCCGGTGCCATTACGGAAATCTTTGAGAATGTACAGAATAATTTCAAGGATTTGACTTCCGAACAATTGCATGATGCAGAGTTTGCCAAACGTACATTACCTTTTGCGGGTGAAACGTATATGGGGCATTTGCGTTATTCGACAACCGGGAAATCCGGTATCTCTTATGTGCACCCGTTTTTGAGGAGAAACAACTGGCGTGCCAAGAACTTGGCTCTCTGCGGTAACTTCAACATGACGAATGTAGATGAAATTTTTGCCCGTATCACAGCCATTGGACAACATCCCCGTAAGTATGCTGATACCTATATCATGTTGGAACAAGTGGGGCACCGGCTTGATCGTGAAGTGGAACGTGTGTTCAACCTTGCCGAGGCCGAAGGGCTTACAGGCATGGGAATCACCAACTATATAGAAGAGCATATTGATTTGGCTAACGTATTGCGTACCTCCAGCCGTGAATGGGACGGGGGATATGTCATTTGCGGACTGACCGGAAGCGGTGAATCTTTTGCAATACGTGATCCGTGGGGGATACGTCCTGCTTTCTGGTATCAGGATGAAGAGATTGCTGTGTTGGCTTCCGAACGTCCGGTCATTCAGACAGCTTTTAATGTCCCTGTAGAAGATATTAAAGAACTGCAACCGGGACAGGCATTATTGATTAGTAAAGAAGGTAAACTGCGGACATCACAAATAAACAAACCTCGTGAGAAACAGGCTTGTTCATTCGAGCGTATCTATTTCTCCCGTGGTAGTGATGTCGATATTTACAAGGAACGGAAACGGCTCGGCGAGAAACTCGTGCCGAACATTTTGAAAGCTATCAACAACGATCTTGACCATACCGTTTTCTCTTTTATTCCCAACACCGCCGAAGTTGCTTTCTACGGAATGTTACAGGGACTGGATGACTATCTGAATGAAGAAAAAGTGCAGCAAATAGCTGCATTAGGTCATAATCCGAATATGGAGGAACTGGAAGTTATTCTTTCCCGCCGTATCCGCAGTGAAAAGGTGGCTATTAAGGACATCAAGCTCCGTACGTTTATTGCCGAAGGAAACAGCCGAAATGATCTGGCGGCTCATGTTTACGATATCACTTACGGAAGCCTTGTTTCCGGTGTCGATAATCTGGTGATTATTGACGATAGTATTGTGCGTGGCACAACATTGAAGCAAAGTATTATCGGTATTCTCGACCGTCTTGGTCCGAAGAAGATTGTTATCGTTTCTTCTTCCCCACAGGTCCGTTATCCCGATTATTACGGTATCGATATGGCAAAGATGAGTGAGTTTATTGCTTTCAGAGCTGCTGTCGAATTGCTGAAAGAGCGGGATATGAAAGATATAATTGCGTCTGCCTACCGGAAATCCAAAGATCAGATAGGTTTGCCGAAAGAGCAAATGGTGAACTATGTAAAAGAAATATATGCACCTTTCACGGATGAGGAAATCTCCGCCAAAATGGTAGAACTATTGACTCCGAAGGGAACGAAAGCTAAAGTGGAAATCGTCTACCAGCCATTGGAAGGGCTTCATGAAGCCTGTCCCAATCATCGGGGCGACTGGTACTTTAGCGGCAATTACCCTACGCCGGGTGGCGTGAAAATGGTGAATCAGGCATTCATCAATTACATAGAGCAACTGTATCAATTCTGACAATCATACAACGATTCAAAAATAAGAATGAGAAATGTGACATTAATCCTTGACGACGGGAGCCGGTTTTCCGGCAAGTCGTTTGGCTACGAGAAGCCGGTGGCGGGCGAAGTAGTTTTTAATACTGCCATGACCGGATATCCGGAGAGTCTCACTGACCCTTCGTATGCCGGACAGTTGATGACTCTTACCTATCCGTTGATAGGAAATTACGGAGTTCCCCCTTTTTCAATCGAACCGAACGGACTCGCTACTTTTATGGAAAGTGAGAAGATTCATGCGGAAGCGATTATCGTAAGTGACTATTCTTACGAATACAGTCATTGGAATGCTGTTGAAAGTCTCGGCGACTGGCTGAAACGTGAGCAGGTTCCCGGCATCACAGGCATTGATACCCGCGAACTGACTAAAGTACTCCGCGAACATGGCGTGATGTTGGGAAAGATTGTTTTTGACGATGAACCGGACAATGTTCTTGAAGCTACTTATGCAGGCGTTAACTATGTAGATAAAGTAAGTTGCAAGGAAGTGATTCGCTATAATGAAGGTGCGGATAAAAGGAAAGTGGTATTGGTGGATTGCGGTGTAAAGACTAATATTATCCGTTGTCTGCTGAAACGTGATGTTGAAGTGATTCGTGTCCCTTGGGATTATGACTTCAATGGACTCGAATTTGACGGATTGTTTATTTCCAATGGTCCGGGCGATCCGGATACCTGTGATGCTGCGGTGCAAAATATCCGCAAGGCAATGAAAAACGAAAAACTTCCTATCTTCGGAATCTGCATGGGTAATCAATTACTCTCGAAAGCTGGAGGTGCCAAAATATATAAACTGAAGTACGGACACCGTAGCCACAATCAGCCTGTGCGTATGGTAGGTACGGAACGATGTTTCATCACTTCCCAAAATCACGGTTATGCCGTAGATAATAATACGTTAGGAGCAGATTGGGAGCCGCTTTTCATCAATATGAATGACGGTTCTAACGAAGGAATTAAACATAAGACGAATCCTTGGTTCTCGGCACAATTCCACCCGGAAGCTGCCAGTGGACCTACGGACACGGAATTTCTGTTCGATGAATTTGTAAACCTGCTTAAATAACCGACAATTATGAAAGAAAATATAAAGAAAGTATTGCTGCTGGGTTCCGGTGCCCTAAAAATCGGTGAGGCCGGTGAGTTTGACTATTCCGGTTCGCAGGCACTCAAAGCCTTGAAAGAAGAGGGGATTGAAACGATTCTCATCAACCCGAATATTGCTACGGTACAGACTTCCGAAGGAGTGGCAGATCAGATTTACTTCCTGCCGGTGACTCCGTACTTCGTAGAGAAAGTGATTCAGAAAGAGAGACCCGAAGGCATTATGCTTGCATTTGGCGGTCAGACCGCTTTGAATTGCGGTGTGGCTTTATATAAGGAAGGAGTCCTTGAAAAATATAATGTAAAGGTACTCGGTACTCCGGTACAAGCTATTATGGATACCGAAGACCGTGAACTTTTCGTGCAGAAACTGAATGAAATCAATGTAAAGACTATCAAGAGCGAAGCCGTGGAAAATGCGGAAGATGCTCGTCGTGCAGCAAAAGAACTGGGTTATCCGGTGATTGTTCGTGCTGCTTATGCATTGGGTGGTTTGGGTTCCGGTTTTTGTGATAACGAGGAACAACTGAATATTCTGGTAGAAAAGGCTTTTTCCTTCTCCCCACAAGTATTGGTGGAAAAATCACTCCGTGGCTGGAAAGAAGTGGAATACGAAGTAGTGCGCGACCGCTTCGATAACTGTATTACTGTTTGTAATATGGAGAATTTCGATCCGCTAGGTATCCATACCGGTGAGTCTATCGTTATTGCTCCGTCTCAAACGCTTACTAACAAAGAATATCATAAACTTCGTGAATTGGCTATCCGTATCATTCGCCATATCGGTATCGTGGGCGAATGTAACGTACAATACGCTTTCGATCCGGAATCCGAAGATTACCGGGTGATTGAAGTAAATGCCCGTCTTTCCCGTTCATCAGCCTTGGCCTCCAAAGCAACCGGCTATCCGCTGGCTTTCGTTGCCGCTAAATTAGGATTGGGTTACGGACTTTTCGATTTGAAAAATTCCGTAACAAAAACGACCTCCGCCTTCTTCGAGCCTGCTCTGGATTATGTGGTCTGTAAAATTCCTCGTTGGGACTTGGGTAAATTCCATGGGGTAGACAAAGAATTGGGTTCTTCAATGAAATCAGTCGGTGAAGTAATGGCTATCGGTCGTACTTTTGAAGAAGCGATCCAGAAAGGTCTTCGTATGATAGGACAGGGAATGCACGGATTTGTGGAAAACAAAGAACTGGTTATCTCTGATATTGACAAAGCACTTCGTGAGCCGACCGATAAACGTATTTTTGTAATATCGAAAGCATTCCGTGCCGGATACACAATCGATCAGGTACATGAACTGACAAAGATTGACAAGTGGTTCCTTCAGAAACTGATGAATATTATGCAGACTTCCGAAGAACTGCACAGTTGGGGAAACAATCACAAACAGATTACCGACTTGCCGGGAGAATTGCTGAAGAAAGCGAAAGTGCAAGGCTTCTCCGATTTCCAGATTGCCCGTGCCATTGGTTATGAAGGTGATATGGAAGACGGCATTCTCTATGTCCGTAATCATCGCAAACGTGCGGGTATTCTTCCCGTTGTGAAACAAATTGATACTCTGGCTGCCGAATACCCGGCACAAACTAATTATCTATATCTTACTTATAGTGGTGTAGCAAATGACGTTCATTATCTGGGTGACCATAAATCTATCGTCGTACTAGGCTCCGGTGCATCTCGTATGCCGTCTTCTG
>OJRP01001196.1_pt1 | contig 13931 bp, 9 predicted proteins | sample 1599201 | NCBI WGS metagenome assembly OJRP01 (sample SAMN03922534, study PRJEB24848) | human gut metagenome | isolation source: stool sample | host: Homo sapiens | place: Germany | collected 2010-05
ACAAGGAGTATCGTCGGGAGCGTCAGATGTGTATAAGAGACAGACCAGATGTTTGCCTACCAGAAGAAATATGGAGCAGAATGCGTTATGCTGCTTTATCCTGAAATAGAGAAGAGACCTCTGGAAGATGATATCGAATTTAGATCAGATGATGATGTAATTGTTCGAGTTCAATTTATTGATTTGTTTAATGTAAAAAACAGTATTACAAAGATTATACAACAATTTGAGGTAATAACTGTTTAATCATTTGGCAACAAAGATGTGTTCTCTTTGCGCTGTTTTGCAGCTATCATTGTGAATTTGTCATCAGCGAACGGGTTTATTAATCATTCACTTCTGATTAAGTTTGAAAGATGAATAGCATGAAGAGAACGTTGTGTAGATAAAGGAATAGAGTAAATTTTATCCTTCACTCATTTTGCTCACGATGACCTTGTTGAGGAATGTTTTCCCAGAACCTTGTTATTTCTCTATTTTTACAGAAACGGGTGATCTTGCCGTTTTCATGCCGAGATATTATAAGTACCCAAAAGCATTCTCATGTGACTAAAACCTTATCTAGACGATGAAGTGTAGACAACTTTCTTGCCGAATGGAGCTGTATGTAATGAATCAATCCGAGTTAAATCCATCAAGATGCTTCCGGGTTAACCTTCTTCATCATCCCCGTGGTTGAGGATGAAGTTCAGGTCGTCAATGCCCAGGCTGGAGGTAAAGCCTTCATCTCCCAGCACGTTGGCGACGAGCTGGTTCTTCTGATGCTGGAGAATGCGGATTTTTTCTTCCACGGAATCCTTCGTCAGGAGGCGGTAGGCAATCACCTTGTTTTTCTGGCCGATGCGGTGCGTACGGTCGATGGCCTGGCTTTCTACGGCCGGGTTCCACCACGGGTCATACAGAACGACATAGGAGGCGGAAGTAAGGTTGAGGCCGGCGCCGCCGGCTTTCAGGGAAAGCAGGAAGACGGAAGGGTCCTTGGTCGTCTGGAATTTTTCAATTTCTCCGCGGCGGTCCTTGGTCTGGCCGGTAAGATAGTTAAGCGGCCTGTTTTCCGCTTCCAGCCTGTTCTTGATGATTTCCAGCATGGAAACGAACTGGGAGAAGACGAGCACTTTGTGCCCTTCTTCCCGGAGCTGGTCCAGCAGGTAGAAGAGGGCTGTCATTTTGGCACTGTCTTCCTTGGCGTATTTGGGATCCACCAGGCCGGGGTGGCAACAGATCTGACGCAGGCGCATCAGGCCCTGCAAAATGGCGAAACTGTTCTTTTTGACGGATTCGTCCGAATCCAGGCCGAGCAGGGCCTGCTGTATGCGGCGGAGTTCCGCCTTGTACAGCTGGCTCTGGATGCCTTCCATTTTGGCGTACACTTCTTCTTCCGTCCTGGGAGGCAGGTCTTTTGCCACCTGGGATTTGGTGCGGCGCAGCAGGAATGGTTTCAGGCGCGCGGCCAGGCGGTTCTGGCTCTGCGGGTCCTTGCGCTTGTCAAAGCGCTTCTTGAAGTAGGAGCGGGAACCGAGGACTCCGGGCATGGAGAAGGCCATGAGGGACCACATGTCCAGCAGGCGGTTTTCAATGGGTGTGCCGGAGAGAACGAGACGGTTGTAGGAAACGATTTCCCGTGCCGCCTTGGCTGCCTTGGAATCCGGGTTTTTGATCTGCTGGCCTTCGTCCAGAATAACCGTAAGCCATTTGATTTGGTTCAGGGTTTCCCCGCAGACGCGGAGCTGGGCGTAGTTGACCACGACCATGTCGTAATTCTTCTTGATGTCTTCCAGATTGGCCTGGTCTTTGCTGCGGATGACGAGGACGCGCACGCCTGGCGCAAATTTTTCCGTTTCTCCCGCCCAGACGTCCAGCACGGATTTGGGGCAAACGATAAGAACCGGAGGGATGACGACTTTTTTCTTGGATTTGTTTTTGCGGGCGAATTCTTCACGCAGCCAGAGGACGTAAGTGATGGACTGGATCGTTTTACCCAGGCCCATGTCATCCGCCAGAATGCCGCCGAACCCGTTCGTGGCAAGGTAAGCCAGGAAATGGAACCCTTCCACCTGATACGGGCGCAGGGTGGCCTGGAGCTGGGAGGGAACATCCGGCTTGACGTCGATCTGGATTTCCGCGGTACGGTCCTTGATACGTTTCCAGGCCTTTGGATCGAACACTTCTGCGGCTTTCGGGTCCGCCAGCTGCATGGCGTGCATGCGGTGGGTTTCTCCGGAAAGATCGAAGGGGTCCAGGCCCAGGCGGGTAACGGCGTCGCGCTGGTCATTGTCCAGTTTAATTTCCAGGCGCATCCATCCTCCGTCGTCCATGCGGACGTAACCGCCTCTGGCGGCGACCAGGGCGCGGATTTGCTCCTTGGAGAGCTGGACGCCTTCCACATCAATGACGATGCGGAGGTCAAACCAGTCGATTTCCTGGTTGACTACTTCAAACCGCACGGCGGCGGCCACCGGATCCGCCAGCAGCGTCTTGAGCTTGTCGTCCATATTGACGGTCAGCTCTTTCGGAAGCTGTTTGGCCCATTCCGCGAATTTTTCGGGGAACTGGCGGGTGACGCGGGCCTTGAACGCGCCCACCTGGGGATCATAGGAAAAGCCCATTTCTTCCAGCAGGCCGGGAATGGGATAAAGGTGCTCCCGGATGAAACGCAGCAGAACTTTGTTCTTCATGGGTTCCTGATGGGATACGTCCCAGCCGTCCTTGCCGAGTTTTTCCGTGCGGTAGCCGGAAGCGTCCCTGGCGCTTACTTCGCAGAGCACGTGTTCCGTTTCCGCAGAGGTGAGGCCGCGGACGATTTTCATGTCAAAGGTGCCGCGCAGATCGATGTCCACCACGCGGTCTTCCATGCTGGGGGGCAGGGAAGCGCCTATTTTACGGAGGAATTCCACCCCTTCAAGGCTGTCGATGACCTGTTTGGGAATGGAGTAGCGGGGTTCCACTTCCGTGCTTTCCAGCCAGCGGGGGGGGCCGGGAAAGACGGTTTCGTCAGACTGGTACAGTTCCTGCTGCCCCGGAAGCTGCCGGACGGAGTGGGAGACGTTGATGCCGGTGGAAGTTGCAAGCTGAAGAGCGTAGCAGTCCGGTTCAATGGGATCGTCCAGGCAAATCCATTTGAGCGGTTCGTCCACCACTTTGAAATAGTTTTCATCAAGGTTCACCAGGTAGCCTTTCAGGGCGGGCTGGTGGAAAAGTTTGTTCATCAGGGCGCATGCGGCTTCCTGGTCCAGGTCCAGCGTCAGGGCGTCTTCCGCACGGGCGTAGTCGGACAGGGAGACGAGCAGGATTTCCGTCTGGGCGTCCATGCGTACGGCGGCCCGTTCATGCAGATTTTCCAGATGTTCCAGATCCTGTTTTTCCCGGACGGGAATCCAGTCCTGCTTCAGGGAATGACGGTATTCGAAATGCCCCTCGTTAATAGTGGAAACAAGCCTCATGAACAGTTCTCCGCGGGGCGGCTGCGGGGGGCGTTCATTCACGGATTGGATGCGGTCATACCAGGTGCCGACTTCACGGGAGCGCTCCCATTCATGAATCTTGCGCTGTACCTTTTCCAGATCCGTAATGGATTCCATGAATTCCGGATAGGGCAGGCGTTTCTTGTTGAAGGCGTAAGCAATGTAATTCCAGAATTCGAGGATGTTCGTGGGAGGCACGGGCCACAATTCCAGCGGGTCATAGCTGACGATTTCCCATCGGGGATTCAGGCGCACCATATCATGGTCGTGAATCTCCTGTTCAATGGCGAAACGGCGGTAGCGCTTCTCCAGTTTGCTGACGTAGTCCGCTTCCTTGTCGTCCAGTTCGCGGCCCAGTTTCTCTTCCAGAATATCCAGAAGGGGAACATCATTCAGTTCGTTCGGGGACTCCGGAAGGTCCTGGCCGCGGTACATGCGCTCCAGCATGGCGGCATACATGGCCGCTCCGGCGAGGTCCTCGTCTTCCGTGGAGCATGCTCCGAACCACCTGTTGCCCTGAAGGCGCAGATTTACGCGGTGCACGCCGTATGCGTCTTCCACGCGGCCCTGAATATATAAATGATTGCCGAAAATTTGCGTGACTGCGCCATCTTTCTGGAGTTTCTCTCCCCGCAGCCGGATTTCTTCCGGAAAGGCATTGAGAAAGTTCAGAGTAGCCCTGTCCGGGTTAAGTGCCATGCTCATAATATCAAACTGTCATATAAAAATTGGAAACAAGCGTACCCGGTCAGGGGACGCCACAGGTCTATGCACTTTACTATGGCACAAAAAGCGGATTAGAGCAACTATTCTCTGAAAATAATTCCGGAGGTTGTTTGTGGTGATGTGTTTATTATTGGATGACAAATTGTTATGTTTATGTGAAGAAGGTCGATTTTGGAAGAAAACGAACATATTTTATCATCTTGGAAAGAAAAGATGTCAGTCTTGCGTAACATGATTCTTGACAGGTTCGTCGTAAAAGCGTCTTTTATGCCTGAAATTTTATGTCCTCTGCATCACTTCTACAGTTACTGGCGACTCAAGCCCGCTTGAGCGATGGCGAATTGGCCGAACGTCTTGACATGACTGAAGAAGCCGTGCGGGCCCAGCGGGAGCAGTGGGAGCAGGAAGGCGTCATCCTCGGATACCAGGCTGTAGTGAATGAGGAATATGAGCATGACAGCAAGGTGGCTGCTTTCATTGAAGTGAAAATGACGCCTGAACGCGACGGCGGTTTTGATCGCCTGGCCATGCGCATCTCACGGTTTGACGAAGTGTCCTCCTGTTATCTGGCAAGCGGAGGTTTTGACCTGCTGGTGCTGGTGGAAGGAAAAAGCATGCGGGAGATTGCCCGGTTTGTGGCGGAAAAACTTTCTACGCAGGAAGGGGTGTTGTCCACTTCCACACACTTTCATCTGAAAACCTACAAGAAAAACGGTTGTGTGTTCGAAGATCCCGTACAGACCGAACGCCTGGCCGTCGCTCCGTAATCCTCTGCCGTTACGAAAGGAATCATTATGAACTGGCAGAATAAAATAGCGGAGCAGGTAAGCTCCATACCCCGTTCCGGCATCCGGGAATTCTTTGACCTGGTTACGGGGCGGACGGATATTATTTCCCTGGGCGTAGGGGAGCCGGACTTCGTGACGCCGTGGAACATACGGGAAGCGGCCATTTACTCCCTGGAAAAGGGTCATACCTCCTATACATCCAATTACGGGTTGGAATCCCTGCGCCGTTCCATCGTCAAATACGTGGACGGATTTTTCTACGTCAACTACGATCCCCTGCGTGAAGTGCTGGTGACCGTAGGCGTAAGCGAGGCCATAGATCTCGCTCTCCGTGCCATTCTGAATCCGGGGGATGAGGTTCTTTACCACGAACCCTGTTATGTTTCCTATGCCCCCAGCGTCAATATGGCCTACGGCGTAGCTACCGCCGTTCCTACGAGCAAGAGGGATCTTTTCGCCCTTAACCCGGAGGTGCTGGAAGCGGCCATTACCCCGCGGACCAAAGTGCTGATGCTCAACTTCCCGACTAATCCTACCGGAGCGGTGGCCCCGGTGGAAACCCTTCAGGAAATTGCCCGCATCTGCATCAAGCACGATCTCATGGTGCTGACGGATGAAATTTACAGCGAACTGCGTTATGACGGCAAGCCGCATGTTTCCATAGCTTCTCTGCCGGGGATGAAGGAACGCACGCTTCTGCTGCACGGCTTCTCCAAGGCATTCGCCATGACGGGGTTCCGCCTGGGTTATGCCTGCGGTCCGGAGCCGCTCATTTCCGCCATGATGAAAATTCATCAGTATTCCATGCTCTGCGCCCCCATTACTTCCCAGGAGGCGGCCATTGAAGCGTTGGAAAACGGGACATCCGCCATGTTGAAAATGCGGGAAAGCTACCGCCAGCGCCGGGATTACCTGGTGAAGCGCCTTAATGAAATCGGCATGGACTGCCACCTGCCCGGCGGTGCGTTCTATGTCTTCCCGGACATTTCCAAATTTGGCTTGACCAGCAAGGAGTTTGCCACCCGGCTGCTGATGGAGAAGCAGGTGGCCGCCGTGCCGGGGACCGCCTTCGGCGCGAGCGGAGAAGGCTTCCTGCGCTGTTGTTATGCGACCGCCTTTGACCAGATCAAGGAGGCCTGCAACCGCATGGAGCATTTTGTGAAAACTCTTTCCTGACCCGGCAGTATTCATGAACTCCGTGACGGAGGCGCTGAAAACAAAGGCGTATGTGGCGCCGTTTGCAGTATTCATGGGCTTTACCCTGGTATGGCAGTTTGGCGCCCCGTTTCTGGAATGGGACCACCCGGCCGCGCCCTGGTGGAGAAGGGCGCCGGAACAATGGCTGTACCCCGTTCAGGCGATCGTTTGTTTTGCCCTGGTTTTCCGGTGGAGAAAAGCCATTGATTGGGATTGGCGGTGGAAGCCCGCCGCCTGGGGAATTCTGTTCGGCGTGCTGGGTATCCTGTGCTGGCTGGCCCCGACCATGATAGCGGACCGCCTGCCCGGAGGCGCGGACGCCTGGTTTGGCCATCCCTCCTGGCCCTGGTACCGGTATCTGCTGGGAATTGACGCGCGTCCGGAGGGGTTTGATCCGGGCATCGTCTTCCTTACGGATTCCTGGAGCTGGCTGGCGGCCCTGGTGCTGCGTTTCTTCCGTGCCGTGGTTGTGGTGGCTCTGGTGGAGGAACTTTTCTGGCGCGGCTATCTGATGCGTTTGATGGTGAATCCGGACCATCCCTGGAAGGTGCCATTCGGCGCTCATAGCTGGAAGGCATACTGGGTGACTACCCTCTGTTTCATGGCGGTGCACCAGCCCGTGGACTACTGCGGCGCGTTCGTTTACGGTTCCCTGGCGTATCTGCTTGTCGTCTGGCGGAAAAATCTGTGCGCCGTGATCGTGATGCATGCGGCGGCGAATGCGCTGCTGGGCTGGGCCGCTCTGGCATGGGGCAAATACGGATTATGGTGAATCCGGCGTTTACAGAGAGAAATTTCTTGAGTACATAAAAGCCGATGACTCCAGAGGAAGCCATAGAAATTTTGTGGGACTACCATCACGTGAAGCAGGTGCTGCATCCGGCGGAACTCATTTTCATTCTTGGCAGCAATGACATAAGGGTGGCGGAATATGCGGCGGAACTTTATGCCCGGAAGCTGGCTCCCCTGTTGCTCTTTTCCGGCGGGATGGGGCGTTTTACGGGGGAATGGGCCGTACCGGAAGCGGAACTTTTCGCAGAGGCGGCCATGAAGAAGGGCGTGCCGGGGGATTGCATCCTTATTGAAAACAAATCCACCAACACGGGAGAAAATGTCCGCTTTTCCCGCGCTGTCCTGGAAAAAGCCGGCATTCCGGAACCATCCAGCCTCATCGCCCTGCAAAAGCCCTATATGGAACGGCGCACGCTGGCTACGCTCCAGGCCCAGTGGCCGGAAGCGCGGGTGGCGGTCAGCTCCCCTCCCTTCACGTTCAGGGAATACCTGACCGGGGAACTGCCGCAGGAGCTGGTTGTCTCCGCCATGGTGGGGGACTTTCAAAGGATACTGGAATATCCTAAACAGGGATTTTCCACGGAACAGCCTGTGACTCCGGAGGCGATGGCGGCATTCCGCACGCTGGTGGAAGCGGGTTATGGCTCCCAGCTGCTCAAGGGGGTTCCCCTCCTCTGGAATTCTTGAGAAGACACGCTTTTTGCTTTCACTGAACGCTGATTGCGGGCATCAATACAACCCGCATAGCCAACCCAATTATATAACTCATCATGGCAGACAGAACCAACACAGACCCCGCCCGAATGGAAAAAATCGTGAGCCTCTGTAAAAGGAGGGGATTCATCTTCCAGTCAGCTGAAATTTACGGCGGTCTGAACGGTTGCTGGGACTATGGTCCCATGGGGGTGGAACTCAAGCGCAATCTGAAGGAATACTGGTGGCGTAAAAATGTGCAGGAACGCGAGGATGTGGTCGGCATGGACGGTTCCATCCTGACGCATAACTCCGTACTGGTGGCTTCCGGCCATGTGGGCGGATTTTCCGACCCGATGTGCGATTGCCTGTTGACCAAGGAGCGCCTGCGTGCGGACCAGGTTCCGGCCCAGAGCGGCATGGGGTTTTTCTATACCGGGGCTGCCAAAAAAGACGGTTCCTGGAATATTGAAAAGAAGTACTCCGTTCTGGTGGAATCTGAAAAACAGGCGGACAAGGCCCGTAAGACTGCGGCTCAATATTATGCCCAGCTGGCCGGCAAGGATGCCTCTTACAAGGATATGGAGTTGAAAGGCGAGTGCATGGAAACCGTAACGGATTCCACCATGTACAACCCTGCCAACGGTTCCCTGCTGACGGAAGCCCGTGAGTTCAACCTCATGTTCAAGACGACCATTGGAGCTACCTCTGATGAAAACGATCCCAACGCTACGGGCTGGCTGCGCCCGGAAACGGCCCAGTCCATTTTCTGCCAGTATAAAAACATTCTGGACAGTTCCCGCGTCAAACTGCCTTTCGGAATCGCCCAGATCGGCAAATCTTTCCGCAACGAAATCAACCCGCGGAACTTCACTTTCCGTTCCCGCGAATTCGAACAAATGGAAATCGAATATTTCTGCCGGCCGGAAGACGGGCTGCGTCTGGTGGATGAATGGCTGGAACACCGTCTTTGCTTCTATGACGAAGTGGGGGTTCCGCGCGAACACATTCACATTTTGGACGTGCCGGACGGCGAACGCGCTTTCTACTCCAAGAAAACCTATGACCTGGAGTATGAATTCCCCTTCGGCATCCAGGAACTGGAGGGCATCGCCTACCGGACGGATTATGACCTGAGCTGCCATCAGAAAGGTTCCGGCCGTCCTCTGGAATACTTTGACGAAGAGACGCGGGAGAAATTCATTCCCCATGTGGTGGAGCCTTCTGCCGGTTGTGACCGCACCATTCTGGCCATTATCTGCGAAGCTTACGATGAAGAGGAGCTGGTGGACGACAAAGGTAAAAAAGACGTCCGCACGGTACTCCGCTTCGTGCCCCGCATGGCCCCGATCAAGGCGGCCATCTTCCCTCTGCTTAAGAAAAACGGGGAACAGGTGCGTATTGCCCGGGAAATTGAAAAGACGCTTCAGCCGTGGATGTCCGTCTTTTATGATGAAACGGGAGCCGTCGGCCGCCGTTACCGCCGCCAGGATGAAGTGGGTACTCCTTTCTGCATAACCGTGGACTTTGAAACTCTCGGGGAAAACGATGCTTCTCTCAAGGGGACGGTGACCATTCGCCACCGCGACTCCATGAAACAGGAACGTGTTGCAATTAACGACCTGCTGCATTGGCTGATTGCCCGCGTGCGTTAATGTTTTTCAGCGGTTTGAGGCCGGAAAATATCTTCAGAGCCGTCCCGTTTACAGCGGGACGGCTTTTTATTTCCCAGATAGCAGCGGAGAAAGGGAGGCTGGAGGGCGAATTCCGGAAGTGATTTTTCCGGAAGAAGACACATTGTTCCGGAATCAGTATGACAGGGAGGCTGGTGCGTTTTTTGATGCGGGTATGCCCGGCGGGAAATGGTTGTTTTACACGTTCACGAAAAGCATATTGAATGAAATTTTAATGAGAGTTATTGACGGCCTGCCAGCAGAAAAGGAAGATGACGGGCGAGGCTGTTCGGAAAAAACGTCCTGATTTTTGAGCTTTTTTTCTTATCTGCTGTCAAAGGTTTATACGGCATGGAATGATGCGAGCAGGTAGAAAGAATATTGATGATGGAACATTCAGTAATTTTTCCGGACCATCGGAAGGTTTGCGCCCTGGGGCAGGGAACCTGGAAAATGGGAAAATCAGCGTTGAGGGAAGCCGATGAGATAGATGCTTTGCGCGCCGGCATTGAGCTGGGCATGAGCGTAGTGGATACGGCGGAGATGTATGGCAACGAGGAAATGGTGGGAGCGGCAATCCGCGGATTGCGCAACCGTGTTTTCCTGGTTACCAAGGTGCTGCCCGGCAACGCCAGCAGGACAGGAACCAAAGCGGCCTGCGAACGGAGCCTGAACAGGCTGAAGACGGACTATGTGGATTTGTTTCTGCTTCACTGGGGCGGTCCCCATCCCATTGAAGATACGGTTGCCTCCATGGTTGAGCTGCAGCAGGAGGGTAAGATAAAGGCCTGGGGCGTGAGCAATATGGACGTTCCGGAAATGGAGCGGTTTTATGCCGTCCCGGGGGGAGCCTCCTGCGCCGCCAACCAGATTCTTTATAATCTGGCCCATCGCGGCGTGGAGTACGATTTGTTGCCGTGGTGCCGGGAACGCCACCTTCCCGTGATGGCCTATTCGCCTGCGGATGAAGGGCGGCTTTCCCGCAATCCGGTGCTGATGGAGATTGCGCAGAAGCATGAGGCCACCCCGGTGCAGATTGCTCTGGCCTGGATTTTGCGCTGCCCTGGAATGATTGCGATCCCCAAAGCTGGTTCCGTCACGCATGTGCAGGAAAATTACCGGAGCTTGTCCATCAGGCTGACTGCGGAAGATGTGGATTTGCTGGATGGGGCTTTTCCGCCCCCGGTCAGCAAGGTGCATCTGGATTCCTGGTAAACCGTGACGCCGTCCGGCAGTCGGAGTGAAACGGGACGCGCGGATTTTCCTGCCGCATTACAATTGTTTCAAGCCCTTCATCTGTACCGGGATGAAAGGGCGTCTGCGGATAATTTCCATACACGCATGCCTTGATGATGCTTGTGGGTACGATATGAGGGAGGCATTGGCTTTGCCGTTCGTAAGGCCGGGGAATCCGCTGACGATATCCGGAAGGGGGCCGGATCTTTTTGTTTGAAAAGAGAATGTGCTTTTTTCCCGTTCCAGCTTCTTCAGCAGGAAAGAAGGCTGAATGCGGCTGTGAGAAAGCCGCCCTTTCTGGGGAATACGGCATTCCCGGAGAGGCGGCTCCAGAAAAGGGGCGGGAAAATCAAAAGCGTTACAGCGGCTGCGCGTCCGTCCTGGGTATCCAGACAGGCGTATTCTGGAAGGTGCTGGCGTAGTACCAGGAGCCGCGTTCCGCGCGCAGGATGAGCGGGGTGGATTCCGGAAGAGTGATGAGCGCCGGGCTGTTCATGTCCGCAGCGTGTCTGCCGGGCGTTTTTTGGGTAACGACCAGCAACCGGTCCGCCGGAATGGATTCCGGGGTTTCCGGGTACATGATGTAGTTCATGACAGCCGCCACGGTGACCAGCCCGCTCAGGGTGGCCAGGATGGTCAGCAGCGCCCCGTGTCTGCGGGTAACGGTCAGCAGGGCCAGGAAGGTGAGCATGACGGCTCCGGACAGGATGGAGATGGGGCCGAGCGTTTCATGGCGGATGTAAGTGAGCCACTGGTTTTCCGTGGTGTTGGCGGGCAGGATGGCACCCTCCTTGCGTTCGATGAATTGCAGATTGTATTCAGCTTCCGTGAAGTATGGGGAGAGTTCCAGAGCACGGCGGTAATTGAGAGCGGCCAGACCGGGTTTGTTCATGCGGTAATAGGAATTACCGATGCCGAAACAGGCGTAGGCGCGTTCTGCCTTGGAAAGGTTCATATTGCCGCTTTCCTTGCTGAAATAGTCAATGGCTTTGGCGTACTCTCCCTGTTCATAGGCTTTTACGCCCAGGTTGTCCGTTTCCGACGCGTTTCCGGCTGTTCCGGCCAGAGACAGGGCCAGTATGGCGGCCATCATGAGAACGGGAAGCTTGGCAATGGCTTTTTTAATAGCCTGGAGCATATGCTGGCGTTCCGCGTGCGGCAGTTCTTCCGAAGATTCCGAAGGCTTGAATGCCCTGTCGTCCCGGAGTTGAAGGATATCTTTCATTTTTTCATTCTGCTTGGAAGGTGGAATATAGGATTCAATAAAGTTGCCGGCGGCACGCAGGAATTCCGTGGAGCTTGCCTGGCGCGGAGTGGAAGCGAGCCTGCGGAAGGCTCTCATGCGTTCCCTGGCCGTGAAGCTTTCCTTCCGTATTTTCCGGATGTAGCGGATAAGAGCCATTCCCAGCAGGATGACGGCGGGGATGTAGGCCAGGAAATACCACCCCCAGTGAGCCGGAGCGGTAAGGGCGTTCATGACGATGGCGGGCATGAGTCCGTAAATATCCGTCATTTCAGCTACCGGAATGGTGCCTGCCGGGGGAGGCGTGGCGGGAGCGGCGCCTCCGGCCGCCGTTCCAGTAATGGCTGAGGCCTTCCATTCCAGGGGAATGGGGGCTGTGGTTACGGTTTTGTACTGTTGCGTGCTGGGGTCAAAAAAAGTGAGTTCAAAGGGAGGGATGGCATCCGTTTGGGCAACCGGGCGCATCATTTGCTGAAATTCCACGGTTCCCTGGATGGAGCGCGTATTCTGGCCCGGGTCCAGCTTGTTGGGAGGATAGAGTTTCCAGTTGGAGGCGTCTGTGAGGGCCGGGCAGGCGATACTGTGGATATTTCCTGTTCCTGTTACCTTGATTTTAACAGTAATGGGTTCATTGGCGCTGAGATCCCGCGCATCCGTGGTGGAGGAGATGCGGAAATTCCCTACGGCATTGGTGAAGGAAGAGGGAGCTCCCGGAGGGAGTTCCTGGGCTGTGATTTTCACTTCCGGAATGGCCATTTCCACCAGTACTTCCGAACGGATGAAGTTGGCGATGAGAGGGTCCGCCTCCGGCAGGGCGGCGCGTGCCGTGACAGTGCCGGATGCCGTTACCTCCCCGGCGCGCAGCGGGAACAGGGTGCTCTGGAAGGTCATGACATTCCAGTTGACGCCTTTGTAAAGTACAGAACCGCGAGGCTGTCCGCGGAGCAGTTCCACCAGCGTGGGTTCAAAGCGCCAGGTAGCCAGGTTGGAGGTGGTAATGGCGGGCGCCGTGTATTCCAGAATGTATTCCGGGGCGTAAATTTTCAGTTCGCAGCGGTCCGGCTGATGGACATAGGGTTTCTGGTTGTCCACATGCCACAGCATGCCGTACGGGACTGCTGTACCGTTCAGGTTCAGCGTATTCCATTTGATGGCGCTGTACGGGTAGACAGTCAGCGTCTGGGGAAGCGTGGTATAGGTGCGGCCATTGTTGGCCTGCAGGGTCAGGGAAGGGATTTCCACGGTGCCCACTTCGTCCGGCGTTACTTCAATGGCCATCAGGAAGGCGGATTGGTTTGGAGACCCCGGCCAGCGGATGTAGTTGCCCTGGCTGACCCAGCGCAGGCTGGCGCCCTTTACCCGGGGAAGCGGGTCCTGGCGGGCGATGCTGCCGTCTGTCAGGATGATGAAGAGACGGGTTTGTTCTCCCGGCACAACGGCGTCGGACAGCCAGGTGGTAACCACCTGCTGAGCCATAAGCGTGACAGTCATGCAGAAGAAAAGCGAAAGAATGGCGAGCAGTTTTTTCATCTTGTTTTGCGGGATATGTTTAAAGGGGTGGCTTCGCGGAAGCGGGCGGAATGGGTTAGTAATCCTTATCCGGAGGAATTTCCGGAGAACGCTGGGGAACGGGGCAGCCGGGTTCAATGTCCCTGCGTTCCATCAGGATGGCTCTTGCTTCCCTGCGTTCCTTTTCCTCCCTGCTTTCCTTTTGTGCGGCTGCCGGAACGGGCTTGTTATCTTCCGGCTGGGGCTGCGGTTTTTCCATTCCGGACGTTTCTGCAGATATAAATCTCCTTTCGAATTGAAAACGTGAAGATGGATGACAGGATGAAGGAGCTTGCTTCCGCTATGGCATTCTCCGCGTGTGGCGGCTCCGGTGATGTTTCCCTGTTCGTCTACGATGGGAAACATTTCTTGATTATTATCGCTTGGCATAGTTGTTTTTACTTTTTGGTTTACGGTATCAGCAGAGAAGAATCTCCATAACTCAGAAAACGGAAATCGTGCGCCAGCGCATAATCATAAATTGTGCGCCAGTTTCCCTTCACGAAGGCGGAAACCAAAAGTAACAGCGTGCTTTGCGGCTGGTGAAAGTTGGTCACCATCGCTTTCACTATCT
>OJRP01001199.1_pt1 | contig 13913 bp, 8 predicted proteins | sample 1599201 | NCBI WGS metagenome assembly OJRP01 (sample SAMN03922534, study PRJEB24848) | human gut metagenome | isolation source: stool sample | host: Homo sapiens | place: Germany | collected 2010-05
CCTGGCAAGTCAGGGTGAAAAGTGTATCCGTTTGTTTGCTGTCTTCTATACGTTCTTTATTTTCTGAGATGTAAAGAAGAATATCCTTATCCGTTTTATTCAGCCACGTTTGGGAGAAAAGAGCCTGGCTGCCCAAGAGCAGCAACAGGCTTATAAGTAATCTATTCCACATAAAATTCTGCGTTTAAAGGGGTTGACTTGGATGAGTTTCCGGCAAACAGGAAGAATTTTCCAGGCTCTACCACAAACTCATTCTTATCATTATACATACCGTAAGCACGGCGGTTCACTTTGAATGTAACCGTTTTTTCTTCACCCGGTTCCAGTGCGACACGTTCGAAGCCGCATAACTCTTTTTCAAAACGGGAGATGGAAGATGTCTCGTCATTCAGATAAAGCTGCACGACTTCATCCCCTTTTACCGAACCTGTATTTTTCACTTTGCATGTAACGGTCAGGGTGTCTCCGTCCGTGATTTTTGTGGCAGACGGTTGCAGGTTGCTGATTTCGAAAGTGGTATAACTCAGTCCGTAACCGAACGGATAGAGTGGCTCGTTATCCACATCGAGATAGTTGCTGCGGAACTTCTCGAACCATTTACCCTGTCCCAACGGGCGTCCGGTGTTCTTATGTGCATAATAAAGAGGGATCTGTCCGACGTTCTTCGGGAAAGTCATCGTCAGTTTGCCGCCCGGGTTGACATAACCGAAGAGGGCGTCGCCGATAGCGTAGGCCGCTTCGCTACCTCCGAACCATACATTCAGAATAGCGGGCACGTGTTCCTGTTCCCAGTTTAGCGTAAGCGGACGACCGGTGAATAACACCAGTACTACCGGCTTTCCGGTTTTCAGTAATTCTTTCAACAGGTTTTGTTGTACGTCGGGGAGGTTCAGGTTGGTGCGGCTGCTGCTTTCCCCGCTCATTTCTGACGATTCGCCCAAGGCTGCGATGATGATGTCCGAGCGGCGGGCTACATTCAAGGCTTCGTCCAGCAATTGCTGGTCGGTCCGGTTGTCGCGGTTCAGTGAACGGCCGAACATGGTGGCGCGTTCTTCGTAGGCGGCGTCACTAATCAGGTTGCTGCCTTTGGCATACATGATATTCGCTTTTCCGGCAGTCATCTCTTTCAAGCCTTCCACCAGTGATGGGCAACGGTCGAGCACGGCGGCTACGCTCCATGTTCCGGGCATATTGGCACGGCTGTTGGCTAGCGGGCCTATCACGGCGATGTTGCCTTTAGGATTAAAAGGCAGCAGAGGGTTGCCGTTCGGATTTCCGTCGGGGCTGTCGTTTTTGAGCAGGACGAAACTTTCTGCCGCAATTCTGCGGGCAGCGTCGCGGTGTGCCTTCGTAAAGATGTCACGTGCCGGACGTTTCGGGTCGCAATATTTATACGGGTTGTCGAACAACCCCAGTTTGTATTTCGCTACCAGGATGCGGCGGCAGGCGGTGTTCAATGTTTCCATAGAAACCTTGCCTTCCTGAATGGATTTTTTCAGAGTACCAACAAAACCTTCGCTGACCATATCCATATCCACTCCGGCGTTGATGGCACGTGCCGTTACCGTCTGGAGGTCGCCGATACCGTGGTCTATCATTTCGGAAATACCGGTATAGTCGGTGACTACAAATCCGTTGAATCCCCACTGACCGCGCAGGATGTCCGTCATTAACCATTTGTTGGCAGTGGCCGGAATGCCGTCCACCTCGTTGAATGATGCCATGACACTGCCTACGCCTGCTTCAACGGCGGCTTCGTAAGGCAGCATATAGTCGTTGAACATCCGTTGGCGGCTCATGTCCACCGTATTGTAGTCACGTCCGGCTTCACTTGCTCCGTACAGGGCGAAGTGCTTTACGCAAGCCATGATTTCGTCATTGCGTTTCATATCTTTGCCCTGATAGCCGCGCACCATGGCTTCGGCAATCATAGCTCCCAGAAACGGGTCTTCACCGTTACCTTCGGATACACGTCCCCAACGCGGGTCGCGCGAAATATCCACCATTGGACTGAACGTCCATGAGATACCGTCGGCGCTGGCTTCTACGGCTGCAATGCGGGCGGATTCTTCGATAGCCGCCATATCCCATGTACAGGAGAGTCCGAGAGGGATAGGGAACATCGTTTCGTATCCATGGATCACGTCCATGCCGAACAACAACGGAATGCCGAGGCGTGACTCTTCCACAGCCTGTTTCTGTACCTCACGTATTTTCTCCACCCCTTTCAGGTTGAACAGTCCTCCCACTTCGCCTTTCTTGATTTTGCCGGCGATGTCGCTACTCTTGGCTTGTCCGGTAGTAATCTCTCCCGTGACGGGAAGGTTCAACTGACCGATCTTTTCTTCGGTGGTCATTTTTTTCATCAATGCGTCGATGAAACGATCCATGTCTTGTGGCGACTTCTGAGCGGATGCGGTCAGGAGTCCTGTCGCAAAGAACAGGATTAATAAACTTAGTTTCTTGTATATCATATTATTATATTCTATTTTGTTTTATTGGTAATCGGGATTTTGCACCAGTACCCCTTTGGACTTGTCTATTTCAGTCTGAGGCAATGGAAGTAAAGCGTTCTTGTCCTGATAATTCTTGCCGGCAGCTTGCAATACTTCTTTTGCAATGCCCCAGCGGACGAGGTCGTAGAAACGGTCGAACTCAAGTCCCAGTTCCACACGGCGTTCGTGGCGGATAGCTTCACGCAGTTCTCCCTGGTCGGTAGTGGTCACTTTGGGAAGAATGTTGGTGTTGGTGCCTCTGGCACGTGCACGTACTTGTTCCAGGTAGTCGATTGCCTCACCGGAGATACCCTTCTCGTTGGCGGATTCGGCTCCCATGAGCAAGACATCTGCATAACGGATCAGGCGGATGTTCACCCAATATCCTTTATTGGTATATTCTTTACGCAGGGCAGGGTCGGTATAGGCTTTCTTGTTGAAGTAAGCACCTATTGCCGGAGAGACGGGAGATTCGCCGTAAGGCTCATTGGTATTTTCCGGAGTAATCGGTTCGCTGTCCGATCTGCGGAAGTAAAGCAGAGTGGCGTTCTTGCGCGGGTCGCCCGGTTCGTAGGCTTGCGCCATAAGTTCGGTTGCCATGTGCCAGCCCCAGCCCAAGTCCCATTGATCCGCTCCGCGCACACCTTGCACTTCGCAGAATTGGCTGCCGATAATATCGCTTTGAGGAAGGGCGGCAGTAGCGGTACATTGCAGTTCGAAGATAGAACCGCCGCTATTTTCGCCATCGTCGGTGAAGATTTCATTATACGGAGTTCTTAGGTTGTAGAGCCCTTTCTTGATGACGTCGGTGGAGGCAGTGTACATATTGTTCCAGTCGTTACGCATCATATATGTACGTGCGTGCAAAGAACGGGCGGCTCCCCATGTCAGTCGTCCCAGGTACTCGGTACTCCATGTTTCCGGCAGTGACTCCTCGGCGGTTTTCAGGTCGGCATCAATCTGCTCGTAGATTTTATCGACGGTGGTTTTCGGAATGTTGGCTTCCGAAGCGTCGTTGATCTTGTAAGTCACCAGAGGGACTTCGCCGAATGCCCTTACCAGGTTGAAGTAGCAATAGGCACGGAAGAAAGAGGCTTCACCTTTGTTGATGATGTCTTCGGCTTCGGTCTGTCCGGCAGTTTCTTTCTCGGCAATGGCGTCGAGGATGTCGTTACACTGATAGATAACGGCGTAGTTCTTTCCCCAATAAGCACCTAGCAGACCATTGGAGGCCGTGTATTTGAAGTCGTCATACATCTCGGCTACATCCGACCCGTCACTGGCAATACTTCCCTTTTCTTCGTCTTCGGAACGGAGACAGTGGATAGCGAGGGCGGTAGTGCCTGCAGTGATATCGTAGCTACGCATCATCGTGTAGACATTGTAGATTTTACCGTTGACCAACGCATTGGGATTATCGTCTTCTGTAAACTGTCCTTGCGGACTGCGGTCCAGAAAGTCACTGCAACTGCCCAAAGCGAGTGCGGCCGCAGCAATAAAGGTTGAAAATATATATTTATCTAGTTTCATACAATTATAGTTTTAAAGATTAAAGTTGCTGAAGTTTCGCAAGGGGCCTGCATGCTTTCTCCTCTTTCGCCCCTACGCTACTATCTTGCCATTAGAATGTCAGGTTGATACCGAACGTATAGACTGCCGGTACGGGATAGCTTCCGTTATCTACGCCGAATGCGGTGGCGGTTCCTCCCAATTCCGGGGTATATCCGGTGTTATGCTTCCATGTTTTCAAGTTTTGTATGTTGACATACACTTTCAGGGCTTGCAGGCGGATTTTGGCAAGCAGGCTCTTGTCGAATGCATAGGCAAGTTGTACGTTACGGATACGGAAGAAGTTGCCGCTTTCGATGTAATAATCCGAATTCAGGTAGTTGATAGAGTGCTTGGAGTTCAGCAACGGTTGGGTATTGGAAGTACCTTCCCCGTGCCAACGGTCCAGCCGTTGTTCGAGGTAGTTGAACTGGGCGAAGTTATAGTTATCCCACGTGCGGAATATCTTGTTACCGCCTTGTCCCATCATGTCGATCCCCAACGACCAGTTCTTGTAGTTCACTCCGAGGGAGAAACCGTAAGTTACTTTCGGGGTAGGATTACCTATCATGGTACGGTCTTCCGGAGTAATTTCTCCGTTTCCGTCGACATCTGCGAATTTCAAGTCACCGGGGGTGACGGTGGCAAGCGTGTTCTTGGGCGATGCGTCTATGTCGGCTTGCGACTGATAAACGCCTTCTACCTTATAACCGTAGAAGTAACCGATCGGATAGCCTGCCATTGTATAACTTTGCTGCTTGTCTCCGGCGATAATAGAGTATCCTTCCTGAACCAGACTCTTCACTTCATTCTTGATGGTGGTTAGGTTGGCACTGACAGAATATCCCCATTCGCCGATCTGGTCGCGCCAGGTCACAGCCATTTCTACTCCTTTATTCTGAATCTGTCCCAAGTTACCTATCCCCGGAATTGTTCCGGAAATACCGGGAACTTCGGCCAGCAGGTCTTTGGTGTTTTTCTTGTAATAAACACCTTCAAAATGCAGTCGGTTGCGGAGAAGATTCGTTTCAAATCCGGCTTCCCAAGCTTCCACTTTTTCCCAACGGAGATTTGGATTGGGCAGATAGGCAAGCTGATAGCCCGGATAGATGATAGACGGTTTGCCGAATACGGCGGAATAAGCGTTGCTCAGTAACGGCTCGGCAGGGTAGGCTTTATCTAGGTTCTGATTACCCAGCGTACCGTAAGAAGCCTTGATTTTCAACATATCGAGCCATTTGATATCTTTCATGAATTCTTCTTCGGACATCAGCCAGCCGCCTCCCAGAGAGAAGAAGTTCTGCCATTCGTTGCCCGTATAAGAGAAAGCGGAAGAACCGTCGCGACGGAACGAACCGTTGAACAGGTATTTGCCTTTATAGTTGTAGATAACACGTGCAAGCATGGACAGTGTGCTGCGTTCCCACTGCGTGCTTCCATTGGTGGCAGTGGCTGCATCACCGATACTCACGAACCATTTGTCCGGATCGTTGGGAATCACCAGACCTACACCTTGTTTGCGTGCTCCGTCCAGGCGGCTCAGGGAATTGTAATAAGTCGTGAAACCTGCAGTAGCAGTCAGGTTATGGTTGCCATTGTCGAAGCTGTTCGTATATGTCAACACATAGTCACTCTGTACTTTCGTTTCATTTTCCTTGAACTGGCTGACCTCGGTTTTGCCTGTTCCCAAGGTGGCTATATTCCCGCTGACAGTGGGGTCGTACACTTTGACGATAGGCTGGTATGTCCGTCCGTTATTGGAAGCATAGTCCATAGAGAACATCGCTTTGAAGTTGAAATGTTTCAGGAAGTCCACTTCACCGTAGATATTACCGGACGCCCGGTAGTTCTCGGCTTTGGTGGTGTTTGCTCTCAGACTGACGTCTACCATTGGATTGTTGATCTGTGCTTTCTGAAATTCTGGCAGTGCACTGTATAGACCGTATTCATCATTATATACCGGAGCGATCGGGGTGGCACGGAGGGCATTCAGTACTTGTTTGGAGTCGGCGGGAAGCATACGTGCCCCGTTGAACTGGAAGCCGACTTTCAGATAATCCGTAATCTTGTAATCGTTACTTGCATTAATCGTCACTTTGCTGAATTTCTCATGTTCGATGTTGCCCTGTTCATACGAGTAACCTACGCCCAGATAGAAACTATGTTTGGGCGAAGCTCCCGTAATGCTTATATTATTGTTGGTGATAAAAGCTGTCTGGAAGATTTCATCCTGCCAGTCGGTATTTGCATTCCAGCCGGTGAAGTCGAACGGGGCGTCTTCCTGATTGGCGAGCTGCTCGCTGTATAACTCACGGAATTGCGATCCGTTTACCAGCTTCACCTTATCTACTACTTTCTTGAAGCCGAAGGAGGTGTTTATATTTACCAGTGTTTGTCCTTCTTTGGCTTTTTTGGTGGTGATGATAATCACACCGTTAGCACCACGGACACCGAAGATCGCCAGTGAAGACGGGTCTTTCAGAATCTCCATGGATTCGATATCCTCCGGGTTGAGGAAGTTGATGTTATCGTTGAATAGTCCGTCAACGATATACAAAGGTTTATATCCGTTGATAGAGTTTGTACCGCGAATACGAATTTCCGGGTCGGAGCCGGCACGTCCGGAGTTTACGATTTGCACGCCGGCCACTTTTCCCTGTAAGGAAGAAAGTGGGTTCATGGCAGGTTTGTTGGCAAGTTCTTCTCCTTTGATGTTGGTGATAGAACCTGTCAAGTCCCTTTTCTTAGCACTACCATATCCGATAACTACCGTTTCGGCTAGCACTTGCGAATCTTCTTTCAGGGTGACGTTGATAACGGTCTGCGCACCGACCTTGACGCTCTGCGAGGTCATTCCCACATAGGAAAATGCCAGTACGTCGTCCGGGGTGACAGAGATTGAATACTTACCATCCATGTCTGTAATGGTTCCGGTGGAAGTTCCTTGTACGAGCACCGATGCGCCTATTAGTGGTTCATTAGCAGCGTCTGTTACCGTACCCGTCACCGTCTTTGTTTGTGCAAAGGCAGATGCAGAGGTAAGCAATAAGCAAGTGAGCGCCACTATGCTCTTAAACCAAGTGGTTTTCTTCTGAAGATGTTGTAAAAGTCTAGTCCTCATTGCATTAAATTTTTCCATTTGTTACTATTTAGGTTGAAGTCTTTTTCTGCCGCTATTTGGCGAAAGTAACAAAGTGAACAAACGAAAGGCAAAAAAGATTTTGGAAAATACAGGAATGTCCGATTTTAACACAAAAGGAACCGATGTGAAATAGCAATAGTGACCTTAAAACATTTCTTCCGCTGTCTCTATGCAGTGGAAGACATCTTCTTTGTTGCCGTTGAAAGGACCGGATTTCTCGATTTTCAGTGTCGACATCGCAGCGGCGAAACGCCCCGCCTCCTCAATGCCGGTTCCGGATACCCGTTGATACAGATAGCCGATTGTATATGTATCACCGCAGCCTGTCGCGTCCACCACTTGCGCAGGCTTATAAGCCGGGATACGGAAAAAGTCCGTCCCGTTGAAAATAAGTGAGCCCATGCTTCCCAATGTAACTAACACTTCTTTTACTCCCCATTCATGCAACCGCCGGGCGGCTTCGTGAGGATCGGAAAGTCCGGTCAGCACTTCCATTTCGTGTTCGTTGACTTTCAGGAAATGGATATATCGTAAGGCTTCCCGCTTGTCGGTCCAGTCTGTCGGATATACATGAGTGTCACGTACTTCACGCAGGTAACCTTGTGAGTCTACTGCAATCAATCCTTTTAGGGAAAGCTCCTTGATTACTTCCAGTGAGAAGTCGTCGGCCAGCAGGGAGCCGAGGTGGTAAATCTCCGCGTCTATCTCACGGAGTTGGGAAGCGGTGAAAGGATCAGCTTTTGCCAGTACACGTTGGGTACGGTCATCGGGATTGGTCCCGTAGATGTTCTCGAAATATACGGAATGCCGGCTGGGCAATGCAGTGACGTCAATGCCGACCTTACGCAGCTGTTTTACAACGTTCATTTCTGTTGCACCAACTGCCGTGACCAGTGTATAGTCGATATCATTGAAATGACGAATGGCGTGTGAACAGTAAAAAGCGGTTCCTCCCGGCATATAAACAGTGCTTTGAGGGGTAACTACTTTATCTAATGTGATGTGACCAATACAGCAAAGTTGATGTTTCTTCATATTGTAAGCAATTAAAAAGCCTCCAAGAATGTATCTTGAAGGCTTTCTAGTTTATTTTGGTGCGGATGATAGGACTCGAACCTACACGCCTCACGGCACCAGATCCTAAGTCTGGCGCGGCTACCAATTACGCCACATCCGCAGGTAGCTTTTTTGTTTAGCGGTGCAAAGATAGGAAGATTTTCTGATTTGACAAATTATTCGGCAATAAAGTTATTCGCTTAGTATCTCAAATGCCTTTTCTATCAGTGTATCTTTGTTCTCAAGTTGGTCTTCCTTAGACATATTGATAGCAACATCCGGTGCGATACCTTCTTCCAACGGCTGTTTGTTCTTATCGAAATGCGGGCTGGCGGAGAAGCGGATGCTCCAACCGTTCGGCAGTTCGGACGAGAACGGAAGACCGGAACCACCTCCGGTCCGGTCGCCCAACTGGATAATTTCTGTATCTTCTATGCTGCGCATCGCATTGACAAAATCGTTTGTTGCGCTGTAACAACGACGGTTGGTTAATATCACTACCTTTTTCTGCCACCGGATACTGTTGGACGGTTCCAAATAAATCGGTTCCATTTGGGAGAAATCATTATGTCCCGGTCCGGTCTTGTGCTGAATGTATCCGGTCAGCGTCTTTTGGTTGGTGAACCGGGCGGCGATACGGGTGGAGTTTGTCAAGTTTCCCCCTCCGTTGTCGCGTACATCAATGATTAATCCGTTGCAAGGTGACAGGTAGAGAAGAACCTCATCTAGATTACCGTTTCCTACCCCTGCACTGAAACTCTCATAACGGATATATCCTATATTATTGTCGAATATCTTATATTTCAGTCCGGCTGCTGTGTAGTAACCGCTGCTGGCACTGCCCAGATAGGTCTGGTAAAGAATGTCTTCCCGGTAGTTCCAATCATACCCCTGATACCACTCATCATAGAAAGAAGTGCGTTTGGCGGAAGAAAGATTGACGTGCCCGTCTTTCAGGGTATATAACATCTGACTCAGAAGGTCAAACAAATCATCGTTGGACATGGTCGGTACCACCAGTTTTCGGTATTTCTCGTGTACGGCATCCCAGTCAATGCCTTTTGCCTCCAGAAAACAATACTGTTCGTCAATGATCTTCCATAGTTGCTCGAAGTTGCCTACGGGATCATTGGAGTACTCTTCTTCCCTGATGCAACCGGTCAGCGCCGGCAGGCAGCAGATTAGTAAAAGTAATTGTATAATCTTATTTTTCATTCTTCTTATCTATCGCTCTTTGAAATTTCAACATTAAATCTTTCGTTCTCTTAGTAGGCCCTTACCGATGAAGGCAGAGGGGCTGTTCCTTTTTTATTTCGGATTCGGTATAGGTCTTTCACAAATCCTACCATGAATACATGAGAGTAGGTATGTGTTTTGATATTGTTTACTTTGTATTGTTGCAAATCAGCCAGATAGCTGAAACGCATCTTGGTATATCCTATCGGCAGGTCAATCGAGAGCATTTGCCGGAGGGAAGGCTGGTTGTGCAAAGAAGTGAATTTAATCACTCCGCCGGCATTGCCCAATGAGAAAATCTCGTAATAAGACTGCCCGTAGTGCGGCGAGAACAAAACTCCCATGACAGGAAGGTTCACTTGATAGCGCAACACCATTGGATAGCGTTTGATTTTGAGATGCCAGATAGCCATTCCTGAAGCGTCCAGATTGACGTATGCCCTTGCGGAAGCCGGATTGTTCGTGTTACGGAGATTGTAGACAAAGCCGCCGTTGGCGTCTATCAGTCCTCCGGCCAGTAATTTGAAGTTCTCCGTCAGGCGGAACTGGTAATGCAGGCCGTAATTCCAGTTGACTAATCCGGAGAATGTATTGTTGTTGTCGGCACGGTTATGCGTATAGCCGATATCTGCCTGAAAGAAATTCTGTACGGAAACATTGCCGTCGAACAACTTTGTCATACGGATTGTTTCGCGGGAAATGCGGAAGTCGATTCCCTTATATTCCTGTGGTGACAGGTAGGTGTCGAACACATTGGTAAAACCGATGCCGTACATGGTGGCACGTGTTACATAACGATGAGTCTGCAGGGAATCAATCTGTGCCTGTAATTTTGTGCAAAGGGCGAACAGGATGCATCCTGTCAGCCCCAAGTATATTAGTTTTTTCTTCATCAGAATAATTTCATCTGCCCGGTGATTTCATCAATAATATCCCCTTCGCTTTTGTCACTGTCCGGATCCAGATTTTCGGGTTCTTCACTTGCCTCTTCCTGCGGTTCCTGTTCCGGTTCGGGGAAGCGGGTCGGTTCGAGCTCGTTAATCGTCTCCACTGTGTAAGTGGTGATACGTTTACCTTTAGCTTTGAATCCCTTGACAGCAATAAACTCGTCCGCATCGATTTCCAATGGTTCTCGGAAACTGTCGTGTCCGCCGAATATCACTTCCAGGCGGGGATAAAACTCGTCGGTCAGCAGGATGAGGCGGTTATTCTTGTTTTCGCCCAGATAGTTCTGCTTACGGTTGGAACCTTCGAAGCAGAAACGTTTCAGGTACGGGTAATTCTGCTGGTCGGCATCATATAGCGCGGCAGTCCATACCTTGTTGGAGTCGAATTTCTCGACAATACTTACGTTGTCTTCGTAGTGATTGCTCAGGTCGAAGTTGCTGGTGTAAAAGTCACCGTTGTTCAGCACAACGAGTATGGTATCGTCGCTCTGGAACTCGCCCAGATATTCGCCGCGTCCGTCATAATTGAGACGGAGGATATCACGGTCAAACCATACCTTACGTCCGCCGAGTGTGGAACCGCCTTTCTGTTTCAAGGCTATCTTGTGTACCGGCAGGCGGGTCAGGATAACTCCCTGTGCTTGTCGTCCCTTGATACTGATCTCACTAAAGTCACGCTCGAAGATAATACGCCGCACACGCGGATTCGGTTTTAAAGTCACCTTGATGATTTCGGCTTCCCCGTTCGGATTGGCACTGAAATAAGTGATACGTGAATCCGGTGTCCCTTGCGTGACGTCATATTCGCGGTCGCGGACAACGGAAGTGACTGCAAAACGCTTGATATAGGTTGTGCCTTCCTTGCCGTCGCGGTAGGTGACATTATAGATTGTACGTTTGTCATTCTTCTTGAAGACATTGACATAAAGTATGTTCTTGCCTACAAATTTCTTGTCGGCTACCGGAGTGACGATATATTTTCCGTCGCGGAAGAAGACAATCACGTCGTCGATATCCGAGCAGTTGGCTACGAACTCGTCCTTCTTCAAGGCTGTTCCGATAAATCCTTCTTCGCGGTTGATGTAAAGTTTTTCGTTGGCTTCCACCACTTTGGCGGCTTCGATCGTGTCGAAGTTACGCAGTTCGGTACGACGAGGGAAGTTCTTGCCGTATTTGTTCTTCAACATCTGATACCAGTTGACGGTATAGTCGACGATGTGCGCCAGGTGGTCGTCAATTTCGGCAATATCCTCTTTCATCCGGGCAATGAGTTCGTCCGCTTTGTCCGAGTTGAACTTCAGGATACGTCCCATTTTGATTTCCATTAGTTTGAGGATATCCTCCTTGGTCACCTCACGGATAAAGCTCGGATAGAACGGGGTCAGCCGTTCGTCGATGTGTTCGCAGGCAGCGTCCATATCTTTGGACTGCTCGAACTCTTTGTCTTTATAGATACGTTCTTCGATAAATATCTTTTCGAGGGAAGCGAAATGCAGTGCTTCCAGGATTTCCCCTTTCTTGATTTCCAGTTCCTGCTTCAGCAAATCCAGTGTGTTGTCTGCCGACTTTTTCAGGACTTTGCTGACGGTGAGGAAATGAGGTTTGCTGTCGTCAATTACGCAGCAGTTGGGAGAGATGCTCACTTCGCAGTCGGTGAAAGCGTATAGTGCATCAATCGTTTTGTCCGACGAAGTGCCGGGGGCGAGGTGTACCAGTATTTCTACGTTGGCAGCCGTATTGTCATCCACCTTGCGGATTTTGATTTTTCCCTTGTCAACAGCTTTCAGGATAGAGTCGATTACGGATGAAGTGGTTTTTCCGTAAGGGATTTCCGTGATAGCAAGCGTTTTGTTGTCCAGCTTGTTGATTTTCGCACGTACTTTTACGGCTCCGCCACGTTCGCCATCGTTGTATTTGGCTACGTCGATAGAACCACCCGTCTGGAAATCGGGATATAGTTGGAACTCTTCTCCACGGAGGTAGTTGATAGAGGCATCGCAAAGTTCGTTGAAGTTGTGCGGCAGTATCTTGGAAGAAAGCCCGACGGCGATACCTTCCACTCCTTGCGCCAGCAATAACGGGAATTTCACGGGAAGAGTGACCGGTTCTTTGTTTCGTCCGTCGTAAGAAAGTTTCCATTCAGTTGTTTTAGGATTGAAGACAACGTCCAGCGCAAACTTGGACAAGCGTGCTTCTATATAACGGGGAGCAGCGGCGCCGTCTCCGGTAAGGATATTACCCCAGTTACCCTGACAATCAATCAACAGGTCTTTCTGTCCCAACTGTACCAGGGCATCTCCGATAGAAGCATCACCGTGAGGGTGGAACTGCATGGTGTGTCCCACAATGTTAGCCACTTTGTTATATCGTCCGTCGTCCAGACGTTTCATGGAATGTAGGATACGGCGTTGTACCGGCTTCAAACCATCGTTGATATGAGGCACGGCACGTTCCAAAATAACGTACGAAGCATAGTCCAGAAACCAATTCTGGTACATGCCTGTGAGCTGATGTTTTACGCTTTCGTCCCGTGCGTCCGCCGGTTTGTAATCTGAATGTCCTTCCGGTATCTCGTTGATTTCGTCACTCATAAATTCGTATATACTATAATATTTTAACGCATACGCAGGCAAAAATACAAAAATAAAAGAGATTTCGGAAAAGAAAGGGGAATATTCCGAATGTTAAAAGGGTATAAATTGACTTATTCTTTTTCTTTAGTTATTGTAGGGATGGTACAAATATATAAGAAAACTTTGATTTCCTATAATAAAGACTTAATTTTGTTGCAGCCAACACTTATCTGACACCCGGGTCTCATGAGCACTGACACCCGGGTGTTGGTATGTTTGACACCCGGGTCTCAATGGTGTTGACACCCGGGTGTCAGATAGAACGCGAGTATAAACGAAAAAAGAAAGGAGTATAAACGATGGCAGTGCCTTATGTAGTGAGAAAGAAAGCCGATTTAACATCGGGAGAAAGAAAAGAATTATGGTATGGTGTACCCAAAAAACTGATAGATCCGATTCGGAATAGAGAATTTGCCGAGTACATGGAAAAACGGAGTGGATTTCATCGCGGGCAGATAGATGGTATATTGACGGAAATGGTTGATGCTATCCGTAGTCTGTTGTCTATCGGACAGCCGGTTACTATCGAAGGACTTGGCACATTCCATACATCACTGACCAGTCCGGGATTTGAACGTCCCGAACAGGTAACTCCGGGAAAGGTGTCCGTTTCACGTGTCTATTTCGTGGCTTGTCCTGAATTTAGCCGGGAAGTGAAAAAAATGAAATGCATGCGTATTCCTTTTAATCTGTATATGCCTGAAGAGATGCTGACCAAAGAAATGAAGAAAGCGGACCGGGAGCAGGAGCGGGAAGAATATGACCGTATGGTGGCACCGGAAATCGAGGAAGAAGTTCAGGAATAAGATAAATTAATACCCTCTCTGTCTTATTTATAAGATAAATCCCTATCTTT
>OJRP01001211.1_pt1 | contig 13800 bp, 10 predicted proteins | sample 1599201 | NCBI WGS metagenome assembly OJRP01 (sample SAMN03922534, study PRJEB24848) | human gut metagenome | isolation source: stool sample | host: Homo sapiens | place: Germany | collected 2010-05
CCTGAAGAGTGCTCAGCTTGGCGCGCGGAAACAGTGCCATGTGCGGGATCAGCAGTGCGTTGACAGGAACGAGGCCGCCGGCGCGGTAGAACACCTCCATGGCAAACATCTGGGAATGTCCGCAGCCGAACACATGTATCACACGCCCGCTGCATACCGAGTTTGCGCAATATTCTGCCGCCTTTTCGATATTTTCCGACTCTTCCCCAAACTGCCTTGCAAGCTGTTCGGATATGACGTCGCGGTATTCGAGATACTTCATTCCATTTGTGCTCCTTCTTGAATTTTATTCATGATGGCCGCCTTACTGCCGTTGTTGCGCAAAAGCGGCAGGAACTCCTCGTCCTGGAGGAACCCTCCCAGCTCTCTCATAAGTTCAAGGTGGCTTTTATTGTCAATTGCCGCAAAAACGATGGCAGCCTTTATTCTCTTTTCCTCAAGGTAAACCGGCTCCCTCAGCAGCACCAGACTCATGGATATTTCCTTGACCCCCGCCTCAGGCCTGCCATGGAAAAAGGCCAGGTCGTCCACCACCACCATGTAAGGCCCGAATTCCTTTACCGTGTCCTTGATGGACTGAATAAACGCGGGCTCGACGCTCCCTTGCTCAATTAGGAGACCGGCTCCGATATCAACCAATTCCTCCCAGCTGCTGCATGTTACGTCATCCAGATAGGTTTTGCCGGTAATTAAGTCGCTTATCATACCAGTTCCCTCCTTTGATGTTCATATATTGTCACAAGAGCAATAAAAACGCAAGAAAATATGATTATTTATGTCCATTTTAACGATGGTATGCATACTGGATACATACCAAAGTTGAACAGGTCTTATTTGCTTGACTCCGGTTTGCCCGATTGCTATAATCTAAAAAAAGGGGGGAGCAAAAATGGAAGCTCTGCCGCTATATCGTCAGATATATATTGATCTGCTCGAAAAAATAAGGGATGGCACATACCTTGAGAACAAATCTCTGCCGGCGGAGCGCGTGCTCTGCCACATGTACCATGTGAGCCGTTCGACTATCCGCAGAACATTGGATGAGCTCCAGAGAGATGGATATATAGTCAAAGCGCAGGGCAACGGAAATTTTGTAAAGCCCAAGGTATTTGACCAGAAACTGACAAAATTCCACTCCTTTGCCAGCAGCCTTAAGGAGCAGCACATACTGATACGCAACCAGATACTCGACTATGAACTGATTGAAGCAGACAGGTACCTTGATTCCCTTGAGGTTGTCAGGGCGCATACGCCGGCGGGCTCCCGGTGGCATAAGCTCATAAGACTGCGCTCTGCGGAGACCTTTCCGCTCATGATTGAAACGAGCTATCTCCTTCAGAGCCGCTTTCTTGCGCTCAAGCCTGAAATACTGAAAGATGGCTCGCTCTACGCATACCTTGAGGCCTATTACGGAATGGAGATCACGGATGCATACGAGACGCTTTCGCCGCTGCTGCCGACAGCGAAAGAGCGCCTGCTTCTCCAGATCCCCACACATGTGCCGTGCATGCTCTGCGAACGGTTTTGCTATGAGCAGCAGTACCTGACGATCGATCATACACAGAACCGTTGTACGGGGAGACAAGTTCAAGTTCAAAGCCGCATATTACACGGACGAGGCCATAACCGATATCGGATGATCCGGAAACCGTACCAAGTGCATAAAATGAGGGCCTGGCATTTGCATCAGCATTTGCCAGGCCCTCTCTGGTTGGAGGGAATTAAATACTATAAACTCTTTCAGGCGCTCAACGCTATGCGTTCTTGGGATAGTACAGCTTCAGGCTGGAGTAGGTCATGCTGCCCTCATAGTAGTTGATATGCGGCATGCCTGTGAAGAAATAATCAGGGTATTCACCATTAGCAGGCCACGTTTCGAGCGAGACACCATTATAATACAGGGTGTCGCTGGGCGGAGTGATGCCCTGCAGCTCCTCAGTGGTCTGATTGAAATGCCAGGTATAGGTGTATCCGTTTTTCTCTGAGGGAAGATGGTACTTTGTGTGCTCATAGGTGGTATCTCCGCCGTAGAAGAATACGCCTTTGACTGACATTTTGTAGTATTCCGGAGTTCTTTCAATTGTAAAGGTATATTCGTTGCCAGGTATATATTTGTCCACCATCTCAACGGTGTTCACCCTTGGAGACTTATCGCTGGGGTTGAAGGTGTAGAACTTCTGCCCGGTCATAAGGTATTCAAGGTAGCGATGCAGATCCTTCTCGGGAGAAACGTCCACTTTATTGCCGTTGGCCCACAGCATGGAGATGTATCTGGACCCATCGTCAACGTATTTGGTGCCGTTCCAGACCTTCGACCAGGGGCCTCCCCAACCATCTATAAAGTCAACATTGTTGTCCGTATCCATCGCTACCTTACGGTGGTGATGGAGGAAAAGGTTGTTGTGCGGCTTCGGATCGGCATAGTCCACAATACTAAGGAAGTAGCCGCCGTTCTGGTCGTACGAAGGGGCAAACGGATTTTTGGGATCAAGAGTATCACTCGACGGCCTCCATGGGCCTGCGTTGAGACTCAGAATGTTATATATGACTGTAAACACCTGCAGTGTTTGCGCTCCATGCTCAGCTCGTACTGTGTTTGTTTTACAACTCGCTTCAAATACACTGCCTGAAAAGTCCGGTATGTGTTTGCACATACCGGACTTTTTTGTATTGAAAGCAACACTAACGGCAAGACACAAAAATGTTGTCAATCGAACCCGTGAGAATGAGCCGCCAATAGAAAAATTTGTATTCCAATATAACGCAGCATATTCATCTTCAGTAATGCACACTGACCGCAGAAATATCCGCGCCAGCCACCCGTCTAAGAGCCTTGCGGCCTGCTAAGCCGGAACTGTTCAACGGTTCAGAGCCCTGACGCAAGCTGCAGCGCCGCTACTGGTATATCCTTATATAGTCCAGCCGGAACTCGGCGGGGAGGTCGGTCGTCACGCGGTCTGCGGCTTGCTCGTCGAAGGAGCCGCCCACGGCTAGGTTTATGAGCAGGTAAAACGGCTTGTCGAAGGGCGCGGGGGGCTTTATGCCGGGCGCCTTGGACTTCCAGGAGGTGGTTCCCGCATAGGCTCTGCCGTCAACCAGCCAGGTTATGCTGCCGGGTTCCCAGACCACCTCGTAGACGTGGAAGCTGTCGATGCCCGCGCCGAGGGGGAGATTGGCGGTATATTCCTGATGCGTGTTGAGCGGATATGCGCCCCCGTAGTGTATCGTACCGAAAATCCTGTCGGGCAGGCGGCCCTTGGCCTCGAGCAGGTCCAGCTCTCCGGAGGCTGCCCACGGTCCGTATTCCTCGCCCTCGGGCAGCATCCATACGGCCGGCCACAGGCCCGCTCCCACAGGGCAGCTCGCCCGAAACTCTATGCGCCCGTATGTGAACGAAAACTTGTTCCGCGTGTCTATCCTTGCGGAGGTATACATGTACCTCTGCCCGAACTGCTCGGGGGAATCCTCTCTCCTGGCGATGAGGTTTAGGCAGCTGCCGTCAAGTCTTATGTTTCTGCCGCCGTCGGTATAGTACTGCAGCTCCTGGTTGCCCCAGCCGGGCACGACAGGCTCGCCCTCCGGCGTCACCTGCCAGTTTCCGGTCCTGAAGCTCCACTTCGACATGTCCAGTTCGGAGGAGTCAAAGTCGTCTTCCCAGACCAGCCTGTCGTATATCTGCATCCGCCTGCCCTCCCGTTATCTCATGTGGTTTTAGTGTAATCAGCACAAAGCCCCCTGTCAACAGAACCCAAAATATTGGGATACAATCCAAAATTGAGGCGTTGTTTCCCTCAATTTACTTTGCTATCCTGAAGTTGCAGGGGGTGTGACGGAACATGAAACCAGACGAGTCAAGGTCAAAGCCTACGTTTGCGGAGCGATTTGCGCACACAAGAAAGGAGTTCTGGAAGCAGCGCCAGCTTCAGGCCATGGTCTGGCCCGGCATCATCTGGATGGCGGTCTTCAGCTACATACCGCTTGTGTTTCTCTACATAGCGTTCACCGATTACCGCATATCCGTTCCTCTCTTTGAAAACGATTTCGTGGGGCTCAAGCACTTTATCGCATTCCTGACCGACGACAGGTTCTGGAGAGCAGTATATAACACCCTCGGCCTGAGCATGCTGAGAATAACCATCGGCTTTTGCATCCCCATCATACTCGCGCTTCTTCTCAACGAGCTGCGCTGCGAGCGGTTCAAGAAGATCGTGCAGACGGTCTCTTACCTGCCGCACTTCATATCCTGGGCCATCTTCGGAGGCATACTGCTCTCATGGATGTCCGAGTCCGGCATATTCAACCAGCTGGCCATCTCGCTGGGGCTTCAGGACAAGGCGGTCTTATATAACGGGGACCCGGACAACTTCTGGATGATAGCCTTCCTCTCCGACACGCTCAAGGAGATGGGCTGGAACGCCATAATCTACCTTGCGGCGATAACGAGCATCGACCCCGAGCTCTATGAGGCGGCGGAGCTGGATGGCGCGGGAAGGTTCCAGAGGATGTGGCACATCACCATCCAGTGCATACGGCCCACTATTGCGCTGCTGTTCATCCTAGCCGTAAGCGGCTGCCTGAGCAGCAACTTCGATCAGGTGTTCTTCCTGAGCAATTCGGCCAACATGTCCCGCTCCGAGACGCTCGACCTCTACATCTACAACATGGGCATTGTCTCCGGGCGCTTCTCCTTCTCCACCGCAGTGCTGTTTTTCAGAAGCATCATCTCCTACGCCCTGCTGAGGCTGTGCAACTTCACCTCCGTGAAGCTCACGGGCGAGAGCATTATCTGAGGGAGGCGGCAGAATGAAAACTCACACCAAGAAGACGGCTTTCGACTACATCATCGTCGTCATCCTCCTTGCGGTCTGCTTCGCCTGCCTCTATCCGATGTGGTACATAGGCGTAAACTCCCTCGCCGCGCCGGAAGTGGCGAACAGGGGAGCCTCGGCCTGGTGGCCTTCGGCATTCAGCCTTGACGCCTACAAGGTCGTGTTTGAGAACGAATATATCCTTTCCGGCTTCAAAATAACCATACTGCGCACCGTTGTGGCCACGATAACACACGTGCTGTTCACCTCCATGGTGGCCTATGCCATGAGCCGCCCCGGGCTCATAGGCAAGAAGATATACATGAAGATCGCCATGATAACCATGTTCTTCAACGGCGGGCTCATACCGAACTTTATCCTCATGATAAAGCTCGGGCTCTACGACAGCTTCTGGGTCTATATTCTGCCGGGCATGTTCACCTTCTACAACATGGTCATCTTCATGAGCTTTTTCCGCACCATACCGGAGTCGCTCATCGAGAGCGCAAGGCTCGACGGCGCGTCGGAGTTCCGCATCTACTGGAGCATCATCCTGCCGAACTCCAAGCCGGTCATAGCGACCATCGGCCTGTTCACGGCCGTTTACCACTGGAACGACTACTATCAGGGCATAGTTTACGTCCGGGACAAGGCGCTCGAGCCGCTGCAGACCATCCTATACAAGCTGCTCGCCGAGACGAGCATGACCTCGGCTCAGCAGCAGGCGATGCTCGCCCTCGGCGGAGAGACCACCTCGGCGACGGTAAAATTTGCCGCCATGGTCGTGGGCGCACTGCCCATAATCTGCCTGTACCCGTTCATCCAAAAGCACCTCGTAAAGGGCGTCATGCTCGGTGCCATAAAGGGCTGATCCAGTATTCGGCGCGGAAAGGATGCCGCGCAAAGATAAGAAAGAGAAGAAAGGAATGTAAAAATGAAAAGGTTTCTTGCAATGCTGCTCGTAGTCTGCGCGCTGCTCTCGCTCGCTGCCTGCGGCTCCGAGCCGGCGGTCACGGCCAGCGACGCCCCGGAAGCGTCCGCCACCCCGGAGGCCGACAGCGGGCTCGACCCCAACACCCCCGCGTGGACGACCGATACCTCCCCCATCGAGCTAGAGTGGTTCGTGGGCGCGAGCTGGTATCCCTACACCTGGGGCGACAGCCTCTCGACGAAGAACATCACCGAGAAGACCGGCGTCGACATCGAAATCATCACCCCGACCGGAGACGTGTCCGAGGAGCTCAACCTCATGATGATAAGCGGCACTCTGCCCGACCTCATCACCCTCGGCTCCTGGGAGACCTGCTTCAGCACCCTCTATGAGCAGGGCTATACCTGGGCGCTCAACGAGCTGGCCGACCAGTACGACCCCTACTTCTACAACGTCGTCGACAGCTCCGTCGTCGCTTGGCACACCAAGGCCGACGGCAACCTCTACTGCGTGCCGAACGACGCCTACGGCGCCGAGCAGATGGCCGAGACCGGCATGACCGCCGCAGTCCAGACCTTCCTCGTCCGCAAGGACTTCTACGAGGACATGGGGAGCCCCGATATGTCCACGCCCGAGGGCTTCCTCGACGCGCTGCGCCTGCTCAAGAGCGATTTCTCCACCTACAAGCGCGAGACCATCACACCCTTCTACGCCCAGGGCGGCAGCGGCTACGGCCTTACCGACTACCTTCAGAATTTCCTCGCCGTGCCCTATGAGGACGCCGACGGCAAGGTCTACGACCGCATTACCGACCCCGACTACATCGAGTGGCTGAAGGTGCTGCGTCAGGCCTATGAGGAGGGCCTCATCGGCATAGATTATCTCGTCGATTCCGACGACCAGGTGACCGAGAAGAGCAACAACGGCCGCTATTTCTGCATGCTCCGTGAGTGGAGCGGCATGCAGGAGGCCAACGGCATCCTCGCCAACAGCGAGAACCCGGACAGCTATTATATCGCCATCGACGGCCCCGCCAACAGCGACGGCGACGCGCCGCTCATCTTCCCCGGCTCCCTTGACGGCTGGATGTGCACCTTCATAAGCAAGGACTGCGAGAACCCCGAGCGGGCAATGGCCTTCCTGACCTACATGCTCAGCGAGGAGGGCCAGAAGGACATCTTCCTCGGCGTTGAGGGCGAGACCTACGAGGTCGTGGACGGCGTGCCCCAGCTCACCGCCGAGATGATAGACCTCATGAACAACGACGCCGACACCTTTGCGACCCAGTACGGCCTTGTGGACACCTACTGGATGCTCCGCAACAGTGTCATAGTGGACCAGTGGAGGCCGGAGAGCCCCTACTACATAACCGAGATGAGCGACTGGGCCGACGAGAACGCCTATGTGGACGGCGGCATCTACAACAACCTTGAGCCGACCGGCGACAGCGACGCCGCAGTTGCCGCCACGAGGATAGACCAGAGGTGGCAGGAGGTCGTGCCCGAGCTGATCACCGCCGAGTCCGAGGAGGAATTCGACAGCATATTTGATGCATTCCTCGCCGACAGGGAAAGCTATGGCTATGACCTCGTCGTGGAATACGAGCAGGACCTGCTCGACGCCCGCAAGGCACTGTTTGACTGAGTGACCGACACCTGAGGACCGGGGGCGGCGGGCAAGACGCCCGCCGCCCTCTCGCCGTTGTGTTCACCTCAAAGCATGTGATAAAATTGGGCAGAGGTGGTCTTATGAACAAGAAAGGGCTCATTATGGCGAGAAGGATGAAGGTTTCATCGAAAATAATGCTGACGCTCTTTCCCATTCTGCTCATTCCCTGTCTCATCGGCGCGGCGCTCTGGCTAAGATGGAAAACCGACGGGGTGTATACGCGGTTCGACAACGAGGCCACCGCCGTGCTCAGCGAGCTGCGCAGCCAGACCACCGGCAACGCCGAGCTGGTGTCGAACAGCGCACTGATTGCCCTCAACCGCAGGAGCTTTCTCGAGTTCTGCACCGGCGACATGGACGCGGACGGTCTGGCGCTCGTGAAGTTTGCGCAAAACGAGCTGCAGGACATGCGCTACATATTTCAGAGCAATCCTCTGATAAGCGAGGCCAGCTTTTACTTTGATAACGACGCCGTCTACGAGATCTGGCCGCTCATATACAGCGCGGACCGGCTCGGCGGCACTGCGTTTGAGGGCCTCGACCTCAGGGGTCAGAGCGGGGTTTACGTTGCCGACGCGGAGAAGGGGGAGCTCTCCTGCTGCTATGCTGTGTATCTCGACGTCACCAGGGTGGGGATGCTGGTCCTCAGGCTGGATATCGAGCCCTTTTTGGGCGAGCTTTATCAGACGATACCCGGGCCGGCGTACAGCGTGGCCCTGCTGCCAGCCGACGGGAGCGGCTGCTTCACGCTGGACCCGGAGGCCCTGCCTGCCGCGGCGGATATTCTCAGCGCAGCCGAATCAAGCGCCTCGGGAGAGCTTGAGTTTGAGTGCAGCGGCTCTGCATACTACGGCGCGGCTGCCTATCTCCCCCTGTTTGACAGCTGGGCGGTGGTGCTGACTGAGCTGGAGGCGCTGACGAGCGGGCCGCGGCAGACGATATTCTTCTCCCTCTGCGCCTTCGCGCTGGCGGCCGTGCTGCTCTGGCTGCTCGTCAATTACGTCTGCCGGAGGCTGCTGCGGCGGCTGTCTTCCCTGGAAGAAAACATGCTCAAAGTACAGGACGGGGACCTGTCCGTGCGCATACCCGAGCGCGAAGGCGGCGGGGATGAGTTGGACACCCTGACCCACACCTTCAATCGCATGCTGGACAGGACAAAGGAACTGATGGATGAGAATGTGGAGCGCGGCCTGGCCGCGGCCAGGGCGGAGCTCAAGGCGCTGCAGAGCCAGATAAACAGCCACTTCCTCTATAACGCCCTCGAGAGCATACGCATGATGGCCGAGATCCGGAGCGAGCCGGAGCTGGCGGACACGATAGTGTCTCTGGGCAGCCTGCTGCGCTACCATATGACCTGGAAGGACCAGACGGTGACGCTCCGCGAGGAGCTGGACTGTGTGCGCCGCTATGTCCATTTCTGCGGCGTGACCGGGGAAGCGGAGCTCGTCTTTGAGGACTGTGTCTCCGGTGACTATCTAAACTGCGAGATACCCAAGCTGAGCATACAGCCGCTTGTGGAAAACGCCATAACCCACGGTCTTCCCTCTGGGCACGGAAGGCTGCATATCAGGATAAGCTGCTCCAACAGCGGAGGCTGGCTCACGGTGTGCGTGGAAAACGACGGCTGCGCGATACCGCCGGAGCGCCTTGACGCCATCCGCCGTGCTCTCGACGGCGGCAGTGTGGAGCCGCTTGAGGAGAGCCGCAACGGGATAGGCATCGTGAACGTACATCGGCGGCTCGTGATGTCCTATGGGAAAGGCGCGGGGCTGAGACTCGAGAGTTCCGCCGAAGGCGGCGTCAGGGTGTGTCTCGTCATGCCCTATGACGGACCTGAGCTGGGAGGTTGGTAAGATGCTGAAGATCATCGTCGCAGACGACATGGAGATGATACGCGAGGGCATACGCGCCATGCTCGAACAGCTTCCGTCCGAGGGAGAGCCGGCGGAGATCCGGACCGCCTCCAGCGGCACGGAGGCGGTGAGACTGATGGAACAGTGTCCGGCCGACCTGCTCATCACAGACATCCGCATGCCGGACATGGACGGCGTGGCTCTCATGGAGCGCTGCCGCAGGCTCTGGCCGCAGGCTGCCGTAATAGTCGTAAGCGGCTACGATGAGTTCAAGTATGCGCAGAAGGCTATCGAATACGGCGCCAAGGCCTATCTGCTCAAGCCGATAGACAGGGCCGAGCTGTTTCGGGCCGTTGAACAGGCAAGGGCGGACAAGCAGCTCCGTCTGCGCCGGAAGGACAGCCAGGCGAGGACGGAGCGCTCGCGTCTCACGCTGTTTTTCCACTATATCCAGGGCGGGAGCGAAAACGCCGAGTTGTGTGCGCTCATGGCTGAAGAGCGCCCGTTTTTGAGGGGCCTCTGCGACCTGCTGCTCATAGGCTTCCCCGGCGGCGAGGCCGAGGCCGAAACACTGAGGCAGCGGCTCATGCCTCAGCCCTCTGCCGCTGCGCTGCTCCTTGTAAACTCAAAGGAGCTCGTGCTCATAACCGCCGCGGGGAAGGACCCCGCCGCCCTGCTCGACAAGACGGCGGACCTGAAGTGTACAGCGGCGCTCGTCCGGGGGATAGACGGCGCAGCCGGGCTCAAGGAGGCATACCGGCAGGCGGAGAACATCTTTGTCCATCGCCTGCTGTACCCCGGCAAGCGGCTGCTGACGGCTGAGGACATTTCAAAGATGGCCCTTGACTTCACGATACCCCACGCGGAGGTGGAGCGCCTCGGCGACATGGTCGGCATCGGTACCGAGAGAGAGCTGAGCCGGGCGCTGACCGGGCTCTTTGAGCGCAAAAAGCTCGCAGGCTACGGCATCGGCTACACGCTCGCCCTCTGCGACACTCTCTATCGTGTCCTGAGGAAGATAGAGCGAAAGCTCCGCACCGGCGCGGAACTGGAGCCCATACATATGCCGCTTGAGTTTGAGACCATGCGCGAATACCTGCTCTTTGCAAACGAACAGCTGCTGAGGCTGCACAGGGCTGCTCAGAGCCAGAGCTCCGGCCGGGATAATCTGGCGCTGGACAGAGCGGAGGCCTACATACGCGCGAACTATATGCGCCCGATAACTCTTGCCGTCGTGTCCAACGAGGTCTCGCTCAATTACGCTTACTTTTCCAACGCCTTCAGGAAGCACACGGGCAAGACATTTTCGGAATATCTGCGCGATATAAGGCTCGACGCTGCTAAAAAGCTGCTGCGCCAGCCGGACATACGCATCTCCGAGGTGGCGGAGCGCGTGGGCTACGACAGCTACAAGAGCTTTTACAGGGCATTCAAGGACTCCGCCGGCGTGACGCCCGCAGAGTACCAGCAAAAACTGTACAGGAGGTCGGACTGAATGATCCATTCCCTGCCGGGCGTCTGCTATTCCGGCTTCAGACGCGGCCAGAGCCCGAAAAACGGCCTGTTCCCCACGAGAGACCAGGTGCTGCAGGACCTTAGGCTGCTCGCGGAGCAGGGGTTCCGGCAGCTGAGAATGTATGAGCCGAACCTCCATGCCCGGACGGTGCTGGAGCTCATATCCGCCGAGGGTCTGCCGCTCCGGCTCATGCTGGGCATCGACCCGAGAGCGGAGTACCACAATCCGGGCTGCCCGTGGACGCCCGAGCCGCTCACAGAGAAAGAGTATGAGGAGAACGCCGCCGGGAACGATGCGCAGCTTGAACGGCTGCTCGAGCTCGCGGGCAGATATGAGCCGTACATGCTGGCGCTCTCCATAGGCAACGAGAACCGCCCGTCGTGGGGCTCGGACCTGGTCACGACAGAGCGGCTCATCTCCTTCGCGCAGAGGCTAAGGAGAGGCTCCGGCCTGCCAGTGACCTACTGCGAGGGCGCATGGGAGTGGCCTCAGCTCGCGGAGCTGGCCGCGGAGCTGGACTTCATAGGAGTCCACAGCTATCCTCAGTGGAACCGGGTGCCGCTTGCAGACGCGGTGGAGCATATGCGGCGCGACCACCGGCGCATATCGGCGGCGCTGCCGGGAAAGCCTCTGGCCTTTACAGAGTTCGGCTGGAGCACAGACTCCGACAGCCCGCAGATGCTGACAGCCGAGGCGTCTGAGCAGTCACAGTCCGCGTATCTGAGAGAAGCTCTGCGCTGGCTGAACGACGAGGGCATACCCTTTTTCATCTTCGAGGCCTTTGACGAGCCGTGGAAGGGCGGCGCTTCCGAACATGAGCCGGAGAAGCACTGGGGGGTGTTCAGCGAGGACAGGACCCCCAAAGAAGTTATCGGGGAGTTAAGAGAATGGCTTTGAGCTTTGTTGGCAGAGACGGCAGCTTCCGGCTCGAGCACGCGGAACGCATCTCGGGCCTGTATTTTCCGCTCTGTGCCGAGGGCGGCCTCAAGTCCTGCGTGACGCCCCGCCTGGGCGGGGACTGCAAGCTGGCGCAGGAGAGCTTTATGCTGCACCCGGTCAGCATTCAGGAGCTGAGCGACTGCATGGAGAGCCGCAATTTCTGGTGCAGGCTCTCAGACGGGCGCTGCCGGTCCATGACGGGCTTTGACGCGGGGCAGCTTATATCCCGCGCGGAATGCACCGTAGAGGCCGGGCTTCTCTGGCACAGCGCACATTATTCAAGCCCCGGCTTCCCCCTGGAGAGCCGGATAACAAGCTGGATCGCACCCTCCATGCCGCTTGCTGAAATCCTGCGCATAGACATTCGCAACAGGAGCGGCGGGCCGGTGGGCTTCACGCCTACGGCGGCGGTGCCGCTCTATGGACGCAGTGCGGACAACCTGCGCGATCACCGGCATGTCACATCACTGCTACACCGGGCGCGCTGCGTTGCAAACGGAGTCATACTGAAGCCCTCCTGGTCCTTTGACGAGCGCGGGCACCTGCCTAACTACAACAGCTATTTTGTCCTGGGCATGGACGGCTCCGGAGGCGCTCCCGCGGAGTTCTGCATGGACAAGCCGACGTTCACCGGTGAGGGCGGCAGCCTGCTCTGGCCCGAGTGGGTGGCGGACGAAAGACCCGGCGTGCAGTCCGGCGCGCGGCTCGACGGCCGGGAGACGATAGGAGCGCTGAGGTTCGCGCCCGTCACACTCGGGCCGGGCGAGAGCGCGGAGTTCTGGCTGCTCATCGGCATGACCCAGAACGACACGGAGCCGGTCATGCCGCAGCCGGCGGAGCTCTCACGCTCGCTCGAAGAGACTGAGCGCTGGTGGCAGTCGGCAAGCCCCCTTCGGCTTTGCAGCGGCGAGCCCTGCCATGACCTGCTTCTGCGCTGGGTGGGCATACAGCCGGTGCTCCGGCGCATCTTCGGCTGCTCCTTCCTCCCGCATCACGACTACGGCCGCGGCGGCCGCGGCTGGCGCGACCTCTGGCAGGACAGCCTCGGCCTGCTGCTCTCGGGCGAGGACGGGCTTGGTCCACAGCTTGCCGCCTACTGCGGGGGGATGAGGACCGACGGCACCAACGCCACCATCATCGGCGAGCGCCCCGGTGAGTTTCAGGCAGACAGGAACAACATCGTGCGCGTCTGGATGGACCACGCATTCTGGCCGGTGCTGACCATATGCGAATACATCAATATGACCGGCGACATCAGCCTGCTGCTCGAGGAAGCGCCGTATTTTTCGGACGGCATTGTCATGCGCGGGGCCGGTCGGCTGGCCGAGCCGGTGAAGGAGGCCCCCGGCACCGTTGCGGAGCACCTGATATTAAGCCAGCTCGCGGCAGTACACGAGACGGGCGAGCACGGGGCCCTGCGTCTGCGCGGAGCGGACTGGAACGACGCGCTCGACATGGCCCCGACGCGCGGCGAGAGCGTCGCCTTCTCCTTTGCATACTGTATGAGCCTCGGGCTGCTCTCGGATATGCTCGACGCCCTGTCGGAGAGTGGCGTCACGGACCTCGAGCTGCCGCGCCGCGTCAGGCTGCTGCTGGGGGAAGGGGCCCGGCTGGAGGATTACTGCCGTGCCTGCGCCTCGGGCGCGGACGCGGAGAAAGAGAAATTTCAAACTCGTGATATCGCCTCCGCGCTCCGCCGTGAGGCCGGGAAGCTCGGCGGGAGGCTGAGGGCTCAGGAGTGGCTCCAGGCCGGGGATGACGGCTGGTTCAACAGCTATTATGACGAGGACGGCGAGCGGGCGGAGAGCGCCGGGCCCGGCTCAGAGCGGATGATGCTGACCGGCCAGGTGTTTGCGCTGATGTCCGGCGCGGCGGATGACCGTCAGGCCGCGCAGCTGGTCCACGCCGCAAGGCGGCTGCTGTTCGAGCCCGGGCTCGGCGGCTATCGGCTGAACACGGACTTCGGAGACAGGCCGAACCGGCTGGGACGCATGTTCGCCTTTGCCTACGGCACCAAGGAAAACGGCGCAGTATTCCTGTCTCTTATACACATCTCCGAGCCCACGAGACCTCTCTACATCTCGT
>OJRP01001212.1_pt1 | contig 13799 bp, 9 predicted proteins | sample 1599201 | NCBI WGS metagenome assembly OJRP01 (sample SAMN03922534, study PRJEB24848) | human gut metagenome | isolation source: stool sample | host: Homo sapiens | place: Germany | collected 2010-05
TGCAGGCTCAGCGCCGCCGCGAAGAGCAGGCCGCCGCGTTGCCGGCCTCGCTCAAGGGTGTGACCGCAGGCAGCAGCATGGACGAGCTGGAGAAGGAGATAGTGGGATACCTGATGAAGTACGGTCATCTCTATTTCGAACACAAGGAGGGACGCAACCTCGTGAAATTCAACGTGGCGGAGACTATTTTCAGCGACCTGCGCGACGACGTCTCCATCCGGAATCCCCAATACAGGGCGTTGTACGAGTGCTACGAGCAGCACTATGCCGAACTCGGCGAAGGTGTCAAGGTACCGGAGCACTACTTTACGAACCATGCCGATCCGCTGGTGTGCAATGCGGCGGTGGATATTCTCACCTCGGATACCAACTATGTGATGAGCGAGCTGTGGAAACGTCACGAGATTTTTCTCGACAGTGAGGAGGAGCGCCTTTCGGAACTCATACCCCGTGTCGTCACCCTCTATAAGTCGAAGACCATCGAGGCCATTATCGGAAAACTGAAGGAGAGTCTGGCCGACGAGGCACTCTCCGAGGAGGAGCAGATGTCCATCATGGAGAACATCGCCGCGCTCAACGAAGTGCGTACCCGGATTGCGAAAAAGATATCGAGACTGATACTGTGACGGGCCTCCCCGGCCGCCGGTACGTGCCGGGTCCGGTTTTTGTTTATCGCTGCGGAATATGTACCTTTGCAGGGTTAAGCTATGGCGGATTACAACAAGAAGATAAACATAAAGAACAAGCGTGCCGCGTTCGATTACGAGATACTCGAAGAGTATGTCGCAGGCATCGTCCTGACCGGTACCGAGATAAAGTCGCTCCGGCTCGGCAAGGCCTCCATGGTGGATTGCTACTGCTATTTCGACCGCCACGAACTCTACATCCGGGGGCTGAATATCTCCGAGTATCATTGGGGTACCTACAACAACCACCAGCCCAAACGCGACCGCAAGCTGCTGCTCACGGCCCGCGAACTGGACAAGTTGCAGCGCGCTTCGCAGGACAAGGGCCTGACGATCGTGGGCCTGCGGCTGTTCCTGAACGAGCGCGGCCTGGCGAAGGTCGTCGTGGGGCTGGCCCGCGGCCGCAAGTCGTACGACAAGCGCGAATACCTCAAGGAGAACGACGCCCGGCGCGAGATGGACAAGGCGATGAAAAACTACCGGTAATGATAAAGGCTATATTTTTGGACGTCGACGGAACGCTGATCAGCTTCAAGACCCACCGGGTGCCCGCTTCGGCGCTCGATGCGTTGCGTGAGGCCCATGCGCGCGGCGTGCAGCTGTTCATCGTCACGGGGCGCGCGGCGGCCGATCTGGCCGATCTGGAGGCGATTCCCTACGACGGCGTGGCGGCGCTCAACGGCGCCGACTGCCTGATGCGTGACGGCCGCGTCGTGGCCCGGCATCCGATTCCGCGCGCCGACTTCGAGAAGTCGCTCGCCTTGTCGGCGGAGCTGGATTTTCCGGTCGGGTTGGAGTTGAACGACGGGGTTTTCGTCAACCGCGTGACGCCCGAAGTGGTGCGGCTGGCGGAGATGGTGGCGCATCCGGTCCCCGAACAGGTCGATCTGCGGGCGCTTTTCGACCGGGGCGACTGCTGCCAGATGTGCTTTTATTTCGATCCCGAACTCGAAAAGAGGGTGATGGCCGAACTGCCGTCGCTCGTGGCGTCGCGCTGGTGCCCGATTTTCGCGGATGTCAATGTCCGGGGTGTCGACAAGGCGACGGGCATGGCCGAGTTCGCCGCGCATTTCGGCTTTGCGAACGGCGAGACGATGGCTTTCGGCGACGGCGGCAACGACGTGGCGATGCTGCGGGCCGCAGGCGCGGGCGTGGCGATGGGCAACGCATGCGACGAGGCGCTCGCCGCCGCGGACTATGTGACGGCTTCGGTCGACGACGACGGAATCCGGCGCGCATTGGAGCATTTCGGGGTGATATAGCGTCTGCGTTCCGGTGGATAATCCGGGTTGCGTCGCGACGAGTCCCTTCCGAGGGAGGGCAGATTTGCAAACGACGCCGAAGGCGGCGACAACCGCCGATGGTGGCGAAAAAACGATAGGATAACTTATGAGTTTAATACTTGCTATTGAGACCGGAACGGACATCTGTTCCGTGGGCATCGCCAAGGACGGCGAACTGCTGTCGCTGCGCGAGAGCGACGAGGGGCGCGACCACGCCCGCAAGGTCGGCGTGTTCGTCGACGAACTGCTGCGCGAGACGGACATTGCGCCCGACGAACTCGACGCCGTGGCTGTGGGTAAGGGACCCGGATCGTATACGGGACTGCGCATCGGCGTGTCGTTCGCCAAGGGATTGTGTTACGGGTTGCAGAAGCCGCTGGTGGCCGTCGGGTCGCTGGATGCGCTGGCCGAGGTGGCCCGCGAGGACTACGAGGCGGGGATTCTCGCCGTAGATGACTGGTCGAACGCCTTGCTGTGTCCGATGGTCGACGCCCGGCGCATGGAGGTCTATGCGCAGGTTTTCGACGCCGAAGGGCGTCCGCAGAGCGAAGTTTCGGCCGAGGTGGTCGACGCCGGGAGTTTCGCCGCCTTCCGCGGTCAGGGGCGTCCGTTCGTGATCTTCGGCAGCGGGGCGCGCAAATGCGCCGGCATCCTTTCCGACGCGGTGTGCGTGGAGGTGACCCCGTCGGCCCGCGGGCTTGCCCGGCTCGCCCAGCAGGCCCTCGACGAAGGCCGCACGGAGGACATCGCCTATTTCGAGCCGTTCTATCTGAAGGATTTCGTCGTTACGACATCCCGCAAGAAGTTGTTTTGAGCGGTTTCCGGCAGTATGACCGAGGCTGACCTGATACGGCTCCTGTCGGAGCGGTTCCACGGCAATTTCGCCGACGAGACGGCCCGGAGGGTGCGCGATGCCGGGGCTGTGGATCTGTTGTACGCGGTGGCGACCGCGCCGCATCCGGAGCTGCCGGGACCTGTCCGGCAAAAGGTGCTGTTCCGCGGCGCCTATGTGCTCGAACGGATCTATTTCGACGCCCCCGAGGCGTTCATGCCCCGTGCCGAATCCTTTTGCCGGGTCGATTTCGCGGCGTGCGCCAACGCCAGCGCGCAGCGTCATTTCGGGAAGATCATGGCCGACCTGCTGGGGCGTTATGCGCCCGAGTCCGGCGATCTGGAGCGGATCGCCGAAACGGCCGCCGGATGGGCCGTGTCGCCGGAGGCGAAAGTCGCCGTGAAGATCTGGGCCGTGGAGGTCCTGAAACGCTGCCGGGAGCGTGTCGGCTGGGTCGCCGAGTCGTGGGACGACATCGTGGAGACGGTGGCCCTCGACGCTACGCCGGGCATCGAAAGCCGGATGCGCAAAAGCTGGAAAACGAAGCGGTGACAGAGCGCCCGAATTTAGAAACGCCGTCCGGAACGTTGTAACGTTCGGGCGGCGTTTCCGTTAGCCGGGTGGGGGCTTTGGGTGGGGCTTACCAGCTCATGACGCGGACCTTGTACATGTCCAGGTCGGGGACTTTGATCGTGCGCGTCGCGGCGGAGCCGTTTCGGTCGGTGGCATAGCGGATGGTCTGTGTCGACCAGGCTTGCGAACCCTCCGGAATCGTCGAATCGGTGTACCACAATTCGCCCGTGTCGTCGTTGTAGTTGATCGACTTGATGGCGGTGGAACTGGCGAAGAGCGTCATTTCGGTAAACTGGTTGGCGCCGATGTCGTAGAGGTATGCCCGGCGTCCGCCGATGCAAAGCGTATTGGAGTTGACCAGCGACATGTCGTGCAGGCCGCCGTAGGGCGTTTGCACGGTTTTCTCCAGTTCGAGCGAAGGCGTCGCGCTTGTCCAGTCTTTCAGTTTGTAGATCTGGAGGCTCTGGCCGCCGATGGCGTAAAGCCGTTGGGTCGTTTCGTTCCAGACCACGCCGTGTGCCGAGCCGAGTTCCGACTGGAACAAGACGAGGTTCGGACGTGCGATGTCGTAGACCTGGACCTTGTTGTTGTCGGAGTTGCTGCCTTCGGAGCAGGCTACGGCGATGCGGTTGTCCGGGAGCATCTCCGCCGAATGGGCGTTGGGGGCCGCCGTGGTGTGGAAAAGCACCTCCCCGGTTGCGATGTCGAGCAGCGCGCACCAGTTGTAGGAACTCGTGACCAGGAGCTTCTTGCCGTTGTCGACGGGTTTGCAGTCGTCGAGATGGTTGCAGCGCGATGCGGCCAGCCCGAGCGTCGCTGCGGCGGTGGTGGCGTCCCAACTCCACGTGACGGCATTTTTGTAGCCTGTCTCGTCGGCCAATCCCGCGTCGATCATGTAGACCATGTTGTCGCCGCAGAAGATCAGTTCGGTTACCTCCGTCGAACGGGCGTCGTCGGTCTCGATTTTGTCACCGGCCGTGAGCGTCACGGCATCGGTCGAACCGACCGAGAACGAATGGCCGTCGGTGTCGGTGAGGGTCACGGTATACCCCTGCGAGAGTGTCACGGGGGCGATCATAACCGGAATCAGCCGGGCCTCGCCGGTGCAGTCTATGGGCGAAGGCGGCGTCACGGTGATCGTCTGCGCCGATGCGTTGACCGATCCGTCGTCGATGCCGATCGAAATGTCTCCGGCAATCGTTTCACCGCCGTTGGCTTTGACGACGGCCTTGCTGATCGAGTAATTTCCTTTTTTGACGCTGACGTACATCGTGCAGAAAAGCTGTTTGAGCTCGATGTCGTAGCCTTCGTAACTGTTGGCGCGGGCCGTGGCCTTGCCCACGAGGCAGGGCGTGATGCTGCCGCTCTGGGTGGCGGGGATGGTCGCCTTCAGGGTGTTGTCTTCGCACGCGAGGGCCGCGTCGGAAGGGTAGAAGCCCACGAGCGTCGCATCGGCGTGCGCCGGCGCGTCGACCGTGAAGAGGAAGAGCGACTTCTGCGACCCGGGGAGGATCGGCGCCGCGTAGGCAGGCTCCGCCGCGCCGTGTCTGACGGCGAAGACGGCTCCCCGGTCGGAGCTTTTCCACGTGACGAGCGATGTCGCGCCCTGGTCGTTGTAGTATTTCGAAAGTGTCAGGGTGACTTTGGCGGCCAGTTCCGAGGTTTCGCCCGAGTCGTCGTTCGAGCACCCCGCACCGAGGCTGGCGGCGCAGAGGCCGAGCCACAGCATCGGCCGGATTTTGTTCAGCAGTCCGTATTTCATGGCAGTGTATTTTGTCGGTTATTTTTTCTTGTTGCCGAGTATTACCTCGTTATAGGTTTTGACGATGTTTTCGGGTGTGGCGGTCTCCCCGGCGCGGACTTCGTGCATGAAGACTCCCTTGTAGCCGGAAGCCTGCAGGCGGCGGAGGAAATCGGGCCAGTCGATGACGCCTTCGCCCGGCAGCCAGTGACGTTCGTCCTTGCGGTCGTAGTCCGACGCGTGGATCGTGCCGATGCGGTTGCCGACGGCCTCGAAAAAGTGCGCATGCTCCTCTTTGAGCAGGTGGTTCGAATCGAAGCAGACCATGACTTCGGGGTAGTCGGCGATGAGCCGCATAAGCTCGCCCGAGTCGCGGCCCAGGCACGTGCGGGGCAGGTTCTCGATGCAGAGCACTGCGCCGATCTCTTTGGCGGACAGCGCGAGGCGGCCGATGGAGTTGGCCGAGTTTTGCAGGCGGATCTCCCGTTCTTCGTCGGCGATCGGCTCCGAACTGGGATGGAGCACGAGCCGCTGCGGGCCGAAGATTGACGCGAGGCGGATCATCCGCTCCATGAGCGCGACGTTCTGTTCGCGCAGCGCCGGATCGGCTACCGAGATGTCGAGCTGGCGGCTGAACGGCAGGTGGCAGGACCAGACTTTCAGCCCGGCTTCTTCGAGCAGCGCCTTGACCCGGTAGGCTCGGGTGTAACATTCGTTCTCGGGGACGTTGCGCCAGAAGTAGTTGAAGACGACCTCGACGTGATCGACCCCGGAGGCCTTGATTTGCGCGAGTCCTTCGACAGAGGGTGTTTTCAGTATGCTGAGGGAGATGCCGACCGGATATTTGGCTTGTGAAACGGAGTCTATCAGCAGAAAGGCCATGGTGAGGATTATAAGTTTTTTCATTGCGGGTTACGAATTAGGGGGGGGGAAAGGGAGGCCCCGGTGCGGCCGGCGCCTCCCGAATCGGTTATTTTACGCAGCACGAGCCGCAGATGTCTCCGCCGTGGGTGCTCCAACTCGAAGCCCGTTCGCCTCCGACGTATTTGCCGACGAAGATTCCGTTTTTCGAGGAACTGCCGATGAACGCCGAATAGAGAACGCCGTCGAGGTAGTTGTTGCCGCCCATCTGTTTCTGGTTGGTGTCGCTGTCCTCGTAGCTCCACGAGTCGAGGATGCTGCCGTTCGCATCGAAGATGTAGGAGACGTTGGAAGCCTGTCCCGCTGTGATGTAGAACCGGTTTTCGGAGTCGACGCAGGGGTGCGCGAAGTTGAATGCGTTGGTGAGCGGCGCTCCGCTGGGGGTATGCGCATATTCCCAGTTCTTGGCCGAAAGGTCGCCCTTCACGTTGAACACCTCGCCGCTCTTCGATCCGGCGAAGACCGAGCCGTTGGGGGCCACGACGGGTTCGTAGATGTCGTTGGCCGTGGCATTGCCGCCTCCGACCAGAAGTTTGCCGTGGATGGTGCGCGAAGTCAGGTTGACGGCTCCGATGTAGCCGGATTTAGCGCCGAAGTAGGCCAGCGTCTTGTCGTTGCTGACGGCAAAACCCGTATTGTTGACCATCGTGCAGCCCAGTGCGACTTTGGCGATCTCCGCGCCGGTTTCGGCGTTGAGGAAGATGGCGTTGGAGGTCGTGCCGACGAGCAGTTCGTTCGCGAGGACCAGCAGGCCGCAGCCCTTGTCGCCGGCGGCATAGGACCAGATTTTCGATCCCGACGAAGCGTCGATGCCGAACGTGTTGCCCGTGGCGTCGCTGATGTAAACGACGGTGCCGGAGGCGTTGACGGCCGGCGAGCAGCTTTGCATGGAGCCAGCCTCGGTGAAGGTCCACTTCAATTGGCCTTCGGCGGTCACGGCATAGAATTGTCCGGCGCCGGTCGTTCCGTAATAGATGTCGCCGGTGACGGGGTTCACCGTGAGCATGTTGTAGCTGTTCGACTTGGCCGCCGGGATGTAACGCCACTTCTCGCTGCCTGTGGCCAGGTCGAAGGCGTACAGGCCCGCCACCTTGTTGAACGTGATGATGTAGATGGTTTTCCCGTCGGGCGAGAATACCGGACAGGAGCCTTTGAAGCCGTTGTAGTTCGAGCCGTCCTGCGCCCAGTCGGTGCTGTAAACGACGTATTCGCGAATCTCGACCTCGAGGTTCCAGGTCCGTACGTTGCCGTTGATGGTCGCGCTCAGTTTCACGGTCTGCGTGCCGACCGATCCGAGGCCGTATTTGACGACCGTGCCCTGCTTGACGACATCGCCCGGGAAAGTCCATTTGACATCGGTGGCTGTCGGGTAATCCGCGGTGTTGAACGTGAAGGTGATGGGCTGATTCTTGGCTGCCTTGTCGCGGTCGAGGCTGTAAGGGATGGCCTGGGTCGGCATGGCCTTGACGGTGGCCGCTTCAGAGGTTCCCTTGGCATAGTTGGCCACTAACGAGAAGTAGTAGTTCTTGTCGTTGACCAGGTTGTCCAGCGTGATGGCGGTCGTATCCTTGTCGAGGGGCAGTTCCGTCACGTCGCCGGTGACGTCCTCGTTGTAGTAGGAGAGCGTATAGGAGAGCACCGTCGTTGAAGGCTTCGACCACGTGAGCGTGACGTAGGCATCGCCGGCTTCGATCGCCAGGTCGGTGACGGGGAACCGCGAGGTCGACGGTTTGCCCGTAATGCCCACGTAGTTCGAGATGTTTTCGCCGTAGACGGCCTGCACGTAGAATGTGTATTGCGTGCCGTTGGCAAGCCCGGTTACCGTGCAGTTCATCTGGCCGCCCGTACGCCGGATCACGGTTTTCGAATCGGTGTTGGTGTAGTAGACGATAAAGTCCGTCGGGTTCCAGCCTTCGGGCATGCTCCACGAGAGCAGCACCTCTTCATCGCCCGGCGTGGCCGTTAGGCCGGTGACCTGGTGGCGCGCCGCACCCGCCTCGGGAATGTCCTCGGTCCAGCACGCTGCGAGGTTCGCCGTGAGGACGAGGGCCAGCAACAGGTTGATTATCTTTTTCATGCTTGTTTTGACTTTAAGGGTTGATGGATTAGAAACCGGGGTTTTGCCACAGGATCGAGGGGTTGTTCACGATCTCGATCTGGTTCTGCGGGATGGGGAAGATCAGGTTGTGGGCGTCGAGCGTGTAACCCAGGTTGCGGAAATGCTCCACGGCCAGCCCCAGCCGCACCAGGTCGAACCAGCGGTGGCCTTCCAGGGCGAATTCGCGTCCGCGCTCGGCGGCCAGTTCGCGTATAAACTCGGCTTTGGTCTTCACGTCGTCCGAGGTCAGTTCGTCGAGTCCGGCACGGATGCGGGTTTTGTTGAGCCATGTCAGCGCCGTCGGCAGGTCCGTTTCGGCGAGCGCCTCGGCGTACATCAGCGTGATGTCGGCATAGCGCAGGTGCGGGAAGTCGTTGCCGACCTGCGTCGTGTAGGTGGCGTCGTAGGTGTCGTACCACTTGGTCATGGCGAAGAGATTGCTCTGTATCTTCGTGTAGGTGTCGATCAGCGCCAGCCGGTTGTCGGACTCGTCGTAAATCGCCTTGAATTCGGGGGTCGGGTTGCGGATGTCGGCCATTACATCGGTATTGGCGCTGTACCAGTAACCGTGTCCGTTGTCGTTGGTCTTGTTGTAGTAGAGCGCGAAGATGACTTCCTTGTTCATCTTGTTGTTGATGTCGAAGACCCGTTTCGTCGTGGATTCCAGTCCGTAGCCCGTGGCCTTCATCGCCTCGTCGAGCGCGGTCCTGGCTTCGGCATGCTTGCCGAACGTGAGGTATACCTTCGCCAGTAGCGTATAGGCCGCGATACCGGTCACACGGGCCTTTTCGGCGTTACGGGTGTCGGGCAGCAGGCGTGCGGCCTCGGCAAGGTCTTCGGTCAGCAGGCTGTACATCTCCTCCTCGGTGCAGCGTGGGATGAGTTTGGCCGCAGCCGGGGGGACGACCGTGCGGGCGATCGGAACCACGCCGAATGTGCGGTAGAGGTTGAAATACCACCAGGAGCGCATGAAGAGGCATTCGCCGCGGTATTTGTTGTAGTTGGGAATCTGCACGCCGTTCATGTGATCGAGTACGTCGTTGCAGCGGTAGATGCCGTTATACCAGGCATCCCAGATGTCGCTCAAAATGCCGTTGCTCGCCGTCTCGATGAAATTGTCTATGTCGTAGCGGTCCTGCGTCGATACGGCCATCGACTCAAGGATGTTCTCGTCGCTGCGGTAGCCGATCTCCGTGAGGTGGAAACTCATCATTGTCTTGAGCTTGGCGTAGCAGGAGACGACGCCCTGGTTGAAATCATCGTCGGTTTTGTAGAAGTTGCCTTCGGTGATGTCGTTGCTCGGGTACTGTTCGAAGAAGCCTTCGCCGCACGAACTCAACGCGAAAGCGGTGAAAACGAGGTAGTATTTCAGTTTCATAATCTTCGTCTTTGAAATTACAGGTTAAAGTTGATGCCGACGCTGAACGTGCGCGAAAGCGGGTAGGAGCAGTAGTCCTCGCCGGGGCGCAGGGCGTCTGCCGCGCGCTTGTTGACCTCGGGGTTGTAGCCCGAATAGTCGGTCCAGGTGAAGAGGTTGCTGCCCTGCACATAGATGCGCAGTTTCGAAATTCCGGCCCGGCGGGTCCATTTGTCGGGGAAGGTATAGCCCAGCGAGAGGTTTTGCAGGCGCAGGTAGGAGCCGTCCTCCAGGTGGAAGGTCGACGTGCAGGCGCCGTTGTTGCCGCTCGATTTGCGGGTCGCGCGGTTCAGCTCGCCGTAGGGGTAGCGCTGGAGCGATTCGCGCATCATGTTCGACGAAGCCTCCATGTTAAGCAGGTAGCGTCGTTCGAGATTGAGGATTTCGTTGCCGTAGACCCCCTGGAACGCTGCGGCGAGGTCGAAGCCTTTCCAGGAGAGGTTCACCGAGAATCCGTAGTAGAAATCGGGCATGTAGTTGCCTACGATCACCCGGTCGGCGTCTTTTTCGAGGATGCCGTTGCCGTTGGCGTCGACGAAACGGAAGTCGCCCACCTGCGTCGTGTCGAAATGCGGGTAGGAGTTCAGCTCCTCCTGGTTGTGGAAGATGCCGTCCTGAACCATCAGGTAGTAGCAGCCGACGGGCTGTCCGACGCGGGTGATGTAGTAGCCGCCGGCGTAGGAGGACTCCTTGATGATGTCGGCGTTTTCATCGCCGAGGCTCAACACCTTGTTGCGGTTGAGCGACCAGTTGGCCGAAACGGCGTAGGAGAAGTCGCCGAACGAGCGGCGCGAGGAGAGCGACAACTCGACGCCTTTGTTTTGCATCGAACCGATGTTCATGTTCGAGGTCGTGAGGCCCGATACCGACGAGACGGGAACGTCGAAAAGCATGTCGGTGGTCTTCGAATAGTAGAAGTCGGCGTTCAGTCCGAGCAGTCCGCGCCAGAGGCTGATGTCTACGCCGACGTTGTACTGGGTGTTCTTCTCCCAGCCCAGGTCGTTGTTGGCGATCTGTTTGGGGTAGACCTGCGAGGTGAGTCCGTTGCCCAAGTCGATGTTCGTCGTGCCGTAGAGCGCCAGGTATTCCGAATTGCCGATCTGGGCATTGCCCGTCTGGCCGACGCTGGCGCGGAACTTCATGTCGTCGATCCACTTGATGCCGCGCATGAAGTTTTCGTCGCTGATGCGCCAGCCGATGCTTACCGCCGGGAAATAACCCCAGCGGGTGTTGGGAGCGAAGCGTGACGAACCGTCGCCGCGGATCGAGACCGAGGCCATGTAACGTCCCTTGTAGGAGTACTGCGCACGCAGAAGCCAGGAGGCGAACGTATAGGCGTATTTGTTGTTGTAGGTGTTGTCCTGGTCGATGGTTTTGCCCTTGGTGGACCGGATCTTGTCGTCGCCGATCGTGCCCGTGGAGACGATCTGCGCCGTCTGGGTGGTGTATTTCTCGGCTTCGTAGACGGCTACGGCATTGATCGTATGGTCGCCGAACGAGCGGTTGAAGGAGAGCTGGTTCGAGAGGGTCCAGTGGAAATAGTTGTTGTTGTAATAGTTAGCCTGCGGGGTCGACTGTGCGTCGAGGTATTTGTAACCGCGCAGGGGGAGCGACGAGGGGCGGTAGTAGTTGCGGATGTAGGAGTAGTAGTCGCCGCCGGCCGTGATTTTGTATTCGAGGCCCTTGATGAACTCGTAGGAGGCGAAGACGTTGCCCAGGATGTTGAGTTTCTCGCGGATGTCGTCGATTTCGAGCGCCAGCGCCACGGGGTTGAGCACCTCGTTGGTCTGGGTGTCCCACGTATTGATGCGCAGGAAGCCGTTCATGTCCCAGTTGTAGGAGCCGTCGGAGTTGTAGACCGGGAAAACCGGGGGAGCCATCAGCGCCGAGGCGATTACGCCGTCGCCGCCGTACTGGGCGTCGGCGTCCACGTAATTCGACTTCGAATAGGAGGGCGAGAAGCTGACTCCGTATTTCAGGCGGTTGCGCTTGCCGTCGAGGTTGACGCGCAGCCCGTAGCGTTCGAAGTCCGAACCGATGATCGTGCCTTCGCGGTAGAGGTAGTTGGCGCCGACGAAATAGTTGATGCTCTTGGTGCGGCCCGATATAGAGAGCGAATGTTTGGTCGAGTAGGCCGTGCGGAAGATGGCGTCCTGCCAGTCGGTGTTGACCATCGTGCCGGTCTTGTCCTGCAGGTAGGCCGTGATGAGCGGGTCGACGCGGTGGTAGGTTTGCGGACGGCTCTCGTAGGGATCGTCGATCGAACCCGTCGGGACATTGAACAGATAGGCGCCGTCGCGGGCCTCCTTGAAGATTTGGGCGAATTCGTAGGCGTCGAGCATGTCCATCGTTTTGGTGACGTTCGAAACGCTGAACTGTCCGTCGTAGCTGACGACGGGGTGTTCGCTCTGCCCGCGTTTGGTGGTGATGAGGATCACGCCGCATGAACCGCGCGAACCGTAGATGGCTGCTGCCGAGGCGTCTTTGAGCACTTCGAGGCTCTCGATGTCGCTGCCGTCGAGGTTGGCGAAGGCCCGGGCATCGCACGGGATGCCGTCGATGACATACAACGGGTCGTTACCCGACGTGGCGGACTGGATGCCGCGGATGCGGACCGAAACGTTGCCTTCGGGCTGGCCGCCCAACTGGAGCACCTGCACGCCCGGCATTTTGGCGGCCATGGCGTCGCGGAAGTCGGCCGTCGGCATGTCGGCGAAATCCTCGGCTTTGATCGACGAGATGGCGGTCGTCACGTCGCGCTTGTTCTGCACGCCGTAGCCTACGACCACGACGTTGTCCATGGCGATGGCATCGGCGGTCAGCCGGACATCGGCCTGCGTCTGGTTGTCGGCGAGGGCCAGTTCGACTTTGTTGTAGCCGATGAGCGAAATTTCGAGTACGGCGTTGCTCTGCCGGATGTTGAGTGAATAGTTGCCGTCGAGACCCGACGCCGTGCCGGTCGTCGTGCCCTTGAGGATGACGGTCGCACCGACCACCGGGGCGCCCTCGTCGTCGGTTATGCGGCCCGTGATTGTCCGGCTGGCGCCGGCATTGCGGGCGGCGGGTTTACCCCCCCCCGAACGGGTCGTAAGCAGTATCTTCAGTCCCTTGATCTCGACATTCACCTCGGGCAGGACCTCGGCGATAATTGATTCGATGCTCCGGTTATCGGCCTTTACCGAGACCCGTTTTCCGGGGGTGATGTCGGCGTCGGCATAGGCGAACGTGTAGGGACTGTTGGCTTCGATGAGCCGCAGAAGCTCTTTGACGGTGACGTTTTTCGCCTCGAGGGTGACGTTCGGCGCCTGGGCTGAAGCCGGGACGACCGACACCGCACACAGGATGATGACGGTGCAGAGGCATCGGCAAATCCGTTTTAAAACGTTGGGTTCATTCATGTTAATTGGGTGTTTTTCGGTTTTTCAGTTCAAATGGAAGGCATTCCGGAACCTCTTCGGAGGAGGCGCCGGCTGGAATGGATGCTCGTTATTTCCGGAATTTACTTCTTGGTTATCAGCACTTGGTTGCCGTCGATCCGGTAGCGGATCGGGATGAGTGTGGCCATGACATCCAGAATGTCTTCCAACGGTTCGTGGTAGACGACCAGCGAAAGCCGTTTGTCGACGCGGATGTGCGAAGAGAGCGCTATTTCGACGTTGTACCTGCGTTCGAGATTGGTGATGATGTCTGCGAGCGGTGTGTTGTCGAAGATCAGGCGGGATTCGAACCAGCTGCAATAATTCCGGGCGTCGACCTGCCGGACGGTGACCTGCCGGGTGCGGGTGTCCAGCGATAATTTTTCGTCGGGCCGCAGCAGGACGGGTTTGCCGAGGTCGGCGCCGGAGACTTTGACCGATCCGGTTTTGAGGATGATCTCCTGGTGGGACCCGAACGAGTAGCCGATGGCGTCGAACGATGTTCCCAGGACCTCGACCTGCAGGTTGTCCATGTTGACGCGGAACGGCCGCAGGGAGTCTTTGCTGACTTCGAAGAAGGCTTCGCCCGAGAGGGCGACCTCTCGCGTCGGGCCGGAGAACTCCGCCGGGTATTTCAGCCGGCTTTCGCCGTTGAGCCAGACACGGGAACCGTCGGGCAGCGTGAATTCGCCGACATTGCCTTTGGCCGTCAGCAGGGTGATCTCCTCGGCGGGCCGGACGGTCCGTGCCGCGAAGTAGTAACCTCCGGCAAAGATCAGCAGGACAGCGGCGGCCATGCCCTGTCTCTTATACACATCTGACGCTGCCGACG
>OJRP01001216.1_pt1 | contig 13743 bp, 13 predicted proteins | sample 1599201 | NCBI WGS metagenome assembly OJRP01 (sample SAMN03922534, study PRJEB24848) | human gut metagenome | isolation source: stool sample | host: Homo sapiens | place: Germany | collected 2010-05
ATCACCGTCTCCGTCGGCGCGTCCTGGAACAAGATCTTCGCCAAGCTCGGCTCGGGCCCGACGCTGGACTGAGGGCTGCGGTGGAGGCAAGTGACAGATACGGCTCGCTCGTTGACGAGTACCGAGGCATGGACTACCTGCGCCTCGCTGTGTTTTAGTCAGGAGACAGACTCATCGACTGGGAGAACGGGTCCTGCGGCTTTGAAGCCGTGTATTCTATAGACATATTTAAGCTGGCCGAGGACGCCGCCGCCATCCAGTCAAGTGCGGAGATCTATGTGGCGCAGCAGGGCGCTTAGCGCGGCGACAATTGATAAAGGGCATGGACTGCTTTAAGCTCTCCATGCCCTTTTTCTTTTCATTTTCTGGTCATGCAACGGGTGGCGTGTAATACATTGCAGGCTTCGCGACAAAATGTCATATAGATCAGCTAATTGGAGGGTTACCATGGGAATACCGTTATTTAACTACGGAGAAGATGTCTTCATTCGCGGAGTTTTTGCGATAAGGGAAGCAAGGTGGCTACATATGGTGCCTACGACGAAGCGGACTAAACCTGGCAGAGCAAATATATTAGCAAAATGCAACAAGCCACAGTGCTTTTTAACTGCCGCTTGTTGCACTTTTTATATATAAAGCGTCAATACAGTTAAGAACGTAAAGCGCAAGTCAACAATGATTCAGAATACAAAGTGTACTGGAGGTGTAAGATACATTTTAAATTTGAGCCTAGAAGATTTTTAAAAAAGAGAAAGGATGTGCCATATGAAACAAAGGAGACTTCTTTCCCTCTTGCTTATCATCATGCTGATAGTACTGAATATTACAGGAGCCTACGCAGACAACGACATTACAGCATCTCTTGAAGAAGCAGACCATAGCGTTGGACTAAATGCCTTCGATGATTCGTTTATACCTGACGGTTTTTTCGAGAATTCTACCAGCATAGTTCCGCTTGCAACGTATTATGAGTCTGAATCAAACAACACCATGGCCACCGCTGATACTATTTACAGTGGACAAGATATGAAAGGAAAAATAACGCCAAGTGGCGACGTCGATTTTTTCGTTCTCAGAAATGCGTCGGGAGGGACCATAAATTTTTGGATAGAAACAACGTCCTCATCTGCTCCCCCCTATTACAATTATAGTGTGTATAACAGCGCCGGCACTCTTATAGGCGCGTCTAGCAATGCCCGTAAGCTCGTAGTATATGACCAAACCGGAGGCACTTACTATATCCGAGTTTCTAGCACGGTTTCTAGCAGCACCATTCAGTATACGGTCAGAGCAAAAGTTTATCCTTACACGGCGTATATTATGCAGGGTAATACCAAAGACGCATTGGACTGTGAGACTATATACTATGATTTGCAGGATAATAACTACTCATCTACAAGCATTGGATGGACACTTGGTAATACTGGACAGGCATATATAACGCCTGTAACTACCAGTGAGTTTGTAAATGCAAAAAATTATACAGTTGCCTATTACTCTGGACATGGCGCAAGAAGTCCTAATAACCCAACTATTAATGTGCGGACTAATAATTCTAGCACGGAAGTGTATATACCTGGGCAAACAGAAACCATATCAATTGCTTCTGCTTTGAATGTTGCAGGAACGCAATGGGCGACTACATGTGCTTGGCAAAAGAATGATCCAATACGCGTGCTAATCTTGGCATCTTGCTATCAGCTTGATTCGAATTGCATAAGCACATACGCTAAAATTATGAAAGCCTCCGGTATTAGAGCAATAGCCGGGTATCATGAACAGGCTCCCTCCTATGGTGACCACACTATTGCTGCAAGTTTTATAAATTTTGCTGAATCCGGCGAGAGCATTAAGAGCTCATGGCGGCAGGCTAACAACGGACAAAACTGGGCCGTGCTAGTATACGAAGATGGCGCTAACCAGTATTATCGGCTTCCTGGATTCCCTGGTAATACATATTCTGCTCCTTCAAGTTCAACTCCGATTTATCGATATGCTAACTTCATAGATAATACAGGAAATACTGGGCAGCCTGTGTCAACCAGCGCATCTAATGCTTCTGCTATACCAACGACTCTAGTATTTGAAGATATTTCAGAAAACGATACTGAAAATATACTTTATAGGGATTCTGTAGGGACCGCAGTTAATGAAAATGAGACCGTTCAGATAGCAGAGAACGAGGCAGAAGAGCGCATAACTGAAGCTGACCTTCAGAATGCTATATGTGTTGAATCTTCGGTGATTAAAGAGCTAGTGGATACTGAAATAGGCATTGTTGATGGCACAGCCACAACGATTGAAAAAGGATACACATACTACGATACCTATAATGGAATTAAGCTTAGAGACTCTTTCATCAGCATTAGCGTCGATGCTGATGGGATAACAGGAATAGTCGATAGTTGGAAAGAAAGAACCATTTCAGCAATCCCAGCCAGTATGGTGACCCGCGAAAATATGATTTCGGCTAGTGCAGCTTCCGAAGTTGCATTGCAGCATGCAGAATCCTTTAACTATGCTGATATAGAGCCGGAAGTAAATGGAGATTTATCCTATGTCCCTGTTGGTGACAATGTATACCAACTATGCTATGAACTAACTACCACTGACGGAATAGTCTTTATAAGTGTGCTTGACGGCGCTATTATTGAACCTGCGATTTAACGCATCGCGTTTGTATTCGGACGGCGGGTTTGCCGTCCGAGTACAAACACTTATTGTAGAGCAACTTTCATTATTAACCAGGGCAAATAAGTAGATAATGAATCGGTAAAATGATTCTCTGCCATTTAAAAGAGGTATTTATTATATGAAAAGGCAAATTGCTCTGATTCTTTCAGCTCTCCTCTGCATACTTTCGGCCTGCGGGGGTATGGGGACTGACGCCCCAGAGCTCGACCTGCCCGAAGCCGACGTTATAGAGTCTGAACCTGTCGCCGCCCTGGGCGAATACAGCCTCACCGTGACGCAGACGGAGTTGCCCTGCGGGCTCGCCTCTCTCGCATCCGCCTGCGCGGCAGAGAACGGCGTGTACCTCGCCGGGGCGGGCGCTGATGGAGCGCCGATGCTCGGACTTTGGGCGGATGGGGTCTACGAGCCGCTCGACCTTTCTGACGGCATCACGGAAATCGAGTCTGTCTTTTTCGGTGACGCCCTGTCGGTGCTCGCACGAGCGGGCGACGCCATACAGATCCTGCACTATGAGGACGGTGGCGTGCTCACCACAGAGCTTAACGGCGACTTGTCTGCCCTTGGCAAAGACCTGTATTATGCTGAGTTCGGCGGTACGGCTTATGTAATGGACAGCAACACCATCGCGGAGGTTAAAGACGGCCAACTCACGCGCGGCATGGAGGCAGAAGCGGCTTATCTGCTCTTTACTGCGATGCAGGCAGCGCAAGATGGGCTATATATTGTCCAGTTCAGCGGCCTTGACCTCACAACGCAGCTATTAAAGCTCAATGCCGATACCTTTGCGCTGGAGCCGGCGGATGTGGGCGGGGTCGGCATCTACGGACTCGGCACGACAGCAGATGGCGATGTCCTTGTGAGCTGTACGTCCGATGGGCGGGAATTCGTGAAAACGGCGGACGAGGCGGATCTCTTTGACTGGTCGGAGCCGGGCATCGTGTCTCCGGGATACACGAACCTGTACGAGCTCGGCGACGGCAGCTGGCTGCTGTTTTACCGGGGCCAGACCAGCCTTGAACTGCTTGAGGAAAAGCTCCTGCCTCCAAAGACTACGCTCACGCTGCTCACGGATTACCCGCGCGCCGAGCTGTACACGATTGTGAACGACTTCAACCGCACGAGCGAGGGCTACAGGGTAGAGGTGCAGCTACTGGGCGATGGCGGCCTGACAGCTGAGCTGCTGCGCACACAGCTAATCGCCGGAGAAGGGCCTGATATCTTCGCTTTCTATGACCGTAGCTCATTGGCAGACTTGGGTGCAAACAGTTTTGAGGACCTGCTTATCTACCTCGACGCGGACGAGGAGTATGGGCGCGACACGCTCGTCCCGGAGCTGCTCGAAGCAATGTGCGTGCAAGATAAGCTGGACTGGCTGCCCTATTCTTTCGGAATATCGACCTTCACGGCCCCGTCTGCGTACCTGTCCGAGCCGGGATTCAGCTTTGGCGAGGCGAAGCAGGCGGCGGCGAAGGCGGGCCTGCCGCTCTTCCCCAGCTGGATGACACGGGACATACTCTGGGGCTGGTTGAGCGATTTTGCCGTCGGTCAGTACATGGACTTAGAGGCCTGGACATGCAGCTTTGACAGCGAGGATTACATAAGCCTGCTCGAGGAATGTGCCGCGGCTGCTTCCAAGTTTGGAAGCGATTCGGCAGCGCTGTACAACAGCCTGCTGCAGTTCGAGCTGCTGCAAAACCTGATACGGGTCTCGACGATCAGTGACAATTACGGCGGGGCCTACGCCTTTGTCGGCGTGCCGAACGAGACGACTAACGGCAGCATGTTCAGCCCCGACCTCTGCTTTGCCATCTCGAGCGCGAGCGGAAAAAAGGACGCCGCATGGCAGCTAGTACGCTCCTGCCTGAGCGACGAGCACCAGCAGATGAACCTCACCAGCTTCCCTGCCTCCGCCTCTGTGCTGGACGCAATGATAAACGACGCTGTCGAAAACGGAGTTCACTATTACGAGTACGAGTACGAGCTGGATGAGGCCGACGCGGCAAAGCTGCGCGGGCTGATATCGGAAACGCAGACGGTGCAGGATGCCTATCCCGCTGTGCTGAACATCATGGCCGAGGACGCGGCGCAGTTTTTTGCCGGTCAGATAACTGCAGAGCAGGCCGCGGCCTACACCCAAAATCGCGTGAGCACCTGGTTGGCTGAACAGGGGTGACTCAATGATTTGAACTATGCTAGTTATGGGGTTTATACATGAATTTGGATTAGCATACTTAAAAGATTAAGGAGGAAAATACATGAAAACAAAAAAAGCGATTGCTTCATTGGTCGTTATTGTTCTAGTTATCGCAATAGTGCTTTCAATTGGTGTGCTTGCGGATCAATCAGATACCTCCAGCTATCGAATCAATGGTAGTAATGTTTGCCTCCGTACTTCGCCTATAATGTATGGGGATAATAATGTGTTGGGACTAGTTCAAAATGGAGAGATAATGACAGTCACAACGTGGTCCCATGGAATCGATAACTTTTACATATGGGCATTTGGAGTAATGACTACCGGAGCGAATGCGGGAAAAAGCGGTTACGTGGCCGCACCATATCTTACACCCAACAATTGATTCCTCTAAAGAGTAAACAGAAAAGGAGCACGCGAACACTTTCTAACGTAATAATATAGACAGTGACTACTAGCAAAATCCAAATTCATGTAGTAATAAGCAGAAAGCCCCAAATCCAAATGGGCTTTCTGCTTAGTTTGAGCAATGTTCCGCAAGGCGGCCGATTACCCATTGATTGTAGCTTAGACAGGAATAGTTGAATTGCCCTACCCTTGCAATGCCATTTTTGGGGTCAAACATAGTTAAGCAAAGTTATGAGCAAAATTAAAACTAGCTCACGCCCAAAAGCACACAACGCCCAGACTCACGGCGAACGCTGTGAGTCTGGGCGTAATATTGCGACTCTTTAAGCAGCAGCGAGCCGCTTCATGAGCTCCTGAGACGTGCGGAGTAAAAAGAGCCTGCAATTACAGAGAACTGCGTAGATGATATTCGAGGGCCTGCGCATAACCGCTACGCGTGTCGCCTTGCACGGGCAATGTCAAAGTATGTTGCTAGCCGCTTAGGCTTTCTGAACAGAGATATGTCTCTCATCTCTGCCACTATGACCATCGCAGAGTTGAAACAGATGCTGAAATGCTGTAAAGAAGCTTTATGTCTTAGCCAAAGAGTGGGTCATGCTTAACCAACGCCTTTATTCCGCTCTCAAAGTGCTGTATGGTTGCAAGCAACTTCTAGATGATTTGATCAAGCTAGCGTTGGTCGCAGACCTGACACCAATGACTTGGGCAGATTCGGATGCTTCTATGTGTTTCGCGGCTTTTCAACTCCATAGTTGCCTTTCAAGATCTTCTAAACATATAATCGTACATAATAGACGTAATCGAACGAATATAAAAGAATTTAAAATATTTTGTAACAATAGATACGCCAGATTCGAACCTTATTCTTGAACGAATTATTGTACATATTATTGTACACCCCGACCTTGCTTACGTGCCGGGAGAAGGGAGAAATTGTGAGAAAGCTGATATCCCGCAAATTCAACATCGACACAGCCTGCATTGAGCTGCGAATGGAGCTCGACGGAACGCTGGAACTATGCCTGCGCAAAACGGAAGGAACGCACTGGTAAGAGAATTGAAGCCTGAATCGAACAAAGAGAAAAGGCCGCATTTTGCGACCTTTTTTCTTTTTGGTTGGCAGTAGTCAATTGTCACTTATTTCATATCTTAACGACGAATCTTACCACAACCTCGTTTTTGTTTATTCGTGACATCCTCACATCATCTGCTTGCAAATCAACAGCCTTACAAGTATCTATAGTATGGCTGTGATCTACGTATATGAGTCGTGGACATCCACCGTGATATGTCCCAAACAAAATGAAATCGACCCGCGATTTGCCGGAATAGAAGTCCAGGAACTGCTTTGTCTCTGAGTAATGTAGCTCATGCTGCTTTTCGCCTATTTCAACTATCGGTGGAAACTCTTCTTCAATGAAAAAACCAACTCTATAACTATCTAGCGTTCCCGCTTTGACCAGTTGATTCTTGCAGACTTCATTTTTTGCATTTTCTATATAGCGGTCAATTTTGGCGTAGTGGCTGTCAAAGTGGTTTTCAAAATTTAGCTTCCAGTCAAAAAAAGTTAGCTCGGCACCAACTCGCTCGACGATCATCGCCTCAGTTTTTCCCGATTTGATTTCTTCCTCCATTTCTGCCTTTGCTCTACGGTCTTTCCTGATCTGTTCCATGCCGCCACGTTTTGTTTCGCGCGACGCATCAAAGGCGAAGTGCTCGATTATTACAAGTGTGCGGCCGACAATAGCATACATATCAGGAAAATCGCAACTTTGCAGGTTTGCTAAAACTGCCTCAAGCTCATTAGACTCATTTTGCGATTCACCATAACTATATATGCAATGGTTATTGTCTAAATACCCATATAAAATGGAGCGCTCATCCTTTTCATGTTTCAAACAGGCCACCCTTTCGCCTGCACCATCACAGGCTCATATAATACCGCCTCATCATCACTGCCATCAGTTTTCGCCTCTCTATGAGGAACTCGTCGTAACGCGAGGCGTCCATTTCAATGACGGTCTCGGGAATACAATTTTCAGCGAGGTTTTCTTTCAACAAGGTCAGCTCAGTTATATTGCCGAGTTCCAGCTCCTTTGTCTCACACTGGCGCAGCGCACGGCCAAAATACTCGCAGGGGGCAGCGTCGCTTATCGCCTTGTTGACCTGTGGGTCGAGATATATGTAATTCGCCACCTGGTTGTATTTTGTCTTGCTGTTGACGCCTTTGTCCCTGAGATATGCGCGAGGGAAAATGTGATGTATGTCGCCGGATATGGTTATCAGGTCCCCTACCTTGAGTCCGTTCATGAAAAGCGAGTTACAATTCAGATGCTCCTGCGCCGCCAAAAACACGTTGAAGGCCGGGCTGTTCACGGACGAGGTCTCCAAATTCTGCGGCAGAGTGACCGTCCAGAACGTCTCAGAGAGCGCCGACGCCTCTGTGTCAGCCAGAAAACTCAAAAAGCCCTTCTCCTGTATACTGCGCATATCCCTGTCCATCTGCGACTCCGGCGAACCGATATAGCGCGAGGTGAGCGTTGAGAGCACGAACCACTTCTGGACGTAGTGCTTTATCTGGTCATTCGGGATCTCCGGCGCATCAAGCAGTATGAGATAAAGCGTGTATGCAAAGTCCAGCGTCATCGCAGAGTTCAGCAGCTTGTGAGAAACAAACCCGGCGCCCTTGATCGCCAGCACAAACTGATTGAAGTTGTACTCATTGGCGAAGTTCAGGATGCCCTTATCCATCCGGTCATACGAGTCGGCTATGATGTCCTCACGAAATTCCTTTGTCTCAAAATCTCTGCCCGAGAGCAGGCTGACCAGATCTGCCAGTTTGCCGCGTCGAAACTGGTGCATAAAGGAGACACGTAGCATATCGCCGTAGTCCGGGTCATATATGTCGCCGTTGTCCTTCGCGAGCCAGCCTATCTTGGCTGCATACTTGGACTCTCCGAACTCCTTGTCCCTTATCATGTTGCCGTAAAACTCCGGCCTCACGGCAAGATGGCAGAAGTAGTCCACCGCCTTTCGCATGAGGCTGCCGCCATGGGCAGTGTCCGCGGCCATCTTGGACATGACGAAATCGGATTGGCTCAGCGCCGTACCTTTGGAGTTGATGCGGATGAATATCTCCGTCACCTCGTCTATGTCAAGCGTGTGGGCGAGTTCAATGACACCGATTTGGCGATTAGCTATGCCTTTCAGCCTGGTGAGCGTCTCGGACAGTTCGTCCAGGTCGATGTCAGGGTTGTTCTGAGCGTATTCGTTTTCAAATGCACGCTGCTTGAAGTCCGGCTTGAACAGGAGGGATATATCCGGTATCCAACGCTTGTCTTTCAAATGAGAGGCGTCCTGCACGGCAAAGCGTTTGTTCTCGTCGGTAGTCAGAGGGTTAAAAGCGATTTTTATTCGGTCCTTGTTGAAGTCCTCATCGAGAACCTCTTCGCCGGATATGGCAGCCATGAGCGCGGTAATGCGCTGCTGGCCGTCGATCAGCACTTTTTTGCCATTAGCACGCCCGCCGTCTTTCGTTTTGACGTCCGGGTTCTTCCAGGTGATGATGTAGCCCGTTGGATAACCCTGATACAGAGAATCGATCAAATCGCGCACCTGGCTGCGTTTCCAGACAAATGGGCGCTGGATTTCGGGTATGACAAAGTCCTCGGCGTCTATCATGCCGAGAATCGAGCTGATGGTGTATTGCATAAGTGTAAATTTTTCGCCGGTCACTGCACAGCCCTCCAGTTTAGTATTTTTTTCTATGTCTGATTGATCTCAACGACCATGTTGCAAATGTTGAGTTTTTTCCTTTATCCGAGCAAGTATCGCCTCGTCCGCCGGGCAGAAGTTGTAGCCGTCAGTCTTGCCCAGCGTTATTCAGCGCAGGTCGTTGTGCCCTCACGCTGTAAAGCGCCCTCGGCTTTGCGGGCGTTATACAGCGTGAGGTGCACGATGAGGTCGGGGTAGACGTGGGTGACATCGGTGAATACGTCCCCGACGGCGACGTTGATGCCAACTTCCCCACGGCACTCGCGCACGAGGGCCTGTTTCTTCGTCTCGCCCGGTTCGACCTTGCCTCCCACAAACTCCCGCAGCAGACACCGCGCCTTATGCGCCGTCCGCTGGCATATCGAGAGCTTCCCAACGTCCCAGATAATGGATGAGACTGTTTCGGTCATGTCTGCACCTCAATTCGATGGGGATGTGCAAATTATACCACTATCGACAACTTGGCGCCACTATAAAAGCAAGAAGGGTCGAAAACACGTCCTTTTTGCTCGGCGCACCCTAAAGTTAAGCACACTCGATGGAAGGCATTTACCTGGGGGGCATACCTGCCATGTGAAATTATTAAGAATTGACGATTTCGCAATGACTTGATAAACTATAAATAGAATAAATAGCTAATGAAGGAGTATTTTGGGTAATTGCAGAAGCAGGGAATAGAGATATGAACATTACATTTTTGATTGGCAATGGGTTTGACCTAAATCTGGGCTTGGCAACAGCTTATTCCGACTTCGTAAAATACTATAAAGAGACAGACGCAGAAAAAAATGTGTTGATAAAATTCCGCCAGGATATCAGCGATAATGAAGCCCACTGGTCGGCGGCAGAAATTGAAATGGGTCGGTATACGGGAACGTTCAAAACAGGCCAAGGCGAGGCGTTTTCAGAGTGCCACACCGATTTTTGTAAACACCTTGCTACCTATTTGAAACAACAGCAAGACCGCATCGACTACGATTACATTGCCAAACAAATTGAGCAAGCCTTTGCAAATATCAACACTCTTGCGAAGCTTTTTCCTGAACAGGAGCGCAGTGTGATCCAGAGTATTTATTCCCGATACGAGTCAGAGCGTACAACCTTTAATTTTATCAATTTTAACTATACCGATACGCTTGATAAGTGTATTGCCTTAATTAAAAGCAATCAGTCGGTGCTGGGAAGCCACAGAAGCGGCAGCACAATATACAACCACAGGATAGGAGAAGTGCAGCACGTACACGGTACTCTAGAATCTCAGATGGTGTTCGGTGTAAATGACGAGTCGCAGATTGCTAAACCCGACATATTCGAGTGCGATTTTGGTGACATATACGAAGCTTCATTTATAAAGAAGCAAGCTAACGAAAACTACAGAGAAAATACCGACAGTAAGGCTTATAACCTACTCAAAAGCAGCCAGCTGATTTATGTATATGGTATGTCAATTGGAGAAACGGATAGCCTCTGGTGGGAAAGGATATGTGAATGGCTAGCCGCTAATTCTTATCATCACTTGATTATATATAAACATAGTATGCCACACTTCAGATTACTTGGAACGGAACACTTAATTTGTGAAAGAAAAACACGCAATGAGATTATGGATTATTCTGCATATACAAAAGATCAATTAAAGAGCTTAGGCCCAAGGATTCATGTCACCGGCGAAAATCCTTTTGGTAAACTCAATGGTGTGGCAGATAAAACAAAAAGCCCAGTAGAAATATTCTTGGACGCCGCTAATGAAGCCGCGTCGTCCTTGAATAATGGCAACAAAGAGCTTCTTGAGGCCTATCAAACAGCCACAAAATAGATAAATTGCCGTAACAAGCCGAAAGGACATTTACATGAACTTTAAACATGACTTAGCTGAAATATCAAGGAAAGAGCTCAACCAAGCCGGAATAGTGGTCCCAAGGGACTGGGATGACCATACTGTTTGCGTAAAATATCTGGATATTCACCATAGATTCTTTGACTCGAGTGTTTCTTATATGGTGGCATATTCAAAAGAGCTCAAGAAAAAGCTGCCAACTCTCACGTCGAAAGAGCAGGACGCAATTAAAGATATTGAAGAAAGACTAAAAACCCGAAAATCAATTGTCCCATACATGAGCAAGCAAATTCGAGCTATATCTGTGAGCAAGTCGGATTTTCTATTAAAAAATTGGAATATATATCATCTGCATCTGGAAAAGGATACTGACGGGCGCAGCAATGGTAATCTGCTGTTCTTTCAACCGCAAGGGCGCATTGTTCACTTTATTGATGTGCGTCCACATCCCAAGGGAAGTGCATGGTTTGATCGAGAGCTATTTGATATCATATATGACAACTGGCCGTTCCTTCTGAATTATAGGCCTGACATGAAACCAACGGTTACTGTTCCTGACGAGAATGTACATGATGCGCTTAAGAAGATGGTATTAGCATTACCGTTTAGAGGAGGATGCATATTCCCGACCCGCTTGGGTGTTGCCACATCTGGAGATAGCAGCATGGCTGTGATGAAAGTAAACCGTATTTTCAATAATTTGACTGCTTGGGAGTTAGAGCTGAACAAGAAAGAGAAAGAAATTCGACGAGAAATTAGAAAGCTAAAGCTGCGCGAACCGGATCTGTTAGAGTACCGTTTGGAAATAGAATCAGGCCATTTTATTGCTTACGAAATCAATGCACACATCAAAATCAGCCTGTTTGAAGTGCCATAATATCGGCGGCTATAATACGCTTCCCTTTCCCTATCCTGCTGGAGCCGCCGTTCACAGACAAAGGCAGCATCGTGGAGGTGTTCACCGACCTGCCCCTGTGGGCAGGGTATAAAGAGCGCCTTCGACAGAATAAACGCCAAGGCTGAGGCGTGAAGGCGCAAACCTGCTAATGTGTGTCAAGCACAAAAGGCGAGAAGTACAGGATAAGAAATAGGCATAGCAAAAGGACCTGCAGCATTTTCTGTCTGCAGGTCTGAGAGGATATGACCCGTCGATGACGCAGTAAATATAATGATGGCTGTGCTGCGGAGCAGCATGGCCATCGTTTTTCTGCATCAGGCGGTCTCTTCTGAAGCGTTCAGGTTATTCTTTGACCTTTGCATAATATATGCGCAGAAATTTGGCGGAGCCGGCGACAGTATAAACGTAAAAGTGCTTTCCTTCGGCTCGCTTCTTATCCATAAAACAAAACACTGGATTAGCAGTATTCGCACGAATGAGCGTCATTGACATGATCACAAACAACACTCTTCTAAGATGTGGAGACCCGCGTTTGGACACATGACGGCTTTTCGAATCGAAGCTTCCTGACTGGTATGGCGAAGCGTCAACGCCTGCGTATGCAACCAGCGCCCCTTTGTGCGAGAATCGACGCACATCACCGACCTCTGCCATAAGCTGAGGGCCTGTAACCTTTCCTATGCCCTCCATGCCCATTACCAGTTCATATTAGGGCAGCATTGAAGCAAGGCGATTCCTCTCGGTTCTAATTGATTGGAGGGAGTCATAGATCGCACTCAGGCTATTTGTCGCTTACGTTATAAGAAGCTTTGTACTATCATTTTGGGTAGCGTGGCAACTGCTTCGCAGTATCCATGCAGTTGTTGCGGTCCTTTCATAGAGTTGGCTCTGGATTTTTAACAGCTGACGGGTCTCGTCCTCGCCAGCGTATTCCTGTAAGTCAATCCAGAAGGTAAGACCGTAGTTCGCAATTTTCATCGCGTCAGCACGGTCTGTTTTGACCTTACGAATAGAGTTGTCACTAGAATTGTGGATTAGAATTGCGTTCACAACACTTACATAGAACCCGGCTTCTTTCAGAGTCATCGCAATTGGCCGCCAGTACATTCCGGTGTGTTCCATAACGATCCTGATCTCTCCGTCAAGTTGTCTGAGCTTCGCGACCAGCTTTTTAAGGCCTTCTGCAGTATGCTCAACATCAAACGGCAGAAGAACAATTTTTGTTACACGAATGTACGGATCACTCCGATAACTCAACCTGCATCAATCGAACGCTGCAATGAAAGGGCCGGCTGACAGTTTGCACCATCGAGCGTGGTTAGCTCAAGCAATGCTTCGAAAGGCCGATTACCCTCTCATTGTAGCTTTGGTAAGAACCGCTGAACAGCACATTCTTTAACATGCTGCTTTTGGGGTCAAGCATATTGTAGCAAACAATGGCTTCTGGGTCAGTCTTGCTGAGGTTGTAGTCGCTTTTGCTGAGCATAAAATTACGATTTCGTCACAGCAAAGGAGACTCTCAGGAAAATATTAAGAAGCAGGCAACACTTCCCTGTGTAATTTAGGGGTGAAAGCGTTCGAGAGTGTCTAAATTTGTAATGTAGTGAGATTGTTGCACAGCGTATGCGCATTATATGTCACTTATATCGCACGCCATATTTTGGCCATATTGATGGCAATTGAGCTTGCCGAGAACAAAATTCAACAAAAGAAAAAAGCGCCATAAAGTTTACTTTCAGGCGCAAATACTGCATATTGCTGCATTAGCAAAATGATAATATTTAATTCTTTAAATTATTAGACGGGACTACCCGCGCAAATCAACGACACATAAATGGTGTAATGACGCGCAATATCCAGACGTTAGACGAATAGGCAATAAAAGGTTGACAGAGTCACTGTGAGAAATTGTGATTTTGGTATAAATGGCCATCATCA
>OJRP01001222.1_pt1 | contig 13685 bp, 10 predicted proteins | sample 1599201 | NCBI WGS metagenome assembly OJRP01 (sample SAMN03922534, study PRJEB24848) | human gut metagenome | isolation source: stool sample | host: Homo sapiens | place: Germany | collected 2010-05
AACTTAATGATTAACTAACCCTTTTAAATAAAAGTATCATGAATTCAAACATGGAGAAACCCTACGTAGTAGGTATTGACATAGGCGGAACAAATACCGTCTTTGGAATTGTAGACGCACGCGGAACTATTATAGCAAGCAGTTCTATCAAAACATCCGGTTATCCTACGGTAGAAGAATATGCAGATGAAGTGTGCAAAAATCTTCTTCCATTGATTATCGCCAATGGCGGTGTGGATAAAATCAGAGGTATCGGTGTGGGTGCTCCGAATGGTAACTACTATACAGGAACTATCGAGTTCGCTCCGAATTTGCCTTGGAAAGGTATTCTTCCGTTGGCTGCTATGTTTGAAGAAAGACTGGGCATTCCTACAGCCCTGACAAACGATGCTAATGCTGCCGCTATCGGTGAAATGACATACGGCGCCGCCCGTGGCATGAAAGACTTTATCATGATTACACTAGGTACAGGTGTAGGTAGCGGTATCGTTATCAACGGTCAGATGGTGTATGGTCATGATGGTTTTGCCGGTGAGTTGGGACATGTTATCGCTCGTCGCGATGGTCGTCTTTGTGGTTGCGGCCGTAAAGGTTGTCTGGAAACCTATTGTTCGGCTACCGGTGTAGCCCGTACTGCTCGCGAATTTTTGGCTGCCCGCACGGATGCAAGTCTGCTCCGTAATATTCCTGCAGAAAACATTACTTCAAAGGATGTATATGACGCAGCCGTTCAAGGCGATAAACTGGCACAGGAAATCTTCGAATTTACCGGAAATATTTTGGGTGAAGCTTTGGCGGACGCTATCGCATTCTCCAGTCCCGAAGCAATTGTATTGTTCGGTGGTTTGGCTAAGTCCGGTGACTATATCATGAAACCGATCCAGGAATCAATCGATAGGAATATCCTGAATATCTATAAAGGTAAGACGAAATTGCTCGTTTCCGAACTGAAGGATTCTGATGCCGCCGTACTGGGTGCCAGTGCATTGGCTTGGGAATTGAAGGATCTGAAAGAATAATATATCATTATTGTAATAAAGGTAATGAAGCCTCGGGAGTTTATGACTCTCGGGGCTTTATGTTTCAGAGTGGAAAATCAGAGGGAGGAATGACAATAAAAAAGGAAACTTCCATTGCAGGAAGTTCCCTTTTTTATTTCGAATCGAAAAGTAACTAGGATTAGTTAGCTCTTTTTTCTTTGATTCTAGCTTTCTTACCGGTAAGAGCACGCAGGTAGTACAATTTAGCGCGACGAACTTTACCTACCTTGTTCACTTCGATGCTATCGATAGCCGGTGATTCGATTGGGAAAATTCTTTCTACGCCTATAGTTCCTGACATTTTACGTACAGTAAAACGTTTCTTGTCTCCGTGACCGGCGATTTTGATAACAACACCACGGTACAACTGTACACGTTCTTTGTTACCTTCAATAATACGATATGCTACTGTTACAGTGTCTCCTGCTTTGAAGCTCGGGTGCTGTTTTCCGGTAGCAAATGCTTCTTCTGCAATTTTAATTAAATCCATTGTTGTTATTATTAAATTGTTTCATCGTTACAACGCAACATACCAAGTATCTCTTCTCTTGACAGCGATTGCGCGAAAGCGGTGCAAAGTAACAAATTATTTGGCAGATAGCCAAATGTTTTTTGTATATTTGTCGCATATCTAAAAAACAACGAGCATGAAACGAACTTATGTAAAGTTACTGACTGTGGCAGGCTTGACGGGATGCTTCCTGTTTACTTCCTGTCGTTCAGCACAAGAAACTACCGCCCGCTATGAAATATCCAAGGTGGAGGGCAACATGATTACGATTGACTCTACTTGGGATGCTAATCCTGACAAAAAAGCGACCACCGTATTAAAACCCTACAAGGATAAAGTAGACGCGATGATGTACGAAGTCATCGGTACCAGTGAAATGAAAATGGATAAGGGGACCCCTGAAAGCTTGCTCTCTAATTTGGTGGCAAGCGTGCTGCAAGAAGCTGCCGCGCAAGTGTTGGGCAAACCGGCGGATATGGGACTGGTCAATATGGGCGGATTACGTAATATCCTGCCTAAGGGAGACATCACGGTAGGTGCTGTTTTTGAAATTCTTCCTTTTGAAAATTCATTGTGCGTCTTGACGATGAAAGGTACGGACATGAAACGTCTGTTTAAAGCAATTGCTTCTTTACATGGAGAAGGTGTAAGCGGTATCCGTTTGGAAATCAATAAAAAAGGAGAATTGCTGAATGCTACGATCGGTGGAAAACCGGTAGTGGATGACCAGCTTTATACCGTGGCTACTATCGACTATCTGGCAGACGGAAACGGACGCATGGATGCTTTCCTGCAAGCTGAAAAAAGGGAATGCCCGGAAGATGCTACTTTACGCGGATTGTTTTTGGACTATGTACGGAAGCAAACGGCGGAAGGCAAAATCATTACGTCGAAGTTGGACGGACGTATAACCGTAAAATAAGTAAAAAGGAGAATCTAAAAATATAGGATATGAAGAGATTTCAGCTATCATTATGGGTATGCCTTGTAGTGTGTTTCGGCTTTTCAACTTATGCACAGGATACCAAAGAAATTATAATTTTGCAGACAAGCGATGTGCATAGTCGCATCGAACCTATAAATCAAAAAGGCGACCGTAACTATGACGAGGGCGGTTTTGTCCGTCGTGCCACTTTCCTCGACCAGTTCCGCAAGGAACATAAAAATGTGTTGCTGTTCGACTGCGGGGATATTTCACAAGGTACGCCTTATTATAATATGTTCCGTGGCGAAGTGGAAGTCAAGTTAATGAACGAAATGGGATATAATGCCATGACTATCGGTAATCATGAATTCGATTTTGATCTGGACAATATGGCTTTACTCTTCAAAATGGCTAAATTCCCGGTGGTTTGTTCCAATTACAATCTGGACGCTACGGTGCTGAAAGATTTGGTAAAGCCATACGTTATTCTGAAACGGTTTGGGCTGAAAATCGGTGTCTTTGGACTCGGAGCGAAACCGGAAGGTTTGATTCAGGCAAATAAATGCGTCGGAGTTGTTTATGAAGATCCTATTGAAGTGTCGAACAAGGTAGCTGCCTTGTTGAAAGAGAAGGGATGCGACCTCGTTGTATGCCTGTCTCACCTAGGCATTCAAATGGATAGGGAGTTGGTTGCAAAAACACGGAATATCGATGTAATTTTGGGCGGACACTCGCACACTTTTATGAAAGGACCGGAGAATTATCAGAATGTGGATGGAAAAGAGGTACCCGTTATGCACACAGGAAAAAGTGGAGTTCGGGTAGGTCGTCTCAACTTGACTTTGAAACGTAAATGAGAATATTTCCCTTTATCTTAGTTGTTTTATTTTTTATTTTAGCCGGATCCGTTTCGAGTCCGGCCCAGAATGCTGCTTCTGTTGAACCTTTGCTCTTATATAAAGCACAGCAGGATAAGAATTGCCGGCATTGGGTCGATTCGGTGATGGATAAGTTATCCTTTAAAGAAAAGGTCGGCCAGTTGTTTATCTATACCATTGCTCCGGTAAACACCAAGCGAAATTTGGAGTTATTGCGTGAGGCTATTGATACTTATAAAGTCGGCGGGCTTCTCTTTTCCGGTGGGAAGATGCAGAATCAGGTTGAGTTAACCAACCGGGCACAACGGCAGGCGAAAGTTCCTGTGATGATCACTTTTGACGGGGAATGGGGGGTGGCGATGCGTTTGCGCGGCACACCTGTGTTTCCACGGAATATGGTGTTGGGATGCATTCGTGACAATCGCCTGATTTATGAATACGGGCGTGAAGTAGCCCGTCAATGCCGTCAGATAGGTGTGCAGGTGAATTTTGCTCCGGTGGCGGATGTGAATATCAACCCGAAGAACCCGGTAATCAACACCCGTTCTTTCGGAGAAGATCCGATACAAGTTGCCGATAAGGTAATCGCTTATGCTTCCGGTCTGGAAGGAGGAGGAGTATTGTCTGTGTGCAAACACTTCCCCGGACATGGAGATACTGATGTTGATTCGCATAAAGCTCTACCCATACTTCCCTTCACGCGCGAACGTTTGGACAGTGTCGAACTCTATCCTTTTAAGGAAGCGATTCGTGCCGGAGTAGGTGGTATGATGGTGGGACATCTGCAAGTCCCGGTCATTGAGCCGATCGGCGGGCTCCCGTCTTCTTTGTCTCGCAATGTCGTATACGACTTATTGACGGATGAACTGGCTTTTAAAGGATTGATTTTTACTGATGCGCTTGCCATGAGGGGCGTATCGGGCAATGGGAATGTCAGCTTGCAGGCATTGCAGGCAGGTAATGACATGGTACTGGCTCCACGTAATCTGAAGGCGGAAGTGCCGGCTGTGCTTGCAGCTGTTGAAAAAGGCGAACTGAGCCGGGAAGATATAGAAAGTAAATGCCACAAGGTACTGACCTACAAATATGCGCTGGGACTTAGCAAAAAGAAGTACGTGCAATTGTCCGGCCTGGAGCAGCGGGTGAACAGCCCGCAGGCGCGCGACTTGGTGCGCCGGCTGAACCTGGCGGCAATTACCGTTCTGAATAATAAAGATCATGTACTGCCGCTACATACGGACAAAGACCAGAAGATAGCTTTGCTCGAAGTAGGCGACCCGGGTGAGACGGAAGCATTAGCAAAGCAAATGACACGTTATGCATCTCTGGTTCGTTTCCGCCTTCGTCCGAAACAGACAGAAGAAGAAAACCGTCGATTATATGATTCATTAGCTATTTATAAACGAGTTGTAGTAGCTGTCAGCGAACAACGCCTGGCTTCTTATCAGCCATTCTTTACGAAGTTTGCTCCCGATGCTCCGGTTGTCTATCTTTTCTTCACCCCCGGCAAGATGATGTTACAGATTCAGCGCGCGGTGAGCCATGCTTCGGCAGTAGTGTTAGCGCATAGCCACAATACGGATATTCAGCGTCAGGTGGCAGACGTCTTATTTGCCAAAGCCACTGCGGATGGAAGATTGTCGGCGAGTTTGGGCGGATTATTCCATACAGGTGCGGGGGTGACAATCACTCCGAAAACTCCTTTGCATTTTGTACCTGAAGAATACGGCCTTTCATCTGTGTCGTTGAAGCGGATTGATTCTGTTGCTTTGGACGGTATCCGGCAAGGAGCCTATCCCGGTTGTCAGGTAGTAGTTATGAAAAATGGTCATGTAATGGTCGATAAAGCTTTCGGCACACATACAGGAAAAGGAAGTGCCCGCGTCGAATCATCGGATATCTATGACCTGGCCTCCCTTACGAAAACGACGGCTACCTTGCTTGCTGTTATGAAACTCTATGATAAGGGGCGCTTTAACCTGACAGATAAGATTTCGGATTATCTGCCGTTTTTGCAGCGCACCAATAAAAAGGACATAACGATTCAGGAGATCCTGTATCATCAGTCCGGTCTGCCGTCTTGGCTACCTTTCTATCAGGAAGTGATTGATAAGGATAGCTATAAAGGCCGTTTGTTCAGTGCGCGTAGAGATGCACAGCATCCGGTGAATATAGGAACAAATACGTGGGCAAATCCGAATTTCAAGTTTAAGGAAGAATATGTATCTCCAACGAAAACCGGGGATTATACCATTCAAATCTGTGATAATCTGTGGTTGAACCGATCGTTCCGCAAGGTGATAGAAGAGAAAATTGTGGAAGCGCCGTTGGGGCAGAAACGTTATGTATATAGTGATATTGGATTTATCCTGTTGGGAATGCTGGTTGAACAGCTTGCGGGAATGCCAATGGAGGCATACTTGCAAAGCGAGTTTTACGAACCGTTGGGACTGGAGCGTACAGGTTACCTGCCTTTGCGTCGTCTGGCAAAGTCGGAAGTCGTTCCTTCCAATAACGACCGCTTCTTGCGGAAAGATACCCTGCAAGGATTCGTGCATGATGAGGCTTCCGCTTTCTTCGGCGGATTGGCTGGCAATGCCGGATTATTCTCTACTGCCCGCGAAGTAGCCCGTGTATATCAGATGTTATTGAACGGGGGAGAAATAGACGGCCGGCGTTATTTGAGCAAAGAGACTTGCCAGTTGTTCACTACTTCGGTTTCAAAGATAAGCCGGCGGGGACTGGGATTTGATAAACCGGATAGGGAAGACTCGAAGAAAGGGAACTGCGCTCCCGATGCTCCGGCAGAAGTCTATGGTCATACCGGATTTACCGGTACGTGCGCATGGGTGGATCCGGTTAACGAACTGGTTTATGTCTTTCTTAGCAACCGGATTTATCCGGATGTTACCAATCGCAAGTTAATTAGGCTGCACATACGCGAGCGGATACAGGAAGTGATTTATGATGCGATGAAGAAAAAGTAATCCTTCCGCACTGAACACAGGTATAAAATAAAGTGTCCTTCCGCTTATGATAGCAGAAGGGCACTCCTTATTTATTATTAATGTAATTCTGATTGTTGCCGGGCTTAGAATGACAGACCCAGACGGAAGCCGAAATTGCTCAAACCGTCTACACTGTAATGCAGTACATCAGCCTTGTTGGTACCATAGCTGTAATATAAAGCAAAGTGAAGCCCCGGTCCGTATACCCAAGGGAATACGTTGATACCGATTTCAGGAGAAGCGTAGAATCCCCAGCTATTGTCTCTTGCTTCGAGCATATTGAAGTTAGAGCGTACTTTAGCATATTCAGCACCTAATTTAGCACTGACGTAGGGTTGAACGGCTCCGCCACGATTCCATTGGTAGCGTGCGGCAGCACCGAAAGGCAACTGGAATATAGTATGTTGCTGATCGGTAGTGACATCACCACCGGCCATTTTGAATGTTTCGCGACCTACATATTCGTGGTTGCTGTGATAGTTCAGGAAAAGTCCCAAACCGATGTTGGGAGTCACGAAGTAACCACCTTCGAAGTTCATTCCCCAACCACTTGCTTTGTCGGCAAAATGATTGCTTAACGGAGCATTGAACTGCCAGTCTATATTAGCATATCCGTTGTCTGATAGCTGTGCCTTGGCCGGCATGGCGAAAGCGATAGCAATGACCGCCAAGGCCACTACCTTGAAATATATATTTTTTCTTGTTTTCATAACAGTTGTAGTTGTTTATTTGTTAGTAAGATAAGGTGACTGAGCGAATGACTGGTTGACAGCTTCTACTGCAAGAGTACGGTTGATAGCTTTGGATCCAGTGTCAAATCCGGTCAGATAGCTAGTCCATACAACGGGCAGCTTTTTGCTTTCGCCTTGTTCGGCTTTCAAGTTCACCATTTCTGTCAGGAATGAGTTGGTACTATAACTGTAAGTCACAGCGTACGGGTAGTACCAGCCGCCACCCCAGTTTCCGCCCCAGTAGTTCGGCCCCCAGTAACCGGGATAACCCCACCACCATTCAGGCTGTGAATAACTGGTGAAATAATAAGTACTTGCGATGTAGCTCACCTGAATACCCAAGTCAGCGCTTTCTTTGTTGGTTGCTGCTGCATAACCTCTGGCAATCATGTTATCCGTATAAGCTGCCAGAATTTGTTCAGCGCCTTCTCCTTCGAGATATTCCGGTTCTTTACTATCGGAGATCACCAGAATCTTGTCTGCCAGATAGAATGTAGGAACTTTGAAGTCAGCTTTCTCGTCGTGGTTAGTGTATACCAGATAGTTGTCATCCAGCTTACCCATGTCCGGGTCTTTTTCGCAGGAAGCGAGTGCAAAGACCGCCAATAAAATAGGAATTAATTTCTTCATATCTTTTATAATGTTTAGGTTATATAAAAATCACGCCCTGGTACCTTGGGGCTTTTGTTACAAACAACAACAAAGAAATAAAAAGGTTCGCACGAAGAATTATTTTGCCGGAAAATTAACATTTTTCTTTCTGTGTCTGTAATAAAGAAGAGAGTGTGTCATAATGAATAATAAAACGCGGATTAATTCATGTTAATCCGCGTTTTGAACTCTCTTTATAGTTTTGCAGAGAACCGTTTAAGATTCTGCGTCTTTGAACAGAGGTTTCAGTAATTCGGGGATTTCCACCTTCTGTATTTCCATGTCACAAACCCGTTCTCTTCCTGCAGCAGACAGGGTAAAGTACATTTGCCGCCGGTCCTCGCTTCCCAAAGTTCTTACGATCAGTCCTTTTTCTTCCAGTATCCGGAGCATTTTCGATGTATGTGAGGGACTTAAATCTGTACTTTTCGACAGGTTAGTTGCCGTCATTCTCTCGGTGGCGTCTTTGAGGATGCATAATATCATCGCTTCATTCAACGTTATCCGGTATACTTTTTCAAATGCAGTTTCAAAGCTCGACATGGCTCTGAACACTTCGCGCATTGCACATATTGTTTTCATATTTCTCATTGCATATATTTATTATTTCGTTCCGTTAAATAAACAGATTAACGTTGGCATTGTCGGCCCGTTCCATATAAGTCGCTACACCGCCGATAGTCACTTCGTCCAGAAGTTCTTCTTGTTTCACTCCCATCACATCCATCGACATCTGGCAGGCAATAAATTCCACTCCGTTCTCCAGAGCTTGTTGGCGCAGTGATTCCAAAGAATCAATACCTTTCTTATTCATGATATACCGCATCATTTTTCCGCCTATTCCTCCCATGCTCATCTTTGAAAGTTTCAGTTTCTTCGAGCTGGAAGGCAACATCATGCCAAACATTTTTCCAAAAATATCCTTCTCGGTTTCCGGCTTATGCAGTTTCTTGATAACGTTCAATCCCCAGAAAGTGAAGAAGATTGTAACTTTCTGTCCTGTGGCTGCCGCACCGTTGGCAAGTACAAAGGTAGCTAAAGCTTTATCTAAATCATCACTGAACATGATAAAAGTTTTTCCTTTGCCCTCACAAGAAGTAACAATATTGCACGCTTTTGGTTCTCCTTTTTCTATAATAACAACAGATTTTCCTCCGGATGCCTCTTTGGAAATGAGCTGATTGCCGGTCGAGCTGCACCATGCGGCAGCATCACGCGGGAATCCCGGATCGGTAGCCGTAATCTCTACCCGCTCGCCGGAAGCCAGTCCGTCCATCGTCTTTTTCATTTTCAGTATTGGACCGGGACATTGCAGCCCGCACGCATCCACACGGATTGTTTTTGCAGCTGCTACGGGAATTGCCGGTGCGGCTGACGGTTCGCTCGAAAGTGTCTTCTCTTGCGGTGAAGGGGATTCGTCTGTTTGGTCTTCATTCTCCTGGTGTATAACGATGGGGGCTGTGGCTGCACGGTAAGTCTTCAATCCGCCTGAAAGGTTACGTACTTTGTCAAATCCGTGTTGCGTCAATATCCGGTAAGCGAGATAACCGCGCAGGCCGACGGCGCAGAACGTATAAATCATACGGTCTTTCGGCAATTCCGACATCCGGTCCCGGAGTTCATCCAACGGGATATTGACCGCTCCCGGTAATGATCCTAATGCAAACTCGTCCTGTGTACGGACATCCAGTAAGAATTTATTCTCCATCTCGATGTCTCTCAGCTCCCTCCAGTAGACAGGATTCGTTTTACCCGTAATCATATCTTCCGCTACATATCCGGCTATTGCTACAGGATCTTTGGCGGAGGAGAATGGAGGAGCGTATGCCTGTTCTACTTTCATCAGGTCGTATACCGTACCTTGATGTTTGATGACAAGCGCAAGCCCGTCAATTCGCTTGTCCACTCCGTCATAGCCGACAATCTGTCCTCCGTACAGCCGTCCCGTTTGTTTGTCGAACGTAATCTTTATACTCATCGGCATAGCGTCCGGGTAGTATCCGGCATGAGAAGCGGGATGAATGGTAGACGACATATAATCGATACCTTCCAAGCGTAGCCGTTTGCCGGGCAAGCCGGTGGAAGCCACCGTCATATCAAAGACTTTGGCGATGGAAGTGCCGATGGAACCTTCGTATGGAATTTTAGCTCCCAGTATATTGTCTGCAACGATGCGTCCTTGGCGGTTGGCAGGGCCTGCAAGGTAGTTGAGCCAGGGCTTTCCGGTGATTGGATGGCGATATTCGATAGCGTCACCGATAGCATAAATGGCTTCGTCGGATGTCTGTAAATAGTTGTTCACGGCAATACCGCCGGCAGGCCCGATCGTTAGCTCGGCAGCCCGGGCCAGACTGGTTTCCGGCCGTACTCCGATAGATAGAATGACAATATCGGCAGAAATCGACTGTCCGTTCTTGAAAGTAACCTTCAGTCCTTTCCCTTCCCGTTCGAAAGAAGCTACGGCTTGTTCCAAATACAGGTTCACTCCTTTGTCCATCAGGTGTTGATGCACGAGCGAAGCCATCGAAAAGTCGATAGGAGCCATTACCTGATTCCCCATTTCCACAATCGAGACTTTCGCCCCTTGTGCGTGCAGGTTCTCGGCCATTTCGAGACCGATAAATCCGGCTCCTACCACTACCGCTTTTCGGGGAGAATGGCTGTTGATATATTCTTTGATACGGTCTGTATCTGTGACATTTCTTAGCGTGAAAATACCCGGAAGGTCGATTCCCGGTAATGGCGGCCGTACGGGAGAAGCTCCGGTTGATATCAGCAGTTTGTCGTAGCTCTCTTCATACGTATCCTCGCTACTCTGACGTACGGTGACTGTCTTTTTCTTCCGGTCAATAAAAATCACTTCGTTTTCCGTGCGGACATCAACACGGAAGCGTGTCGAGAATGCTTCGGGAGTCTGTACAAATAATTTTTCCCGTTCTTCAATCACTCCTCCTATATAATAAGGCAGCCCGCAATTGGCGTACGATATATGCTTTCCTTTTTCCAAAAGGATAATTTCTGCTGTCTCGTCTACTCGTCTGATTCGGGCAGCAGTGGTAGCTCCTCCTGCAACGCCTCCGATAATGATAATCTTCATAATTTTATAGTGTAAATAGTTTCCTATGGAAATAACGAACTATATATAAGAAATGTTCATAGACTCATCGAAAAAAGTTATATTTGCACACCCTGTTTTTTATTCTTCCATTAAATGTAAGTAAATTGTATGAGTAAGATTCTTATTGTTGACGATGAAATCCAGATTCGTAGCCTTTTGGCACGTATGCTGGAACTTGAAGGGTACGAAGTATGTCAGGCTGGCGATTGTAAAGCTGCTGTCAAACAACTTGAAGTCCAATCGCCCGATGTGGTTCTGTGTGATGTTTTTCTTCCTGATGGGAATGGGGTGGATTTAGTGCTGAATATCAAGAAGCAGGCTCCTAATGTGGAAGTGATTCTTCTCACCGCACATGGCAATATTCCTGACGGGGTGCAGGCGATCAAGAATGGTGCATTCGATTATATAACGAAGGGAGATGATAATAATAAGATCATTCCTTTGATTAGTCGTGCTGCGGAGAAAGCAAGAATGAATGTCCGGTTGGAAAAACTGGAGAAGAAAGTCGGGCAGATGTATTCGTTCGATTCTATTTTAGGAGAATCGAAAGTGCTGAAAGAGGCTATCTCTTTGGCACAGAAGGTGTCTGTCACGGATGTTCCGGTATTACTTACCGGAGAGACCGGGACAGGAAAAGAGGTTTTTGCTCAGGCTATCCATTATAATAGTAAGCGGAGTAAACAGAATTTCGTAGCGGTCAACTGCTCCTCTTTTAGTAAGGAATTATTAGAGAGTGAGATGTTCGGGCACAAGGCGGGCTCATTTACCGGTGCTTTGAAAGATAAGAAAGGGCTTTTTGAGGAAGCTCATAACGGAACGATTTTTCTGGATGAAATAGGGGAAATGGCTTTTGAACTGCAAGCCAAGTTACTGCGTATTCTTGAAACCGGCGAGTATATAAAAATAGGTGACACAAAGCCTACCAGGGTGAATGTGCGTATCATTGCTGCAACGAACCGCAACCTGCAGGAAGAAATCAAAGAGGGATGTTTTCGTGAAGATTTGTTCTATCGTCTTTCTGTATTTCAGGTGCATCTCCCTGCACTTCGTGAGCGGGCAGGGGATATCAGTATTCTTGCAGCAGCTTTTGCCAAGAGCTTTTCCGAGAAACTTTCGTATTCCATTAGTGAGATGACTCCCGCTTTTCTGGAGGCTTTGGAGAAACAGTCTTGGAAAGGAAATATCCGCGAATTGCGAAATGTTATCGAGCGTAGCCTGATTGTCTGCGAAGGTGGGCGGTTGGATATTTGCGATTTACCTTTGGAAATTCAAAATACTCATTACGAATGTTCGGACGATAGTGCGGAGGGCTTTGAACTGGCGGCAATGGAACGAAGACATATTGCCCGTGTTTTGGAATACACTAAGGGAAATAAAACGGAAACTGCCCGTTTGCTGAAAATTGGACTTACTACGTTGTATAGAAAGATAGAAGAGTATAAAATCTGATTGAGACCTGTTCATATCTTTAATATATCAGAAAGAGTATTTCTCCTCGTGGATTTAAAATTGAAGATTATCTGCTATCCTACACCATTCTCACTTTATGTTGTTGAATATTAGTATATTAATAGTGTGTAGGATAGTGGTGTGGGATGGTTGCAGATGCGGTGTATCTTACACCTTTCCCTCGCTCATCCTTACACTTTCCCTTACTTATCCTTACGCACTGTCTTTGCCATCCTGCTTTTCACCCAGTGTTTCCTGCGTATGAAACTTTAGTTTCCCCCTCTTGAAACTCCAGTTTCCTCTGCCTGAAACTTTAGTTTCCCCTGCTTGAACCTCTAGTTTCATTTGCTTGAACTTCTGGTATCCTGTGGTGAAACAACATTTTCTGTTACCTGAAACAGTCTGTTCTTGTACTCTCTTTCGGCTCTTGATGCTTGCTTTTCAGTCATAACTGCCTGTCTTCTCAGGCATTAATAGGCTATGTATTGAGTATTAACACCCTGTACATAGGTTGTTAATATCCTATATGTGAGTTATTAATATCCTATATATTGGTTCTTTATATCCTGTGTTTAGGCAGTTAATATGCTGAATATCTATAGTTTATGTTTTTTATCCATCATCTGCCTTCCGGTGATAGGCAGGTGATAGGTGACAGATGCGGTGATAGGTTGCGGACAACCTGTCACCATGCCTCAAATTCCGATGAACAGGGATGTTCATGATTGCCGGTGATAGGTGATAGAGGGAAGTGCGAAAAACTTCTGTGTATATCCGCCCTGCCCGCTTCCTTCTTTTTCTCCCTTTCGCGCACACATACGCACGCATGAATATAATAATGTATCCTTTCCCTTGATTCCTTTGTCCTTTTCTTCCGTTGTTGAAAAAACATGTTCTACAACATCGTTATGATTCAGCTAGTTAGCGTTTTTCTTTCAAAATACTTCAAAAAAATAGTTGAATATATTTGGATGTTATTGATAAGTTGTCTACTTTTGCACCCGCTTTGCTAGAGAGACAGAGCCTAATGATTGACATTCTGCTAAAGAGTAAGGGGTTCAGAAAATAAAAACAAAAAAACTTTCAAAAAAGTTTGGAAGTTATCTGAAAAAGTCCTTATCTTTGCATCCGCTTTCGCAAAGAAAGCAGGCGCGGCGGAGCCACGTTAGTTCTTTGAAATATTGATAAACAATACAAGTAGTACAAGTTAAAATAGAACCGTCAATGCTTATATAATAAATATAGGTATGTAAGATAGAGTCAATAAATTGTACGGCATCCTGAACAGAGCAAGAAAATCATCTTAACAGATGAGAAAGATACTTTTACAATGAAGAGTTTGATCCTGGCTCAGGATGAACGCTAGCTACAGGC
>OJRP01001237.1_pt1 | contig 13554 bp, 13 predicted proteins | sample 1599201 | NCBI WGS metagenome assembly OJRP01 (sample SAMN03922534, study PRJEB24848) | human gut metagenome | isolation source: stool sample | host: Homo sapiens | place: Germany | collected 2010-05
CATGGGCACCATGCTCAAGTACGGCTCCGAGTCCGCCAAGCAGTTCTACGAGATGTGCGTCATCGACCCGAAGTTCGCCCGCGCCCACCGCGAAGGCGACATCCACATCCACGACTTGGATTACTATCCGACAAAGACGACGACCTGCATCCAGTATGACTTGGACGACCTCTTTGAACGCGGATTCCGTACCAAGAACGGAAGTATCCGCACGCCACAGAGCATTCAGAGCTACGCCACGCTGGCAACCATCATTTTCCAAACCAACCAGAACGAGCAACACGGAGGACAGGCAATCCCCGCCTTCGATTTCTTCATGGCGAAAGGAGTAGCGAAGTCATTCCGCAAACACTTGGCTTCGTTCATCAACTTCTACGTGGCGATGGAAAACGGAAGCCAGGCGGACGAAAAGACTATCCGCACGTTGATCGAGGAATATCTTCCCTCCATCAAGTCCACCGAAACCGAACGCGAGACATTACGCATCGCTCTGATAGCCTTGCAGATCATCATAGACAAGGAGCACCTCGCAAGAATTGTGGAAAAGGCTTATCAGCAGACCCGCAAGGACACGCATCAGGCGATGGAGGGATTTATCCACAACCTGAACACGATGCACTCTCGTGGAGGTAACCAGGTGGTATTCAGCTCGATAAACTACGGCACGGACACTTCCGCCGAAGGCCGCATGGTGATTGAAGAGTTACTGAAAGCCACAATCGAGGGACTGGGCACACGAGGTGAAGTGCCCGTTTTCCCCATTCAGATTTTCAAGGTGAAGGACGGGGTGTCTTACTCGGAAAAGGATTTTGAAAAGGCTATGAAAGCGGAGAATATAGAAGAGGCCATGAACGACCGTTACGAAGCTCCCAACTTCGACTTGCTGCTGAAAGCCTGCCAGACAACCGCAAAAGCGTTGTTCCCGAACTTCATGTTCCTCGACACGCCTTTCAACACGAACGAGAAATGGAAAGCGGATGATCCGAAACGGTACATCTACGAGTTGGCAACGATGGGTTGCCGCACCCGTGTGTTTGAAAACGTGGCAGGAGAAAAGTCATCATTGGGGCGAGGCAATCTGTCTTTCACCACGCTCAATATGCCGAGACTCGCCATCGAAGCCCGCATCAAGGCGGAGAATCTGATAGAGGACGAACGCAACACGGCTGCCATAGAACAGAAAGCTAAGGAGATTTTCATTGAATCCGTGCACTCTATGGCTGCTTTGGTGGCAGACCAGCTTTACGAACGTTATCAGTACCAACGTACAGCTCTTGCACGCCAGTTCCCTTTCATGATGGGGAATAATGTATGGAAAGGCGGTGCGGACTTGAACCCGAACGAGCAGGTGGGCGACGTATTGCGCAGCGGAACGCTGGGAATCGGATTCATCGGCGGACACAACGCGATGGTGGCACTCTACGGAGAGGGGCACGGACACAGCCGGAAGGCATGGGACACGTTGTACGAAGCGGTGATGGAAATGAATAAGGTAGTAGACGAATACAAAGCGAAATACAACTTGAATTACTCTGTTCTGGCTACTCCCGCCGAAGGACTCTCCGGACGTTTCACCAAAATGGACAGACGGAAGTACGGGAAGATTCCCGGAGTGACGGACCGGGATTATTATGTCAACTCTTTCCACGTGGATGTAAAAGAGCCGATCAGCATTGTAGAGAAAATCAAGTGCGAAGCTCCTTTCCACGCCATCACACGCGGTGGACATATCACGTATGTAGAACTGGACGGCGAAGCACAGAAAAATGTACGCGCCATCGCCAAAATCGTGAAAGTGATGCACGACGAGGGAATCGGCTACGGCTCGATCAATCATCCGGTGGATACGTGCCACAACTGCGGTTACAAAGGGGTGATTTTTGATAAATGCCCGGTTTGCCAAAGCGAAAGCATCCTCCGTATGCGTCGCATCACAGGCTATCTGACCGGTGATTTAAGCTCGTGGAACTCTGCCAAACGAGCAGAAGAAAAGGACCGGGTAAAGCACTTGTAGAAGTTGAGAGTTGAGAAGGGAGAGTTGAGAGTGAAGGGAGATAATGTTTTAATTCTTAACTCTCAACTCCCAATTCTTAACTCCTAGCTCTTATTTTTTACTTAAATCACTTTATCTCAACCAGTTATGAAAACTCTCAACTCTCAACTCTCAACTCTCAACTTATTAACGGCCTATCCGGAGACGATAGTAGATGGTGAGGGGATCCGGTATTCTATTTACCTTGCCGGATGTTCTCATCACTGTCCCGGCTGCCACAATCCGGAAAGCTGGAATCCGGAAGCGGGGGAACGGTTGACAGAGGAGAAGATTCAAAGCATTATCAAGGAGATTAAAGCCAATCCGCTGCTGGATGGGGTGACATTCTCCGGTGGAGATCCGTTCTATAATCCGGAAGCATTCCTGTCGCTCGTCAGGCGGGTGAAGGAGGAAACCGGGATGAACGTGTGGTGCTACACTGGTTATACTTACGAAGAGATTCAGGAACAACCCCGCTTGAAGGCAATACTAACCTATATCGACGTACTGGTGGACGGACGTTTTGAGCAGTCGCTTTTCTCTCCCTATCTGGAGTTCAGAGGAAGCAGTAATCAAAGGATTCTGAAGCTGAACCGTTAAATTTTAACATAGAGTCCGGCTTCTTGCGGGACAAGGCGGGAAGGGAAATAGAGAAAGGGCGGTTCTTGGTAGAGAGAAAAGGCGGTTCCTTGAATACAAAAAAGGCGTTTTAACACTGTGTTAAAACGCCCTTTTTGTATTTAAGAGAACGGGGATGTTAGTTTGTTGATTATAAGCTATTTGCTATACAAATACGCTCTTGCTTCCCTGTAATCGGAAGGTCTTTCTACTTTTATAAAGTTTCATGAAGTTGCTGAAATCGCAACTTCATGAAAACAGGATTTCCTTCAAGAGATTCAGAAGAAGAACCTCAAAATATCATTGAAATTCGCCCATATAAGAAGACCGAAGAGCAGGACCATACCGGTCATCTGGGCATACTCCATAAACTTGTCGCTCGGTTTGCGGCGGGCTATCATCTCGTAGAAGAGGAAGAGCACATGACCACCGTCCAATGCGGGAATAGGCAGTATATTCATGAAAGCCAGAATAATGGACAGGAAAGCTGTCATGTACCAGAACTGATGCCAATCCCACGTTGCGGGGAAAATACTGCCAATCGTTCCGAAGCCACCCAGCTGCTTGGCTCCTTCTTTAGAGAAGAGGTACTTCATATTTCCGACATAGCCTTCCAACGTCTTGACACCGAGCGAGATACCTGCGGGGAAAGATTCGAGGAAAGCATACTCCTTTTTCACCATCGGCAACAAACGGTCGGTCAACACGCAAGCGGTCACACCCATCAGGTAAGCGGAATCCACACGCATACTCAGCGTGTCCTCCACGCCGCCGCGTACATAAGTGAGGGTGATCAAACGCGGGTCGATACTGTCATTGAGAAGCGCAGCCTCGTTTTTCTTACGTTCCGCCATCATTTCCTTGAAATCGGAGAAAGAGATAGGCGTTCCGTTCAGGGCAATGATACTATCGCCCGGCAAAATACCCGCTTGCGCGGCAGGAGAGTTGACCATGACGCTATCTACAACGTACGGAAAACGATAGGAGGCAAAACGGACACTGTCCACCAGGAGGCGTTGCATAAAGTCTTCGGGAATGTAGACTGAGGCTTTCGCACCGTTGCGCAGTACGCTTACTTCGCGGGCGTCGGCAATCTGGCTCAACATATCACCGTCATATCGCTCGAAAGGAACACCATCGGCAGAAAGCAGTATGTCACCGTCTTTGAAGCCGACAGACTTGGCGGTCTCGTTGAAGTCCATGCCGAGAGGAGCTTCCTGTACCTTTATATACTGGTCGCCCCATGCAAAAAGAATCATCGAATAGATGAACAGCGCCAACAGGAAGTTGAACAGCACCCCGCCAACCATAATGAGCAAGCGTTGCCAAGCGGGTTTGGAACGAAACTCCCACGGTTGCTCAGGCTGCTTCATCTGTTCGGTATCCATCGACTCGTCAATCATACCGGCAATCTTCACATAACCGCCCAACGGCAGCCAGCCTACGGCATATTCCGTTTCGCTTTTCTTGGGTTTGAACTTAAACAGAGTGAACCAGGGGTCGAAGAATAAGCAGAATTTTTCTACACGCACCTTAAACAGACGGGCAAAAAGAAAATGCCCGCCTTCATGAATGATAACGAGCAAAGACAAGCTCATAATCAATTGGAGGGCACGAATCAAAAATGTTTCCATGTTTATTATATTACAATTTATATTTTACGAATTACTATTTACTTTTTACTATCCACACGAATGAATAGTTTTTTTGGGGGAGGAACTAAAGACTTTGCCGACCCACCAGTCCGGAAGCAATTCGCCGCGCTTCCGCATCAGTAGCTACATAGTCATCGTACGTAGGGTTGGCTACAAACGTAGCTTGCTCCATCGTCTTCTCTATCACATCACTCATGCCGAGAAAGCTGATACCGTCTTTCAGGAAAGAAGCGACTACCACTTCGTTGGCCGCATTGACGATGCAAGGCATATTCCCTCCCCGATACATCGCTTCGTAAGCGAGAGCGAGGTTGCGAAACCGTTTCGTGTCGGGCTGTTCAAACGTCAGGTTCGTGCATTTGGAGAAATCAAGCCTGTCGAAAGAGGCACTGATACGGTCCGGATAGGAGAAGGCGTATTGGATAGGCAGACGCATATCAGGCATACCGAGCTGCGCTTTCACCGCCCCGTCTTCAAACTGCACCATAGAGTGGATCACGGATTGCGGATGCACCACGACTTCAATCTGGCTGGGCTGAACGCCAAACAACCACTTCGCCTCGATAACCTCAAAACCTTTGTTCATCATAGAAGCGGAGTCGATGGTAATCTTGGCCCCCATCTCCCAGTTGGGGTGTTTCAAGGCTTGCGTCTTGGTCACGGACTTAAGCTGCTCCAGCGTGCAGGTACGGAAAGGTCCCCCCGAAGCGGTCAGTATGACTTTCTCTATCGGATTGCCGACTTCTCCAGCCAAACACTGAAAAACAGCGGAATGTTCGGAGTCCACCGGCAAAATCGGTGTACGGTATTGCTGTGCCAGTTCATTAATCAGTTCTCCCGCCACGACCAACGTTTCCTTATTCGCCAATGCAATGGCTTTCTTTGCCCGAATCGCATTCATGGTAGGTTTCAGTCCGGCGTAGCCGACCATCGCCGTCAATACCATATCAATCGGCCCGGCCTCCACTATCTGGCAGATGGCGTCAGTTCCCGCGTATACCTTTATAGGCAGGTCGCTCAAAGCTTCTTTCAGTTCGGTATATTTCTCTTCGTTGGCTATCACGACAACTTCCGGCTGAAACTTCCGCGCCTGAGCTATCAGCAGCTCCACGCGATTGTTGGCCGTCAGCGCGTATGCCTCGTACAGATCGGGATGTTCCTCTATCACCTGCAATGCCTGTGTGCCGATAGACCCGGTAGAGCCTAAAATGGCTATTTGTTTCTTCTTTTTATTAGTTTCTATATTCATTTCTTATATATTCTCCTCACTAAAAAACGATATACTTCTCAGGATTCACCGGATGGCCTTTGTACCAAAGCTCGAAATGCAGGTGCGGGCCCGTGCTGAGAGTTCCACTGTTGCCCACCAAAGCGATGGCTTCGCCCCCTTTCACACGGTCACCCTCTTTCTTGAGCAGAGAGCCGCAATGCTTATAAACCGATATCAAATCCTGACTATGTTGCACACCGATCAGGTAGCCTGTTTCGGCGGTGTAGGTACTCAGAATAACGGTTCCGTCCATCGTTGCCAGCACACTTTCATTGGGATTGGCGGCAATATCCGTTCCGTAGTGTTTCTTTTTTGCATCGAAGCGATCGGAAACCATTCCCCGCGTCGGGCGGTACAGGATAAGTCCCGTCACATCCGGCCGGGAGGTGATGGAAGTCAGGTTGTATTTCTCTGTTTCTTCGTATTGACGGCGGAATTCCTCTTCGCGCTTGGTGCGTTCCATCAAGGTGTCTTTGCGGACGGTAGTCAGCGAGTCGAGCGTCTGCACACTGTCGACGGGTATATTGCCGCTGAAAATGTCCTGAATGTTCATAATATAGAGGTTCTGCCGGTTGAGTACCTGTTGCAGAGAGTCCACCCGCAAGGCGTTACCCACGATTTGGGAACGGACCTCACTGTTCATATAACCCGGAAGGTAGTTGCGCAAAGGGGTGAAAGCGATGATGCAGGCTGCGATCAGAAACAACACCGTCAGTACGCTGAGCAACACGGAAAGCTGTCTCTTATACACATCTGACGCTGCCGACGCTGAGCAACACGGAAAGGCCATTGAGCTTGGACACACGAAGCCCGACAATCTCTTCAAGCGTGTTTTCATTGACAATCGTCAGTTTATACTTGAACTTGAAATTTTTCCAGAAAGCTTTGCTTCGTCTTCTCTTTGGCATTTGAACAATTAAAAATTAAAGATTAAAAATTAAAAAGGAGGACCGATTTATGTTCCTCTTCAGATACGGATTATACGGGACAATCCGTATCCTCCGCGTCCAAATCCTCCAAATTGAGCAACCCTTCGGGAAGCTCTACGGTGATGAGTTTCCGTCTCTGGTCTATGCCTACGATAAATTCCTCTTGGGCGGGAACCAGCAGTTCCTCACCGTCTTTCTCGACTACGAAAAGGGTGTTGACGGTAGCGGTATCCACCTCTGCCACCTCGCCCAAAAGTCCGTGACGAGTGTCCTCCATGCGGAAACCGACGAAGAAGTTCCAGGACAATTCACCGTCTCCGGCTTCTTCCGCATACTTCACAGGGAAGTAGACTTCGACATTGGTAAACGCCCGGGCACGTTCGGCGGTATCGACCCCCTCCAGCTTCACCAAAGCGGTGGAGTCGGAACGGAAACGGTACTCTTCGATGAAAAAGGGTACAAAAATTCCGTCGAGCAGGCAGACCAGATAGTCGCAGTCCACACGGTCAAAAATATCATCCGTAAAGGTAAACTGCAACTCACCGTGAATTCCGTGCGGCTTATTGAACAATCCTATCTTATATACTTCTTCTTTCTTTATCATATCCGGGTGATTCTGGCTCCGATGGCGTTCAGACGTCCTTCGATGTTCTGATAACCACGGTCTATCTGTTCGATGTTACTAATGGTACTGGTTCCTTCGGCACTCATGGCAGCAATCAGCAGGGCGATACCGGCACGTATATCCGGTGAAGTCAGGCGGGCGCCGCGCAGCTTGAAGCCGTGATTGTGGCCGATGACTACGGCACGGTGAGGGTCGCAGAGAATAATCTGCGCTCCCATATCAATCAGCTTGTCTACGAAGAACAGGCGGCTTTCAAACATTTTCTGATGAATCAGCACGCTGCCTTTGGCTTGTGTCGCCACAACGAGCATGACACTCAGCAAGTCCGGAGTGAGTCCCGGCCAGGTGGCGTCGGCTATCGTCATGATGGAGCCGTCGATAAAAGATTCTATCTCGTATGTTTCCTGTGCGGGAACGTAAATATCATCGCCTCTCTGTTCGAGCTTGATGCCCAGACGGCGGAAGCTCTCGGGGATGATTCCCAGATTCTCGTAAGAAACATTCTTAATGGTGATTTCACTTTTCGTCATGGCTGCCATACCGATAAAGCTGCCGACCTCAATCATATCGGGCAGTACGGTGTGCTGTGTGCCATGCAGTCTGTCCACCCCTTCGATGGTAAGCAGGTTGGACGCGATACCGCTAATCTTCGCTCCCATCCGGTTGAGCAAGCGGCAAAGCTGCTGAACGTAAGGCTCGCAGGCTGCATTATAAATAGTGGTAGTGCCTTTGGCAAGCACGGCAGCCATCACGATATTGGCTGTTCCGGTGACGGAAGCCTCGTCCAGCAACATATAATTGCCCCGAAGTTGTTTGGCGGTAATCTCGTAGATTCCACGCTCCTCATCGTAGCGGAAGTCTGCCCCTAAATTCTGAATGCCGACAAAGTGGGTATCCAGACGACGGCGACCAATCTTGTCCCCTCCCGGTTTGGAGATCAGCGCTTTGCCGAAACGGGCAACCATCGGACCTATCAGCATGACGGAACCCCGCAGGCTGGAACATTTCTTCAGGAACTCATCGCTTTCGAGATAAGCCAAGTCTACATTTTCGGCCTTAAAGCTATAAGTATCAATGCCTTTCTTTGCAACCGTCACTCCCATCTCACGCAAGAGCTGAATCAAGTTGTTGACATCCAAAATGTCAGGTATATTGTTCACCGTCACTTCCTCTTCAGTCAGCAACGTAGCGCAGATGATCTGCAAAACTTCGTTTTTGGCACCTTGCGGATGAATCTCGCCGCAGAGCCGGTGTCCTCCTTCGATTACAAATGAAGCCATTGATGTTCGGGGTATTAAATTTTTTAATATCGTCTCTTGTTATTCTGACGATTGTTATTGTAGTTCATCTTCGGGCGGTAGTTCTGGCTCAAACGCTCGGCCATCAGGCGGATGATGTCATCGGTCATCTGGAGTTTGCCGCCGGACAGTTCATAAAGGTCTTCGGCTATCTTCCGGTCGTCCACCGTGTCTTTGTTCCACGCCATGTAATCCTTCTTCATGTGGTTACAGATCAAGGCTATCAAGTTCCTCTTTTCATTTCCTTCGGGAAATTCGATGGCTTTCTTGATCAGTATCTCCAAAGTGTGACCGTAATGACGGTAACGCATACGGGCAGTAGAGTAAGGTATGTGTTCCGGACGGGTCACCAGATTGTCTTTGCGGATAATCTCGTAAGGGTAATCGATGTCCAGCTCAAAACCGGACATAATGGCCAAATGATCCCAAAGTTTATGCTTGAAATCGGGCACGTCACGCAAATGAGGGAACATATTGCCCATGATATTTATAATCGTGTTGGCACAACGCTGACGTTCCGCACGGTCTTGTATAGTCAACGCATAGTCAACCATATTTTGTATGCTGCGTCCGTATTCGGGAAGCGGCATTCTTTTCTGTTGGGTATTATATTGCATAATCTTAAAAAGTTGAAAGTTGAAAATCACTTTCGTCCATTATTAATTGTTTATTGCTAATCAAGTTACTGCTAATTGCTCATCACCAATTCATCAAAGGAGTTTCTTCGGTGTGGAAGCAACGAATTCCTTCAGGTAGAAAGGTTCGAAGTAGGCCACGTCCTTATAGTCCTCTTTCGCTATTGCCTTCTCTGCAAGCGGGAACATCATTTTGGCTAACGGATGCACCTTGTCGATAAAATGCGCGTTGGGATGCGTTATCTTCTCGCGGCATTTGGCAGCCCCGTTACCGAAGAAATAAACCGGGCGTTCGTTCAGGAACTCCAGATAGGAATTTTCGTCCACTATATCGGCTGCAACGGCACGCTTCACATCTAAGGCACGGTCGTAAACGGCTGCATAAACTTCCATACGTCGGGCGTCGATCATAGGACAGAGCAAAGCGTCTTCGGGAAGATTCTCATACAGCAAGACCGGAACACACAGCACCTCAAGCGTCGGAATCCCGATCAACGGAATGTTGCGTCCGTAACAGATTCCCTTCGCCATCGAAACCCCGATCCGGAGTCCGGTGTAAGATCCCGGCCCGCAACTGACCGCAACCGCATCCAACGGGATAGCATGACTGTCGATAAATGACAATGCCTCATCGACAAAAACTCCTAAAGAAACGGCGTGTGAAGGGCCTTTCAGGTCTTCTTCCACAAACGGAACCATTCCGTCCTCACTGATTGCCACCGAGCAAACGGAGGTGGAGGTTTCAATATTCAGTATACACGACATAAAAATCAGCTTATTAAATTGTCGCAAATTTACATGATAATTTCCAATTCTTAAAATAATCGTGTAAATTTGCACAAAACTTTAAGATTTATGATACAATCGATGACAGGTTACGGCAAAGCTACAGCCGAACTCCCTGATAAAAAAATAAATGTAGAAATTAAGTCGCTCAACAGCAAGGCTATGGATCTTTCCACTCGCATCGCTCCGGCTTATCGTGAAAAAGAGATCGAAATCCGTAACGAGATTTCCAAAGTGCTGGAACGCGGCAAGGTGGATTTCAGCCTGTGGATTGAGAAGAAAGAGGGGGCGGAAAGCGCTACTCCTATCAATCAGGCTCTTGTGGAGGGCTACTACAAACAGATTTTGGCCATCTCGGAAAATCTTAATATTCCTCTTCCTGCCGACTGGTTTCAGACATTGCTCCGTATGCCGGACGTGATGACGAAGACTGAAATTCAGGAACTTACGGAGGAAGAATGGAAAGCGGTGCACGCTGCTGTAGCGGAGGCGATCGGACATCTGGTGGATTTCCGCAAACAGGAGGGGGCTGCACTGGAAAAGAAGTTCCGCGAGAAGATTGCCAACATCACAAGCCTGCTCGAAAAGATTACTCCTTACGAGAAAGAACGTGTGGAAAAGGTGAAAGAACGTATCACAGACGCTCTCGAAAAGACGCTGAGTGTGGACTACGACAAAAACCGTCTGGAGCAGGAGTTGATTTACTATATCGAAAAGCTGGATGTCAACGAGGAGAAACAACGCCTCAGCAACCATCTGAAATATTTTATCAGTACGCTGGAAAGCGGCAACGGACAAGGCAAGAAATTGGGATTTATCGCTCAGGAAATGGGACGTGAAATCAATACGCTGGGCAGCAAGTCCAATCATGCCGAAATGCAGAAAATCGTGGTTCAGATGAAAGATGAACTGGAACAGATTAAAGAACAGGTACTGAACGTGATGTAGACGAACGTCTCTCATCCTTCATTCTTAATTCTTCATTCTTAATTTAACTATGACTGGCAAATTAATTATATTCTCCGCTCCGTCGGGTTCGGGGAAATCTACAATCATCAATTATCTGCTGACGCAGAATTTGAATCTTGCGTTTTCTATCTCCGCCACCAGCCGTCCTCCACGCGGAACGGAACAGCATGGGGTGGAATATTTCTTCCTTACTCCGGAAGAGTTTCGTAGCCGCATCGAGAACAACGAATTTCTGGAATACGAGGAAGTGTATAAAGACCGTTACTATGGGACGCTGAAAGAGCAGGTGGAAAAGCAATTGGAAGCCGGACAGAATGTCGTGTTCGACGTTGATGTGGTAGGCGGATGCAATATCAAGAAATTTTACGGTGAGCGTGCGTTGTCAGTATTTATCCAGCCGCCTTCGGTGGAGGAATTGCGTTGCCGGTTGGAAGGACGAGGCACAGACACTCCCGAAGTGATAGAAAGCCGCATCGCCAAAGCGGAATATGAATTGAGCTTCGCTCCGCAATTTGACTGCATCATCGTGAATGATAACCTAGAAACGGCCAAAGCCGAAACGCTGAAAGTGATTAAGGAGTTTCTGGAGAAATAAACTAAAGTTGGAAAAGGGAGTTACCAGTTACCAATCCAATGGAAAAAGTAGCTTATAACAAGGAAGGAAGCAACCAATGAAAAAAAGCCATCGACTGAAAACCGGAATATTCAGCGGGTCTTTCAACCCGATTCATATCGGACACCTCGCATTGGCCAATTACCTTTGCGAGTACGAAGGCTTGGATGAAATCTGGTTCATGGTCACTCCTCAAAACCCTCTGAAAACGCAGGATGAGCTATGGAGTGACGAACTGCGTCTCCGGCTCGTAGAACTGTGTATCAGCGATTACCCCCATTTCCGTGCTTCGGATTTTGAATTTCATCTTCCCCGTCCTTCTTACAGTGTATATACGCTCGAAAAACTGCGCGAAGCCTATCCCGACCGTGAGTTTCACTTCATCATCGGTTCGGACAATTGGGCGCGTTTCGACCGCTGGTTTCAGCCGGAGCGCATCATTAAAGAGAACCACATCATTATTTACCCCCGTCCCGGCTTTCCCGTAGCGGCGGAAGAATTGCCGGAAACTGTCCGCCTCGTCCATTCTCCAGTGTTTGAAATCAGCTCCACATTCATTCGTGAGGCGCTGAAGGCGGGAAAGGATGTCCGGTATTTCCTGCATCCGAAGGTGTGGGAGCAAATAGAAAGTGTACTTACTCCTTCAACCGATGCAGAGTAATCATTATAACCTCCGCCGGAGCACCGATACGAATTGGTAATTGGGAGGTTCCGATCCCGTTGGTTACAATCAAAGGAATTTTAGCCGAATTACAAGCCAGTCCGGTGAGGAAACGTGTGCCGTAATTCGAGTTCAACACCGGAGCAATCCCGAACACACATACTTGTCCGCCATGCGTATGCCCTGCCAAAGCGAGATCTGTATTGACTACAGAAACATCTTCCACGTAGTCCGGAGTATGCACCAGCATGATAACGAAATCTCTGGGAGAAAGGGCTAACGTGGGGGACTTTCCGTTCTGCCCCAAGTCAAAAGGATTGCGCACACCGGCAATGATAATTTGCTGACCGTCCTTGCGGAGTGTGTCCACTTCGTGTTCCAACGGGTGCATTCCATAATGCTTCATCGTGCGGATAATCTCGTCATGACAACGCTCGTAATCGTTATTCCCCATCACCCCGTAGGTCCCCATCGGTGTCTTCACCCGTGCAAGCGCCGAAAACAAAGGATCTACATACTCACAACCTTCCTGATAATCGCCGCCCATCAAGAGTACATCCGCTTTCTGGGCAATCAGCAGGCGAACCAAATCATTCAGTCCTTTCTCTTTCAACAAACTCTTATAATGCAAATCGGAGATAAAAGCGATGCGAAAACCCTCGAAGGCTTCGGGAACGTCCCGGTGGGTAAAGTCATATTTCACGACACGATCCACCCCTGAATAGACGGAGGAAACGTCCACTTCGGAAGAAGTTATTTTCGTACCGCGAAGTACCCAGTCCTCCGATTTATATGCATCAGCAGAAGATTTATTTTTCTTGGCTCTGCGTTTCCTGCCTTTCGAAACGTTCAGATCTTTGAGTTGCGAGTGATCCGGAGCAAACAGTCCGGCTATGACGTTGGACGTATCCGCAACAATGGAGTCTGTGTTCAAAACAAGACGCGGCAAGGTTGCTACCATCCTCTTTTTCGACTTGCAGGAAACAAGTAAAAGCAGCGTCAGCAGTAGAAACGGATAAATAGATTTCTTCATCTTCTCTTAGTTTGAAGTTTTTAGGGGCGCAAAGATACGAAAAATCATGTATCTTTGTCCGTCAAAACTCTTTATAAAATATTAAAGCATGGAAGAAGTAAAGCGTAATTCACTGAAAGCATGGCTATTAGCCGCACGACCTAAGACTCTCACAGGAGCTATCACTCCGGTTTTAATCGGTACAGCCCTAGCGGCAATGGACGGACGTTTCCATTGGTTGCCTGCCCTTGTCTGCTGCCTGTTTGCCGGTCTGATGCAAATAGCCGCGAATTTCATCAACGATCTTTTCGACTTCCTCAAAGGAACAGACCGGGAAGACCGGTTAGGCCCCGAACGTGCTTGTGCGCAAGGATGGATTTCTCCGCAAGCGATGAAAACCGGGATTATTTTTACGGTGGCGATAAAGTGATTTATTGGATGGTAGATGAAG
>OJRP01001249.1_pt1 | contig 13408 bp, 9 predicted proteins | sample 1599201 | NCBI WGS metagenome assembly OJRP01 (sample SAMN03922534, study PRJEB24848) | human gut metagenome | isolation source: stool sample | host: Homo sapiens | place: Germany | collected 2010-05
AAATCATTCATTTTAGCAGTCATCAATTCACTGAGCGAGTGGTTGAAAAGTTCCATTTCCTCACTGTTCACAGGATACTTACCCTGAAGGAGTGACTGTACATATAATATATGTACCACATGCTGAAACATTTTATTATCTCCCTGTATTTGCAGTAAAGTGCGGACCATTTCATTATCCGCATTAAATGTCAGCGTCGGAGGTATCTGCCTGGTCGTATTGACAGTCCCCAACACAGCCGCTAACGGATTATTGGTACTCTTGGTCGTACTCTCTTTCTCCTCTGCCACAAATATCACCGGAATATCCGCCGGAGTAAAGTGCTTCAACCGGCAGACGCAGCCAAAACGCTTTAACAACTCGTTCGCCTTCGCCTCAAAAGCCCGGAACTCTTTTTTGGCTTCTACCTCCCCAAACTGTTCCAGTAATCTCGAAGGGGATATTTCATCCAAAGTCAGTTCCGGATTCAGGCGGGCATACTTTTTCAACAACGTTTCATCAAACGTATAAGCGGCATTAACCACCAACCTTCCTTGTGCTCCGGCAATACGGCGTACCTGCCTGAAATCCTCCAGATTCCTGGTATAACAGATCACATTGTCCGTCGAACGGATACTCCCGAAGCTCCGTACCCCCTTATTCGTCTCAAAAGGAAGATAATCCATAAACAAACGAAGCAACTCATTATCTTCCGAAGCAATCGCCTTGATGTGAAAATGATGCACGTCCAGTATCTTATTAAACATAGCCCGGTTGTTCTGCACCAGTCCCCGCAAATACTCCTTGATAGCCATACCTATCTCCTTGCGGGCATCCTTCAGCAAATCATTGCTTACCAGAGACTCGCGTGAAGCGGTAGACAACAACCCATCCGCATTCACCAGACAACGGATAAAGAAAGCCCACTGCGGCAACAGGTTACAATCATCCTCACTCAACAGCATACGCTTCAAATACACTTTGTGAGAGTTACGCACAGAGAACTGCGTCCGGAAAGGCAACACATAAAGCACTCCCTCCACCCGGCCGCTTTCAGTCCGTATCCGAAAAACATCAAGCGCAGATGATTGAAAAACTTTCGCCCCGTAATCAAGGAGTTCCTTGCGGGTTGCCTTCGGGTCAAGCCATACAGGCGAAGGCGTATTCACCAACTCTTCCTCATCCTGATGATGCAGATAGACAGGATATGGCAACACCTCTCCATAGCCGACCAATATCTTCTTAAATGTATCATATTCAAAAAGATGCATCCAGTCATTCTTGGGATGCAATACCACCTGCGAGCCGATAGGACGTTCTTCGGCGGGTGACGTCAGTTCATACGTACCGTCCACCTTACCACACCAACAGACAGCCTGCCCACCCATTGCCGACCGGCTCTCCACCTTGATCTCATCCGTCACTACAAAACAAGACAGCAAACCAATACCAAACCTTCCGATAAAGTCATCCGCATCGGGCGTATCCCGTTTCGAGCTTTCCCCGATAACGGTAAGGAAACGATATACCTCCTCCTCTTTCAGCCCGATTCCATTGTCGCGGAATATCACCGTTTTGTCATCATTCAGAAAGACATCAATACGTCCTGCATAATTCTCGTCAATATTGCGCAAAGCTGTAATAGCATCCACACAGTTCTGCAACAACTCACGGACAAAGGTATTCGGATTACTATAAATATGCTCTGACAACAAGGCAATCATTCCTTTGAGATTGACTTGAAACAGATTATTCCCTTCTTTCTCCATGCCTACTTACTATTTTCTCCTCCTTCCGGTGATCTTAAGGGCCTTTTCGTTACCATTTTCAGCAGCCTTCTCGAACCACTCCATTGCTATATCATCGTTTTCTTCCACACCATTTCCCGTCAGGTAAGCGTTTCCTAGTTCAAATTGAGCCTTATCATTATTCTTTTCGGCAGCTTTCAACAGCCATTGCACAGCCGCTTCCGGGTCAGGCGTACAGCCTTCGCCATACATTTGCATCTTACCCAGATAATATGCGGCACCGATATTCTCATTACCGGCTGCATCCGTAAACCAACGGTAAGCCTCCGCATAATTCTGCTTCACACCCACTCCGTTGTAATAGCAAAGCCCGGTACGATACATACTCGTCACATTACCGTTATCCGCAGCCAGTGTATAATATTTAAAGGCTTCCGTCTCATTATCCTCTACACCGATACCCATTTCGTAACAGATACCCAGTCCTTCGTTATACCATTCGTATTCGGCAGCCTTCTTAAAGTAAGCAAACGCCTTTTCCGACTCGTTCAGACTATCATAATCATACAAATAATAATCCCCCATGCGCAGCATCGCCATAGGAATCTCATTCGCAACAGCCTTTTCGTACCATTCCACGGCTTTCTTGTTATCTTCCAAACAAGGACCGCACCCGAAGAAATAATAATCTCCCATTTTAAACTGGGCGTAACCATAATCCTGTTCCGCTGCCCGTGTCATATATTCCACAGCCTTTTGCGGGTTTTCCTCCACACCGTTACCGTTCTCATAAGCCAGCCCCAATTCAGTCAGACAGCGGGATTCGTTCTTCTCTGCCCCCTTTCCGAACCACTCGAGTGCCTTGTCCCAGTCCTCCTCCGTACCGATTCCCTGTTTGTAACAACGTCCCAGAGCAAAGATTCCTTCATTTTCATCCGCCATGGCAGCTTTTGTATACCAGGCAAATGCCTCCTCCGGCTTCGCCTCACCCAATACAGCTTTTTCCAGATAAAGACCTATGCGGAACATTGCATAAGGATAGCCTTCCTGTGCCGCTTTTTCACAGAGTTCAAAAGCCTTCTCATAGCTTCTTTCCACTCCGTTGCCATTCTCGTATAAGAATGACAGTTCTACCAATGCAAAACATGAACCCATTCCGGCCGCTTTCTCGTAATATTCTCTCGACTTCACCGCATCCGTCACACCGCTATATCCGTTAGCCAAGTAAAGCGCTGCACGGCAGTATCCGTCCACATTATCCAGTTCAGCTGCTTTCTCGTAATATTCCATAGCTTTCACATAATCCGGTTCTTCAGACAGAAAGCCACGTTCATACATCCAACCCAAACGATAGGCCGCATTTCCCGAACCCAGTTCGAGCGCCTTTTCCAGCAACTGTTTTGCACGACTCATGTCTTCTTCCACCAGATCACCGTTGAAATATACATTCGCCAGTCCTTCGATACCTTCTATATAATCACCTTCCACACAACGTTCGAGACACATCAGCCCACGTTCCACATTCTTATAATCATCATTGTACAAGTAAATCAATGCCAACTCATACGCACTATACAACTCGCAATAAAGCATTCCCTTCTCCAGCCATTCTATTGCTTTAGGCAGATCAAGCCATTCCTCCTCCTGATAATTGTATCCCAGGAAGTTGGCGGCAGACCATACTCCGGCATGCCAGGCTTTCTCCCAAATTTCGAAAGCCAGTTCTTTCGGTTTACCCAGTTCGGGATAACGGAAATAAAGAGTAGCGAGATTTTTCAGACTATATAGATTGGGAACGATTTCCAAAGACTTTTCATAACAGGCAGCTTCCTCGGCTATCTTGCCTTCTCCCCTGTCGAGTGCGTCTCCCATTGCCGCATACACATGAGCACGCAAACGGTCGCCTTCGGGCAGTTCGGCAAGCAAATCCTGCCGTATCTGCAACGCTTTCTCCTTGTTGCCCGTAAACTCTTCGGCAAAAGCGCGATAATGTTTCCCCCAAAGAATAGCTTCGGGTGAAGAAAGAGCCGCAAAACGTCGTTCTCCTTCTTCCTTATCCTGCTCACAATAAAACCCCATATACCGCCAATAGGCAACAGTCGCTTCCGCTTCACCCCAGCCCATATCGGCAGCCTTCTCGTAGCAAGGGAACAAATAGCTCATATCCCGCTTTCCATAGCGGGCCTCGGAGTACTGTGCACCTTTCTGCGCCCAGCCTGCTCCGCTGAACACAGCCACACGTTCGCACACCTGCATCACCTTCTCCCACCAGAACTCATATTCTTCTTCGCTGAGATCGACTTCGACATTACAGTCGAATGCACTGAATATCAATTCAAAGAAACCTTCCGTCAGTTTCTCATCCTCCCGGGTGTCCAACGCATATTCGCATACAGCCAATGCTTCCCACCAGTTATCAGCATTTAATAATGAAGTAGATGTATATTTCGGAAACCATGCCGCAGCAGGTTTCCCAGAGGCTTTAATCCCGGCGGACAACTCCTCGAATTTCTCTTTCAAAGTTCCCATAACAGTCTCTTTATCTTCTTTCTTGTGTTAATAGTCAATAGAAAAATCTCGTAACGAGCGCCAAGGTACAAATATTGACTGAATGAACAAAAAAGAGAACCCAAAAAGATAAAGAGCAGATAAAAAGAAAAGGGAGAAACCATGTGGTTGACATGACTCGTGAAAGTAAAATAGCTTATAGTCCCAACAATTCCTGCAATCGTTGCACGGCTGTTTCGATCTGCCAGCGATCTTCCAGTTCGTCGGCATTGAAAATATATTGCGCCTGCGTGTAGAAAGGAGCCCGTTGTTCCAGTGCCCGGATGATAAACGCTTTCAATTCATCATCCTCTTTTCCCTGAAGTATGGGACGCTGTTGCTTGGCGATACGCAACCGTCTGAACAACACATCGGGATGAACATCCAGAAATACCGTCTTCCCCACCCGGTTCATAAATTCCATATTATCAAAAAAACAAGGCGCTCCCCCCCCCGTAGAGATTACCACATTCTCGAACTCGGCCACCTCATGGAGCATATTCCTCTCCAATTCCCGGAATCCGGTTTCACCACGTTCGGTAAACAGCTCTCCAACAGTTTTGTGAAAACGCTCCTCAATATACCAATCGAGATCAACGAACGGTACATTCATCTTACGGGCAAATGCCTTACCCAATGTCGTTTTTCCGGCACCCATATAGCCGGTAAGGAAGATACGAACCATAAATGACTAATTTTGCTCACAAAATTAGTCATTTTATTAAAATCCAAGTATTAAAAACGAAGTTATTTGAATACCCTCACCCGTTCTTCGAGCGGTTGAAACTCTTTTTCACCCGGTTTAGTCACAGGAAGTCCGAACGGCATTTCCGCAATCAGATGCCAATGTCCGGGCAGATTCCATGCACGACGCACCTCGTCGTCAATCAACGGATTATAGTGTTGCAGTGACGCTCCGAAACCGACATCTTCCAGCATGACCCATATAGCCAGCTGATGCATGGCCGAAGTTTGCAGCGACCAGCCGGGGAAGTTATCCTGATAGGATGGGAAAGCCTCCTGAAGTCCTTTCACTACCTTTTGGTCTTCAAAGAAAAGCACAGTCCCATATCCGCAAGCGAACGAGTTATCTATTTTTTCTTCCGTCTTTACGAAAGCCTCCGCGGGCACAATTTTCTTCAACGCATCTTTCACAATCTTCCACAGTTTCTTGTGTGATTCCCCTAACAAAAGTACCACCCGCGTAGACTGCGAATTAAATGCAGACGGCACGTGGCGTACGGTCATATTGACGATACACTCAATCTCCTGATCCGGGATAGGCGACTGATTAGTAATTGAATAGTAAGTCCGGCGATGTTTCAAAGCTTCACTAAAAGATCTTTCCATAATAGCTCCTTTCTAAATGTTATATTCTTAAACTCTCTTATTTTTATAACAAGTAGCTCTGTTGACTTGTTCAGTTAGAGAATATATTTGTACCTTCGCGCTGTCAATATACAGACATCAATTCATTGTAAAAAGGAAAAATGGCTAAACAGAAATTCTACGTTGTATGGGAAGGCGTGACGCCCGGGGTTTACACATCCTGGACGGACTGCCAGCTTCAAATCAAAGGATACGAAGGCGCCAAATACAAATCATTCGACACCCGCGAAGAAGCGGAACGCGCACTGGCCACCTCCCCTTACGCCTATATCGGAAAAAACGCCAAGAAGAAAAGCGAGAAAGTTTCTTCGGAAACATTGCCCGCCTGCGTGATTGACAACAGTCTGGCGGTGGACGCTGCCTGCAGCGGCAACCCCGGTCCTATGGAATATCGCGGAGTCCACATAGCCAGCCGCCAGGAAGTCTTCCACTTTGGCCCGACGAAGGGAACGAATAATATCGGCGAATTCCTCGCTATCGTACACGGACTGGCTTTGCTGAAACAGAAGGGATTCGATATGCCCATTTACAGTGACAGCGTCAATGCAATCAGTTGGGTGCGGCAAAAGAAATGTAAGACCAAGCTTCCGCGTACCGCAGAAACAGAGGAACTGTTCAAACTGATAGAACGTGCGGAGAAATGGCTTCGGGAAAACACATACACCACCCGTATTCTGAAATGGGAAACCAAAGAATGGGGAGAGATTCCGGCAGATTTTGGCAGAAAATAAGACAAAAAGACCAAACACCCCAAAATATATTTTTATCTTTGAACCCAAGATAGCATTTTTGTATCCAAACACATCAATAAATGTATGAAAAATAAGCAATTTATTATTTTAGCGGTCGTTTGCGTCGTTACTCTTCTCCCTTTTATGGGATTAACGGATTTCCATACCAAAGGGGAACCCCGCGAAGCAATCGTTGCATACTCCATGATTGAAACCGGTAACTGGACGCTTCCCGTCAACAACGGCGGGGACATCGCCTACAAGCCGCCCTTGTTTCACTGGTGTATTGCCGCCCTTTCCTCTATTGCCGGGAAAGTAACGGAATACACTTCACGTATGCCCTCTGCATTGGCACTGATAGCTATGGTGTTAGGCGGATTCTTATTCTACGCCAAACGCAGGGGAGCTTCAGTCGCCCTCCTTATGGGCTTAATTACCCTGTCTAATTTTGAAGTCCACCGTGCCGGTATGAACTGCCGCGTTGACATGATGCTGACCGCCTTTATCGTACTCGCGCTCTACCAACTCTACCGTTGGTGTGAGAAAGGGCAAAAAGGATTCCCCTGGATAGCCACCTTGTTTATGGGATGTGCCACACTAACCAAAGGTCCCGTAGGTATCCTCCTGCCTTGCATGGTCACCGGGGTCTTTCTGCTGATCCGGGGTACCAGTTTCTTCAAAGCCTTTTTCTCGATGGCGCTGGTAGCCATTACGTCCTGTATCCTGCCCGCCCTTTGGTACATCGCTGCCTACCAACAGGGAGGAGATAATTTCATCTCACTGGTTATGGAGGAGAATTTCGGTCGTTTCATGGGAAAAATGAGCTACGAATCCCATGAGAATCCTGCTTACTACAATATCATTACAGTCGTATCCGGCTATGCCCCTTACACATTGTTGGTTCTGCTTTCCTTATTCAGCCTTACATACGGGAAAATAACCGGAAAACCCCGCGAATGGTGGCAGAGGTTCACAACATATATCCGCGAAATGGACAGCACCCGCTTGTTCTCTTTATTGAGCATTGTTCTCATTTTCGTTTTTTACTGTATCCCAAAGAGCAAGCGCAGTGTTTACCTGTTACCCATTTATCCGTTCATCGCCTATTTCCTTGCCGAATATATCATGTATCTGGTCCGGAAAAACTCAAAAGCAGTTAAGATATACGGCGGATTTCTCTCCGTCGCCGCTATTCTTCTCCTTGTCACGTTTATAGCCGTGCGGTTAGGATTAGTGCCCGACAGTATTTTCCACGGAAGACACGCCGCCGAGAATATAGCCTTCATGAACGCGTTGGCAAATATCTCACTCAACGCAGGCCACATCATCGTCATCTGCCTGCCATTAATTGCAGCCATCTATTTCTTCCGGACAATCGGGAAAAAAGAACCGGGAATGAACGTAGTGTATGCCACTCTTTTCGTTACATTCTCGCTTTTCATGTCATTGGATGGTGCTTACCAGCCCGCCATACTGAACACCAAATCGGACAAAGGAATGGCGGAAGATATCCGGGAAATAGCTTCGGGCAGCAAGATCTATTCTTATGTAGCTGTCGATATGCTCCGTTTCTACACGGTCAATTTCTATCACAACGACCAGATAGGATTGTTTGAAAAGGATATGCCGGCCGAAGGCTATCTATTGGTAGGACGACGCGATTTTGAAGGTTTCAAGCCCAAATATGAATCCGAATATACTTTTGAAGAAGTATATCAGAGCACGAAAAGAGGATGTGACATCCGTGACATTATTTACCTGTATCGTTTCAAGAGAAAATAGCCATAGGATCAGCATAGAATAACAGAAAAAGAAGTAAACCCGTTACAGGTTTACTTCTTTTTCTATCAGATAACGCGGACGGCGTTTCACCTCCTTATATATTTTACCGATATATTCACCGATCACTCCGACGGCAGTCAGGATAGCGCCGCCGATAAACCAGACAGAAATGAGTAGCGAAGTCCAGCCTCGGATTACGTCTCCGCCAATAAACTCCACCAAAGCATAGATAATGGCCAGGAAAGAAACCAGCATAAAGATAAGCCCGGATGTGGTAATCAGGCGTAATGGTTTGACAGAGAAAGAAGTGATTCCGTCCAGGGCGAAGTTCAACATCTTCGTGAACGGATATTTCGATTCACCGGCAAAACGTTCTTTGCGGTCGTAATAGACAGAAGCGGTAGGATATCCGAGCATACACACCATGCCCCGGAGGAAAAGATTACGTTCGGGGAAAGACACCAATGCCTTCAGGGAGCGCTTGCTCATCAGACGGAAATCCGCATGATTGTAAACAATCTCCCCGCCCATTGTCCGCATCAGTTTGTAGAACATCTGCGCGGTATGTTTCTTGAAGAACGTGTCCGTTTTACGTTCCCGCCGTACACCGAACACCACATCGGCCCCCTGATTATAATAATCCACCATTTCCACAATAGCATTCACATCATCCTGCAAATCAGCGTCGATAGATACAGCCGCATCATAATCGCCGGCCGCCACAAAATCCAATCCCGCCCAGAGAGCCTGCTGATGCCCGACATTATGCGCCAGTTTCAAGCCTGCCACACACCTATGAGATTCAGACAATTGCTCTATCAGTTTCCAGGTAGTATCCTTGCTTCCGTCGTCCACATACAAAATCTTTCCTTCGGCCACCTTCCCTTCCTGCTCCATTCGGGCAAGCACATCAGATAGCTGACGAGTCGTTTCTTTCAATACTTCTTCCTCATTATAACAAGGAACTACAATCACAAGTCTCACGCCGTTCATAGCTTTTTATGTTTAAAGACAAACCGAACAAATAAGAAATTCACAGGAATCGCTATCGCAAACACCGGCACAGGTGCCCATGCTTTAGAAACTCCCAGATAGAGGAATACATTCAACAGAATGATATGCAACAAATAATTAACCAGATGCGCCCCTCCCATACCAACCAACTTTTTCCATGACGGAGTGGTTCCGAACGTAAAATAAGAAGTCAGATAGAAGTTGACAATAAAACTGATTACATATCCCGTCGTATAGGCTACATTGACGTTGATAAAAGATTGCAGGAAATAATAAATCCCATAATGCAATGCCGTAGCCAGCACGCCGACCACGCCAAAACGTATAAACTCTTTCACCAACGGCTTTGTTTTCATAAAGCACTTACTTCTTGACGGATACTTTATCTAATGTCTTGTGTTCTTTTACCAGGGATTCCGTACTTTGCAGCATAGAGAAGCAATAATCCTTCAAGTTCCGGAAAGCCTCCTCATCAGTACCAGTGGCAGCGTGGAGCTTACCTTCCTCCAGTTTGTACTTGAATTCCTGTTGGCTGTCCGGCGAATAGATAAACATATTCACCGAGTCTCTTGCCCCGATCAGATTATCCGCCGTAAAGAACATACAAGGACGTTCTTCTTCCAACAGATTGACACCGAAATTGTTTTGCAGGTAACTTATGTTAAGCAGCCCCAACAACGTAGGAGATACATCCACCTGCCCACCAAAACCGTCGTATACCCCCGGCTTGATATCTTTCCCGTAAATCATCAGAGGGATATGGTTATAAGACTGGGGCATTTCACATTCAGGTGTTCCCACCATTTTGCCATGATCGCCCAGAAAAACGAAAATCGTATTGTCAAACCACGGCTGTTTTTCCGCAGCCTGCATAAACTGCCGGATAGACCAGTCGGCATATTCTACAATCTGTTCTTCGAGCACATCACTATGCGGGTGAAAATAGGGCGGAATCACATAAGGGGGATGATTGCTGATAGACAGCAATACGCTGAAGAACGGATTCCCCGTCCCGGCCCTTTCATTCAAAATAGGAAGTGCATACTGATACATGAAGTCATCCTGCACACCGAAGCTGTTCACTACTTTTTCCGAAGGATAATTCTCCTGAGCGTAGATTTCGTCGAAGCCGTTCGTGCGAAGGAAAGCATTCATATTGTCGTACTGCGATTCGTGAGTCATAAAGAACAGGTTACAGTATCCGTTCTCCTGCAATACGGTAGGCAGTCCCGAATAGACAGGAATCACAGAACCTTTCATGGCATTCCGTTTCATGATAGCCGGAAAAGAATAAAGCGTGGAATAAATACCATGATTGGTATGAATACCGGAGGAGTAGAAATGACTGAAACTCAAAGATTGCTGATAAAGGCTATCCAGATAGGGAGTCAGTTTCTTATCCGATCCAAAAGTCCCCATTAGATTGGCGGACATAGACTCCATAAAGACCAGAACTACGTTCCTGCGATTAGGCGTACCTTCCCGTTCTACTTTCCGTGCGATCGGAGACAACCGGTCAATTCCTTGCCTATGCAAATATTTCTGTACTTTTGATAAAGCGTCTTCCTCAGACATCAGATGCAGAGTCCGGTTTTCTTCCCGGTTATCATCCAGTGTACTTGTCAGCAGATTAAAGACGGGATTCACTCCCAACTGATTCAGGAACGGGTCTTCACAATAATATGCCTGACTTACTTTTATCGGGTTATATCCCATACGCCCACGAATGCCGAACAGGCAAAGCCCGATACAAATTGCACCTGCTACCAACACAGCTACCCGGCTCAACAGACTTATCTGTGGTGCAGCCTTTTCTGCCCTACGATAGAAATAGGATGTAAGGGAAGAAGCTCCCCAAACAAATACCACGATAGACAGGAGTCCGAGGAATATCGGAAAATAGTAAGAAGACTCCCCAAACATCAGACCAGCTGTTGTACCGCCATAGCCGAACCAATTATAAATAGAAGAATTAATCGTTTTGAAGAAATATTCAAAATATGGAATATTGGCAGCAGCGATAACAAAAGATACCGAATAAAAACAACTAAAATAAACCGTTGTAGACCTAAACATCCATTTAGCGGTGTAGTTACAAAGAGCGGCTATCCACAAAACAGCCAGAGGGAGCAACAGGATATAACAAGCTATTACATTGTCAAACCAGAGTCCGCGGAGGAAAGCACCGGACTGCAAAAGAACATCTCCCTTTATTTCTGCCGGGAATTGATAGTCAATGGAACAGAACAGTGTGAACCGGAAAATAAAGAAAATGAAGAGAGCTACCACGTGTATGGATAACAGATATAAGAGGTAGCACTCAAAACGTTTTATAGAGATTCCTTTCATTAGATTCAACTTAAAAAAGTTCCATTATAATTATTCCGTTACAGTTGCTGCATATCGTGTAAGCGTTTGTAATATCCGTTCAGTTCAATGAGTTCCTCATGCTTGCCGCGTTCTACAATCTCTCCCTCATAGAGCACGCAGATTTCATCCGCATTCTTAATAGTAGAAAGACGGTGAGCAATGGCAATCGTTGTACGCGTCTTCATCAAACGCTCCAACGCTTCCTGTACCAGACGTTCCGATTCGGTATCCAGTGCCGAAGTAGCCTCATCCAGAATCAGAATCGGCGGGTTCTTCAAGATAGCACGGGCAATGCTGATACGCTGACGCTGACCACCGGACAACTTACCGCCCCGGTCACCGATATTCATATTATATCCCTCCGGCTTCTCCATGATAAAATCGTGTGCATTCGCAATCTTGGCAGCTTCTATCACTTGCTCCATTGTTGCATTTTCCACACCAAAAGCGATGTTGTTGAAGAATGTGTCATTAAACAAGATTGCTTCCTGATTCACGTTACCGATCAAACTGCGCAAATCGGCAATACGAACATCACGTATACTGGTTCCGTCGATTGTGATATCTCCTTCCTGCACATCGTGATAGCGTGGCAGCAAATCCACCAACGTCGATTTGCCCGACCCCGACTGTCCTACCAGTGCGATCGTCTGACCTTTAGGAACTGTCAGGTTCACATGCTTCAACACTTCCCGTTTACCGTCATAACTGAAAGTGATATCCTTAAACTCAATTTTGTCATTCAGTCCCTTCAACGGTTTCGGATTCGAAATTTCTTTGATCTTATTCTCAGCTTTCAGAATCTTGTCTACACGCTCCATTGAAGCCAGACCTTTCGGGATGTTGTATCCTGCCTTCGCAAAATCTTTCAACGGATTGATTACGCTATACAAGATCACCATATAAAAGATAAATGTCGGAGCGTCAATCGATGCGTTTTGTCCCAGAATCAATGTACCGCCGAACCATAACACAGCTACAATCAGAATCGTTCCTAAGAATTCACTCATAGGATGCGCCATAGCCTGACGTATGGCAACCTTATTTGTCGCGTCACGAAGTTCGTTGCTGCATTTGGTGAAACGGTTAATCATTTTGTCTTCCGCAATAAAAGCTTTGATAATGCGCAAGCCACCCAACGTTTCTTCCAGTTGCGACATCGTATCGCTCCACTTGCTCTGCGCCTCCAAAGACTGGCGTTTCAGTTTTCGTCCTACCACACCCATCAGCCAGCCCATTCCCGGCAACACAACGATCGTAAAGAGAGTCAACTGCCAGCTGGTGATGACCAGTGTCGCAAAATACAGAATAATCATAATCGGACTCTTCATCAACATATCCAACGAGCTGGTAATGGAGTTTTCCACTTCACCCACATCCCCGCTCATACGAGCGATAATATCTCCTTTTCTCTCTTCCGAGAAGAATGACATCGGCAGACGCATCACCTTGGCATACACCATAATACGGATATCACGCACCACTCCTGTACGCAACGGAATCATTACAGCCGAAGAAGCGAAATAACAACCGGTTTTAAACAATGTCATAATCATCAGGAACAGTCCCAAAAAGATAAGCGCCATAGTAGGTCCATTATCTATTATCATCTGACTGATATAATAATAGAAGTTATTCTTAGCAACATCGGCCAAATCACCACTTCCCCATTCCATAAAATGATAGACCTTATCAGCCCCTTCCGTCTTGAACAGGATACTCAGAATAGGAATCAAAAAAGTGAATGAAAACACATTGAATACAGCAGATAAAATATTCAGCAAAACAGCCCAGCCGATATACTTCCTGTCTCTTATACACATCTCCGAGCCCACGAGACCTCTCTAC
>OJRP01001262.1_pt1 | contig 13328 bp, 7 predicted proteins | sample 1599201 | NCBI WGS metagenome assembly OJRP01 (sample SAMN03922534, study PRJEB24848) | human gut metagenome | isolation source: stool sample | host: Homo sapiens | place: Germany | collected 2010-05
AAATCGGAGCTTCTGCTGACGAATTTCGAGATCCGTTTAGTCTTTACCCGGCTTCGTTATCCGTCCATCGCCGCCCCGGTATCGGTCGAAGTCCCTAAATCGCCGCTGTTCCTCTCCGAACAATTCACGCCTACGGATATCATGGAACTGAAAACGGCACTGCATCTCTCTGGAGCCATACGCCGCATCGACGGCACGCGGATCGATCTGGCGACACTCGTCGATGTGCTTTCCAGAACTTTCAATGTCCGGATCAATAATCCGGAACAGTGCCACCATACGCTCATCAACCGCAAGTTGCGGGACGCATTTTCTTGACATCTTGCGTAACAATCAGATAGAATATAACCGTTGATAGCTGGAACGCCTAAGTAGAGAAAAAGCAAATGAGAGAATTCTCATTTGCTTTTTTATCGGCTATTTTTTATCTTTGCATAAGAGTCTTTGAAAAGCTAATGAATGCAAAGGACACGGCCTTCAGAGTTAACAAATCATTACCTCGACTTTTGTCATATACTGTCTATCATATAGTTAGATTAGATTAGCACTTTTAGCTACAAAAGTGTCAACGACCTGATTGCCGGACGACGGGTCTCCGCCGGCAAAAGTCAAGACCGAAAAAAAAGCTTCCCGCATCTCTGCGGGAAGCCTCCGTCAACATTCAAACCGGATTCCGGTTATTCGTTCCGGCCGTAGATATACATCTCCGTGATATCGGGTCCATAAGCGCTGCCCTTCGTGCCGACCCACTTGATATAGCGGGCATTGCAGGGCTTGAGCAGCTGAACGTAGTTGGTTGCGCCGTAGCCTCTGTTGGGAGCCTCGGCCTGCCGGAGCTCTCCGTGCGGCGTCCAGTTCTCCCCGTCTTCCGACGTCGAAAGCTCGAAGTACTCGCCCATGTAGCCGATACTTCCGTAAGCCTGAATATCAAAACCGGCGACCCACTGCGAGGTCTTCATATCGATTGTAATCTCAAGCGGATTAGCGCCATAGACATCGGTACTCGTACTGCCATCCCAAAGTGCGGCATCTCCGCCCCATACAGAGCCGTTGGTATCAAAGGTCCATCCGCTCGTCGGGTACTTCATCCACGACGCATCGGCCGCGGACAGGAAAGCCAGAAGATCGGACTTCTTCACGATCGAAATCGCAACGCCGGCATCCTCCGGATTGACAACGGCCCCAGCGGTATCGCCGACCAGCTCGGCCGTGAGCTGTACCGGGAAAGTGCCGAGTTCTTCGTTCGCTTCGAGAAAGTCGTCCGTCACCGACCACGTCGTCGCGTCCGACTCTTTCGCCCCGGCCGGAATCGTCACTTCGGCAGCGGGCGTAAAATGCTCGTCGCCGGCAAATCCTTCGGGAATGCCCGCCGATTTCACGACGAACTTCGTATCCTCCAGTACGGGACGGTCCACCACGACCTTCACGTCATATGTTATCGGATCTTCGTTGACGATCGCACCGTCGATGAAGTTGCGCTTGAAAGTCACGGCATTGCCCTCGACGCCCACGAGCGACGCGACAGCGACATAGGCAGCCTTTTCGATCACCATCTTCGCCTCGCCGTCCACCACGGGAACCTGCGAACCGCGCGCTTCGACCACACGCACGCCCAGCTCGTAGGTCACAGGCCCGAACACATTCTCCATGAAGTCGTAGTTCTCCTCGATCATCCTTACCGAGACTGCCGCCGTAGTGCTGCCGGCGGGAATCACCAGCTCGCGCGCACTGATTTCAACCAGCTCGGCCGGTACGTTGGTGATAATAGGCTCCACGCGGACGACCGTCTCTTCGGGGCTGGCCTGCGCAAGGGCAATGGTATACTCGCCCGAAAGCGAACCGGCGAGATTCAGCACGCCTTCATTATCATAAGTTCCCGCGAAAGTCGCCACCCGGTCCGTAGTACCGGAGATCGTTGCGCCGACCGGCGTTTCGGGGTAGCCCGCCAGATCGACCTCCTCGTCGGCGCGGCAGCCGGTGAAGAGCGCTACGCCGCCCGCGAGGGCGAAAAGCAGCGCATATTTATACATGTTTTTCATCGTTTACTGTTTTTCGGTTAATATCGCCTCGCAGGCAGGGCCGCACCCCGCCCGCAAGGCGGAATCGAATCAATAGTTCGGCCACTCAGGCTGCGCCGGACGCGAATAGGTGTCCGGCAGGTCCTCAGGATAATTATAGCGCGTGGTGTCGGCGAACTTGTAGAAGTGCTCCGGTTCCTTGAGCGGCGATCCGTAGAGAGTTTCGGGACCTTTGTTCAGCCGGTTGACGAAAATATTGCGCCAAGCATTCTTATCCACCCTGCCGTTGGTATTCTTCAGCGGATCGGGTGCGAAGCCCATGAACCAGCCCTTGCCGGTGGTCGGGTTGAGCATACCCTCGGCAACGCCGCTGGTGAAGTTGCCGCCCGTACCGCGGTTGAACTCCATCGAGATGGCCGAGCACTGCTTCTGGGTCATGTTGCCCTTGGGCGAGGTGGACTGACCGTAATCGCCCACGGCGATGTCGACCCACTCCGCAATGTCCTGCCCTTCGATCTCGGTCGGCCAACTGCTGATATGGAACGAAGAGTAGCAGTAGGCGACCACAAGCTTGTCGGGCATCGCCTTCTTCGATTCGTAGGCCAGACGGGCCGCCCGCGCCGAGCTGCGCGAAGCATAGTAGGGATTCGAAAGATCGGGAGCGTTCGAATACTCGTCGTCGAAGCATACGCCGTCGATATTGTATGTTTCGCAGAACGTGGCCAGCTCCTTGGCGAACATCTGGCATCCGTAGTCGGAAAGTTGCGCCACACCCGACTGGTCGTGGTTGCCCAGCACGCACATGATGACCTTGATGCCGCGTTTGCGCAGCGGCTGAATGAAGACCTCGTTGTTATCCATCCAGTACTGGGTCTGCGGATTGAGGCTCAGGAACGGAGCGTTGCGGTCCGCATGGTGGTTGATGTTGCCCGAAAAGAGGCAGACCACATCCCACAGCAGGCGTCCGTCTTCGAGCTCGAACGTCAGGGCGTTGAGCGGATTGACGTCGTTGACCTCGAAGAACAGGAAGCCCTTCGGCAGGTCGTCGCCCTTGTAACAGGTAGGCATCGAGGTCATATCCTTCACCACGTAGAAACAATGGCTCTCCTTGAGGATCACGCCATCGGCTTCGAGGGCTACGGGGATCAGATATCCCCGGCCTGCTACGAGTCCTTCGGCAGCATGGACAGTCATCTCGACCGTAAGTTCGACATTGCGGCCTGCGGCGGCAAAGAGGCCGTCGTTGGCAAAAGTCACCTTGTCGGCCGGATAAAGCGTATAGTTCGTGCCGTTGGCCTTGTTGTACTGTCCGACGTCATAGGAGTCATCGACCTTGGCGCGGGCCGTAAATCCCTCGGAAGGGGTTTTGGTCAGCACCAGACGCAGGTCGGCGGTGTAGGTCTCCTTCCACAATTCGACGGTGGTGTTCGACTTCCCGGAATTGAGGTCCTGCAGCATGGCGCCCGTTTCATTGAGGCCCGTTTCGATCGAGCCGGCGCCGTCCCACTCGCCGACCGTGACATCGTCCGTGCAGGAGACGAACGCAGCGGAGTAGAGCAAGGCTGCGGCTGCGGCGAGAATACCGGATTTGAAATATCTCGTTTTCATGCGTAATAGCTGTTATTGGTTATTTTACTTCAGGAAGAGTTACGGGAATCCAAGTCGGCGTGCCGCCCACGGCAGAGAGATTCGTGCCGTTCGCATGGTCGATGATCGTCGAACCGGAACCCTCGTTGAATTTCCAGTAGGCCACCAGCCCCTCGCTTTCGGGGCTGACACCGTACATGTTGCCGGCGATCTGCTCCGGCGTACGGGCAACGCTCCAAACGCGCAGCTCGGAAATCTCTCCGGGGATGTAACGCTCCTCGTTGTACGACTTGCCGACGTAACAGTTGCCGGTCAGCGTAACCGATCCGCTCATCTTCTGATTGGAGTAGGCCACCTGCTTGCCGTTCTGGTAATAGATACGCTCGCCGTTTACGGCATCCCAAACCACGGCGATATGCACCCACTCATTGACCGGAAGCCCCGGAGCGGCATTGGCTGCGGGCCAGTTGCCGCCGTTGGCCGATCCCGTCGCCAGCTGGAGCTGGTCGCGCGGACGGTCGGCGTCGCCGATGCGCACGAGGAAGTTGCCTTCGATACCGAATACCGAGCTGAGGGCGTCGCCGCGGCCGTCGGTCCAGTCGGCGCTGCGCAGCAGGGCCTCGATGGTGACCTGCTTCATGCCGCTGACGAGCGGTTTGGCGTCGGCCGACCAGCTGACCGGGAAGTTCATCCACGCGATGTTGGCCACCACGTTGATCATCGCACCCTGACGGGCCACGAAGTAGACCGTACTGCGGCTGTCGAGCAGATCCACGCCATTGCACGAAGTGACCGTCACGGGCAGCACGTAACGCAGGCTGCCGTCGAGCGTATTGATGTCCTTGAACACGATCTCTATCGCGTCGCCGCTCACCTGACCGGCCGCAATGTCGATCCGATTGGAAGAGAGTTCGTAGCATTCGGCGGGAAGCGCCACGGCGTTGTCGCCATAGATCATGTTGTAGGCGGCTACCTGCGACGGATCGGCCCCGATCGTCACGGCGACCTGCTGCGCGGCAGGCTTGGCCAGACGCGACTCGATCGTCTTGGTATATCCCGGCGTGTCGCTCTTGATCAGCAGGTCGTCGGACAGAATGGTCGAGGTGATATAGAACTTGTTATCGAAACGATGCTTCTCGACATCCTCGTTCTTGCAGCCGGTAAAAGCGACTGCGGCGAGCGCCGAGAGAACCAATAAGCATTTGTTGTATTTCATGGCTGTCAGTTTTTAGATGGAGGGGTTCATAATGCCGATCGCCTCGCGGGTCTTGGCCCACACCTTGGCGGGGTTGTAATAGTCGTACTGGACATCCTCGATCAGCAGCCCCGCACGGGTATAGCCCGGCGAAGGGAGCGTCACCCATCCGGCCCAAGCCTCGATCGCCTCGACCGTATCGCCGAAGGCATCGACCATGCCGGTATAACCGAACTCCTTCTTGTCGTCGCCGGGACGGGTGGTCTGGGCCGTCACGATCAGACGGTCGGCCGGCACGCCGGCAACGCTGACTGCGGTAAGAGCCGAGAACGACATCTCGTCGAGCGTCTTCACGTCATTGGTCGGCAGGATGATGTAGGCGCACTCGTCCAGCAGCGGCATATTCGCCTCCGTAACGGCTCCGGTGAAGCCGCGGAAGACGAGCGCATGCGAGGGATGAGCCTCGTGCCAAGCGCGGATCGGCGCGAAGAGCGCTTCCTGACGGGCCGTATAGACGGCCAGCGCCTCGTCCTGCATGCTGCCTACGGCCTTGCCCGTATAGGTGAAGATGAAGCCGTCATAGCCCCAGCGGTCTACCAGCGCGATCTGCTCGCCGACACGGCCGCCGAGATAAGTCAGCGCATCTTCCTCGCTGAGCGTGGGGTCCGCCTTCAGCACCTGCGTCCAGTCGTTTTCGAATGTCTGCAGGTCGATATTGAAGAGGACACGGGTCCCCTTCTCATGCACTTTCCGGATTTCATCGACAAGCGTCTGGCAGAGCACGGCCGGAACCGGGTTCACCACGATGAAGTCGACGCTGTCGGGTATCGCCGTGAAATGCTGCGTGCGATGGGTCGTCGCGGCGCCGTTTTCGGGAACGGTCATCGTAACGAACACCGCCTTGTGCGAACCGGCCTTGTACTCCCGGAGCGCCTGCATGTACCGGGCATACAATTCGGGATTCGTCTCCTCGAATGACGAATAGTTCACGTCGATCGCCTCAGGCTCGACGGCCTCGTGGCAGCCGGCCATGAAAAGCACGGCTGCAAGGGGCAGGAAATATCTTTTGATGTTGATTTTCATAGTTTGACGGTTTTATAGGTTAGCGAATCCGGGGATTGCAATCCCACCACAGACGGGTGGACATTTTGTCCTGACCGCCCAGCCACTGATCCACGGCGGCCCGGATCGTTTCGCCGTTCGCCTCGTACTCCTCCAGCGGATAGGTCATACGTCGGGCGCCCAGCTGCAGATTGGTGATGTCGGGATTGTTGTTGACCACCACCGGGAACAGACGCGGATAGCCCGTACGACGGTAATCGGCCCACGCTTCGGTACCCAGCGGGAAGTTGGCGATCCACTTCTGGGTGATGATGCGTTCGAGGTTCTCTTCGAAAGCAGCTCCGTCGTTCCAAGGAATCGTGACCGTCGACTGGTTCGAACAGCTGTAGCCGAATGCCGGGTCGTCATAACTGCCCGGAAGCGCCGTCGAAGCCATATAGGCCGTCAGCTGATCCGCGACGCCGCAACGCTCGAACGAGAGCCGGATACCCTCCTCGTAGAAGCTCCGCGCGTCGCCGCCCATCGCCCAGCCGCGCAAAGCGCCCTCGGCGCGCAGGAAGGCCACCTCCGAAGCGTTCATCCACATCAGCGAGGTCGACGCCGTCACGTTATAGCGCGAGAAGTTGTTGATTCGCTCATCGTCGGGAATCTGAATGCCGTTGCGAAGACCGGCATAGCCGCCTGCGGCGAAAGCCGACTCGTTGAAATAGCTCGCACAACGGGGATCGGCGTAACCGTTCATGAACGACGCGATATCGGCGGCGACGCGGTGATCGCCCGCACCCGACTTATAACTGAAGAAGCAGACGTAGAAAGGATTGCCGTCCTTGCCGAAGCCCGTATACATGGCATTGCCGGAGTTGTCCTCGATCACGCCCAGCTCCGAGCTGACGGCCTCCTCGGCCAGCTGCTGCGGAGTACGACCGTCATCGGTGGTGAAATCCGTATAGACGATACGCATCGCAAGACGCAACTTGAGCGAGTTGGCCAGACGGCCCCAGCGCTCCAGACTGCCGCCGTAAAGCCGGTCGGCATCGGTGGTGATCATGCCTGCACGGTTGCGCGTAAGCACCTCGACGGCAGCATCCAGATCAGCGAACATGGCCTTGAAGACCTCTTTCTCCGAGTCCAGCGGCACCGGATCGGCGCCCGTACCCACCTGCGTATAGGGAATCGGTCCGTAGGTGTCGGCGACGCGGTGTACGCCGGCGACCTTCACCACCTTCGCCACGGCGATGGCATTCTCGTCTTCGGTCACCTTGCACAACTCCGTGAAGTTCGACATTTCATTGGTGTAGATAACCCGGTAAAATACCGGCGACCAGTTCGACTGCGGGTCGTAGGTCGAGAATTTTCCAGTGTTGAATCCGCTGTTCGCATCGGCGATATAACCGCCGTAAGGCCCGCCCAGCAGCAGATCGGTGAACTGGCACTGATTGACGTCGGCCGGAATGACCCAGCTCTGCATGGTGGTCATGAACGACCGCATGGCGTAACCGTCCCGCTCCATATCCTCTGCGGTAACCTCATAGGGATTCCGGTTGATATCTTCGTAGTTGGCCGTGCAGGATGCCGCGCCGAGCGCTGCCGCCGCAAGGGCCACCGTCATATTCGATATATTGAATTTCATGGCGTTTTAGCTTGATTAGAATTTGACACGCACGTTGAAGCCGATGCTGCGCAACGAAGGCATCATGAAATAGTCGATGCCCTGATAGTAGTTGCTGGTGGTAGCGACCGCCTCAGGATCAAAGGGCGCCTTGTTGTAGAGCATCCACAAGTTGCGGCCTACGATCGAGAGGGTGATGTCGCAAACGTCTCCCAGCTTCTTGCGCGGAATCGTGTAGCCGATCGAAGCCTCCTGCAACCGCACATTCGTAGCCGAATAGGTGTAGTACTGCGGAGTCGTATCGCCGTTGGCGACGGTCTGGTACCATTTCTGCGCATCGATCAGGTCGTTGCCGTTGATGACGATGCCGCCCGCATCGCGCGCATCGGCCGACGAGGCCGATACGCCGTAGTAATCCATTACGGCCTGCGTGCGCGAGTAGACTACGCCGCCCAGACGAGCCGTGAGCAGGAACCCGAAATTGAAGTTGCGCCAGCGGAAGTCGTTGCGCCATGCCAGATTGGCGTCGGGGAATACGGAACCCAGCTTGATGAAATCCTTGGTCTGCGTCTTGTTGTCCACGAAGATGTTGCCGTCCATATCCTGATAGATATCGCCGTTCGAGTCGCGGCGCAGGTCGGCGCGCGAATAGATGTCGCCCAGCGAGCCGCCCTCGCGCAGAATGAAGCGGACGTTACCCATGCCTCCCACGTTCAGGTCGCCGATCGGAGTGACCTTGCCCGTGTTGGGGTCGATCACCTCTTTGCCCAGCTTCATGATCTTGTTGCGGTTGACGCTGGCCGTGAAGTTGCTGTCCCATGAGAAGCGGTTCCACGTATTCTTGTAGCCCAGCGACATTTCGAAACCGCGGTTGCGCACGTCGCCGTCCTGCTTGTAGACCTTGCTGTACATCGAACTTGCGGGGATGCCCGTGTTGAACGTCTGGTTGATCGTACGGGTGTTATAGTACGAAATGTCGAAATTGAAATGTCTGAGGAAGCGCATCGTAAGACCGACTTCGAACGATTTGGTGCGTTCGGGCTTCAGGTCGTAGAGCGGACTTTGGGACGAGAGGTTCCAGCTGTTGGTCGAAGAGTTCCACGAGCGGGTCGGATTGGCGTAGAAACGCGAGAAAGCCAGACCCACCGATGCGTACGACGCACGCAGCTTGACGTAGGAGAGGTTCTTGGGCATGTTCGGAATGATTTCCGAGAGCACGACCGAAGCGCCGACCGACGGATAGAAGAACGAGGAGTTCACCGAGTTGGGACCCGCCAGCTGCGAGGGCCAGTCGTTGCGGCCCGTCACGGTCAGGTAATACGCCCCCTTGAAGCCCACCTCGGCCGAGAAGAAGACCGACTGCGACTGCTCGCGCCAGCCGATCTGCTCGCGGACGGTCTTCGAATTGGAGAGGTTGTAGACGTTGAACACGTTGGGGATGTTATTCGGCTCGTAGATGGCGTTGCCGTCCTTGTCGTAACCGGTCTGCTCTCCGTAGGCGATCGGGCCGCGGACTTTCGAGGCGTCGGAACGCATGTCCGAGATCGAAGCGCCGACGTTGGCCTGCAGACTCCAGTTCTCGCCGAAGGTCTTGTTGATATTGACCATCACGTCGCCGTAGGTCTGACGGTCGTTGGTCTTGGTGATGCCGTAGAGACCGTTGGGCGATCCCTCGGTGCGCAGGTTGTTGGTCGATGCGTAGAGCTTCTCGGTATAGTCGCTGTTCGAGTTGTCCACCCGGATGCGGCCCGAAACCGAGAGCCAGTCGAGGATGTCGTAGGTCAGCGAGGCGTTGATCATGTAGCGGTCCTTGCGGTTCTCGCGCAGGTTGCGGTAGCTGATCCAGTAGGGGTTCTGCATCTGATAGGTATCGGCTCCCATCGTCGGCCAGTACTGCTCGTAGATGCCGCGCGAGGGGTTGTAGCGTTCGTACATCTCCACATCCGCCCAGTCGTCGCCGCGCGGGAAGAGGTAAGCCGACACCAGCGGGTTGGAGTAGACGCCCTGATTGACCATGTTGCGGTCTTTCTGGATAATGTAGCTGGCACCCAGATCGAGGTGCATCTTGTCCTTGAGGAACGACGAGGTATTGCGGAAAGTGAAGTTGTAACGGTCGTAACCGTTGTTGGGAATAATACCGCGCGAATTGACGGCGCCGGCCGAAGCATAGGTCTGGCTGCGCTCGTTGCCCGTCGAGAACGAAACCGTCTCGGTGCCCACGACGCCCGTCTGGAAATAGTCGTCGGCAGGGTCGTAGCCCCTGTAATTGAACGCATTCAGACGTTCGCCCCACGAGTAGATGCCGTTGGCGGCTCCCGCCAGCTTGTCGCCCGTGCCGTAACGGGTCTGGAACATCGGCATCACGAAAGGCGCGAGCACTTCGGTGTTGCTCGTCACCGTCACGGTCGTCTGACCGGCCTTGCCGCGCTTGGTCGTGATCAGAATGGCGCCGTTGGCGGCATCCGAACCATAGAGTGCCGCGGCGGCTGCGCCCGACAGGACGGTCATCGACTCGATATCCTCAGGGTTGAGGTCGGCGATGGCCTCCGAAGAGCCCTGCGAATCGAACTCCTCGCTGCCGTCGCTGCGGAAGTTGCACATCGGAATGCCGTCGATCACATAGAGGGCGTTCGACGACTGCTCGATGGATTTCGAACCGCGCATCACGACCTTCGACGAACCGCCGACACCCGACGACGAGGCGTTGATATTCAGACCGGCCACCTTGCCGTTGAGCGAATTGACGAAATTGACGTCTTTCACGGCCACGATGTCCTCGGCGTTGATCTGCTGGGCATTATACGAGAGCGCCTTCTCCGAGCGCTTGATGCCGAGGGCCGTCACGACGACCGATTCGATCTCCGATGCGGCCTCGCGCAGCGTAATGTCGAACGAAGTGCGGTTGCCGACGGCAACCGCCTGCGGCTCATAGCCCAGATAGCTCACTTCGAGCCATGCCGTCGAAGGTGCGGGCACCGAAAGGGTGAAACGGCCGTCGGCGTCGGTCGTCGTACCGGTCGAGGTGTCGCGGACGATGATCGTGGCGCCGATGACCGGCTGGCCGCTCCCGTCGCGGACATAACCTGCGACGGCCGCAGGCTGCTCGGCTTTCTTTACGGAGAGGATGATGCTCAGCGAACGGATGTCGTAGGTCAGGTCCGCACCCGCCACCATCCGGTTCAGGGCTTCCGTAAGCGGCACCGCCGTAACATCGAGGCTTGTGATACGGTCGGTCTTGACATCCGAACCCGTAACGAACAGATATTTGGTCTGCCGTTCGATCTCGGACATGATCTGTGACATCGGGACACGGTCCATCCGGATCGTAACTTGGGGCAGGCTGCGGTTCTGGGCCGCCGCCCGCGGAGACCAGATAGCGCAAAGACCAAGCATGAATAAAAAAGTAAATGACCTTTTCGCTTGTCTGATAAATGTTTTATTCATAAATTTGTACTTTAGGTTTGAGTAGGAGGTTTGCTTGAACCCCGGCCTGTGCGATGTGCTACCATCCGCACAGGCCATTTTCTGAGGTTCCGACAATCATAGTATACAGTTTCTCACAAACTTGGATTACTTCATAGGCCGGTCGTTTTTAAGGTTAGACTGAGTTTATCGGATGGTTATCGTGTTGTTCTGTTCGTCCTTCTCGTACTCGAAATCGGCAAACCGCTGCAGCACCTGAAGCGCATTGTCGATACCTACCGACTGCCGTATCTTACCCTGTCCGATACGGATCGGGCCGGAACCAAGGACGAGGACTTTCTTTCTGTCGTTTGTCTCGACAGCTTCGTTTTCGCCGCCGTATACGGAATAGTAATACGGTGTGGTTGCTGCGAACTCAGCGGCACAGGTATCTACCATCTTGTAAGCTGCGGTGATATCATACTGTTTTCTTAACGCTTTTACTTCTTCTTCGGTCTTTCCTGCCAGTTTTGCCACCAGATAATCCGGGAACTCAAGGCGTTTTGCTTCGCGCAGCAGATCCTCATCCAGCTCTTTGGCCTGTAATGCCTGCTCCATCTCAACGAGGATAGCCAGCTTATCGATGAACCATACATCGATTTTGGTGATCTCGTGGATCTCGTCGTAGGAGATGCCCTGACGGATCGCCTCTGCGATTCTCCAGATTCTCATATCGTCTACGATGTGAAGCTCTTCGATCAGCTCGTCTTTTGACAGGTGGCTGAAGTCATAGGACATCAGGGAATCTACGTGCTGTTCCAGGGAACGGATGGCTTTCATCAGCGCACCCTCGAAGTTGTTGCAGATACTCATAACCTCACCGGTTGCCTTCATCTGTGTGGTCAGGGTACGTTTTGCACTGATAAACTTATCGAACGGCAGACGCGGGATTTTTACAACACAGTAATCCAGCATCGGCTCGAAGCTTGCGTAGGTTTTTCCGGTAATGGCGTTCGGGATCTCATCCAGAGTGTAGCCAAGTGCGATCTTTGCAGCAACCTTTGCAATCGGATAACCGGTCGCTTTGGAAGCCAGTGCGGAAGAACGGCTGACACGCGGATTTACCTCGATAACACAGTACTCGAAGCTGTCCGGATTCAACGCATACTGTACGTTGCATCCGCCGGTGATACCGAGCTCGGTGATGATGTTGAGTGCGGAAGTACGCAGCATCTGATACTCTTTATCTCCCAGGGTCTGGGACGGTGCTACGACAATACTGTCTCCGGTGTGAACGCCGACCGGGTCGATGTTCTCCATGTTGCAGACGGTGATGCAGTTTCCTACGCTGTCCCGCATTACCTCGTACTCGATCTCTTTCCATCCGGCGATACATCTTTCAACAAGTACTTCGCCGACACGGGAAAGACGGAGTCCGTTCGAGAGGATCTCGATCAGCTCTTCTTCGTTGTAAGCGATACCGCCGCCGCTTCCGCCGAGGGTGTAAGCCGGACGCAGTACAACCGGATAACCGATCTTGTTGGTGAAATCGATACCAGCCTGTACATCATGGACAACCAGGGATGCCGCTACCGGCTCGCCGATTTTTTCCATGGTATCTTTGAATTCCTGACGGTCCTCTGCTTTTTTGATGGTCTGTGCTGTGGTACCGATCAGGCGTACGTTGTTTTCTTTTAAGAAGCCTTTTTCTTCGAGTTCCATCGCAAGGTTCAGTCCTGCCTGGCCTCCCAGAGTCGGAAGAACGCTGTCCGGTTTTTCCTTCTGGATGAGCTGCTCTACCACTTCCAGGGTCAGCGGCTCAATGTAAACGCGGTCTGCGATATCTTTATCGGTCATGATGGTTGCCGGGTTGGAGTTCAGAAGAACAACTTCCATTCCCTCTTCTTTCAGGGAACGGCACGCCTGTGTTCCTGCGTAGTCGAACTCTGCTGCCTGTCCGATGACGATCGGACCGGAACCGATAACCAGAACTTTTTTAATATTCGGATTCTTTGGCATTATTTGTTACCTCCCATCATCTCAAGGAATCGATCAAACAGGTATCCGGAATCCTGCGGGCCAGGGCATGCCTCCGGATGGAACTGTACGGTAAAGATGTTTTTGCCGACGTATTTGAGTCCCTCGTTGGTGCCGTCGTTGACGTTCACAAAGGCCGGAACTGCCACATTCGGATCCAGGGTATCGGTATCTACGACGTAGCCGTGGTTCTGGGAAGAAATGTAAACTCTTCCGGTTGCCAGGTCCTTGACCGGGTGGTTTCCGCCGCGGTGGCCGTATTTCATCTTGTGGGTATCTGCGCCGGTAGCCAGTGCCATCAGCTGATGTCCAAGACAGATTGCAAAGATCGGTACATTGGAATCGTACAGTTTTTTAATCTCTTTGATAATGGATACGCACTCTTTCGGATCTCCAGGGCCGTTGGACAGCATGATTC
>OJRP01001292.1_pt1 | contig 12997 bp, 8 predicted proteins | sample 1599201 | NCBI WGS metagenome assembly OJRP01 (sample SAMN03922534, study PRJEB24848) | human gut metagenome | isolation source: stool sample | host: Homo sapiens | place: Germany | collected 2010-05
GTGCGGATGACGGGACTTGAACCCACATGACCTTGCGATCACTAGCACCTGAGGGCAGGGTAACGTTAGTGAAAATATAATTTTATGATATACTCAGTTGGTAGAGCAACTCATTCGTAATGCGCAGGTCGCGTGTTCAAGTCACGTTTCCAGCTCCATAGAACCCTTCTAGACATTAGGAGGGTTTTGTCATATTATGCATAAACTTTTTTAGTTTCTCAAAGGCCTCGGCTAAAAGCAAAGTAAGCGTAAAATAAATCCACGACTTTCAAACAATTGAACTTTGGTGTATAATAAAGTCCAAGCAGTTCTATAGAGCGGATGAGAAAATCTAAGTTAGTCTATAGAGTGTGTTGGATCAAATTAGACACAGGAGGAAAAGAACATGGAAGAAACAACAACCATTACCGCAGTGAAGCAGGAAGTAAGGATGCGTGACTGGGCAGAGCAGATTGAAGCGCAGCAGACAAATTGAGAAGAATGGCTTGATGCACAAAACGTCAGCGGAAAAGGCAAACTCGCTAAAGCCGTTCACTACGCACTGAATGAAAAGAAATATCTCTACACATTTTTAGATGACGGTAATGTACCGATTGATAACAATCGTGCTGAGAATGCGATTTGTCCGTTTGCAGTTGGTCGCAAAAACTGACTGTTCAACTGAAATTGTCAATATCACTTGACACATTTTTCTCAAAAATTTTGACTAAGCAGCAGATAATTCAGCATAGAACCTCTGCCGTTTCACTGCCGGTGGAAGTCCGCCGATAGATGAGCAAATTCTGCGGTTTGACCAGTAGCTCATAAAGTATCTCCAAACCATTGTTTTTAGCTCAGCTATGGTGAAGTTCTCCGATTTTCTTCCCCTTTTGTAAAAAAATTCTTCTTTCATTCTTGCCCATATGCTTTCACACCGTGCGTTGTCGTGACATCTGCCGCCGGCACTGTTCATGCTCTGAACAATGCCGTATTTTTGAATAGCAGTTCTGTACACAGCACTTGTGTATTGGCTTCCTCTGTCAGAATGGATAATCGCTCCACAGATTTTCGGATAGTGCAGGCACGCATTTTTAACCGTTTGGGAACAAAGCTCAGCACGCATATTATCCGCCATTGCAAGACCGTTTGGCATCAGGTCATAACAGTCAAAAATTGCGGAAACATAGAGCTTTCCGTCTTTTGCTTTCACTTCTGTAATATCAGTAACACACTTTCTGAACGGCTCATCAGCCGTAAAATCACGTTTGAGAAGGTCGTCCGACTTGCGTGCTTTGCGGTCAGCTTTGGTGATTCCGCCCAGCTTTCGTTTCGGCTTATGGATGAGATTTATCTCCTCCATAACCTTGCGGACTGTGGCTTCACAAGGCAGATGAACGTCCGTAAACTCTCCAATTTCCTGCCTGTAAGTGAGTGCCTGATACATACGTACTCTGCCGTAATCTGCATTGCATTCGTCTTCAGCGTGGATTTTCATCATGGCATCGGCAAGTGCCTGATACTTCCAAGGCTCATCTTTGCGCTCAAGATAGTCGTAAAATGCCTGTCTGCTGACTTCAGATGCCTTACAATAAAAGCTTATTTTACCGGTGATTCTGCCGTCATCAGTCTTTTGGGCTATGAACATCAATCGTTCTGTTTTCCTGACTTCCGACGGCTGGCTGCGAAAAAAGCGGCGGCATCCTCTAAAAATTCATTCATTTCTTCCAAATGACGATTTTTCTTTTCAAGCTCTTTAATGCGTTTATTTGCTTCTTTCAGCTGCTGTGCAAGGCTAAGAGATTCTTCTGGCGTGCGTGTGCCTGCACCTTTGTCTATCTCGCCGGCTTTGGCTTTGCTTACCCACGTCCCGATGGTTCCCTTGGGGATTCCTAGATCCTCGGCTGCCGCCTTATTCCCTATCTCTTTTGCAAGCTTCACCGCTTCTTTTTTGTATTCCTCACTGTACTGCTTTCCTGTTTCCATTTTGTTCACACCCTTTCTTCTTTTATTATATTTCGGTTTTGCTGGTTGTGTCAAGTTTTATTATACAACATCAAACAATACTGAGCGCGGCGCAAAATGCAGTGCGATTCTGTATTCGATCATCTCTACGGCTCAGGCTAACGGACTGGACGCTGAAAAATACTTGACCAGGTTGTTCTCAAAACCGAATGGCACAATTCTTTTGCCGTGGAAAAACTAATACGCTCTTAACCTCGCTGTGTTTTTCGGCGAGGTCTTTTTCTGCTGTAAATAAACGCGGGTTATTTTACGCTTACGCAGGTTTTACAACTCTAAAAAAACTATCCCCCTGCCGAATGGCAAGAGGATAGGAAAAATATTTTGGAAGAAAAAAGTCAGAAAATTAATTATTTCTTCTTTTTCGTGATAACTATTGCAGCAGCACCTGCAAGTGCGACACTTGAGAACGCAGCAGAAACAGCACCGGTGCTTGGGTTTGCAGAACTATCAGCCGAGTTTGCAGAACCACCTTTATTTGTGCTTGTTCCATTATTGGCATTTGTACCATTATTTGAATTATTGCCATTATTGGAATTGTTATTGTTTGTGTTACTACCATTTGATGAATTGTTATCCGTTGTAGAGTTTCCGTCATCTGTAGTTGATGAATTATTGTCAGTTGTAGAACTGTTGTCATCTGTATTTGACGAACTATCATCTATTGTAGAACTGTCATCTTTCGGAGTTGAGGAACTATCATCAGGAGCAGTAAGGTCTACAAATTTAAAGCCATTTTCTGTTGCATAACGTTCGCCGTTTGTGTCGGGATTGCCAAAGATTGTAAAGTTTGGATTTTTTAACGGATCTCTCATACCTGCACTGGCTAACAAAGGATCTTCATAATAATAACCAATAGCCCATCTGCTTATTTCAGCATTATCAGGTAAAGTTACGCTGTTTAAATTTGTGCAATTCAAAAAAGCTTCTCTATCAATTAATTTTACACTTTCGGGTATTACTACAGATTCAATATCCGTCTTATCAAAAAATGCTCCAGTTACAATTGTTTCCGTACCGTCGGCAACCTTAGCATTTTTAACACCGGCAGGATAATAAATCAACGCCTTTTTATCCTTAGTATATAATGCCCCGTCAATTGAACAGAAATTTTGGTTATCTTCATCTACTGTATAAGATTTATTCCAAAATCTGTACTCAACCCAATTAATGTCATCCGCAATGTAACCCCGCTCCATAAAATCAAATCTTACAACGCTAGCAGGAATTTTTACGTTATCTTTCCTTGCAGGAATAATAATCACTCTTGTTTTATCGGCTGTCATCAGCACATCATCAACAGCAGTTAACGATGTATTGGTATTGCTTGTTGATATACTTTCCAAGCTGTCGCAACCCGAAAAAGCTAATGAGGATTTAGTATAATCGCTAGGCAATATAGCAGCATTAGCCAAATCTACACTTTTTAAACCCTTGCACCAACGGAAAGTTCTATTTGAAATTTCCTTAACGCTGTCTGAAAAATTGATTTTAGTTATTTTCTGACAATCTTCAAAGGCACCGGTTTTAAACGCTTCATTTTCCTTACGACAAATACCTATGTATTCCGTGCCGTCTGGAACAGTAATTTCGCCCTCTTTACCCTCGGGACAATCATACAAATATTTCATATCCTTGGAAAAAATCATTCCGTCATATGAAGCAAATTTTGAGTTATTAGGGTCAACATTAACCTGCTTAACCGTTTTTCCCGCAAATAATAATTCTTTAACATAATAATAATCATCATAATTATCACCATCATATTCAGCAGGAATATTTACAACCTCAACTTGACTATGCCCGAATATACTTCCATCTCCATAAAAATTCCCATTAAGAAAAGTATTTGGATCAACCTGCACTCGCCTTCCGTTTATCTTTGACGGTAATGTAACTTCTGTTTCATCACCGATATATCTATAAACATATACTGTATTACCATAATCCTTATAATAAGCATATTCCCAACCGTTGTATTCTCCTGTTTCTACCTCCGACACATCGTCAGCATAAGCAACAATCTCCATATTGCTTGTACCGCCGACAATACTTTGAATCGGGGCATAAGCACCTGTGACAATAGCCAATGCCATTAATCCTGCTAAAATTTTCTTATACATAATCATACCTCCTAAAATATACAATAATCATTTAACAATGATTTCATTTGTATCAACCTTTTGTTAGATTATACCTCAAAAAAGCGAACTTTCTGTAAACATTCTGTGAATTATGCGGATAGTAGTTGATTTAGTTAAATCAGTAAATTTTGTTTGTTTTATTATTTATTTTACTTGACACAAACTATTTATTACTCCGGCAATTAAATAATTTGCCGTCTTAACTAAAATAGAAAAAATTTACTTCTTTTTCTTTATAACAATCATAGCTGTACCCAAAAGTACTATTCCTGCAGTTACAGCGGGAATTGTAATTCCGGTATTAGGATTTGCTGTTGAAGAACCACTGCCTTTGTTTACAGTTGTTGATGTCTTATTACTTGAATTGGTTGATCCACTATAATTAGACTCTTTGTTTGAATCATAGAGTTTACTTGAGTTGTCAGACTTACTCAAATCGTCTGACTTACTTGAATCATCCGGTTTGCTCGAATTATCCGATTTGCTTGAATCGTCCAGTTTGCTTGAATCGTCCAATTTGTTCGAATCATCCGATTTGCTTGAATCGTCCGATTTGCTTGAATCGTCCAATTTGCTCGAATCGTCCAGTTTGCTTGAATCGTCTGACTTGCTTGAATCGTCTGACATTATCACGTTAACGGTGGCAGGTATAATCTGATATGATGTTGCATCATAATTAGCATCAAGCACCTCAAATACTTTATTTTCATCAAACGTTACTGTATAATCACCTGGCACAGCGTCATCATCCACGGTACATTTAAACGTACAAAGATCTATGGTCTCATCTGTTGAATAAGGTTCTGCTCCATTACCGCTAAGCAAAATAACATCTTCGTCCCATAAAACATCATCAAACTGTAATGTAGTTTTAAAATTGCTGTTAATCTTAACAGAATTTTGAACGTAAGTCAGACCTTCAGGAATATTTAAGTACATCTGATAGCCTGTAAAACCATTAAGTTGACCAAAAGAAACAGTAAATTCAATCTCATCTCCTGCACTTACACTACTATTTTCCGTGGTAATATACACTGTTACATTTGGTGTTTCCGCTCTCACTCCAAGAATTGGCATTGCACCCGAAGCAATTGCCGATGCAATCATCAGCGTTAAAATTTGTTTTTTCATATTTACCTCCTGATAGTTTATTTCCACAACGAGGATTTTCCTCGCATATGTGCGTTAATTTTGGCTTTATCCGATACAGTAACCTTTCCATCGCCGTTAATATCAGCAACAGCAAAGTCATAATCTTCCAGCAACACTTTACCTCTAATATGAGAAGTAGTTTTTGCTACATCGGATATTGTAATTTTTCCATCACCGTTAATGTCTCCAATAAGATGAATTTTTAAATCTTGAACTATATCTTTATCGTCAACTGAGACTTTATAAGTCCGGGTAACATGATTCTTCTTGCTAATTATTAGCGTGTACTTGCCTGTCATAACGTTTGGTATCGAATACTTAACTGTACCTATACCACCGACTGTTATACTATATGTAGGCTCGGAGTTACCCTCCGTCATTAGTGTAATAGTGGTCAAGTCTTTTTCATTACTTCCAAAGCTTGTAACATTGCCTGCAACGTCATATCCTACATCATTAACAGAGTATGAAACTTCAATCGATCCCGTGTAGAGACCCATTCCAGTTATAATGACTGTATATTTGCCAGGATCAGTCGCGCTATAATCTCTTTCCAGATAATATGCCTTGCCCTCGGCGAGAACCTCACCGTCAAAGGTAACTACAGGCTCGACAAATTGCTCATTCCCAGTATACTCAAGGTCTCCAAGCGCCACATCTGCACTTGAAATATCCGTCTGCGTCATAGGAACAGCTAACCATACAGCATCATCATATTTCTCCGCTAGACCATAAGCCACGCTCAGCTCGCCGTTTTCGTCTGAAACCGCCTGTGTTATGTACAGCAGATTATCCGAATCAAGCAGTGTTTCTGCACTTTGTGATTTAATTGCGTAAATGTTATACACTTCGTTTGTTTTCAAATCTGAAAATGATTTTGTTGTACTTACCGACATTTCGGTAAAAAGCATAACGCTTGGTGACATAGCTGAAATTGCTGTTGTTGCAGCAGGTATTGTTATTTTTATTGGAATGGAACTATCAGTGGTTATTCCGTTACCTAACTGACCAGAGCCGTTATATCCCCAAGTATATAAGCTGCCGTCTTTTGTTATTGCTGCACTATGGGAATTTCCTAGGCTTACAGACTTTACATTATCCAATATCTTGGCTGGAATACTTCTAATTACCCATTGTGACGTTGTGCCATCTCCAAGCTGTCCATTTGTATTAGCACCCCATGTATAAAGACCTCCATCTTTTGTTATTGCCATAGCAAGAGCATGTCCTATATTAAACGAAACTACTTTATCCATTATTTTCATAGGTGTATAGCTATCTGCAGTTGTTCCATTACCAAGCAATCCACAATAATTTTCTCCCCACATATAGAGCTCTCCAGTTTCAGTTATTGCCGCACTAATAGAACCAAGACTTACCGATTTTACATTATCCATTATTTTTATTGGTACACACATATCAGTTGTTGTTCCGTTGCCTACCTCACCGTGGTAGTTATTACCCCAAACATATAATCTACCGTCTTTGGTTATCGCTGCGCTGTTTAAAGAACCAAGACTTACCGATTTTACATTATCCATTATTTTTATTGGCGTATAGCTATCAGTTGTTGTTCCATTGCCTAACTGACCACAATCGTTAAAACCCCATGTATATAAGTCTCCGTCTTTTGTTATTGCTGCACTATGGGAATTTCCTAGGCTTACAGACTTTACATTATCCAATATCTTTATAGGAGTTGCGACTATTCCATTACCATATCCATTTCCAAGTCTACCTCCATTATTATAACCCCACATATATAAACTGCCATCTTCAGTTATTGCCGCACTAACAGAACTAGAAACACTAACTGAAGCCACATTGTCCATTATTTTTATAGGATAATATCTATCAATTGTTGTGCCATCTCCAAGCGTTCCGTCACTATTATCACCCCATGTATAAAGTTCACCAATTTCAGTAATTGCTGCGCTACTTGAACTACCAAGACTTACCGACTTTATATTATCCATTATTTTTATGGGTGTATAACTATCCGTAGTTGTTCCATTGCCTAACTCCCCTCTACTATTGGAACCCCACATATACAAATTTCCACTTTCAGTAATTATGGCACTGTCACCCATTCCTAAACTTAATTTACAATCATCTGTGCTGATCTTATCGTTACCACTTTGATTATTATTAGTTGAAAGTTCAACAGGCAGACTTTTTGCATTATCTAAAACAGCAAACTTTCTCTTTACTTTGGCACTGTTTTTTTCGACAGTAACTTTATATTTTCCATTAGGTAAATATAGACTGGTCTTACCGTCCTTATTGGTTATCAACTCATTGCAAACTATGCTATCGTCTATTTCAACTTTTGCATTTTCAACAGGGTCTGCCTCTTGGTCTAATACAGTTATATTAATCTTATATTTTTTATAGGGACATCCACCCCAACCAAACTCTTTTTTATCTACTGAAAAATAAAAGTCTGCACTTGTAAACTTAAAATCAAGCATTTTAATATCAAGTGATAACTTTGAATTGTCAAGCAATTTCAGTTTCACACCCATTTCCACTTTAGGAGCAATTTCGCCATCAAAACATATGCTACAATCATGTTTTACTGAATCCGAACTCGTTGCAAGAGTTGCTTCTGCCGCTATTTCCGCTCCCGCCTTCAAATCAAGTTCCGCCTTTGCAATTTTGCTACTTATCAACGAAACATTTGGAGCTAATGAAATGCCTATAAATACTTTAATTTCAGCTTGTATTTCTTTATCAATATCCAAATTAGGCTTTTTTACTAGATTTTTAAATCCAGTATCACTGGAATATGAAAAACCTATTGATGTGTATTCAAGTGTAGCGCTAAAAGATATTTTACCTGCTATTGATGCTAAAAAATTCAAATCACAGCCTATATTGATTCCTGGAAACGGTATAAAGGTCACTTTTCCTATTGGAATTTTAATCTCGACCTTATCTTCAAAAGCCAGTTCTAATTTCATATCTGAATTAAATGCAATCTCTATGTATTGATAAGAAAATGAAATATACGTTTTAACATTAACTCCTACGCCTAAGCTAAATGATCCAGTCACCTTAGGTCCGTCTTCATCATTTCCTAAAAATTTATATGACAGTTTTGTGCTTGCTCCCGTATCAACATCAATAGCATATGTGCTAGTTCTGCTGTTTTCATTCTCGGAAATCGTACCCATATACTCCAAACTATCGTCACAGCCATTTGTATCAATTTCCGCATCGCCAGTTTCCTGCTGGGTGTCAATCTTTACATAATCAAATGTTTCCTCTAACGATGTTTCTTCCCCTTTAATCGTCACAGTAGTTCCATTGATTGAAATTGTATTAACTTTAACGATCAACACATCACCCTCGCCATACTCATAAGCAAAAGTCTCACCCGGCTGCAAAGACGTAATAGAACTATCTGCGTTCTCAATAACATAGATATTATTTTCATCATCAGCAGAAACGACCTCATTTGTGCCCTCTGCTTGCGAAATTATCTTAGTGTCTTCGCTGTAAACCGCAAAATTATTTGTCTTATCCTCGTCTAAATTCAACACTCTGTCCTGATCAAAATCATCGGTAGTTTTTTGCAAAAACTCCTGCATTTCTTGTGTGTAATTCGGTGACTCATAGGCTGCACACAGCGGACGAAAACACTCGGTGTCCACCAGAAAAGCCCTTAGATAGAAATACTCTGGCATACTATCAGTTTCAATATCTACGTATACATCTGTTTCGCCTGAAATAACCTCTGTACTACCTGAAGCTAGCATAGCTTCACCAGCTTCGTCGTAGATTCCGACTACTAGCGTACAGTCCTCCAATGTTTCAAATTCAACTGCGGCAACAGTGGTATCTGCCATTTCCACCGAGAATACATTATATCCGTTGTTAGCCTCCTGTTCATCCATCTTCTCGTCTAGAGAAGATGTCAACATATTTCCGAACGAGTTTGTACCCTCAATAGATACGTCACCGCTGCCTGTCGTGATTTCTCCATTCCTTTCCTCTGTAATATCGTCGGCTTTAGCGTTGACATTCGGAACATACGACACCATACTAAAGACTAATAACATACTTGTAAACATACTGACAATACGTTTTTTCATAACTTTACCTCCATTTTGAATAAATTTTAATTATAGTGTCTATACCTATCTTATAATATACCACTATAAGAAAAAAAGCCCCGCAATCCCCGATAAATCAAGGCTTTGCGGAGCTTTCCGACCACAATTCTGACCAGAAATAAAATAAAAAAGCTAAACGCAGGCATATAATTTTTCAAGCTGCTTACGTTTCATATCCATATTGGAATGTACATACCTCTCAAGTGTAATTTTCACACTTGCATGACCTAAAAGTTCGCTGACAGTTTTAACATCAATCCCAAGCCGAATGCATTCCGTAGCAAAGGTATGCCGCAGAACATGAAAATTCCTATACGTTACACCAATGTGTTTCAGAAAAGTTTTGTACCTGTACTGATAAGTCCTCGGTTCGGTATGTTGAACTGATTGTGTCAGGAAGCAGCAGTCAGGATTGACATTTCGTTTGATTTTAGCAATCTGCGACAGCATAAAAGTCGGAATAGGAATATCACGGATAGACTTAGCGCTTTTTGGCTCATCGATTAGCACAACTGTTTTAGGTGTTATTGCATTAGGGTTTTTAATTCTCTGGAGCGTTTTCCGTACACGAATCACCTGATTTACAAGGTCAATATCCTGCCACTTCAAAGCGCATATCTCACCTATTCTCAGACCAGTATAAAGGCAAAGCAGAATACCGAGAATTTGGCAATCATCACATAAAGCATTCTTACGAATTTTCTCTATTTCAATGCTTGTAAAAACCTCAATTTCCTTATGCTCCGATTTTGGCAGCGATACATTTTTAGCAGGGTCATCAAGCTTGTATTCAATTTCTCCGTAAGCAAATACAGATTTCATCATGATTAGAATTGCCTGCACGCTCCTTGATGAAAGTCCTTTTCCGTCATCTCTGCCGCATTCCAACAGTTCGGACACATAGCGATTGATCATAAATGAAGTCACTCTGTCAACACGCATATCTCCAAGCGGTGCAGCGATGTAATTCTGATACATGGTGCGATAACTGACATAGGTTGATGATTTAATACTATTTTTACGGCTTGCAAGCCAGACCGCAAACAACTCGTTCACAGTTATCGGGTTGTTTTTTGGCAACAAATCAACTTTAGCAAGCTGTAGCTTCTGCGAACATTCCACATAGCTGTAAGCGTAAACAGACGAATACTTTGCTCTACCGTTTTCCATGTAACTTGAAATATACCTGCCCTCCCAGCGACCGTCCTTGCGTTTGAATATGTTTTCTCCTCGTCTTGACATGGCGATACCTCCTTAAAATATGTACTTTAAGTATACACCCGTTTTGACGAGATTTTTGACCAGAAATAGAAGAAAAAAGAGTTATAAACATCTCGAAATCCTTGATATTTTACCGTCAATTATATAGATTGACAGAAAGCTATCATTGAATTTGTACAAAATATATAATTAGTTTTGTCAGTTTTAGTCAATCCGTGGATTGACATTTTTATCTTTTAGTGGTATATTATAAGATAATTTCGGTGTATACTGCACATTTTGTCGTATGTTAACTCTGTTTTAGGGAGAAGTCAAGTCCATTTTAAAGGTTTATTGCTTATGCTTTAAGTTGGTTACTGAATTTTGTAGCATTATGTAATATACTTATAGTTCAAAACAAAGCGTGCTCCGAGAGTAAAAAATCTTGGAACGCAAAAAAGTTTTTTATTAGCTGTTGACAAACGAATGTGCCAGTGATATAATATTAAATAGGGCCGACATAGTTCAACATAAAATTAAACAGTAAGTGCCTCTTACTTAGATAAACATATCGGCAAATACTTTTAGAGCTTTAAGCTCGTACATATTTCAGGCACGATTTTGGTAACAACGGGATAACTATATCCTTTTGTAAAAATCGTGAAACTGAAAAGTGTACGGGCTTTTTTGTTTTGGTTACATATTGATATCGGAAATTTAATTAATGTGCGTAAAAAATTTGAATGCGATTTACAAAGTAAATTAAAACGAAAAGCAACAGAAACTTGAAAATTGAATAGGAGGCTTGATAAATTGAAAAAGTTCAACTCAAAGTCCTGCGAGGAAATCATGACCACAGTGTACAAACCGATTGAATTTGTAGTTGACAATCTGCTTGCACAAGGTCTGTATATCTTAGCAGGAGCACCGAAAGTCGGTAAATCGTGGCTGGCTCTCGATATGTGCCTGTCCATTGCAAAAGGAGAAAAGGTGCTTGGAAAAGAAACGTTATGCGGTCATGCGGTATATCTTAGTTTAGAGGACAGCCTGATACGTCTGCAAAACAGGTTGTACGAACTGACAGACGAGCCGTCCGACAATCTTAACTTTGCAATTATGGCGGAGTCTATTTCAAACGGTCTGCCTGAACAAATCGAATACTGCAGGAAACGGTTTGACGATTTGAAAATTGTGTTCATTGACACTTTACAAATGGTGCGTAACGAATCGGAGTCGAGCTACAGTTCAGATTACAAAGAGTTATCTGTGATGAAAGCTCTTGCCGATAAACTTGGCATAGCTATAGTTCTGGTTCATCACACACGAAAGTGTTCTGACAGCGACCCATTTAATATGATTTCGGGCAGTACAGGTTTGAGCGGTTGCGTTGACGGAAGTATGGTTCTGATTGAAAGTAAACGTGGAAGTCGTACAGCAAAGCTTCATTGTGTAGGTCGAGATATTGAAAATCAAGAGATCAATGTTGTGTTTGAAAGCAGCAGATGGAAAGTGTCTGATGAGATTAAAAATATCGAACCCGACTATTTTTCATTTGCTGTTCACGATTTTATGGTAACTCAGAAAAAGTTTAAAGGCTCTGCTACTGAACTTGCTGAAAAGTTATCGGCTCTGCTTCACAAGGAAGTGTTCTCAAATCGTGTCAAAAAAGATCTGATTCAGCACGCTTATGAATTGCTGGATTACGGAGTGACGTTTGAATCCAAACGCAGTAACGGACAACGAATAATTATTCTGAATTACGATATGAAAAGTGACAGCAGTGACGGCAGAAATCTTATGCCGGAGGTGTGTGAAAACGCTGACCCTGCTGTCACTTGCGGTAACAGTGAAATGCTTGAAAAGCCTTTAAATACGTTGCTTGCGATTGATGAGTACGAAGTTGAGGCAGAAAAATCCGCTGTCACTGTTTGTGATTCTGCCGACCCTGTTGATGACGTTACTGACCCTGCCGCTAATGAAGTTTATGAAATCGAGTTAATGAGCCTTGATGAAGTACTGCATATGTCTGCTAATAAAATAAGAAGTCAGCTTGCGAATAAGGGGATTGAAATTCCGCCGTTTGAAACGCAAAGAAAGGCAACGTAAGCCGATTTGCGTGGCTTGGATTTTTTGTCGGGTAAGTTTAGCAAAGCCAAATGGAAACCCCACACAAGCGATTTGTGAGCCGCTGTGAGCGATATTTTAAATAAGGTTAGCTTGTGCAAGTCGAACTCAACGATTTGAGCAATTATGTACTTTGCACAATTAAGCAGCTAGAGCTATAACCACCAAAGCTAAATATTTCATTGCAAGTTAAAGTTTCGGGGTCGCAGCCCCCGAAACACTCACAGCGGACGAGCAAAGCTCGCCGCAAAAGTGCCGAAA
>OJRP01001293.1_pt1 | contig 12993 bp, 10 predicted proteins | sample 1599201 | NCBI WGS metagenome assembly OJRP01 (sample SAMN03922534, study PRJEB24848) | human gut metagenome | isolation source: stool sample | host: Homo sapiens | place: Germany | collected 2010-05
TAGGTCTTCTTGCCTTCGAGGATGTCGCCCCCGATGGCTTTGCCCAGCCGCTGGTCGCCGTAGCTGTCCAGCAGGTCGTCCTGCAACTGGAACGCCAGCCCCAGCTCGACGGCGAAGCGCCGCAGGCGGCGGCAGTCCTCGTCCGAAGCGCCGCCCAGCATCGCGCCGATCACGACCGATCCGGCCAGCAGCACCGAGGTCTTCAACTCGATCATGTGCATGTATTCGACCACCGAGACCTTGGGTTTCTGTTCGAAATCCATGTCGTACTGCTGTCCTTCGCACACCTCGAGCGCCATGGTGTTGAAGGTCGAGAGCACCTGCGGCAGCAGGTTGGCCGGGACGCTGCTCAACAGGCGGTAGGCGTAGATCATCATGGCGTCGCCCGAGAGGATGGCCACGTTCTGCCCCCATTTGGCATGGACCGAGGGCTTGCCCCGGCGCACGGCGGCGTTGTCCATGATGTCGTCGTGCAGCAGCGTGAAGTTGTGGAACACCTCGACGGCCGCAGCTGCGGGCAGCGCCTGCTTCACGTCGTCGGAGAAGATGCCGCAGGAGAGCGTCAGCAGCATGGGGCGGAGGCGTTTGCCGCCCCCGGCGAGCGAATAGCCGATCGGGGCGTATAGGAGTTCCGGTTCGGCCGGAAATTCGGTCTGGGCGAGGTAATTTTCGATGGCGGAGAGCATCTGCTCGTTGGTCTGCATAGTCTTGAATGGTACTTTTGGGTCGGAAACTGTCCCAAAAATAGGAAAAAACTTTGGAGTAGCCGAATTTTCGATTAACTTTGACAGGATAAAACTAACTTTTAACCTGAAACACGATATGAAAAAACTCGCGATCGGCGTGGACATCGGCGGCATCAACACCGCTTTCGGCCTCGTGGATGAAAACGGCGACCTCTATGCCGAATCGGTCATCTCGACCAAGAAGTACCCTTATGTTGACGACTATCCGGCTTATGTCGAGGACCTTTGCGACTCGATGCGCGCTCTGGCGCAGAGCCTTTCGTTCGAGTACGAACTGACGGGCATCGGCATCGGCGCGCCCAACGCCAATTACCACACGGGCGTGATCGAACACCCGGCCAACCTGTGGAAGTTCCCCGTCGGCGAAACCAATCCCGACGAGAGCCGCCGCATGTTCCCGCTGGTGGACGACATCAAGAAGGCGTTCCCGGGCGTCGAGTGCCGGATGACCAACGACGCCAACGCCGCCACGATCGGCGAAATGATCTACGGCAACGCCAAGGGGATGAAGGATTTCATCATGATCACGCTCGGGACGGGACTCGGTTCGGGATTCGTCGCCAATGGCGAGATGATCTACGGCCACGACGGCTTCGCCGGCGAATTCGGCCACGTGATCGCCGTGCGGGGCGGCCGCCAGTGCGGCTGCGGACGCCGCGGCTGTCTGGAAACCTACGTTTCGGCCACCGGCATCAAGCGCACCGTTTTCGAACTGATGGCCACCATGACCGAACCTTCGGAGCTGCGCGACATCCCCTTCGCCAATTTCGACGCGGCGATGGTCTCGACGGCCGCATCGCACGGAGACCCCATCGCGCTCGAAGCGTTCCGCATCACGGGCGAGTTGCTGGGATATGCGCTCGCCGACGCAGTGACGATCACCTCGCCGGAGGCGATTTTCCTCTTCGGCGGCCTGGCCAAGTCCGGAAAATACATCTTCGAGCCGACGCAATGGTACATGGAGGAGAACATGATGAGCGTCTTCAAGAACAAGGTAAAGCTCCTGCCCAGCGGCATCCAGAGCCAGAACGCCGCCATCCTCGGCGCTTCGGCGCTGATCTGGCAAGAGGTGAAACAGCTCGGAGCCTGATCCGTCCGCAACATCCGTACAGGAGCTATCCGCATGTCGGACGGCTCCTGTTTTTTATGCCGCGGTCACGCGCCGTGCCACCGGAAACGGCCGGTACACGGGACGACTTCCGGCAATATTTCCGCGAAACCATAGAACCGACCCAAAACTTTTCCTCATGAAACGAACCTTCACCCTGCTGGCGGCCGCCTTTGCGACGACGGCCGCAGCCCAAAAACCCTACCACCGCGACCTCGCCGTGCTGGAAGTCAACCGCGAAGCGCCCCGCACCGAATTCGTGGAGTTCGCCTCGCGCGACGAGGCGCTCATGCGCTCCTTCGAGCGGAGCGACGCCTACCGCTCGCTCGACGGCGTATGGAAATTCCGCTATGCGGACGACGTCCGCGCCCTGCCCGCCGACGCGACGGCCGCCGACGCCGACACTTCGGCGTGGAACGACATCCGCGTTCCGGGCAACTGGGAGTTGCAGGGACACGGCACGCCGATCTACGTCAACACGCGCTACGAATACGCCACGATCGATCCCGCGCCGCCGCACCTGCCCGAGGCGATTCCGGCAGGCGTCTACCGCCGCACCTTCACCGTTCCCGAAGCGTGGGCGGGACGCAGGATCTACCTGACGATCGGCGGCGCCAAATCGGGCGTCTACGTCTATGTCAACGGCCGCGAAGCGGGTTACAACGAAGATTCGAAGAATCCGGCGCAATACCGCATCGACCCCCTCCTGCGTCCGGGCGAGAATACGCTGGCGCTCAAAATGACGCGGTGGAGCACCGGTTCCTACCTCGAAGCGCAGGACTTCTGGCGCATCAGCGGCATCGAGCGCACGGTCTACCTTTCGGCCGAAACGCCCGACGCGCTGCGCGATTTCGAGGTCGTATCGACGCTCGACGACAGCTACCGCACGGGGCTTTTCACGCTGAAAATGTTCCTCGCAGGCGATCGGGAGGTCGAGGCGGGCTACGAACTGCTCGATCCCGAGGGCCGCACCGTCGCCTCGGGACGGCAGCAGGCAACGGGCGAAGCCCTGTTCCGTGCCGAGATACCCGACGCAGCGCATTGGACGGCCGAAACGCCCGACCGCTACCGGCTCGTGATGCACGTGCGGACACCCGAACGGACGGTCTACGTCCCCTTCTCGGTGGGATTCCGCCGCTTCGAGTTCGCCGACGCCGCCGAGCGCGACGCCAAGGGACGCCCCTACCGCGTGCTGCTCGTCAACGGACAGCCCGTGAAATTCAAGGGAGTCAACCTCCACGAACACGATCCCCGCACGGGACACTACGTCGACGAGGAGCTGTTGCTCCGGGACATGCGGCTGATGAAGGCGCACAACGTCAACGCGATCCGCACCTGCCACTATCCGCAGCAGCGCCGCTTCTACGAGTTGTGCGACTCGCTGGGCTTCTACGTTTACAGCGAGGCCAACGTCGAGAGTCACGGCATGGGGTACGATCTGGCCGCGGGCCGCACGCTGGGCAACGACCGTGCATGGTGGCCGGCGCACGAGACGCGCCTGCGCAACATGTACATGCGCTGCCGCAACTATCCCTCGGTCTCGATCTTCTCGCCCGCCAACGAATCGGGCAACGGCTACAATTTCTACAAAGCCTACGAATGGCTCGAAGCCCGCGAGAAGGGCGAAGGCCGCATGAACCGCCCGATCTGCTACGAACGCGCACAGTGGGAGTGGAACACCGACATGTTCGTGCCGATGTATCCCACGGCGGGAATGCTCGAAGAGTGGGGACGCGAGGGCACCGACCGTCCCGTCGTTCCGTGCGAATACTCGCACGCGATGGGCAACTCCAACGGTTCGCTGTGGCTGCAATGGCAGTCGATCTACAAATATCCCAACTTGCAGGGAGGCTTCATCTGGGACTGGGTCGACCAGGGATTCGAACGCCGCGATGCAGCGGGAACCCTCTATTGGACCTACGGCGGCGACTACGGCGACCGCGAGCCGAGCGACGGCAACTTCTGCTGCAACGGTCTCGTTTCGCCCGACCGCACGCCCCATCCCGCCATGGCCGAAGTGCGTTACGCCTACGCCGACATCGCCTTCCGTCCGGTCGGGCCGGCACGGGGATCGTTCGAAGTCGAGAACCGCTTCTATTTCACCTCGCTCGACGGCTACGACATCGTCTACACGGTCGAGGCCGACGGAAAAGCGGTGCGCAGCGGCACGGTGCGGTTGCAGACTGCGCCGCAGCAGCGCGAGACGGTCGACGCGGCCGTCGGGAAACTCAAACCCGGACGGAATTATTACCTGCGCCTGCGGGCCGTGACGCGCACCGACCGGCCGGGACTGCCCGCCGGCACGGTCGTGGCCGAGGAGCAGTTCCCGTTGCAGAAGGGCGCTCTGCCGGCCTATGAAAAGGAGGGCGAGAGGCTGGCGCTCTCGACGCAGGGCGACCGGATCGAAGCGGCGAACGACCGTGTCCGCTTCGCCGTCAACCGCACGACGGGAGCGGCGCTGAGTTATGAAATCGACGGCACGGAGCTCTTCGCCGACGGATTCGGCGTGCGTCCCAACTTCTGGCGGGCACCCGTCGACAACGACTACGGCGACGGAATGCCCCGCCGCACGCAGGTGTGGAAGGAGGCGTCGCGCGACGCCGACGCCGAGGTAACGGGCCGCATGGAGGGCGACGCGGCGGTGATCGCCGCGACCCGCGCGCTGGCCGGCGGCAACCGCCTGACGACGACCTACACCGTCTATCCGTCGGGGGCGGTCAACGTGCGGATGCACTTCGCCCCCGGCGAGGAGCCGATGCCCGAAATGCCGCGCTACGGCGTGCGGTTCCGCCTGCCCGAACGCATGGACGCCTTCGCCTATTTCGGCCGGGGGCCCGAAGAGAATTACTGGGACCGCAAGGCAGGCACCTTCGTCGGCCGTTACGAGACTTCGGCGCGGCGGGAGTGCTTCCCCTACGTGCGGCCGCAGGAGACGGGACACCACTGCGACACCGAATGGATCGACTTCGGCGAACTGCTGATCGTGGCCGACTCGACCATGGAGTTCAACGCCCTGCGCTGCACGGTCGAGGATCTCGACGGCGAACAGGCCGTCGGCCGCGACTACCAGTGGCACAACTGGACGAAAAGCGACTCCAACGAGGCGGACAAGGCGCGTAATGCGATGCGCCGCCAGACCCACGTGAACGACATCCCGGTACGCGATTTCGTGGAGGTATGCCTCGATTACCGCCAGATGGGGCTCGGCGGCTACGACAGCTGGGGCAAGCGCCCCGAGGAGTCCGTGACGCTGCGCACCGGAAAGCTCCGCGACTGGGGCTTCACCCTCGTCCCGAAGCGTGCGAGAAAATGAAGCGCCGAGAATCAGGATTCACGGGCCGGCCATAAAGGCCGGCGCCCTTCAAAAACGAACGGTGCGACTTCGCGAAGTCGCACCGTCCGTTCGTGTCGTGACGAAAGATTCCTCCCCCGCTATCCGTTCGTCCGGAAAGCCTTCTGCACGCCCTTGATGCGCAGGATGGCGTGGACGAGCGTGTCGACGACGCTCGTGGCAGGCACCTCCACGTCGACCGTACCCGTGAGCAGACCGCCCCGCGAAGCGAGGTTCATCGAACGGATGTTGAGTTTCAGGTCGCGGATCACCGTTTCGGTGATATGGTTGGCCATGCCCGTCGTGTCGGCCGCCACGATGCGGATCGTCACGCGGAACGCCCCTTCGGCCGTCTGCCGCCAGCGGGCGTCGATGACGCGGTAGGGATAATTCTCGCGCATACGCCGTGCATTGGGACAGTCGGTGCGGTGGATCGTAATGCCCGAGCTGATCGTCACGAAGCCGAAAATATCGTCGCCCTTGATCGGGTTGCAGCACTTGGCGAGCTTGTACTCGATCTGGTTGATGTTGTCGTCGATCACGAGCGCGTCGGTCGAATGCGCGGGCCGCGCGGCGGCGTTCTGCAACTTGGCCTGCTCGGCTGCGGCGGCCGCTGCGCGCCGCTCCTCGTCGGCCTCGCCCGACTGCCAGCGGGTGAGAATCTCCTTGACCGTCGACAGATCGATCTTTTCGGTGGCGATCAGCCCGTAGAGTTCGGTTCCCGCTTTGAGCTTGTAATATTTGCACAGATACCCCACCGCCTCGTCGATCGTGAGGCCGAATTTCCAGTTTTTGAGCTTGCGTTCCAGCTCCTCGCGTCCCAGCCGCGCGCTCTTGGCCTGCTCCTCGCGGATGAAGGCCTTGATCTTGCTGCGCGCCTTGGCGGTCTTGACCGCCGAGAGCCAGTCGGCCTTGGGCGTCTGGTTCTTCTGCGTGAGAATCTCGACGATGTCGCCGTTATGGAGCGTCTCCTTGATCGGCACGGCGCGGCCGTTGACCCGTCCGCCCACGCATGTCGATCCGAGCGAGGTGTGGATGTCGAAGGCGAAGTCGAGGAGCGTGGCCCCCTCGGGGAGTTTGCGCAGGTCGCCGTTGGGCGTGAAGACGAAGATTTCGCCCGACGCGGGCTTGGCGTCGAAACGCTGCGCCAGCGAGTGGGTCGTGTCCTCTATCAGTTCGCGCAGATGTCCCAGCCACATTTCGCTGGTCTGCGCCCCCTGGTTGACGCCCTTGTAACGCCAGTGCGCGGCGATGCCTCGCTCGGCCACGGCATCCATGCGTTCGGTGCGGATCTGCACCTCGACCCAGCGGCCTTCGGCCGACACGGTGGTGTGCAGCGACTCGTAGCCGTTCGACTTGGGGATCGAGATCCAGTCGCGCATGCGCTTGGGATTGGGCGTGTAGAAGTCCGTCACCACCGAATAGGCCGTCCAGCAGAGCTGTTTCTCGGCCTCCTGCGGGCAGTCGATGATGATGCGGATGGCGAAGATGTCGTAGACGCCCTCGAACGGGACGTGCTGTTTGTGCATCTTGTTCCAGATCGAGAAGATCGATTTGGTGCGGCTCTTGATGTGGTATTTGATGCCGAGGCGGTTCAGCCGCTGCTCGATCGTCACGAGGAACCGCCCGATGAAGGCCTTGCGCTCCTCGGCGCTCTCTTCGAGTTTTGTGACGACGTGCTCGTAATCCTTCGGTTCGAGGTATTTCAGGGCGATGTCCTCCAGCTCGCTCTTGATCGAGTAGAGACCCAGCTTGTGGGCGATCTGGGCGTAGAGGTTCATCGACTCCCAGCTCTTCTTGCGCCACTTTTCGCGGGGGAACATTTCGAGCGAACGCATCACTTCGAGCCGGTCGGCCAGTTTGATCAGGATGACGCGCGGGTCTTCGGAGTAGCTCACGATCAGGTCCCGGAAATTGTCGGCCTGCTCCTTGGCCACCTTGAGCTTCAGCTCCGAGATGTTGGCCAGCCCGAGGGTGATGCCCACGACCTGATCGCCGAAGCGTTTGCGGATGTCGGCGCTCAGGGCGAGGAATTCTTCGGCGGGCAGCTGCTTGTGGGCGAGGCGCACCACGTCGTGCAGGATCGCCGAGATGGTGGAGTTGCGGCCCAGGCCCACCTCCGAGATCACGATCGAAGCCACCGCGGCGGCATGCTCCAGCAGGGGCGAGCCGTCGTAGCGCACCAGTCCGGCGAGTTTCCCGTCGGCATACTCCAGCGCCTCGTCGACGAGTGCCCGGGTCTGCTCCGAGAAATTCGCGCGCACGAGCGTGCGGAGTTTTTCGTACCGTGAAAAGTCCATTTTTACCTAACCAGATGACCTATGCTCGCAAAGATATGAAATTTTTTCATAAATTTGGCATGTACAATTGAACAGTTGTGTTATGGACAAGAAAAAGGCAGTTTACGTGCCGACCGTAGGCGAAGAAATCGGCAATGCCGTGTCCCACGGCGTGATGTCGCTGTTATCGCTGCTGGCCCTTCCTTTCGCCGCCGTGTGGGCCTATGCGCATGACCCCGGCGGGGTTCTGGCCTCGGTTTCGGTGTCGGTTTTCGTCATTTCGATCTTCCTGATGTTCCTCGCCTCGACGCTCTATCACTCGATGAACCCGCAGTCGAAGCACAAGGAGGTTTTCCACATCCTCGACCATATTTTCATCTACGTCGCCATCGCGGGCAGCTATACGCCCATCGCGCTGTCGGTCATCGGCGGCTGGCAGGGGGTGTTCATCACCGTCCTGCAATGGGCGATGGTGATTTTCGGGGTGTTCTACAAGTCGCTCTCCCGAAAGTCGATACCGGCCATCAGCCTGACCATCTACCTGGTCATGGGCTGGACGATCGTCTTCTTCCTGCCGCTGTTCATCAGCCACGCTTCGACGCCCCTCGTGGCGCTGATCGCGCTGGGCGGCGTGCTCTATACGCTCGGCGCGTGGTTCTACGCCCGCAAGGGCTTCCGCTACCACCACATGGTGTGGCATCTGCTGATCGACCTCGCGGTTGCGGCGCACTTCGCCGGGATCGTGTTTTACCTCTACTGATTATGGCCGCATATGACCTCCACATCCATTCCGGATACAGCAGCGACGGGGAGCTTCCCGTCGCCGCAATCGTCGGTCTGTGCGCCGCCCGCGGGCTGGACGCCTTTTCGCTGACCGACCACAACTCGGTGCGGGGCGTCGGCGAGGCCGCCCGGCTGGCCCGGGAGCGGGGCATCGGGTTCGTCCCCGGCATCGAGATCGACTGCAACTACCGGGGGACGGACCTGCACCTGCTGGGCTACGGCATCGACTGGCGTTCGGCGGATTTCGCGCGGTTGGAGGAGGAGGTTGCCGCCAAAGTCATGGCGTCGTTCGGGGCCATGGTCGACAACCTGCTGAAACTGGGCTTCCGGGTCGATGCCGGTGCGGTGCTGGCCGCCGCCGACGGAAAACCGCCGACGGGCGAACTGATCGCCGAGGTGATGCTCTCCGACGCGAACTGCCATACGCCCCCGCTGCGGCCCTATATGGAGGGCGGCGAGCGGAGCGACATGCCTTACATCAACTTCTATCTCGATTATTTCGCACAGGGCCGTCCGGCGTTCGTGCCCGTGGAGTATATGGATTACCGCGATGCGGTGGAGCTGGTCCGCGACAACGGGGGCGTGCCCGTCGTGGCGCATCCGGGGCTGAATTTCCGGGGCCGGGAGGAGACCGCCGGGCGGCTGCTCGACCGCGGGGCCGCAGGACTGGAAGTCTTCAACAACTACCACACCCCCGAACAGGCCGTCTATTTCACCTCGCTGGCCCTCTCCAAAGGCGCTTCCATGACCTGCGGAAGCGATTTCCACGGCAAGACCAAGCCCCGGATCGCCGTCGGGCGATTCCCGTCGGACAGCCGTTTCGACGGCCGCCTGTCAGACTTTGTAAACCACATACATGTGATCGGCCGGCAGGGCGTATAGCCTGCGCTCGGCCTCGGTGAAGGTTGCGGCGTAGTCGATGTCCGCGACCTGGAAACCCGCCTGGCGCAGGCGGTCGGCATAGTCGGCGCCGTAGATGCGCCGGTGGTCGTACTGTCCGAAGATGCGCGTGCGCTCGTCGGGATCGGTGATCGAGTCGTCCTCGTAGGTCTGCTCGTAGTCCCTGTCCACCGGGGAGAGGACGATGCCCCAGCCGCCGGGTTTGAGGACCCGGTGCAGTTCGCGCATCGCCCGCCGGTCGTCGGCGACGTGCTCCATGATGTGGTTGCAGATCACCACGTCCACCGAACCGTCGGCCAGCGGGATCTGCTGCACGTCGAAATGCAGGTCGGCCAGCGGGCTTTCGAGATCGGCCGTGACATACTGCCCCGGATGCGACTTGAAGTGGGGCTTGAGGTGACGCATGATACAGACCTCGGGAGCAATGTGCAGCGTGCGCGGAAAGGCCGTCAGGAGATCGGTTTCGCGCGTCAGGTAGAGCCACAGCAGGCGGTGTCGCTCCAGCGACAGACACTTGGGACACAGCGCGTTGGGCCGCGGCTGCACGTAGCCGTAGGGCATGAACTTCCGGTATTTCGCGCCGCACACGGGGCATTCGGCTCCGCGCCCCTTGTAGAAGAGCCCCGCCACGGGTACGGCCCATCCCGCGATGCGTTGCAGCACGGGGCGCGGGATGTGGTTGAGCGAGAATTTGATCAGTTGTTTTATCATTGCGCGACTATCTGTTTTTTGTGCCGACCCTCCGGAGCGTACGCCATCTCCCTCTCCGGGGGAGGGTCGGGGTGGGGTCGGATTTGTCAATGACGCCGCAGACGGCAACGGCCGCATTCAGGAGCGGCTGGCGGAGGATTTTACGCATGCAGCGGGATTACTCTAAAATCTTGTTCACGTCGGCTTCGGCCTTGCGCAGCCGCGCCTTGCACGAGGCGATCAGCTCCGTGGCGCGCTTCACCTCGGCGGCGAGGCTGTCCACGTCCATCTCTTCGTTGCGCAGGCGTGCCAGTATCTTTTCGATTTCGGCCATCGCCTCGGCGTAGGTCACTTCTTTTTTTGCCATATTTTTCCGGAATTTACGGTTGCGTCTATCTTGCCGTCGGAGACCTCGATTTCGACCTGCTCGCCCTCCGCGACGCTTCCGGCCGAGGTCACGGCACGGCCTCCGGCGCGCAGGACGGCGAATCCCAGCCGGAGGATGCGTTCGGGCGAACGTCCGGCGATCAGTTCCGCGGCGTTGTCGAGCCGTGTGGCCTGCCGTGCGAGGAAATTGCGCACCGCTTCCGGCAGCAGGGCCGAAAGGTGTTCCGCGCGGAGCCGCTGCCGCGTGAGCAGGTCGCCGCTCATCTGGCGCAGGTCGCCCGTGAGCCGTTCCAGCCGCACCTCGGAGGCATGCATGGCGGCTTTCGTGGCATCGTGCAGTTGCAGGGCCGCGTAGTCGAGCCACCCCTCGGCCTGCGTCATCCGTTCGACGAGCCATCCGGCTACGGCTGTCGGGGTTTTGAGCGCCGTGTGGGCCACCATGTCGGCGACGCTGGTGTCCTTGTCGTGGCCGATGCCGGTCAGGATCGGCAGCGGGAACTGCGCCACGTGGGCGCAGAGCCGGTAGGCGTTGAAACAGTTGAGGTCGCTGGCCGAGCCGCCGCCGCGGATGAGGACCACGGCGTCGAATTCGTCCATCCGCTCTGCGACGGCGCATAACGCCGCGACGATCGACTCTTCGGCCGCCGCGCCCTGCATGAAGGCGTCGAACAGCGTTACGTCGAAACGGTAGGGACTTTTGGCCAGCTCCTTGCGGAAGTCCTGATAACCTGCGGCGTTGGCGCTCGATACGACCGCCACGCGCTGCACCACGACGGGCATCGGCGCTTCGCGGTTCATGTCCCAGACGCCCTCTTGCTGAAGCTGGGCGATGGTTATCTGCCGCTGCCGTTCCATGTCGCCCAGCGTGTAGGTGGGGTCGATGTCGGTGATCTGGAGCGAAAATCCGTAGAGTTCGTGGTAATTGACGGCGACTTTGGCCAGAATCTTGATTCCGGCGGCGAGCCGCTGGCCGGTTTCGGCTTCGAAGTATCCTGCGATGCGGGGATAGGCCGTGCGCCAGATCACGGCGCGCGACTGGGCCAGCGGAACGCCGTTGTCGCCCCCTTTTTCGACCAGTTCTAGGTAGCAGTGGCCTGAGTAATTGACCTTTATTTCGGAGATTTCGGCGCTGACCCATACGGGCAGGGCGAAACGCTCGTGGAGGGTCTCCTTCACGAGCCGCTGCAATTGGGAAAGGGTGATATGTGAGTGCGTCTGCATGGGTTAGCGCCAGACCAGTTCTACCTGACGCGGCATCAGCTTGCCTTCGGGAAGCTGGATGTGCAGGATGCCTTCGCTCTCGACGGGCGTGCCGTTTTTGCGGGCCGGCGTCCAGCGGGGCGCTTCGGCGACGGCTTTGAGCACGCGGCGTTTGAGACGGCTGTCGGTCGATTCGAGTTCCTGAGCCACGACCGTGTCGCCTTCGGGCGTTACGGTGTAACGCAGGACGATGCGGGCGGCCGGTTCGTCGTCGCCCCACTTCACCTGCCGGGCGATGTAGCCGCTGAAGGTGGAGTCGGCGGTGAAAACGGCGGACTGGTCGTAGCGGAGCGTGACGAGCATCACCCCGTTTGCGGCTTTGTCGCCGTAGCGGGCGATGGTCTCCTCGTCGGCCGGGAGCATCTCGACGTTCTCGATGTCGTCGGGCGGGATCGACGCGATCTGCTCGGTTTCGACGCCGTTGACTATATATAAAGGCTGCTGCGCCGCAACGGGAAGCGTTGCGGCGAGAAGTGCCGATATAAACAGAAAGTATCTTTTCATGCGTTGCTTTTCCCGATAAACGGTCGCTGGGGCGGGAATATTGCCCGGCCGCAGGCGTCGTTCGGTATGTGCGAAGATAACGGTTTTGCTGCGGAACGCCAAATTTTCCAGCGATTTTCGGTCCGCAGGATGGTTTGCAGGGGGGTCTTTCCGGGTGTTGCGTGCGGAGCGGGTCTTTCGGGCCGGTTTTCGCGGGGCGGTATTTGCCGGTGCATTTGCCGGATGTCTTTTGCCGGGCCGGGTGTCTTTTCGGGCTGTCCTTGATAGCGCGTCTTGCGGGGGCTTTAGCAGGGCGGCCTTTAATTGTGCGTCTTGCGGAGGGGGCTTCGCAGAGCCGCTCTTGCCGGGCGTCTTTGGGACTGGCTGATGTTTCCGAACCCAGCGGCAGGGGCGGAACAACGATGCGGCTTTTTGTCCGGCGTGGTTTTGGACCGGGACGGCTTTTGACTGGGTGGTTTTTGTCCGGCGTGGCTTTGGTTCGGGGCGGCGTTGAACCGACATGGCTTCGGGCCGGGCGTTTGCGGATTCCGCGGCGGTCGTATGGCGACGCTACCGGATCTCCTCCCACCCGCAGCGGGCGAGGTCGGCGCAGCCGTTGGCCTTGAAGCGTACGCCTTCGGCTTCGAGCAGCTCCCGCTGCCGCGTCCATCCGGGGACGGTGCGGCCTGCGCTGTTGACGACCCGGTGGCAGGGCAGACCCGCCGGGGCTTCGGCGAGCGCGCGGCCCACCCGGCGGGCGTGGTCGGGCATGCCGATCAGCCGGGCGATCTGCTTGTAGCTGACGACTCTGCCGGCGGGGATTTCCGCCACGACGGCGTAAACCTCCGCGTCGAAGTTTTCGGGCATGCGCATGGGGCGTGCCTTGGGCGGATTAGAGTTCGCTCTCCTTCAGACGCTCGGCGTTCTCGGCCACGATCAGGTGGTCGATCACGTCCTGAATGTCGCCGTCCATGAAAGCGGAGAGGTTGTAGATCGTGTAGTTGATGCGGTGGTCGGTGATGCGGC
>OJRP01001300.1_pt1 | contig 12929 bp, 10 predicted proteins | sample 1599201 | NCBI WGS metagenome assembly OJRP01 (sample SAMN03922534, study PRJEB24848) | human gut metagenome | isolation source: stool sample | host: Homo sapiens | place: Germany | collected 2010-05
CCATGATCTTACCTTTACATAAAGTCATAACCTCTTCAAAAGTAGGAATTTGATGGCGCGTTTTACAACCGGCGCCGTTTTTCAACCTTAATGCTTTCAATTCTGCCAAGGTATAATCCTCCGGACGTCCTTTTCCGTTCATTGTACGGTTAATCAGTTTATCATGCATCAGGACAAGATGCCCGTCTTTTGTTTTCTTCAAATCTATTTCCACCATATCAACCCCCATGTCAATGCAATTCTGAATACCTTGCAAAGAGTTTTCGGGAGCATTGCGCCAATCGGCACGATGAGCGACGACTAAAAGTTGAGAAGTATTTCCACTTAAAAAAGTGTTTCTGATTTCAGTAGCCCTATCCTGCCCCCAGCTCAACTGGATACAAACACATAACAATAAAAACAAATATACTTTCTTCATAAAACATTTCTTTTAACGGTTTATTATACGGCTATTCACTACTCACTGCCTGTTATATTTTTAAAAGTTTCGTAGATACGTGACGGAACAGGACGCGCCTTATCATGGTCGCAATCTTTCATAGCCTCGTACATAAATACTCCCTTATATCCATTGCTTCTCAGTTCTTTTACAAAACGCTGCCAATCTATTTTTCCCTGTGTGGGAAGCCAATGGCTTTCGTTTACCAAGTCAAAATCCGAAGCATGGATTGTTCCTATATGCCGGCCCAATATCTTCATGAAATGCTCAATAGAACCTTTGCTATAATGATTCGTATCAAAGCAAACTTTCACTCCGGGAATACCGCAAATAATCTCCAAGAGTTCTTCAGGCGTATTTCCTAAACAAGTACGCGGCAGATTTTCAATACACAACTGCGCCCCTATACGATCGGCATATGGTTTCAGGTACATAATAGAACGCTGCGCATTCACTATACGCCGGGCACGAACACTATCCGCTATTGGTTCTGAACTTGGATGCAGAACCAACCGGGCCGGTTTGAACTGTCCGCATTGCTCTATCATCTGCGCCATGAAACGAACATTTTTTGCACGAAGCGAGTCATCCAAAACCGAAATATCCAAGGTTCGGGAAAAAGGCAGATGAATAGACCATACCTGAATACCGGCACTATCCACCCTACTCTTCATCAGTTTGATACGAGGTATCACTTCTTCTACCGGCACTCCCCGATAACACTGGTTAAGAGCCACTTCTATATAATGCACCCCCTGCATTTTCGCTTTCATAAAATCTGCTGCCACCGGATTTTTCCAGATGGCAGTAGTTGTCCCCACTTCATACTGTTGCGCATGGCAAATGAATGAAAGAGTGGACAGTACTGTCATAAGTATATATTTCTTCATCAGTTCAATTTACCATTTTTCCAAACTAACTTTTCACCCCACATAGGCACATATGTTTGTTGACAATTAATCTTTGAAGCACGTTCCCAAGCACTCTGCACAGTCCATCGGGAATCTTCCTCATCTGCATGCGAGAGTTCAAGAACATGTGACAGCAATACATAGTCAGGAGTCACTTGTCCTGTCCCGGTACCGATAATATCATTTTCGGTCAACGCATTGGGAGCATAACGGGGAATCAAAACATTGACATGATGATTGACGTCATTGGCATCGGTAATATCAGCATACTGCACAGGCTTAAAGTTAGAATCTCCTGTATGTATTAAAGTCAAACCGCCTGCATCGTCACCGCAATCTATATAGAAAACGGTTACAAAGTTTTTTAGGCTCGCTTCATTGTGATTGGTAATACATGTGCGAATTTTAAAATTGCCAATCGTATACTCCTCGGATTTTTTAGAATAAAATGGATACGAAGCAACCGGTTGCAAATAATTGGAGAGGACCGGTTTGTCCAAATCATACATAGCCTGAATCAAATTGTTACTATAATGGTCAGAATGTTTGTGCGTAACGCACAGGAAATCCAGATAAGGAGCGAACTCCTCGGCCCAACGATGAGATATATCTATACCGAAACACCCGGAAGGAGTCTTTATTATATATCCCATATTGTAAAGCAACCATATTTGTGCAGTTCCATTTTCTACGGTAGAGCTTTTCACACCATCCAGAACACGTTCAAACGCTGTACGATAAAAATACAATATGGAATCGGATTTAGCCATATTTAAGCTTGTTTGATCATATCCGGAAAGGAAGACACTGAAGTAGTCGGCCTTGCATTTATCTGCGTAATCTTGGAGTTTCTCCATTGCATCCGTACGCTTCGCATCAAGAACCAGGGGAGATGTACTCCACAACTCCTGCGACGTTGCATTTACCGATGCGGCAAGGTTATCGAGTATTCCTTCATACCCCGTTACAATGCTATTATTATCATCGTCACTGCACCCCATAATCCCCACTGCCAACAAACAGCAAAGGATATATCGTATTTTTCTTATCTTGTTCATAGATTTTCTATATCTTTAAATTTATACTTATTTCTGCCGATTGGTACCTTGAAGATCACCGCCACGCATACTCCAAGAAGATGTTTCGGAAAGTGTGTTTACAGTGACAGCCTTAACAGAACCTATATTATTACTTTCAACCGTACCAAAATACAAGCGTCTGTCCGGACCGATCGTAACTCCTGCCATCACATTTTGTCCGACATTTTGCACCTCTGTCAATGCTCCGTTACTGTTCGTGTCCAACTTCCACACTTTCTTTCCTCCGCTATGTCCTACATACAAGTAGCCATCAGCTCCCAATGTAACTCCGTTATAAGTTAACTGTTGATTGGTACCTATTTCCTTAGACCACTCCAAATTTCCCGAAGCATTTACCGCATACACATGCGCATTTTTGTTTTTTGCACCTTTATCTGTAAAATAGACCACTCCATTCTTATCCACTATCGGAAAATAAGAGTCTGTTCCTATTCCCGAATTATAAGTCCATTCTTTCTTCCCTGTTACCATATCTACAGAAATCAGTCCACCGGTAGCTTTTAATGTTGCATATAAATGATTCCCATTCAAAGCAAATGAACCACGTTCTGTCACATTGACGCCTGTCAGAGGCTCAAAGCGTTTTCCTCCCGAAGCATCGAAAAAGAAAATTCCAAGACTGGTACCGGCATATACATTGCCATCTTTGTCAACAGCCACTGCGCTGCCATTACCACCTGTACCTAATGTCTCCTGAAATAATATCTTGCCATTGTCTTTGGTATCGAGTGCATACAAAGTAATCTTATTGGTAAGACAATAGAGCACTCCATCTTTCGACAATGCAGGAAAAGCGCCTGTTGCACCGTCCAACTGTACAGTCCATTTTGTATCACCATTAGGAGTGATAGCATATACTCTATTGGTGGCATCACATTGATAAACAGTTCCATCATCACCTACCAACGCACCCCCGCCATAGGTAAGCGCATCAATACCATATACCCATTTAAAATCTCCCGTAGCCACATCTATGGCAAACAAGTGTCCGGCCGGAGTGGAAGTAGGAATATACATTGTCTTTCCATCCGGAGAGAATACAGGATTAGAGACTTTCACATATCCGGTGTAGTTACCCGATTGCAGCTTAATCGAATTCCACTTATAATTCACCACTGCAACATCCATACTTCCCGTATCAGCAGTACCGTTTGTATAAGTCACAGTTACAGATACGGTATATTTATCTTTAACAGTTCCATAGGCATGTTGAGGGCTTAGCTCGGTAGAGATTGTTCCGTCACCAAAATCCCAGCTTACCGACTGAACATCACCACCCATGAAAAACATATCATTCAGCGTAAACGTTGCAGACTCCCAAAGTATCAATTCCGTCTTATCGGATTGGTCTATCAAAATAGGAGATAACTTTCCCGGAGTAGCAGAAGCCTCAACGACTTCGGAATTTCCAGTAGGATAAGAAGCTATCATGCTAAAGGTGTATTCCGTATCATTCACCAACCCGTCTACTACATAAAACTCCAAGGAAGTATCATCCAACGTTATCACCTTACCACCCGGATTCACCGTTATCTGATAGTTAGTGAAACGTTCGCTGTTGGGCTTAGTCCAACTCAGCCGCACCCGTTCACTACCGGCGGTAGCTGACAGGTCGGTCACAGGATAACGTGCATTCTTTGGAGTGCTCTTGACGGAAGTCTTACCGGCCAGCCCGTTCGCATAACGGGGCTGTACGGAAAAGCTGTAAGTCATATCATTTTCCAGATTCTCAACAACCACACTCTTTTTACCAGCTTCCACTGTCATCTGTCCGCCATCAGATCCGGCATTTCCGGCATCCCATACAACCAGATATTCGGACGGACGGGCGTTTTCATAGTCTTCCCATGCCAGCGTCACACTCATATCTCCGGCGGTCGCTTCGAGGGATTTCAACTCATACAAATCAAAATTGGCTTTCGGCAGTTCTTCTTCACATGCAATGAAAACTGCTGCAAAGACCAATAACAAACTATATATTACTTTTTTCATGGTCTGTTTCTTTAAGTTTAACAAGAAATCAATATCCGGGATTTTGCCAAAGGAGCTTTTCATTATTGACACGCTCCAGCTCTGTCTTGGGAATGGGATACAGGAACTGATAATCCTGAATTTCATGTCCTTCCGCCTTCATGGCATCTTTGGCTCCACCCATTCGTACAAGGTCGAACCACCGGTGTCCTTCATAGGGGAATTCACGCTGGCGTTCCAACATAATGGCCTTTCGGAAACTGTCTTTATCAGGAAGGTCAGCAATCTGTATCGAAGAGCTGCACGAACGCATGTGAACCGAATTCAGAGCATTCATTGCATCTGAAGTCTGCGAATTGCTGTACTCTATTTCATTTAGAGCCTCCGCATACATAAGCAGGACATCAGCATATCGGAGAACAATTTGATCATTACCCACAGTGTTATAAGTGGCACTCTTTGTATCTTTAAATTTCTTCAGCACAAAGACCTTGCTCTCCACTTGTGTATATTCTATCAATTCCTTACGTTTATCATCAGCGTCCGAATAGCATTTCTTCAAAGCCTCCGTTTGGTTAGTATCATCTCCCAGGTTTGTAATAGAAAACCAATAGCCATGTCCTTCGCCTTCTAATTCCTTATTGAAACGAACTGCAAAAATTATCTCGTTGTTCATCTTATTATCCACATCGAATACTTTATCAGGAGAAGCCATCAAACTGTATTTGCCTATAACCTGAGATAGAATATCCCTCGCTTCCTCCCATTTATGGAAAGTGAGATACACTTTACCCAAAAGCGCTTTGGCAGCCCCCAAAGTGACGCGTCCCACTTCATTGCCCGTATACGACTGAGGTAACATATTATCATCTATTATCTGTTTCAGATCACCGGTCAGGAAATCGTAAACCTGCTGTTCCGAACTACGTCCGATAGCTAAAGCCTCGGAAACTGTTACAACTTTGTCGGTCATCGGTATTCCACCCCACAAGCGATACATATTAAAATACGTTAGGGCCCGTATGAACAACGCCTCGGCCTTATACTGTTTTTTCAACGTTTCATTAAAATCCGCCCCGTCGATTTTATCCAGCACTAAATTACAGCGGTATACACCATTGTTAAAGTTAGCCCAGGCATTTTGCAGAATACCGTTCGATGGTTTATCGGAAAACTGGTCTATGTCGTACCGGTCTTGCGTACCGGTGGTGGGAGCACTTAAATACAGGTTATCACTTCGGTATTCACAACATTCTGTAAAAAAGTTCACCTGCGTTTGCAGTTTTGAGTAACATCCGATGACCGCTACATTGAAATCTTCGGCCGTTTTATAAACTTTGTCCGTAGGCACACTGCTGCTCGGCTCCAAATCAAAAAAACTATCCGTACAGGACACCGACAGGAAAGCGGTTGACAATATTAGAAAGAGTTCATATTTTTTCATATCTCATATCTTTTAGAAAGGTAATTAAAGAGTTATATTCAAACCGAACAAAAAGGTTCTTGCCAATGGATACGTTCCATAATCTTCGCCCGGCGAGAGTGAGTTGCCGGGGCGTGCATTAACTTCCGGATTATATCCGCTATAATCGGTGGATGTCCAAAGATTCTGTCCCGACACATAAATCCTCAGCTTCTCAACAAAGAAATGACGAGTCAGCTGCTGAGGCAGTGTATATCCTAAAGTGACATTTTGCAATCTCAGGTAAGATCCGTCTTCCAGATGCCAAGTAGAGGTTCTTCCGTTATACCCTTTCGATTTGCGGTTTGCACGATTCACCTGGCCGTTTCCCGGATTGTCAGCGCTTTTCCAACGGTCCAAAGCAAACGTTGTTCCATTCACATTGCCTTCCATATTGTCGATATACCTCCTGTTCAGATTCAAGATTTCATTGCCATAGACACCCTGAAAGTTAAAGTCAAGGTCAATCCCCTTATACCATACCTTTCCACCGAAACCATACGTAAAATCGGGCATATAATTACCGACAATCGTGCGGTCCTTATCCAAATCCATCACACCGTCACCATCTACATCTACAAAGCGGAAATCTCCCGGCTTGGTATTGCTGAAATGGGGATACTTCTTAAGCTCTTCCTCATTGGAGAAAATGCCGTCCTGCACCAGCAGATAATAGCTGCCGATGGGTTCGCCCACTTTGGTGATATAATAGGCATGGTCTACGCTACCGGTAGAGATAATGGGAGCGTCACCGGGCCCCAAAGCCTTCACCTCGTTCGTATTGGTTGAATAGTTGGCATTGAATGAATATCCAAAGTCCTTTGTGAAGTTCTTCTGGGAAGTCAAGGCAATTTCCCATCCCCGGTTATTCACCTTACCAATATTCATCAAGGCTGTGCTATAACCAGTCAGATGGGGAACAGGGACGTTCAGAAGCATGTTCGAAGTATTGGTGTTGTAATAATCCACCGTGACGCCGAGCAATCCTTTAAACATCTGCACATCGATACCGGCATTGACCATCGCATTCTTTTCCCAGCTTAAATCCTCATTTTTAATGGTATTGGGTTTGTACCCGTAAACGAGTTGGCCGTTATTTGTTCCAAGTATGTAATTATCGAGCGCCATCAGTGAAAGATGATCGTAATTGCCTATCTGGAAGTTACCGGTAACACCGTAGCTGGCCCTTATCTTCAGATCGTCTATGAAAGAGAGCGCCTTGGCATTCTGAAAGAAATCCTCACCGCTGATTCTCCATGCAGCAGAAGCTGACGGGAAATATCCCCAACGATTATTCTTTCCAAAACGGGAAGAACCGTCGGCTCGTATAGCGGCAGAAGCCATGTATTTACCTTTATAGCTATACTGGGCACGTGCCAAATAAGATGCTATGCTCCATTGCGTCTTGTCGGAGTTTCCTTTCGTCACCGTACCACCTCCAATAGTCTGGATATAATCGTTCGGGAAATCGGTAGCCGTCACGTTGTTACCCTTATAAGTTTCTTTCTGTGCAGACTGCACCAGTACGAGGTTCAGGGAATGATCCTCATTAATGGTTGTATTGTAATTTACCTTATTTTCTATCAACCAGTTGAAGTAGAATCCGGAAGAGCTGTAAGCTATGGGATTGGACTTCGTGTCATAATACTTCTGTCCCAGCAGCGGCAACTCCGACGAGCGATACGTATCGTTGTGCGAACCGTAATAATCCCCGCCGAAAGAAATGTTATAGGTCAGTCCTTTAAAGAACTCTATTTCCGCAAATACCTTTCCGACAATCGCCATGCGGTCCACAACATCCGATTGCAGGTTTGCCATTGCAACGGGGTTCAATATGGCGTTATGCTGATAATCGTTCCCGATTCTCCAGTAACCGTTTCCCTGATAATTATAGCTTCCGTCGGCATTATACACAGGCCATACGGGCGGCATCATCAGTGCAGACTGTACAACACCACCTGCCCCCGATGCATCTACACGATTGGAAGTTGAATAAGACGGAGAGAAATTAACTCCAAACTTGAATTTCTTATACTGCCCGTCAAGATTCATACGCATGCTGTATTTCTTGAAATCGGAATTGATAACGACACCCTCCTTATCGTAATAATTGGCCGATACGAAATAGCCGACCGTTTTTCCACGTCCTGAAACAGAGATATTATGGCTTTGCGTACCGGCAGTACGGAAAATGGCATCCTGCCAATCAGTGTCCGTCAGTCCGCGGTCACCGTTCAGATAAGGAAACAGTTCGGTAGGGATACGTTCCCAAGAGTTGGGACGCATGCCGTTCGGATCATCGGGCGAAGCTCCCGGATTGGCATCCAGATAGGCATTATCGTGACCGTCCTTGGCAAACTCCGCAAACTGGTAGGCGTTCATCATATCAAGTTTCTTCGATACATTCTGTATGCCGTAATAGCCGTCATACTGTATCTTCACTTTTTCCGACTGCCCCTGTTTGGTCGTAATAATAATAACGCCATTGGAACCGCGGCTACCATAGATAGCGGCAGAAGAAGCGTCTTTCAACACTTCTACCGACTCAATGTCGTTGTTGTTGAGATTGGCAAAGCCACGTTCCACCGGCACGCCGTCTATGATATAAAGCGGATCGCTACCGGCATTGACGGTACTGATGCCACGCACGCGGATACTTACGTTCCCTTCCGGATCACCGCTTGGAGTAGTCACCTGTACACCCGGCATCTTTCCTGCCAATGCCTGGCGGAAATCCGAAGCAGATGTCTTGGCTATATCCTCCGCTTTCACCGAAGATATGGAAGTGGACACATCGCTCTTCTTCTGGACGCCATAGCCCACGACCACCACTTCTTCCAGCAGTTCACTATCCTCTTTCAGGGTTATGTTGGCGAGCGCTTTGTCTCCGGCCGAGAAAGTTCGTGTTTTATAACCGATAAATGAGATAACAACTTCCGCTTTTTCGGGAACACCCATCAAGGTATATTCTCCGTCAACATTTGTAATCGTTCCCAAAGAAGTTCCTTTTACGGCAATGCTCGCACCTATTACGGGCTCTCCTTTCTCGTCGACGATTACGCCGGAAATCTTTTTCACCTTCCCGCTTTGGTGCGTGGCTTCCGAAGCGGCTTTTGCTTTCAGGTAGACTTTCTTCCCGCTTATCTCGTAAGTGACACCCATGCCCGCCAGTAATCTGTCAAGCACATGGGCAAGTTCTTCTTCATCGGCCCGGACAGTTACAAGTTTATCGGGATTCACCGTCGGACGGCTGTATGCCACCGTCAGTCCGGTCTGTTGGGTAATGGCATCAAAGACCTTCGCCAGTTTCACCTGCCGGAAATCCATTGAAACCTTTTGAGCAGTGGCTGTGATACAAGCCATAGAGCTTAAAAGCAGAACAAGCAGAATCTTGTGTTTCATAACTTTAATTTTAGATTAGCAATAGTATAAAATTCTCTTTATACTAAGTAGACACACAAGACTCCCGAACGGGTGAGAGAAAATCTATCTTTTTTCTAAAAAATTATTTAGTGGTGACAGTCACTTCCTTTTCGACTTCGTCATAGCGGAAGTGCAGCGGAGCAATCTTCTCCAAATCGCGCAAAACTTTTTCAAGAAGTGTATTTTCAGAAGTCAGCGTGAAATATACATTCCAAGCGTCTTGGTTCTCCACTTTAAAGTTGACATTGTACCAGCGGTGCAGCACTTTGATAACCTCCGCCAGAGGAGCGTCTTTGAAAGCGATCACATTTGTTTTCCATAAAGAGGAAAAGCGGGTGTCGCTGTTTCGGGAAATGGTGCAGCGGTCGTCGTCGCGATTATAAACCAACCTTTCACCGGGCCGCACCGGATATTTCTTGTCCGAAGGAAGCATGAGATTGATATGCCCCTCATCCAGACATACGGTAATATTCTTATTATCGGGATAGGCATTGACATCAAACGAAGTTCCCAATACATGGATGGCGGGCCCGTTCAGATTGACGATGAAAGGACGGGCAGGATTCTTGGACACCACAAAATAGGCTTCACCTTCCAAATAGACCTCACGACTGGAAAGAGCAAACTTCTTGGGATACTTCAAGCGGGAATCCGAATTGATATATACGCGTGTACCGTCCTGAAACATCATTTGCAGACGCTCGCCCTTCGCCACATAGATTTCTTCGTAGCCGGAGCCGCCAAACAAGTCCACCCGCTTGTCCAACTGCACAACCAAGCCTGCCAGCACAACAAACGGTATCAATACCGCAGCCACCCGGAAAACTATCCGGCGGACACGCTTCCTACGGATATTCCTGCGGATGCGGGCAAACAACTCATCTGACGCTATCTCGTGGTCCACGTAAAGTTCTTCATAACCAAGTTTCACCTGCTCCACGTCGCAATCCATGCTTCGGGACAAATAGTCCGTTCCTTCATCCGTAGCAAACCATTGCGCCACGAGACGGGCTGTTTCAGGAGTAGATGTTCCGGCAAGTACTTCCCGTATCTGTTCTTCGGTGGGTTTATTCATCATCTTATTATCCATAGTATAAAAAGGACACTTAAATACTTCAACAGGGTGAGATATGTAACAAATATTAGCAATTTATGCAGATGTGCACGCAACAGTTTCAACGCCTCCGAGTAATGGGTTTTGATTGTATTGACGGAGAGCTGCATACGTTCGGCTATTTCCGGGTTGGTAAGTTCGTCGCGCACTTTCATCAGGCAGATTTCACGCTTTTGGGGCGGCAACTTGTCCAAGGCCTTATAGAACAGCGACATCATTTCTTTCTTCTCCAGATTCTCTATCAGTGTATCTTCATACTCGGGGATGCTCTGCGCTATCTCATAGTTCTTGGCAATTGCATTGTTCTCATTACGGATTACGTTCAGAATATGATTCTTCGTCATCGTCACGAGGTAATTCTTCAGGCTGATGCCTACGCGAAGCTCCGAACGGAACTCCCAGAAACGCGTAAAGACATGCTGCACCGCATCCTCCGCCATAGCCTTGTCCATCAGGTAGCGATAGGCCAGCACATAAAGCAGTTTGTGGTACTTATTATAGACCACAGTGAATGCTTCCACATCTCCCCGCTCTACCTTGGCGAAAAGAGTTTCATCATCCATATCCGGTGTCAGTGAAACAAACAAGGACATCAGCAGTTGCTTTTAAGGTTACAATAACGGGTCAAATATAGGTATTTATAGATTGAGTAGTGCACAAAAGGATAAAAAAAAGAATTCCATCCGTCACGCTGTTATGGAGCATATCGGAAGATGCGGCAGCTACTTCTACAAGGCGAACAAAACAGGGAGTGTATTACCACCCTATCTTATCAAGACCGGCAGCAGTATACCAAGCGGTAGAACGGTATGCGGCCATAGCGGCTGGAGCGCTTTCCATTGGAATGTAATGAGTTACGCCGCAAGTCGTTTCTTGGGGAACAGGAAACATCGCGTGTATCATACCCGAATAGTTCTTGGGGGTAGCTCTCCAATAGACAATTGCTTTATCGGCGGCAGAAGTCCATGCCGTTACATCAGAAGACAGGCGTTCCATCAACTGTTTCATATCATAATATCCCACATAGTTTTTACTGTACTTGCTTCGCAGGTCATAATTATAGATCTCGCCGACATTCAGTTCATTCTTCGCTATTGTTTGTTTCGTCACAGAAGCCAACTCATCCAAAGCCGCACAATCTATAACGGAAATAGCAACCCCGCCTGTCCAAGTCATAGAGGGACTAACTCCGGTATACAACTTCTCATAAGGTTCATAATACGCTTTTCCTATCTCCACACCCACATTGGTTCCCTTGAACATAGCCGGCACAACCGACTCATAAGGTGCGCCAGGTCCCGGTATTTCCGTAGGTGAACCGATTACATAATCTGTGCAATTACGCAGTTCGTAAGCCACCTCTACCGTCTGTCCGAAACAGGCATCGAACAGGATAAAATCGAAGCGGGGGAATTCGCTTAATATGGCGGCAATATCAGATATATTCAAATAAGTAGTGCCGCCGGTAGTGTCCTCTCCTACCCAACGGGTAGAAGCTTGCTTTGCAAGAGGCAAAGGATTGGGGATCCAGCCCTCGCCATGAGACCAAAGCACCAGACCGTAACTTTCCGCAGGATATTCAGTAAAAGCGCGCTTAAGAACCTCTTGCATCACAGCAGGATCAGTAGAGACTTGCTCCTTATATTCCTTTACAGTCTCTTTTACCACATTTCCATTTTTATCCTTCGACAAACGATAGAGCGTAGGAAACTTATAAGACTGGGACCCTCCCGGCTCGCGTCATCCACATAAACCAAAAGATTGTACAGCGAAGCATCGACAGCCTCCATTCCTTTCATCATTTCATCAATATCAATTGATGCAAAACCCGACAAGCTGTTATCCGCCATTATATAGGCTAATACTGTTCGTGTAACTTTCTCTGCCGGTACAGGATCGTCGTCCTGATTACAAGCTGTAAATATCAAAAGGAAAGATATGCACAACAGGGTATAAAGTTTCAGTCTCATAGTCATTCGTATAATCCGGATTTAAAATTACTCTTCCGGTTTCTTAAAACTAAACTTATCCGGCGCAATAGTCTGCAGCGCCATTGTACCCTTCTTATACTTTGCTTTCACTTTAACAGCTTCCTTTTCCAGCTTCTTTTTACTCTCACTAAAATAGATCATACAAGTATAATCGGGTTTCTTCAAGTCATATTCCAGATAGTTTTTCAACTGATAGCTGTACAGGTCGCGCTTGGGCAGAAAGCCGTTCTTGTCCAATGCCGTACTGTCCAATACCTGGATTTCCGTACAGTACACCACCGAATCGTTGAAGGAAGCCGCTATGCCAAAAGCATAAACAGGCTTATGACTTTTCATTGTAAATGCCGTACATAAAGTAAATACGAGCATCACTGCAAATACTATTTTTACGTGTTTCATAACTTCTATTGGTTTATTTTATTGGGGCAAAGATAGTGTAAACCGAAAGCAGAACAAAATAAGCCCGCTTATTTTTTATGCAGAAATGCCTCTTATCTCACTTAAAGATAGAAAAAAAC
>OJRP01001303.1_pt1 | contig 12913 bp, 6 predicted proteins | sample 1599201 | NCBI WGS metagenome assembly OJRP01 (sample SAMN03922534, study PRJEB24848) | human gut metagenome | isolation source: stool sample | host: Homo sapiens | place: Germany | collected 2010-05
AGTATTTGTGCAATGCTTTTGTATTTTATGATATTAAGAGATACGACATCCGAGGTAAGAAATACCTTGAAAGCTCTGAAAAGTTCTATTTGTGTGACAGCGGTATTCGATATGCAATACTGGGAAGCAGAAATATAGACTATGGCAGAGTATATGAAAACGTTGTTTGTATCGAGCTTCTTCGCCGTGGATATGATGTCTATGTCGGCAAGCTCTATCAAAAGGAGATCGACTTTGTTGCTCAGAGAGGCAGCGAGAAGATTTATATTCAGGTCAGCGACAACATTTCCGGGCAGGAAACATTTGAGAGAGAATGCTCTCCTCTGCTTCAGATTCGAGATGCTTATCCGAAAATGATTATTGCCAGAACCAAGCATCCAAAATATAGTTATGAAGGAATCGAAATCCATGATATAGCCGATTGGTTGCTACAAGAATAAACAAGGCGAAATATCTCCGTCATTCTCTTTTGAAATGATGGAGATATTTTTATGTTGATGGAGATTCAGGGCCAGGAAACTGTGTCAGATTGCAAAAATCCTTTCCGAACTTTTTACATAGCAGTCACGCACTTCGGTGTGTGGCTGCTTATTTGCATCTATGCTATCAAAATCAAACAAAAATGATCTGCATAGCAGTTTGCTATGCAGCGTTTCTCATCCTTTGGGATGATTTACATTCCGAAACAAACACGTATAATATAATTTAAGAAAGATTGCGAAAGGCTTATGGCAATCTCGCTCTGTATCAAAAGGAGGGAAGAAATGACCAAAAATATTATCATAAAGACCTCCGTTCAGAAACGGTTTGACAGCTTCATGATGCATGGTAGAGTCCTTTTTTTCAGTGCGCCCTGCGGCTTTGGGAAGACCGTACTGGCGGACGCACTGCTGCGCGGTCGGAACGTGCTGCGGCAAAGTGCGGCAGACCCAGACTGTGCGATTCCACCGTCAGAGCAGGATTGGGACATTCTGCTGATTGACGATCTTCAGCTCATGCAGGAGGAAGCCGGGCAGCAGGCTCTTTGCGAACTGATTCGCTCAAGTCCGGAGCGCCGTTTTGTGCTGCTCTCGCGCGGTGTGCCGCCCGGCTGCCTGACGGCGTTTCAGTATACGGGGCTGATGACAGTGCTGGAGGCCGACGACCTGCTTTTTGATGAGGGCGATGTGCGGCGGCTGTTTCAGCTTTCGGGAGTAAACGTAACAGATAGCGAGATTGATGGAATTTTGAAAGAATCCGTGGGCTATCCGTTGGGTGTGGCCATCACGGCGCGGTGCATGTCCCCGGACAAGCCGTGGACGCCGGAGCTGGTGGCGCGGGTGTTCCACGAGGTGTTCCTCTACTTTGAGACCGCCATCTACCGGCGCTTTGACCTGCCGGTGCGGCGCTTCTTGTTGGAGCTAGCCCCCTTTGAAAGTTTTGACCTGGAAATGGCGCGGATGGTCAGCGGTGATCCCCGTGCCGGCGAACGGCTGGACTGGATTTTTCGATACACTACTATGCTGCGCTACGACGACTGCCAGCGCTTCCACTTCTGGTCGGGTTTCCGGGCTTTTCTCCTTTGGGAGATGGAACGGGAGTATACCGAGGAAAAGCGCAAAGCGCTCATCAGCCGGGGCGGGCTGTACTATGAGCTGAAGGAAGACTACGCCCACGCCCTGGAATGCTACACCAGCGGCGGTGACCATTCCAAGGTTTCCGAGCTGCTGGTGCGTAATGCAGAACTTCACCCCGGCATGGGGCACTATGCCGAGATGGAAAAATACTACCGCAGCCTGCCGGAGGCGGAAATTCTCGCATCCCCCTCTCTGATGCAGGGCATGAGCATGCTCTGCGCGCTGGTCATGGATTACGAAGGCTCGGAGCGCTGGTATGGCGAACTGCAAAAGTTTGTCGAACACTGCGGCAGGCAGGACGCCGCCGGAAAGCAGGCGCGCGGCCGCCTTGCATGGCTGGACATCTCCCTGCCCCAGCGGGGCGTGAAGGGTCTGACGGAAACCATCCCCGCCGTGTTCCGGCTTCTGACGAACAAAGAGGTGGCGCTGCCGTCCTTCTCCGTCACGAGCGCGCTGCCGAGCATCATGAACGGTGGCAAGGACTTTTCCGAATGGAGCAAAAAGGACGACCTGCTCTACAAAACCCTCCGTCTCCCCGTGGAGGCAGTACTGGGGCGGGACAGTGTGTGTCTTGCCGACTGCGCCATTGCCGAGAGCAAGTTTGAAAAGGGCGAGGACGTCGCCGGCCGGATGCTGTCCCTTCTCCCGCAGATGAACGAGGTCCGCAACCACGGCACGTCGGACATGGAGTTCGCCGTCAGCGGATTGCTGGCCCGCAGCCAGCTGGCAAACGGGCAGCCCACCGACGCGCGGCGCACCATCGAGGTGCTCCATGAATGCTTTGTCGAGCGCGGTTTGACTCGCTTTCTGCCCAATATGGACGCCATGCTCTGCCGTATTGACATGCACACCGGCGACCTTGATGCGGCGGATGCGTGGTACCGGGAAAAAGCCCCTTGCGAACCAACGCACCTGAACGTCATGCGGCGCTACCAGTATCTCACGCAGGCAATGGTGGAAATTATGCAGAACCGCCCGGACGCCGCTTTGCTGACGCTCTCACCCATGGAGCCGTACATTCAAAACTGCGCCCGCATCATCGACGGCATTCACCTGAATGTCCTGACTGCCATCGCCCTGCGCCGCAAGAAGGATGAGCGGTGGCGCGAGCGATTGACGGCGGCGCTGGACGCGGCGGCAGAGTACCGATTCATCCGCACCGTCAGCGTATACGGCACGGCAGTGCTGCCGCTGCTGGGGGCACTGGAATGGGATGGCGACAAAAAGTGGTATAAGCAGTTAATGGCGGCGGTGCGGATGCAGGCGGCGTTCTACCCGCATTTCCTCGAACCCCGCCTTGCCCCCGGCGAGGAGCTGACGCCCACGGAGCTACAAATTCTGCATCTCATCTGCGCGGACAAGTCCAACGCCGAGATTGCGCAGATCATGGACGTGAAGCTGCCCACGGTGAAGACCCACGTCAGCCACATTCTCGACAAGCTGGACGTGAAGCGCCGGGCGGAAGCCAGGACAGCCGCAAAAAAGCTGTGGCTCATTCCGGATGATCTATAAAAGCTGAGCCTGTGCTTGAACGGGCTGAATATAAACCTTATACATATATCCTAAAGGAGAATCTTATGAAAAAACGAGTATTGAGTATGTTCATGGCGCTGGCGCTGTGTCTGACGCTCCTGCCCGCACCCGTGCGAGCGGCGGAGGATACGCCGGAGAGCGGCGCCATCGTGCAGCAGGAGCGGCAGGAGGAAATTTCGCCCGCCGTATCCGAACAGGCTGGAACGAATGAGGAAGAGAACGGTTCAGAGGGTGACCCGCAAAATACCGGTACCCCTGACGCCGGTGGCGCTGAGGACAGTAAAGCAGATGCGCCGGAGAGCGGCGAGGATGAAAACGCCGGGAACAATGCGGACGCGGCGGTATCCGCTGTGCAGACGATGATCGATGCGCTGCCCATCGTGAGTGAGTTGGACGGCATGACCGCCGACGAGCTGGACGCAGCTTATGACGACATTCAGGCGGCGTATGATGCTTATGAAGCACTGAACGCAGAGCAGCAGGCGCAGATCACCGGCGCAGACTTCGAGGCGCTGCTCGGCTGGTTCAACAGCCAGACCGCGCTGTTGGCGGACGCACAGTCCGGCGAGCATACCCACTGTGTCTGCGGCAAGGACAGCGGTACAACGGTCATACCCATAACAACAGCACAGCATGGACGGCAGCCGATTCCCTGCCTAATTCTGCGGGCAGCTATTATCTGACGCGGTCTGTGTCGGGGAGCTGGGCTGTGCCAGAAGGCGAGGTCAACCTCTGCCTGAACGGGCAGACGATCAACGGCAAAATCACCATCGGCAGCGGCGCGACGCTGACGCTGACCGACTGCATCGGCAGCGGCAGGGTTCAAGGCGAAGTGACCGTCAACGGCGGCAAATTTGAACTGTACAGCGGCACGATCACCGGCGGCGTGCAGGTCGGTATAAAGGGCAGCGCCTATCAGACCGGCTCGTCCTTTACCATGTATGGTGGAGAGATTACCGGTAATAAAGCAGGCAGCGGCGGCGGCGGTGTGTTCCTTGTCGGCACGACGAATCAGACCGACCCGCCAAGATTCACCATGCATGGCGGAACCATTTCCGATAACACTGCGGGTGCGTCTGACGGCGGTGGCGGCGGCGTATATGTGGGTGAGAAGTGCAGCTTCACCATGGACGGCGGAGCCATCACCGGCAACAAGGCGACCGCCGGCAACGGCGGCGGGATCTATATCCACTTTAACGCCGGCACAGTTTCGATCTCCAACGCCACGATCACCGGCAACAAGGCGTCCGCCACGGGGAATACAAGTTATGGCCACGGGGGCGGCATTTATTCGGAGAGAGGGGTAACCGTCGAGAATGTGACGATCACCGGAAACAACAGTACCTTTGAGGGCGGCGGCATCTATGGAAAGGGCGCTATTACCCTCACCGATGCTACCGTTACCGACAACTCTCAATATGACGTTTACTACGACGGAAGGGAAAGCAACACTCCTGAGCTCACTATTTCCGGCTCGGTGAAGGCCGGTTATTACGCCAATGAAGCTTGGAAGCTGCCCATTCTTGTATCAGGCGCATTGAGAGAGGATTCGGTCATCCGTGTGGGCGTGCGTGAAGGCATAAATCTTGGGGCCATCGCCGAACCGGCAAGCGGCGTGACGCTCAGCGCCGAGAACTTCAAGGCGGACGCCGCCGACTGCGTGACCAGCCTGGGCGATGACGGCAAGGTCTATCTTGTGCCCTGCACGCACGAGATGGACGATACCGGCTACACCTGCAAGAAGTGCCATACGCAATTCGACGCGCGCGTGGGCGATAGCGCCTATTATCAGACGCTGACGAAGGCGTTTGATGCAGCCAGAGGCAACACCGTGACGCTGCTGCGGGATGTGACACTCGCAGGAAATTGCTCTTCTTCTTACACCTACTCAGCGACGCTGGATCTGAATGGCAAAACTGTCAGCAGCGAGCGTTATTACATTAGCGTCGGAGGTGGGAACAAACCCAGGACTCTGACGGTCAAGGATTCCGGAACAGGCGGCGGAACGCAGGCGCTCGATGTCACGTTTTACGTTTCCTCCAACGGAACGCTTGCAGTCGGCGACTCCTACACCGGCAAGATTTCGCGCGTGGAGCTGCAGGCCGGCGGCGCATTGGAGCGCTTTGGCGGCGAAATCGGCGAGTTGGTATTAAGCAATGCTGCGGCTGGCTCCACAAGTACGGGCTACAATCTGAAGCTGTGGAATGGCAATACAAACGCCTGCACCATCGGCAAGATCACGGACAGCACGAAGAGCAAGAGCCTCACCGTTCAAGACCTGCTGAAAACCAACCATGCAAAGTGCGAGCTGTACGGCGAAAAGGACGGTACATGGAGCATCGTTGATAAGAGCGCTAAAATTGTGGACTTGACCGGCTATACAACGTACAAGGTGCAGTTCCCGGAGTGCGTCCATCAGTGCGCCGATGACAGCAACCCCGTGTGCTCTGTGTGCCACAAGGACCTGTATACGAAAATTACCGCCCAGAGCACCGACGGCACGACCAAGACTGCCTACTTCACGGAAGACAGTGCGCTGGAACACGGCTATGTAGAGGCCATCCAGACCTTGAACGGCTGGAGCAATGAGGGCTGCACCGAGCCGACGCTGACCCTGCTGCGGGATATGTATGCTTTCGGCACCTCCATGCCGCTGACCGGCACGCTGACGCTGAAGGGCGGAACGCACACCGCCAAGAATGTGACGGTCGCTAAAAACGCGGACGTGACCTTTGCCAGCGGCAGCTATAAAGGTGCGACCATCGACGGCACGGCGACGGTGAAGGAGGGCGTCACATTTACCGACGCCTCCGTCGAGGTGAACGGTACGCTGAACGCCAAGGGCGGTACCTTCACTGGTAATGTCAAATTCAACGGCAGCAGCATCGCGAACATCAGCGGCGGCAGCTTTAATAATGAAAAGAAATATGGCGGCGTTACGTTTGACTACAATGTCACGGGGACGATCACCGGCGGCACGTTTACCTTCGCGGATTTTTACACCACCAAAGTCAAGCTCTCCGGCGGCACATTTACGATGATCAAAACCAACGGCGACCGCAAACTCGCCGACCTGCTGGCGGAGGGCGCGGCGTATTACGGAGCAAGTGATAATCAGGCTGTGACCAATGATAGAGTGAATACGCTGGAAAATGTCAAGGTCGTGTCGCATACGCACAACGGCGGCACGGACGGCAAGGGCATTTGCAGTGTCTGTAAGAAGCAGATGGCGGCGTCGCTGACCATCGGCGACAAGACGAGCTGGTACACGGCCTTTGCCACTGCCATTGAGGCGGCGAACGCGGCGGACGGTGCAAAGACCATCACGCTGTATCAGAATGTGGATGACACTGTCAACGGGAAGCGGACCACCTATGAGCTGACCCGCGGGCCGGTGACGCTGGCGACCGGCGGGAAAACGGTCGATGGTGTGGACCTCATCGCCAAGGGCATTTCTCTGACGGTCACGGGCAGCAACGGAGGCTTCTATGTGACGGTGGACGGCAAAGACGCGGAATTGACCGTCAAGGACAAGGATACGAAGCTCGCCATTGTCACGGCGAAGAACGGCGGAAAGCTTTCGCTGAGCAACGGCACCTTCAGCCGTGTGGCTGTAAAGGACGACGGCAGCAGCGCCAGCCTCAGCGGCGGCAGCTACGGCGCGATCACGAGCGATGCCGGCTATGTCAAGCCCTACGCGCTGCTGGCGAAGGGGCACGCTTACAAAAAAACAACGGATAATGAATGGCTCCCCAACGCCAATTCAATCCCGTCAAAAGTCACCGTTGAAAAAGCCCCCTTCGCGGTCGAAAAGATCTATCCGAATAGCGATACGAACTACACCGGAAGCTCGGCGTTTGCGACGGACGGCAATATCACGCTGACTGCGGTAATCGCGTCCGAGCCCGAAACGGAGAACGTCACCTACTACTACTGGTGGGAGCTGTTTAACGAATCAGAAAACGACTGGACCACGAGTTTCAAAAAAGTTAATACTGCAACGCATACCGGCGAGAAGAGCAAGACGCTCACAATCTCCGGGCTGCCCGTAGACAAGAGCTATCAGTACCACATTTACGTCCAGTGCAGCAACGGCTACAATTGCTACAGCGAGCCGTTCACCGTGACCCAGCATCAGCATAGCTGGACGTACACGGCAAGCGGCGCGACCATCACCGCGAAGTGTACGGCAGAGGGCTGCTATCTGACCGACGGAAACGGCGGCAGCGTGACCATTGCGGCCCCCGCCGAGCTGACCTACAGCGGGGAAGGCAAACCCGCCACGGTGACTGCAAGCAGCGATTGGCAGGGTCCGGCGGCGAGTGGGATCACCATCAGCTACATAAAGACGGGCACGTATGGTCAACAGATGTTGGAAAACGGCGCGCTCCCCACCGACGCGGGCGAGTACACCGCCAGCATCACGGTGGGCGAGGGTAACAAGGCTGCCACTGCCAGCGTGGAGTATACCATTCAGAAGGCTAATCCGGTGGTGACCGAATGGCCGACGCTTTCTGCATCGGTTTATGTCAACAGTGAAGCGACCCTCACCGGCGGCAGCGGCGAAGGCACCTTCGCTTTCAAGGCAGGTGCTGCGAAATCTTGGGACAGCGCAGGCAGCAAGACCACCACGATTGTGTTTACTCCCACAGATACCAATAATTACAAGGAGCTGACTCAGGACTATAACGTAACGGTTGTCAAGCGTACGGTAAAGAGCTGCCATACGCTGACTGGCATTACGGACAAGCCCTACGGAACGGCGCTGGAAGAGCTGGGACTACCCGAAACCGTGACGATCACCACGGAGGACGGCAAAACATTTGATAAGATCCCCGTCACATGGAGCGGTTATAATCCGAATACGCTGGAGGAGCAGACGCTCACCGGAACATTAGATCTTACTTCGATTGCTAACGAGGTGGAGCAGCCCGGCATGCCTGTGACGGCGCAGATCAAGGTCAAACTCACGCAGAAGAACTTCAGCGGCATTTCGCCTGAGGCTTATGATGGTGTGTATGACGGTAAGGCGCACGGAATCACCCTCACCGGCGTGCCCAGTGGCGCAACCGTAAAATACGGCGAAAGCGCAGATAGCTGCACACAGGACAGCCTGACCTACACCAACTTCACGAATGGTCCAAAGATCGTATTTTATAAGGTCTCCCAGTTCGGCTATGCGGATGCTTCCGGCTCCGCCTGGGTAAATATTACCAAACGCCCACTCACCGTTTCCAGCATCACGGAAAATAAGACCTATGCGTATGCTTCCGGTTCAGACGGTAAGGCAATCGGTGTGAATATTGCAGGAAAGCTTCCGACGGATAGGGGAACTACAGCATATGCGGTTGCAAAGACAGATACAGAGAAGCTTTTAAGTGAGGTAACAGTCGATACAGCCGGAAATCTGACCTATAAAGTAAATCAGGTAGATGCGTCCAAGGTTGGAAAGACAGCAATTATCACGGTAACAGCTTCGATGGAGAACTATGCGAATGCTGGATACACGCTGACGATTAGTATTACAGATAAGAAGACGGTAGAGATTAAGAGCGGAAACACCGTATCTGTAGATGGAAGCAATGCGCTGACCTATGGGGAAAAGGTTTCAAAGCTGACACTTGGAAATACCGTTTTTGTGGAAGCCGGTACAGATGATGTGATAGAAGGTATTCTTTCATGGAGCAATCCGGACGAGATACCGGCAGCCGGAACCACACAGGCGGGCTGGGTATTCAAGCCGGCAGACAGTACGTATTACGCGGAACTTACCGGAACAGCAGCCATCACAGTAGCCAAGGCAACTCCGATAGTTGTAACAGTACCAACCGTTGCAGAGCGTGGATACAATCCGGATGCTGCGCTTACCGGTTCAGATATAACAGGCGGAAGTGTGACAGGGGCAGATGGCAATTCACTTGCCGGAACATGGAGCTTTACAGGAACGAACATCATTCCGACTGTAAACAACAAAGGCTATCAGGCAGTATTTACACCTGATGACACAAACAACTACAATACAGTAACTAGAACAATAACAGTTACGGTCAATAAGGCAGCGAAAGCTCCAAACATGCCGGAAGCTGCAATGACACCGGCACACAGCACAAAGAAGGTTGGCAATATTACACTTCAGGAAGGATGGAGCTGGCAGGAGGCAGATAAGGACACGGTGCTTGCAGATGGTGTGGCTGTGACGGCGACTGCGGTTTATATAGGAGCTGACAAGGGAAATTATGAGACAGAAAGTGTAAGCATTACGATTACAAGAAGAGAATGTGATCACACGCACACTGAAATACGGAATCAGCGGGAAGCGACCTGCACGCAGACCGGATACGCAGGAGATACCTATTGTACGGACTGCGATAAACTTATGAGTACCGGAAAAGAGCTGGCAGCATTGGGACATGATTATAAAGCAACCGTAACAAAGCAGCCGACGACAACCGAGGAAGGAGTCAGAACCTACACCTGCACCAGATGCAGCAGTAGCTACACAGAGAGCATTGCGAAGCTGCCGGAGGAACAGCACACTCACAACTATACGGGAAGCATTACGAAGGAGGCAACCTGTACAGAGGCAGGGGTAAGGACATACACCTGTTCCTGTGGAGACAGCTACACGGAGAATATTCCGGCAACAGGACACAGCTATGTATCAAAGGTGACGAAGGCTGCAACGACAACAGAGGAAGGCATCATGACCTATACCTGCTCCAAGTGCGGACACAGTTACACACAGCCGATCGCTAAGATCAAGTCCGATGACAGCAGCAAGGATAATGGCAGTCAGAACCGGAAACCGCAGACTGGCACAGACAATGGTAATCAGAATCAGAAGCCACAGCCTGATACGGATAATGGTAAGGACAACGGCACTTCAATTAAGCCATACATCAAGGACGACAGCGGCAAGGAAGGCTGGGATGTTATCAAGCCACAGCTTGAAGAAGCTAAGTCAGGCGATACGGTAACAGTTGCCATGAACGGAACGACTGTAGTACCGAAGGATGTAATTGACAGTATCAAGGGCAAGGATACAACACTTGTTCTGGATATGGGAAATGGTCTTTCCTGGAAGATTTTTGGAAAGGATATTACTGATGCAGCTGGAGATATTGATTTTGATGTGACAGTCGGAGCCGACGCCGGAAAATCCATTCCTGTGGATGTGATCAATAACGTGACCGGGGAACATTCTTCCTTGAATCTGACTCTTGCTTATGACGGAGAGTTTGGATTTACAGCCACACTGACCGTCAACATGGAATCAAAGAATGCAGGACTGTATGCGAACCTGTTCTACTACAATGAACAGACCGGAGAACTGGAATTTATCAGTGCCGGACAGATTGATCCGGATGGAAATGTGGAACTTGTATTTACCCATGCATCAGATTACACGATTGTTGTTGATACCAAGATTATGAGTGATAACGGTCAGGCAGACAACAAAGCTGATGAAACCATTCCTGCGTCTAAGACAGATGACAGCACTTCAAAATATACATGGAATAATACGATAATCATTATTATAGGTATCTGTATTATGCTGATTGTTATTGGAGCCGTATTCTATGTAAGGAAAAAGAGTGGTTCAGAAGAAAAATAATGATGATTTCATAGGAGTAATAAAAAGAGCAAAATCAACAAAAAACAGCTAAAAGAATGTATTTAATATTTGGTGCTCGCTTTTTAACATGATATCCATAAAAAGAGCCGATGTAAAACAAAAAACTGGTTTACATAGGCTCTTTTTAGTATATAATGATTATTGAAAGGCGGTGGAAGTATGCTCATAAGATATATGTTTGACAATTTTTGTTCGTTCAAGGAAGAGTGCGAGTTTTCATTAGAAGCACCAGGCGGGAAAGTAAAAAAGCGCTTTCCGGATAACTATACTACAACAGAAACAGGATATGACCTGCTGAAAACAGCAGTTATCGTAGGTGAGAACGCAGGTGGTAAGTCCAACTTTATAAATGGATTAAAATATCTGAAATCATTGTTTGATACAAACATGAAAGTGCAGTCTGTTAATTCATATATTAACACAGATACTTTGATGGAGTGTAATAATCCCAAACAGAAATTTAATGTAGTATTCTTAGCGGGGAATCATTATATTTATGAGTATGAAACTATTGTTGATACAAAAGGAATCTATAGCGAAAAACTTATCAGAAGCAGCCAGCGGAAATCAGCTGAGCATGTAGTGTTTGATATTTTACGGGATCAGGAGGATATATATACATTACGAAGAGGAACAGCCAGGGAAGTGACAGCTGCTCTTAAGAATAGCAATAATAGTAACGGATTATTTGTAGTTAAACTGGCTCTTCTCGGAAATAAGGATGCGTCAGCAACTGTTGAATGGATGTTAAATGTCCTATATCCGGGTAATATACCCTCTGACAATATAGACAGCATTGTCAGGCAGGAACGGGATCTTGAAATTATGAAAGATCCAAGATATGTAGAAATTTTTAAGATGGTAGATTACAGCATTTGCGGAATTGAAGTGGATGATGAGAAGCCTTATTCTAAAACTCTGGTAATTCGTAAGAATGCACAGGGAAAGCAGTTTAAGAGAGAATTATCACAGGATTCAACCGGTGTCAGAGAATTTTTTGCATGGGCTGTACAGATATTTCGCGTAGTATATGAAAATAAAGTGGTATTTGCAGATGAGATGGACCGGGTTCTTAATCCAATCTTGTCAGACCGTGTTATTGCGTATATTAACGGTATGGAGCACAGAGGACAGTTTGTATTTTCTACACATAATGTATTACACCTAAATTTGAAGACATACATGAAAGAACAGATTTATTTTATTACAAAAAGTAAAGATGAACTGACATCAGAATTGTATTCTTTGGCGGATTTTCCGGAAGTGAGGTATGAAAACACTAAGATATATGAGTTTTATATGAAGGGGATATTGGGAGGTACGGCATTTGAGTAGAAAAACAAGAGTCCTCCAGAAGAGGTTTGCAGTATTCTGTGAGGGAGATACAGAATATAATTATATAGACAAGATGAGAAAGAATCAGGGCGTAGAACTGGTTTTAAAACCCATCAATATGCATGGTGGGGGCTATTCAAACTTCCTTCAGAAGATAAAAACGGAGTCACAGAGTAACTATCTAGCAAAATTCATTATTATGGATGCAGATAGAATAGCTACTGTCCCGGGAGAACTGGATGGATTTAAAAAACTGTTGGAGTACTGCAGGATTCAGAATGCAAAGGGAAATACACCACATTTTATTATTATGGACAATCCGGATTTTGAGTATGTGGCATGCTTACACAGTCCTCAGTATAGAGGACAGGATCCACATAAATTTATTGAATCTGTTCTGGGAGCAAAAAGTATTGCGGCTTTTAAAGGAAATGCAGATGTTTATAACTTCCTTAATTCAGGAGAATTGTCATATCAGATAATGATGGAATCATTAAGAGGAAAAGAAAAGCTGCTGTACAATCAATATGAGATAAAAAAGAAAAATTTTGATATTGTGATTAAAGATACTTTTTTTGATGTGAATTTTATTAATAAAAAGGGTAGCAATATAGAAGAATTTTTCGATGTGATTGACTGGTAATAATGGATGTTCGGCAAAAAAAATTTGGTCAAAAATTTATCGATATCCGACCTATCACACGATATAATGGTAGTAATCTAATAGAAATATTAATCAATCATTATTATAGGTATCTGTATTATGCTGATTGTTATTGGAGCCGTATTCTAT
>OJRP01001315.1_pt1 | contig 12841 bp, 7 predicted proteins | sample 1599201 | NCBI WGS metagenome assembly OJRP01 (sample SAMN03922534, study PRJEB24848) | human gut metagenome | isolation source: stool sample | host: Homo sapiens | place: Germany | collected 2010-05
CATTCTTGCGATACAATCTGCCGGTGTCTCCCGGGGTCGGAACGGTTTTCGGAAAGACAAAGGCGGAGAAAAGCTCGAAGAGTCGGAAGAATCCCTGCTCGAACATCGTACCGACGGAACCGATGCTTTCGACACGCTATATATCGGGTGCGAAAAATTCCCGCAGAATGCCCTATATCGCTACTCCTCCAACGGAGTCGCATGACTTGACTTCATAGATTATTATTTAAGTTAGGAAAGGTCTCGGCTTGTGAAAGTCGGGGCTTTTTTTGTATTATCCCTTGCTCGTTTCGAAAAAATCCCTCATATTTGTAGTGCCAAATCAAATGATAGATAATCTATCCCGATGAGCAACGGTTAGATGCTCAATACGAAATTGGGCTTTTTTTATGTCCATAGGTCTGCATTGCAGATTCATATACGAATTAGTAGAAGTTTACTTACGTGAACGAATACGGCTGTCTTTTTCCCACATTATATGCTCTTCGGGGTTATACAATGATAGTTTGGCGACTCGGGATTAGGCAGCCGTTCTTGCATCCAAAAGGATGTAAGAAAACTTGCCTTTAACAGCCAAACTATCATTGTATATGAAAACATTATCTCAAGGCACTCTCAACGTGCCTGCCTCCGGCATCCCTACCGTGGGCGAATCCGTTAACGCTCTTACCGAGCAAGTCAATAACCTCCAGCGCCGTTACTACCGTGCTTTGGCTCCCGACTGCGAAGTCAAGACCGAAGCAGACCACTGGTACTTCCGCGCCATCCTATGGGCATGTGCCGGGATGGTGTTCCCACCATTGGTTGTGGTCACTGCATTGTGCGTTTATAAGGCAAAGAAGTGCCAGAAAGGAGGTGCCAAATGAACCGTATCAAGTCTATAACACAAAAAGACATTTATGTTCAAGCCGAACGTCTTTGCACAGGAACTGAAACAAGTGAGTATAAATATTGCCTTGCTTATTATGGCAACTTTGTGATGTGTGACATCTCTGCGGAGGATGCCCGTGAAATCATTTCCTGCCTGCAGCATGCGCTTGATGTTAATGAGAAAGGAGGACAAAATGAAAAATAAAGAGCAAGAACAGAAAATTACCGATATCAGTATCCATATAGCATCCTTGTCCGCATCGTTCAAACCAGCTCCAGATGCACGCCATGCCACCCACTGGTTCACTACGGATGAAGTCTACGACGCCATTCGCCGTATTGATCCTGGAGCGCAAATTAGTAAGGAGCAGGTTCATCAAGCCATGCTTGATGCCGGTTATAAATACCAGAACCGTCCTGGTTCATCAGGGCTGGACTTCCGGTGGATGCTCCAAGCGAAAAACTAAATACTACTGTCATATAGGGGGTAATTGTTCGTGATGAATAGTTACCCCTTCGTTTTATGTCCTTTCCGTACCCCCTCCCCTATTCTATCTTCGCTGGAAATAACAGTGAATATGATTACAGACCAGCTTGTCAGAGAACGTTTTGTCCATGATATAATGTCTCAAGGCATCAACCTTATTTATGAGACACAAGAAAAAGTTGTGCGTAGATATCTCAACTCACAGTCCGGTGACCTGGTGGCACATCTGCAGAAACGTCCGTTCACTACCCAGGAATCAGACACGAAACAAGCCTATTATCTGCGTATATTCCCATATCTCCGCTTCCTTGACATCCATTACCGCCGTGGAGCCAGTGACCGTATTTCCCGTCATATTCACCGTAATCTTGCTCTTTATAATCGGGTGGTCTGGGGAGTGCTGTATCATGAGACATTCCCGGAAATAAAGTACGGTTTCACGGAAGAAGTTCGTACCAATATTCGCAAGGAACTGGAGCAGGCACTTCAATACGAAAATACTTCAAATTGGTAACATTATGGCAAAAAAGCATTTATCCGAAGACGAAATCAAACTCATAATCTCAGGTGACAGTTCCAAGCTTCAGGAAGAGTTGCATACACTGACCAAGGAAACCAAGGCTTTGAAAAAGGAAGAGGCCGAACGCCGCAAGGCTATGGTGGAGCTCGAAGCCCAAGGCAAAAAGAACACGAAAGACTATCAGAACCTTGCGAAAGAGTGCAAAGACTATACTGCCAAAATTTCCAAAAACAATGAGAAAATAAGTCTGCTGACCCGTAACTTGAAAGTCAACGATCTCACCATGAGACAGCTCAAGAAAGAAGCTAAGGAGCTTTCCGCTGCTTTGGATGATATGACTGAATCTGCGAATCCGGAAGAATATGCCAAGCTCAATACCCGTCTCAGAGAAGTCCGTGCCCGTATGAGCGAGTTACGCAGCGCAGGTAACAACATGAACAATGAGTTCGGCAACAGCGTGAATTGGATGTCCAAGTTAAAAATGGCAGCCAAGGCTTTCATTGCCGTTAAGGTTGTCGGATGGCTTAAGGATGTCCATAACCAGGCATACGAGACACGCAAGGAATTCGCCAAATACGAGGCGGTCCTTCGGAATACTTTCCAGTCGCAGAAGAAGGCCAATGATGCCATGAAGATGCTTCAGCAATTGGCAGCAGACACCCCATCGTCCTTGCAGGAATGGACTGAAGCATATATCAAGTTGGTTAATCGTGGAGTCAAGCCTACCAGCCAGGAGCTTGTCAACATGGGAGACCTTGCCGCTTCCCAAGGAAAGTCCGTCGATCAGCTCATTGAGGCTATACTTGATGCGATGGCCGGGGAGAACGAACGTCTGAAGGAGTTCGGTATCAAGGCTTCCAAATCCGGGGAGACTACAAAGTTCTCTTTCCGAGGAGTGACTACCGAAGTGCGCAATTCTGAGGATGCCATCAAGGATTATCTTCTTTCTCTCGGTCGTGTCGACGGCATTGCCGGTTCCATGGCCGTGCAGATGCAGGAACTTGAAGGAATCCAGTCCAACCTTGGAGACACAATGGATGCCTTTTTCAATAAAGTGGGGAAAAAGCTGGAGCCGTTCTGGAAATCCATGTTGAAGTATGCCAATGGATTCTTCACTAAACTTGGGGAAATGTTCGCCACTTATACGGAAACTTACGAGAACCATTTCGACAAGATGGTACAGCTTGAGAGCGCATTGCCGGGACTGTTGAACCGATACGAGGAACTGGTTGGCAAGTCCTCACGTTCAGCCGAAGAACAGAAAGAACTGGCCAGCGTCATCGCCCAGATAAAGAATATGGTACCCGGCGCTGTTTCCGCTTTCGATGAGTATGGACGTGCAATTGCCATCTCTGGAGAAAAGGTCGAAGAATTTCTAATAAAACAACGTGCCTTGCTCAAATTTGAAAATCAGAAAGCGATAAAAGAAATCACAAAACAAATAGAAAACTATCGGAAAAAAATAAAGGAGTTACAAGAACTGTACACCCATGGGAGGACCAACATGGTTAGCCAGGGTATGTTTGCTTCTCCCATCATAACGGTAGATAAATCGGATGCAATGAAAAAAGCAACAGCTGAAGAGATTGAGAATTACAGCAACATGCTTTTGGGTGCCGAAGAGAAATTGAAACAACTGAACGGCCAGACTATTGAAGAAACCGTCAAGAACCAGCAGAAGCTTGCAGAAGCACGCCAGAACTTCAACAAGATGGAGAAGGTTCAGTTGCAAGCCTGGATAAAGAATAACAAGGACGCAGCTGGCGAGTATGTGGAAATAGCCCAGGAAATATACAACAAGCGTTTTCCGGCAGAGGACTCTGACGCGACCAGGAAGAAGGCTGAAAAGGCTGCCAAAGAAGCAAAGTCGGCTGCAGAAAAAGAGCAGAAAGCAAAAGTCTCTACGGAGCAGGAAGCCGCCAAGTCTCTTGAAGCATTAAGGGAGGAAGAACTGCAATCCCAACAGAAATGGTATAATGAATCGTTTGCCGCTCTTTCAGCTTTTCTGGCATCAGGAAAAATGAGTAAGGAACAACATGAAATGCTGGTACTCGAACTTGAAAAATCGTATGCGGAAAATAGGCTCATCATAGAACAGTCTTATTATGAGGACGCCATATCCATGGCCATTTCCAATGCAGAAACCAAGGAAAATCTCGTCCGGAAGTCCAATCAACGTGTCATTGATGCGGAGAAGGCGGCGAATGCCAAGCGTGCTTCACTGCAGGAAAAGCTGAATACACTTGTCAAGGACTTCAAATCAGAGTTCAAGGTTACTACAGTTGATGAAGACTATGCCGCGCAACTCAAGGTTCTTGAGGCATCCTACCAGGCGCGTAAGGAAATGGCTGAGAAAAACAATCTTGATACGACAGAATTGGACAGTGCCTACCTTAGAGCTAAGGAACAACTTGAATCCGAACATCAACAACGCATCCAGTCCATCCGTGACCAGTATGGCTTGTCTACACAGCAGGAACGGTTCAATGCGGAACTGGAACAGCTCAGGCTCGCACGTGAACAGCAATTTCTGACTGAAGAACAATATGAGCAAGCCGTCCAGAACCTCAAACGGGACAGTTATAAAAAGCAGTTTGACTATTATTCCAGTCTGTTTTCCGAGGCCATTCAAGCATTGCAGCAAGCGGAAATGGACCAGGTCGATGCAAAATATGATGCGGAAATTGAGGCAGCCCAAGGTAATACGGAAGAAGTGGAACGTCTGGAAAACGAAAAGGCCCAGAGAAAGCTTGATATACAGAAAAAATATGCGGACGTGAATTTTGCAATCAAGGCATCACAAATCATCGCAGATACAGCTGTATCAATCATGAAAGCATATGCTGATTTGGGACCGATTGCGGGTTCCATCGCAGCAGCCCTTATGGGTGTGACCGGAGCCGCACAATTGGCCAGTGCCAAAGCTGAACGGGATAAAATCAAAAATATGACTCTTTCCGGCAGTAATTCCAGCAGTTCCGGTACCGGTGCGCGTATTGCCACCGGCCGTCAGTCCGGAGGCAAGATTGATGTCCGGCGTGCCCAGGATGGGAAACTCTTTCCTGATGCGGATTATGACCCGGATGCACGGGGATTCATAGACCGTCCTACTGTCATTGTAGGTGAAGGCCCTTTCGGGCAATCCAAAGAATGGGTGGCCAGCAATGCTGCAGTAAGCAATCCCACTGTTGCACCAATCCTGGATATACTGGATAAGTCCCAGCAGGCCGGTACCATCCGTACGCTTGACCTTAACCAGGCAATCCGCGCACGAATGGCCGGGTATTCATCCGGCGGGTCCATAGATACCCCGAAGGCTACGGCTCCGGTACCACCAAACGCACCAGGGAACTCACTGCCCCCAAGACTGATGGAACGCCTGGCCAATGCAATCATCCGCATTGATGAAGAGGGTATCCCTGCATCCGTCACTCTCTCAGAACTTGAACGCAAGCAGGAATTGCGGAACCGTTCGCGTAACATAGCAAAAAAATAGTATCATATTATGAAAATAGTACATATCCCCACCGGCGAGGCCTACCAGCTTTCTCCCGACACATGCCTTGAAGTGGAACGGACGAATCTCTTCTTCAATGAGTACGGTGAGCAGACACTGCCGGTCACATTACCGGACACACCTCTGAACCGTCGTCTGACGGGGAATCCCGAACAGCTGGCGAACCTTGAGCGTCCGTCTACCGATATCGAATGTACCATTACCGACGGGGAATACTTCTGCACCTGCCGCCAGGCCGTATTGGGAGCCCGTCGGAACGAAGGTATCACAACCACCTTCTACATGAATGAGGGAAGTTTCCTGAGCCGCCTCCAGCGTACCCCTTTAACTGATGTGTTCGGTTCGGAAACAGTCCCCGGAGTACAGACTGTCGAGCAGGGTATTGCCTGGTGCTGGAGCTTGCGGACAAACACGGACCCGAACTTTTCCATTTTCCCCGCTATCGTGGAGATGGACGGTGAACGACGGGTACTCAATGCGATGGCAGAAATGGAGGCTGACGGTACGCCATTGAACAATGGGCGTACCGTGACCGGACTGTACAATGCCTGGTCACGTACAGAGCAGGTGGACGGGCGCACCATCAGTCTTACCCCCGGATACTACATCACTCCCTTTATCCGATGCACATACGTTTTACGCCGTGTTTTTGCATATTTCGGATATGAACTGCTGGAGGGTTTCTTTGATAAGACTCCCCCATTCAACGGGATGGTATTCATCAACACCACCATGGACACTCTGGTCAACGGGGATATTCTTCTGGCGCACCTGGTGCCCGACTGCCTCTGTTCGGACCTTATAGACCTTTTCCGCAAGAAGTTCTGTTGTGAGTTTATACCCGATGAAGCCGCGCGGACCGTAGCTGTCCGTTTCTTCAATGAATTGCTGGATGAAAAGCCGCAGGTTGACCTTACATTCTTTATGGACGGACACCCGTCTGTCGAGTATGCCACAAGACGCCAACTGAAGCTCTCTTCAGCCACTTCACTGACCGACTGTAACTCTTTCGACAGTCTGAAGGAATTGAAGGAAAAGTATCCCACCGCCTATTGTAATGCGAGTAACGGCTGTTACTATCGGGATGGACATGCCGTGGGAGATTATTCCGAACTGTTGAGCGAGGGGAATATCCCTTATTTTGCAGATGACGGACTGGAAGAATATGAGGTTACTGTACCTGATTGCCAGCCTTGTCCTGCCACGGCAACCTTCCATACCGAATACGGCACTGACCGTAATGGCAATGCCTATACAGCCTTTACCCTGGAAAGGAGTGCTCTGTATGCCGGAGAAGCAAGGGCACTCAACAGTACCATCGTCATCAGTAACGGTTCCATTGAAGAGGAGGAAAGCGGAGAAGGCGCTACCGAAGGGAACAAGACTGACCGGCACGACCAGAAGCCGGTACTGGCATTCGTGCAGCCCGGTGCGGGACCAATGAAAGACGTGTCTGTCGGCACTGTCACCGTGAAGGATTCCTATTCTTTATTGTACAATGCACCCGGTGGAATATACGAAGTTTTTTGGCGGCAGTTCGACCTGCTGCTCCGTCATTCGTTGAATAACGTAAGTGCCCAGTTCCTTCTGCCCTCTACCCTGAAGAGTACGCTCCGTGTACATAGCCCCGTACTGTTTGAAGGAGTGAAGTGCTTCCCAAACAAGGTCGGTTTTACTCTTGGAGGTGGGAACCGTCCTGCTGAATGCACCCTTCTTACTACCAATCTTCAACGTCCGGCTTGCCTGCCGCCAATAATAGATATGGATCGTCCGGAATATTATTGGGAACAGATTGGGACTTCCAGTCCGGTGGATGAGGAGCATTGGAAAGCCGCCGGTTTCACTCCACAGACAACCGTGAAATGTCCCAGCATTTTTCCTCCGGCACCAACGGCCTCACAAGTGGTGCAAGGAGGTACATGGTACGAGCGTGAAGTTTGGTACAGTTACTACCGTTCGGGGCGTGTGGACGGAACCGGCGGCCAATGGTTTTACCGGCATGCGTTCTTTGCCCTGAAGCCATGCAGGTAAGGAAAGCTGGTTGTCCTTTCATCCGGTCATGTGTGGCATAAATTTGCGTATAAAATCAAAAATAGAAATCAAGCATGTCTATCCAGCAACAACCAGATGTTCTTTCGCTCTCGATGAACTTAAAACCGATCATCGTACAGTCTACAGCTGAGACCGTAACCTTCACTCTGAAGAAAAACGGTGAAGTGCTACTTTCACAAAGCTACCAGACGGATAAGAACGGCCAAGTGCAGATAGATCTACGCCAGATGGTGCATGAATCACTGCAAACTATTGTTTCAGATGTTGGCATTGTTTATACACAGGCAGATCTTGTTGCCGATTTTTCTGCTCTAATTGACATGGACACCGTCAATTTCCGGGTAGTGCGTGGTGGAGTGGATCGCCTGGCAGACTCAGCCACAAATTTTCTGACACAGAATTTTCTTACCTGGCAACCGAATGTTAAACCGGTTACGTATTATTCTCCGGAGTTCCTAACCTACTATGCTGTGGTTGCCGGTACAGTCAAACTTCGCGCTTACTTTACGGACGAGTCTGGAACTGTTAAATCTCAGACAGATTATACTGTTACAGAGTTGATGTCAGGTATAGCTTATACAATGCCTTTACAATACTCTGTCGTTGCGGGATGGCTGGGGCATAAATTACCTGCATATTATGATGTATGGGTCGAGAATACCTCCGGCCAGCGTCTTACATATATACAGCGTTACTATGCTGAGGATATGCGCTCCGAGCAGGAACAGTGGATATTATTTGAAAACTCTTTGGGAGGTGTCGATACATTCCGGGCATATGGTAACACTGTATTCAATGGCGAACACACGCATAATATTGCTGAAATTGACGAATTTTTTTCAGAATACCGTGTAGACACGGAGAGGAAGTTTCAAAAAAATACTGGTTACCTGAATGGAGATGAACGCAAATGGCTGCTTGATTTCTTCCCGTCAAATGGCAAGTATCTGTACGCCGGTAATTATTTGCGCCGGATAGTCGTAACAGACAGCAATGTCAGCTATACAGACCGCGAACTTCCAAGCAATTATACGTTCACATTCAAGTATGCCGACGCTCGTCCATTACTAAATCTTCCCCGAACCGATGTCCCTACAGACGTTCTCAACATTACCGTACCTGAAGTCGGTTCTTTTACAGTGCCCCCTCGGCTTGCTGAATTTCCCCGCTTACCACTTTCCGAGGGGGCCTTATTTCCCATACAAAATCCATATTCAGAGGAATGGTCAACTACTAATGTAGCTGCAATTGGGTATTACCTCGCAGACTTTTTTTCTCGCATATTTGGTTCTGGCGGTGGTGTCGGTCATAAACAACGAAACTATGATTTGCTTGAATTGCTTTCATATATTGAAGATTATCTGCTGGTAAATGGTCAAAAGATAAAGGCTGGCTATGCGGATAAAGCTGGTTCTGTTGAGGGAATGGAGGATATTTTTCTTCACAAAAACAAGGCTGATGGTACTCCTTTTCCGATTACCTTCGGAGATTGTGCCAAGTTCGGCGAATTCCTCACCGGCATTTCCGGAGGGTGTATCGATAAGAATGGCATCCTTGAAATGGAAGAGGGCATTTTCCGCAAGCGTGTGTTTTTTCCGGAAGCAGCCTATAACCGTGTGACCTATTTTAAAGGCAGGATGTGCGCCTCTCCCGGAGGCGGATGTACGGTCAAGGAGTGGAGCGACAACGGTGACGGCAGCTATACCATAACTCCAGACTTGACGGATGCCGACGGGCTGAGCCAGTTTGTGGATGATATACTTACTACTTACTTCGTCACCAAGAACGCCGAAGGCAAGCTGCAGGGGTTCGAGGAGATGAAGTTCCGGGTGACTTCTGCCGACTATACAGCCAAGACATTCGTCATGACGCCGAAGCCAGGTACTGACTGGAAGCCGGGGGATGCGATGGTACTTGCCCAGACGGGTAACTTCACGGATGAGGATAGACAGACGTACATTCTTATCGATACGGTTAACGGCAACAACTGCATTACTTTCTTCGACCACGCCAATACCTGGGATGTCGAGCCTGCCCAGGAAGTCTCATGGATTGGCAAAAAGAAAGGCCGTACCGTGCATGGCATTCCTGCAGACAACTATTCGGCTGTTTTTCGCCACGTCATCATGTCCGGCAAGATATTCCAGGTGGATGACATCACCGGCGAGGCTTTCCGGGTGCCATTGTTCAAGGGGACGTGGAAAAAGGGTGAGAAGTATGCCTATTACGATGAGGTGACGCATAACGGCAGTTCATGGATATGTGTAAACGAGAAAGGTTCGACTACAGAACCGGCAGACGGCAATGCTGATTGGTTGAAATACGCGGCAAAGGGAGAAAGCGGCAAGGGTATCAAGTCTACCGATGTGGAATACGCGATATCGGTGTCGAATGTCATTGCCCCGGTGGATGGTTGGCAGACTACCTCCCCTGAATGGGAAGCCGGTAAGTATATTTGGTCTCGGACAAAGATAGTCTATTCTGATGGCGAAGTCAAGTACACACAAGCGGCTTGTATCAGTGGTGGGCAGGGAGCCGACGGCAAGGGCATCAAGTCCATTACCGAAGAATACTACCTATCCTCTTCATCGGCCACCACAACCGGAGGCAAGTGGCAGACTACCTCTCCGGCATGGAAAAACGGATGGTATATCTGGACCCGGACAAGGATAGTCTTTACTGACGATACTTCCACCACAACGAACGCCATCTGTGTGACTGGCAGCAAGGGGGCAGACGGTACAAGCATTACTAATTGCGGTGACTGGCAGACCGGAAAGCATATACCTTACATGGGTATTACCAAGATGGCCGGACGTGTGTTCCTCTGCATCGCTCCTGATGGTACCGACAATCCTCCGATGTGGACTCAGACGACCAATGAGGGAAGACGCATCCTGCAGACCCAGAACGGCGGCAAGTCCTACGGTTATACCATTACCGGAGACCTAAATACCGCTGAATATGAGCTGCTGGTGGAGAACGGCCAGGACGGTAAGGATGGAAAAGGCTATGAGTGGATATTCAAGCATACGACAGAGAACATAACACCTTCCACGCCAGCCACTTCGCAGGTGGATGACTATGTTCCGTCTGGCTGGCACGATGACCCGATTGGAGTTTCCGAATCCCTGCCATACGAGTGGGCTTGCTGCCGGACTAAGAAGGACGGTGTATGGAGCGCGTTTTCACCGGCAGCCATCTGGGCCAAGTGGGGCTTTGACGGCGAGTCGGCCATTGTAGCCGATTTCGACAACGAGATGGAGAGTGTGGCGTTGACATACGAGGGGAAGACCGTTGCGCAGTCCGTGCTCAATACAACCGTCGGCATGTGGTATGGTACGAAGAAACTACAGCTCAAGTCCATCTCATGCGTGACGCCCTCCGGTGTCACGGAGAGCTACAATGTCAATACGGGTGTGATAGCGTTTACCGTGGCTTCCGGCATTTCGATGCCTGCACGCTCAGAGGTCAGGATAACCGTTACGGCTACGGTACAGGATACGGATATAAGCCGTGAGCTGGTGTTCACCATTACGGGGGTGCGTGCCGGCAATCCGGGTAGTGATGCGGTACTTTATAGGCTGGTGCCTTCCGTCTCATCGGTAAGCAAGCGGAAGGACGGCACTTATAGTGTAGCCGGGGTGTCATGTACACGTACCAAGTCGGTCGGTGGCAGTACAGCTGTTACGACGGATGGTGTGCTGAAATACAGTAAGGACGGTGGTTCGGAGGTCGAAATACAGAACGGCACGGCCATTTCCCCGAAGAACTTCACGACGCAGCTGCAGTTCGTGTTCTACGTGGGTGGGCAGGTCGTGGACCGGGAAACTATTCCTATGGTTGTGGACGGTACCGACGGTAATCCTGGAAAACCGGGCGGTGACGGCGAATCAGTCAAGGCTGGCGGTGAGTGGAGAACCGCTAATACTCCATATAAAAAGCTCACCATCTGTACGATGGGGAGTCGCTCCTGGCTCTCCAAGGTTGATACTTCGAATCCACCTCTATGGACTCAGACAACTCATGACGGGAGGCGAATCACTCAGACCCAGAACGGTGGAAAGAGTTACGGCTATATCATTACGGAAGAAGTGAACACCGACGAATGGGAGCAGCTTACCCAGGATGGCGGCATGGTCTATCTCATCAGTACATGCAGCAATATACGGGTGAGCAGTGCCGGGTCGCTTGTTCCTTCGGCTTTCCGGGTGTATGCCAAGCGGACGCTCGGCAGCGCCACATTGACTTATCCGGACGGATATCTGGCAGCGAGAGGTTACAGCAACGGGATATGGAGCGCCATCGCAGGGCCTTCGAGGGCTTCCGAGATTACGGTCAACGCTTCGGCTGGGTATTCAACTTTCTCTGTCCGCTGTTACCAGAGCCAGGCTGACGCTTCGGCATGGAATGACAGTTTCATTGCGGAGATGTCCGTGGGTGTAAGTTATGACGGTTCAAGCGGACGGGATGCCAGTGAGCCGCGTCCGAGAGGTTTTTTCGCCAAGGGCAACACGTATGTGTGGAATGAAGATTACCATGACATCGTACTGGCCACATTCAACAATCGCACCATTCCGTTCAGGGTACGGGCATACGGTACTTCTGTCACTGTCGCACCTACCTCGATAGACGGTGATGCTAATTGGGAGGCGGCACAGCAGTTTATGTTTGTGGCTATGGATATGGCTTTAGTGAGAAAGATACGTGCCGATGAAATCCTTGTGGATGATTTGGTGGTGCAGAACGTATTGGCAAGGGATAGCGATGGGAATCCGACAATCGAAATCAATGGAGATGAAAAGAGGTTCACCATAGGCGGCATTGAAATAAATTCCGACGGGTTAGGGTCTAAGATGGCTGATTCCGGAAGGCTTGATTTGAACGGGAGCTTTATGCGGCTCGGTTTGGACGGGCTAAGAGTAAGGCATTCCCAATATTCGAATCTGGATAACATTATCAGATATGTATATAGTATCGCGACATTGATAGATGGCTGTCTCAAACTGGAATCCAAAGGGGCAGTCTATTCACCCAAAGAGGTATTCTATGCCGTATCAGGTAATTTCGGTTTGAAAATAAACAGTTCCGGGATATATAGAACTTCGGACGGAGGCACAACATGGGTTCAATTATAATTTTAAATATCAGTGTTATGAAAGTTTTTTATGAAAGCAAGTTAGCGAAATGGCTGCTGTGGCAGGGTTACAACACCATCACATTGGGATGCTTTGTCTTCACCAAGAAAAGTAAGGAGGAGATTCAGCAGAGTACACTTAATCATGAGGCGATTCATGTAAGGCAGTGGGAGGAGTGCTTGATTGCTTCGGCAATCCTGCTGACGGTAATCATGCTGTTTGCCGGGTTCAACTTATGGGTATATCTGCTATGCCCC
>OJRP01001325.1_pt1 | contig 12754 bp, 8 predicted proteins | sample 1599201 | NCBI WGS metagenome assembly OJRP01 (sample SAMN03922534, study PRJEB24848) | human gut metagenome | isolation source: stool sample | host: Homo sapiens | place: Germany | collected 2010-05
TTAATACTGATTATTAATCACTTACATAGAATTAAATCAGAACTTAACCCATTTTGCTAACCGGGAACAAAAATAGAGATTTCCATTGAATTGTATAGTTCGAAAAAGGGAAAAATTATTATTCATTACACTTTCTATTCCACCCAAGTTAACAAACTGATAACGGAAAATATAGAAGAAATAACCAATGCAAAAATCTCCTTTATTGACTATTACGAACAATAAAGGAGATTTACCTAAAAATTAAAGTTCTTTCTTACTGAAAAGTAGGCATTTTGAATCTGTATAATAATCCACCTACCATGGAAGCTACGCGGTCAGGTCTTCCCTGTTCGGAGCCATCGTATGTATCGGTACGGATACCGATTTTAGGTTCGGCGTACAGATACAAAGAAGAAGCCACCTTCAGTTTTACCTGCACACCAGCATCCAGTCCCGGCACTGCTCGGAACTTACCATAACGGCGTACCAGTCCGGCCGTAACTCCCATAAAAGGAACAACATCTATCACATGATTGGGGCTGTATCCTTTTGCCAATGTGGCCAGACTTATCATATAATCCATACCCAAACCAGCATAATGGAGATTCATCTTTGACGACGTTTTGGCCTTGTACATAATTGTTCCATTTGCCCGCCATGCAGATAACGGAGTGTACCATTTACCAATGCTTCCCTTTGCTTCTACACCTGCATTCTTCACCAAATCTTTGTTGGCTACGAGCAAGCTACCCAATCCAAGTGCACCGGAGATGAAGTAACGCTTGTCATCCTGACCAAACACGCTGCGATTGGCTGCTTTTGAATAAGGAACAAAGCGATAGTGAAAACCTGCATTGACTCCTACCATCACGTCTTTCTGCATAAAGCCCAGATTACCTTCAATAAATTTATCTCCATAAAAGCGAATCTGCGGTTCAATGTACAAACCGAGAAAATCATTCACATGCCATAATCCCTGTATGCCTGCATTAACACCCGGTTGGAATTTATGGTCTGATTGGGAAGTATAAGCAAGGTTGATACCTACCGAACCTATTAAATCAAAGATACGATCGGGATTGTATCCACTCATGGTAGACATTATGCCCCACAAGTAATCAAGACTGCCACTGACGCTGGCATGTCTAAGTTTGCCCGCTTTAACACTTCCTGGAACTACATAGTTCGTAAAAAATCCACCTGTACCCACGAGGCGCAAACCGGAATAAGGGCTCAACCACTTACCTATAGAAACAGAAGCCTGCGGACCTAAAGAACCAAGGTTTTCAAGGTTCGTCTTATTCAAGAACATTTGCACACCAATTCCCGAAGTCATAAACAGATTGTCTGCGATGTGATTGCTTGAGAATCTGTTCTTCGGACGTGCTGCACGGTCAATCGTATGATAAGTCAAGCCAAAATTCAACTCTCTGAGCTGATCTGTATTGCGACCTACTCCACGACCTCCTGCATATCTCTTACTATACACATTGAGGCGAGGTTCTATAAATAAATCCACAGAACGGTTGATACGGAAACTTCCCTGCACACCGACTCCTATTCCCGGAGCATACTTGGCGGTTTTATCCACTCCTTTCGTACCTGCCAGATTAACTCCGGCAATACCGATCAGACTAAATATTCTGTCTTCATCATATCCCCAAAGAACATTATTGATATTCAACAGATAGTCAGCATGCAGATCGGCATGTTTAAAGTAACCGCTTGCGCTGCCCGAAGGGGTGTCCGAAAACCCAACTGTCCCGGACAAACGCAGGCCGGAAGAAGGACTGAACCATTTACCGATTCCGGCAGAGAACTGGGGACCTAATCCTTTAATCGTATTCTTGATTCCCGGAACTTTCAGTGTACTGATACCACCGGATAAAGAGATAAACATATGATTCAGGAAGGAGCTATTATCGAAACCATCGAAATGTATCTTAGTTCCCATTGGAGCACCAGGCATATAGGTCAGACCTACCAGAACTGAACCAGCCATTTTATAGTTTCTCCAATTTTCCGTATACGCAAAACTGTCATTATACCATCCGATCCGTGGCTCTACAAACAAATCCAATGTAGAAGAAAGACGTACATTTCCCTGTAAACCGAGATGAGCACCATAATAAAGCTGACCACCACCTTTCAAATCCGGATACTTTTCGGAACGATCGCTATTGTCACCCACCTTAGAATAACCGGCTTCTATACCTGCAATCCCTACTAACTCAAAACAACGATTTGCATTGTATCCGTATGCCAGGGAGGACATATTCAACAGATAGTCCAGGCTGCCGCCACCCATTTTTATTTTAGAATCGTAGATACTCGACGGCAGATAACCTAAATTCACCCCTATCCGAAGTCCGTGAACCGGAGTAATCCACTTTCCCATAAAGAGATGAGCGGTCATTCCCATTCCATCCTGACTATCTCCACTTGTTAACAAGCTGTATGGTCCTATTCCGGCAGAGAAAAAGAGATGTTCATTGAATCTATTACTCTCGAACTTTTCATTTGCAGGGCGTTTCTGTAACATATATTGCAATGCACCATAATCCTGTGCCCGTAAGGTAACAGCAAGCATCAGGAAGATTGCCACTGCTACATATTTATTGTTGATTCTGAAGATATTCATCGTTTACTCTTGTTGTATATATCATTATTTAATTTTCTGCTCTTCTGGCAGCAAGTCAATAATATCACCATCCACCTTCGCTACTTCCAATAAGGAAGGATCAAGTTCAAGGGCCTTCTCAATGCTCATAATCGCATCACCTATTTTCTCCAGGCGGTTGGCGGCAATCGCTTTTATATAATATTCGCGGGCGGTCTCTACCTCCATGGTAGAAATCTTATCCCATGCCTCCTGATTTTTCTTCATTGCCAATAGCATCACCACCTCATTGAAAGGACTAGTAGCCGCCACCTTCTCGAAAGCATCATTATAATAACCGGCCAATGCCTGAACGATGGCCTGCAAATCTTCAGAAACCGCTTCTTCGGGAACCAAGGTCAAGACTGAATCTGCTTTTGTATATTTCCCTTCATGCAGCAAGGCAATAGCCTGATTGGATAATAACTCCACCGGTGCCGATTTACTGACAAACGGTTCGAGAATATTTGAATCCGGAGTATCTTTCTGTATCGTTACTACTGCCAGTTCATTGGCTGCATACGTAAAGTTACCATAAAGTTCAAGAGCCTCCCTACAATACTTTTCCCTCTCGTCGGGAGTTTTTGCCGTCGTAATCATACGGTAATATTCGAAACGGGTAAGTTCCTTCGGATTCTTTCTGTAAAGTTCTTTAATCTCGTAGTCCGTTAAAGAACGGAAAATTGAATAACCATAGGTATATTGCACCTTTCTCAATTTAGGCAGATAAGTAGCCGCAAGTTCCTTGTAGAAAGGTTTCGATTTCAAGACCCCATTCAATCGGTGAGGAGTAGCTGCGTATTGTTTGATTAAATCCTCTACTTCTTTAGCCAGTTCCGGCTTGGAGTTTTTTTTCAGCAATTCTGCTACCTCCTTCCAGGAGGCAACCGATGCATCCGATTTCACTTCCAACAGTTTACGTGTTTCCGGGTCCAGTTGTGCCAGTATACGTCCCAGGGCTTTATCCGTACGCAATTTTGCCAGACGAAGATTCGTCTCGTAAGAACCGTCCGGCGAAGCCACCCCCGTAATATGAAAACTCTTCAAAGAGGCATCCGGGTTCGTCTCAATACTACGTAATTCCTGATTCAATCGGTTTAGTTCCACTTGATTCTGTGGATTCTTATCATCCAGGTCGGCTTTACCTACCAAGAAGGTCAAGTTTACCTCGCCTTTCGTATCCCGCAACTGCATCACAGGTTTCGGAAGATATTTCTCATCCGTCAGGCTGAAAGCGGAGAATTTATACTCCAAAAAACGAAGTGGGTTGACCGTTCCGCGTGCAATGGAGAAAGAGTCACGATAAATGATATTCCTGTAATTCTCCATTGCCAAATGCACATCAGCACGGTAGTCATGTTGCAGATATTCTATATAGATAGAATCATGGTAAGCAATAATATCCCCCTTGCGTGAAGAAGTCGTTTTCACACGGATGTAATCATGTAAAGGGTCTTTATCTATATCATAATCGTACATTCGATTTTGCGTTGTATTATAAGTATCCCCGTCGAATACAACAGGACGCATCAACAGACGCTTTTTCAGTGTCACATCATAAATGGAAGGCTGCAATACCAAGCGACGATGCGAGTTAAACATCTCCTTAGGCACTGGGACACGGGTTTTCAGATGGAAATAATTACCCTTGATTTCGATGTCCGTAGGTTCCGGAATCACTTTGTCCTTCACTTTGGAAGTAATCGTTACTTCGTTCAGCTCGATGACGGCATCTTTCAATACTACATTCAAAATCTGCTTTCCTGCCACCTTCACTGTTTTGTCTTCATAACCGACACATGTAAACTTCAACGAGCCGTTTTTCTCAACTAAGACACTGTAACGGCCATCCTCGTCGGACATTTCTATACGTTCGTCATTGACCGGATTCAGCACATTCACATTCGGAACACTTTTTCCCTGCGGGTTTGTGATATGCCCCTGCACACGGATCCGTTGGGCGGATACATTCATGCCGACGAACATCATCGCCACGAGAAGTATACCTGTTAATCTATCACGTTTCAAATTGATTTTCATTCTCTTTTCTGACTAGCTAATGTTCGTTATCGAATAATATACACAAAGGATACCCCCAGTTTAACAGGTGCAATGGTGGTCTTACTATCGTTGACCGCATCCGGTTTCGGAATACCCTTATCATACTTGAACTGACGGTAACGCAACACACCCACTCCGGCAGTTGCTTCGATATTCCAATGATCGCCCAGCACCCATACATATCCATAGGTCAAACCGGCGGCGTATGCATCACCTTTGTGATGCACATCTTTTACCATCATATTAAAATTATTCACGAAAGCGGTGATTCCAAGAAAATGGCTCACCATCGGACGATTTAGCCAGTAACGAACTTCAGGCTGAAAATGCGTGAAAGTCGTTTTAAAGTTGTCTGTACTGATTGGATTCGCAGCAATCCCTATGTTCAAGGAGACATGACTACCCAATACAAATTCTGCTTCTACATTCGGACTGGCGGTCAGCCAACCCAATGCATTTGTCTTCACAGCCACCCGTTGTGCGTGCACATGTACACCACAACATAATAACAGAAATGATAACGCAACTATTACCCTGCGACCATTTCTCATCACATATACCATCATTTATTTCCCACTAAATATTTCCCACTCAATATTTCCCCACAAAAAGGGCCTACTGTCCAATTTATACACTCCTTGGGCAGAAAGCCACAAAATTAGAAAAAATATAGTATTAAAAACGTTTAAACATGTTTTTTTTGTTTTTTATTGCAACAATTTCCATCTTAGACCATCATATACCATACTACAGATAAAATAAACTACAGTATAATAAATTGTAGTCGCTCTCTTTGTATCCGAATTAAACAGATTAAAATCCGGTCTAAAATCAAAAAAATATTTACTCATAATTCAGCATAATGATTAATTTTCAGGGTTAATTATTATGGTTATTTTTCAGGATTAAAGGTGGCACACCCTAAACAAACAGCTGATTATCAGAATTATATATAAAATATATGGTTATATTTTAACTTTTGGAATAAAAGTAGTACATTTGTACTCAATTCAAAAAGGAATTTATGACGAAAGCTCTATTTTTTGACATAGACGGAACGCTGGTCAGTTTTGAAACTCACCGTATCCCGCCTTCTACCATTGAGGCATTGGAGGCAGCCCACGCAAAAGGGCTCAAGATATTTATCGCTACCGGACGCCCGAAAGCCATTATCAACAATCTTTCCGAATTGCAGGACCGGAACCTGATCGATGGATATATAACCATGAACGGAGCCTATTGTTTTGTCGGAGAAGAAGTAATTTACAAAAGTGCCATCCCGCAGGAAGAAGTAAAAGCAATGGCTGCTTTCTGCGAAAAGAAAGGAGTCCCCTGCATCTTCGTGGAGGAGCATAATATCTCTGTTTGCCAACCGAATGAGATGGTGAAGAAGATCTTTTATGACTTCCTGCATGTAAATGTCATCCCGACAGTTTCCTTTGAAGAAGCAAGCAATAAGGAAGTGATCCAGATGACTCCCTTCATCACGGAGGAAGAAGAAAAAGAAGTGCTTCCATCCATCCCGACTTGCGAAATAGGCCGCTGGTATCCGGCTTTTGCGGATGTCACAGCCAAAGGCGATACCAAACAGAAAGGCATCGATGAAATCATCCGGCACTTTGGTATCAAGCTGGAAGAAACCTGTCTCTTATACACATCTCCGAGCCCACGAGACCTCTCTCGCCATGCTGCTATCGGAATTGCCATGGGACAAGCCAAAGAGGATGTGAAAGCTGCCGCCGACTATGTGACGGCTCCGATTGACGAAGACGGAATCAGCAAAGCAATGAAACATTTCGGAATTATTTGAGACAAGCAAATACGAAGATGAGCGTAGACACTGACAATGCTGCATTTCAGGATGCACTGAATCTGATTCAGTACACCCGACAGTCGGTCTTTCTGACCGGGAAAGCGGGTACGGGAAAATCTACATTTCTGCGTTATGTCTGCGAGCATACCAAAAAGAAATATGTTGTACTTGCTCCGACCGGAATTGCTGCAATCAATGCCGGAGGAAGTACGATGCATAGTTTCTTCAAACTCCCTTTTTATCCGCTATTGCCGGACGATCCAAATTTAAGTCTGCAACGCGGCCGTATCCATGAGTTCTTCAAATATACGAAGCCGCACCGCAAGTTATTGGAACAGATAGAACTGATCATTATTGACGAAATTTCCATGGTACGGGCGGATATCATTGATGCAATCGACCGCATCTTACGGGTATATTCTCATAATCTGCGCGAACCTTTCGGCGGAAAACAGTTACTATTGGTAGGCGACGTTTTCCAATTGGAACCTGTCGTGAAGAATGATGAACGGGAAATACTGAACCGTTTCTATCCTACTCCTTACTTTTTCTCAGCAAGAGTATTCGGTCAGATAGATTTAGTTTCTATCGAACTGCAAAAGGTTTACCGGCAGACTGATCCGGTTTTTGTCGGTGTACTTGACCACATTCGTACTAATACTGCCGGAGCAGCCGACCTCCAACTGTTGAATACCCGATATGGAAGCCAGATTGAAGAATCGGAAGCAGATATGTATATCACGCTTGCTACCCGAAGAGATACGGTAGATTCAATCAACGAAAAAAAACTGGCCGAGCTTCCGGGAGAATCGATTACTTTTGAAGGAGTTATCGAAGGAGATTTTCCCGAAAGTAGTTTACCCACCTCACAAGAGCTAGTGCTAAAACCCGGTGCACAAATTATCTTTATCAAGAATGACTTTGACCGTCGTTGGGTAAATGGCACTATTGGCGTCATTGCCGGTATTGATGAAGAAGAAGAAACGATATACGTTATCACTGATGACGGGAAAGAATGTGACGTTAAACGGGATTCATGGCGCAATATCCGTTATCGCTACAACGAAAAAACGAAAGAGATCGAGGAAGAAGTATTAGGTAGTTTCACTCAATATCCTATCCGGTTGGCTTGGGCAATTACAGTTCATAAGAGCCAGGGCCTGACTTTCAGCCGGGTGGTAATCGACTTCACTGGTGGAGTATTTGCCGGTGGACAAGCGTATGTCGCACTCAGCCGTTGTACTTCTCTGGATGGTATCCAACTTAAAAAGCCTATTAACCGGGCAGATATTTTCGTCCGTCCGGAAATCGTCAACTTCGCCGGACGATTTAATAACCGGCAAGCCATTGACAAGGCATTGAAACAGGCACAGGCCGATGTGCAATATGCCGCAGCCGCCCGCGCTTTCAATAAAGGTGATATGGAGGAATGTCTGGAACAATTCTTCCGTGCCATCCATTCCCGCTATGATATTGAAAAACCTGTTCCCCGCCGTCTGATTCGCCGAAAACTCGGCATTATCAACACCCTGAAAGAACAGAATAAAAAACTCAAGGAACAGATGCGGGAACAACAGGAACGCCTACGCCAATACGCCCATGAGTATCTGTTAATGGGAAACGAATGTATCACCCAAGCACATGATATACGTGCTGCCCTTGCCAACTACGATAAAGCGCTCAGCCTCGATCCAAACTACATAGACGCATGGATACGTAAAGGAATTACTTTATTCAATAATAAAGATTATTTCGACGCTGAAAATTGTTTTAATACCGCAGTAAACCTTCATCCGACAAATTTCAAAGCTGTCTATAACCGGGGAAAACTCCGGTTGAAAACAGAAAACACAGAAGGTGCAATCGCTGATCTGGATAAGGCTACAAGTCTGAAACCGGAACACGCCGGTGCACACGAACTTTTTGGAGACGCTTTGCTGAAAGCCGGAAAGGAAGTGGAAGCTGCGTTACAATGGAGAATTGCAGAGGAACTGAAGAAAAAGAAAGAACAATAAATATATACAAAAGGGAGGAAACGGGAACCGACCGTTTTTCCCTCACTGACCAATACACTGTTCCTCACCGAGAAAGAGACCATTGCTCACCGAAGAACGAATCTCCTCCACTACAACCCTTGAAGAGCCATTGCCTCAACCACTCCCTGCCATAATTCCGTGCTTTGGATTCCCCTAATTTTAAAATAAGAATCCCTAAAAAAATCTCTTTTATCCCTTATTATCAAAAAGTTTTATTAGTTTTGTTCCTTACATATTATCAGACTCTTAAAATAGAAGCAAATGAAAAAAGGTTTGAAAATCGCAGCTATCACCGTAGGAGTAATTATCATTCTAATGCTCCTTCTTCCTTTCGCCTTCCAAGGTAAGATAGCCGATATTGTAAAAACAGAAGGCAACAAGATGCTCAATGCGCAATTTGACTTTAAGAAACTTAACATTAGCCTGTTCCGTAACTTTCCACAGGCTTCTGTCACTCTCGAAGATTTCTGGCTAAAAGGCACTGGTGAATTTGCCAATGATACCCTTGTACAAGCCGGAGAAGTTACCGCTGCCATCAACTTATTCTCTCTTTTCGGAGATAGCGGTTACGATATTTCCAAAATATTCATCGAAGACACAAAGCTGCATGCCATTGTGTTGCCGGACGGACGTGCCAACTGGAACATTATGAAGCCGGATACGACAGCCGCTGCCGAGACTCCCGCTGCAGAAGAAGAATCTTCCCCTTTCAAAGTGAAACTCCAACGTTTCGTCATAAAAAACATGAATCTGATTTATGATGACCAACAAGGAAAGATGTATGCTGACATCCAAGACTTTAACGCAACCTGCGCCGGAGACTTAGGCAGTGAACGCACCACACTGAAACTGGAAGCGGAAACAAAATCCCTGACTTACAAGATGAACGGGATTCCTTTCTTGGCGAATGCCAACATTTCCGCTGAAATGGATGTGGACGCCGATCTGGCCAATAACAAGTACACATTAAAGGATAACACCATTCGCCTCAACGCTATTCAGGCAGGTATTGACGGCTGGGTAGCCTTGAAAGACCCGGCTATCGACATGGACTTGAAACTCAATACCAACGATATAGGTTTCAAAGAAATCCTTTCGCTAATCCCGGCTATCTATGCCACCGAATTTTCCAGCCTGAAAACCGACGGAACCGCCACACTGAACGCAACAGCCAAAGGCACCCTGCTAGGAGATACCGTACCTGCGTTCAATGTCGATATGCAAGTCAAAAATGCCATGTTCCGCTATCCGGCTTTACCGGCAGGAGTAGACCAAATTAACATCAATGTCAACGTACAGAATCCGGGAGGAAATATCGACCTGACGACGGTGGATATTAACCCGTTTAGCTTCCGCCTGGCAGGTAACCCGTTCAGTCTGACTGCCTACGTGAAAACGCCGGTCAGCGATCCTGACTTCAAAGTGGAAGCAAAAGGAATTCTTAACCTTGGTATGATCAAACAAGTATATCCGCTTGGAGATATGGAACTAAACGGAACAATCGACGCTGATATGCAAATGTCCGGGCGCCTTTCATCTATCGAAAAGGAACAATACGACCGCATACTGGCTGCTGGAACGATTGGTTTAACAGACATGAAACTTAAAATGCAAGATATGCCGGATGTAGAAATTAAGAAATCACTCTTTACGTTTACACCCAAATATCTTCAGTTGAGCGAAACAACCGTCAACATCGGTAAGAATGACATTACTGCCGACAGCCGGTTCGAAAACTATATCGGTTATGCGTTGAAAGGCACTACCTTGAAAGGAAGTCTGAATATCCGTTCCAACTATTTCAATCTGAACGATTTCATGTCGGCTACGGGTGAAGAAATGTCTTCGTCCGGTGATGTAACAACTACGGATTCCGTTAGTTCCACGGGAATTGTTGAAGTTCCCCGCAACATCGACTTCCAAATGGACGCTAATCTGAAACAAGTACTGTTTGACAAGATGTCCTTCAACAATATGAACGGTAAGCTTACTGTCAAAGACGGTAAAGTAGACATGAAAAATCTGTCTATGAGCACTATGGGAGGAAATGTTGTGATGAACGGATATTATTCCACTGCCGATGCCAAGAAACCTGAGTTAAAAGCTGGATTCAAACTGACGAATATAGGTTTTGCCCAAGCTTACAAGGAACTGGATATGGTGCAGAAAATGGCTCCTATCTTTGAAAATCTGAAAGGGAACTTCTCCGGCAGTATCAACGTGTTGACGGATTTGGACGCAGCCATGAGCCCCATATTGGATACAATGCAGGGAGACGGCAGCCTCTCCACACGCGACCTTAGCCTAAGTGGTGTGAAAGCTATCGATCAAATAGCTGATGCGATTAAGCAACCCAACCTGAAAGAGATGAAAGTAAAAGATATGACACTGGACTTCATCATCAAAGATGGACGGGTAGAAACAAAACCGTTCGATATTCAAATGGGAGACTACAACCTGAATCTTTCCGGTAGCACGGGTCTCGACCAGACTATCGATTACACAGGAAAGATTAAACTTCCTGCATCTGCCGGTAATATCTCCAAACTAATGACTCTTGATTTGAGAATCGGAGGTTCGTTCACTTCACCTAAAGTCAGTGTCGATACCAAGAGTATGGCCAATCAGGCTGTGGAAGCAGTAGCCGATGAGGCTATCAGCAAATTAGGCCAGAAACTCGGACTTGACTCTGCTGCCAGTGCCAACAAAGATTCTATCAAACAGAAAGTAACGGAAAAGGCGGCCGAGAAGGCATTGGACTTCTTGAAGAAGAAACTTAAATAAAAAAAATAAGGAAAAGAGATTATGCTTCTGAAGCTATATGATAAAAATAACAATCCGCAGGACTTACAACGGATTATCGACATTCTGAATGATGGCGGACTTATCATTTATCCTACTGATACGATGTACGCTATCGGCTGTCATGGACTGAAAGAGCGTGCTATCGAACGCATCTGCCGTATCAAGGAGATAGACCCACGTAAAAACAATCTGTCTATCATCTGCTATGACTTGAGTAGTATCAGCGAATATGCCAAGGTGGACAATAACGTCTTCAAACTTATGAAACATAATCTTCCGGGACCGTTTACTTTCATCCTGAACGGAACAAACCGACTGCCCAAAATCTTCCGTAACCGGAAAGAGGTAGGCATCCGTATGCCGAACAACAATATCATCCGGGAAATTGCCCGTCTGCTGGACGCTCCGATAATGACCACCACCTTGCCATACGATGAAGATGAGGATCTGGAATATATAACCGATCCCGAACTAATCGATGAAAAGTTTGGCGATATAGTGGATCTAGTTATTGACGGAGGTATCGGAGGAATAGAACCTTCAACGGTAGTAAAATGCACAGAGGATGAACCGGAAATTGTTCGTCAGGGAAAAGGTTGGTTAGAAGAAAGTTAGTTTCTTCGACAGAATTCATTACAAAATGGGCTGCTATCAATTCAACATTGATGCAGCCCATTCTTTATAGAGTCTGTTCTATATTATTTAATCAAAGATTCCGGATCCAAATGACCAGCTTCAATGTCCTTGAAATAACGGTAAGTTCCTACTTTCAATTCTTCAGTCGCAGCATCATCACATACGATAATACCTTTTTCATGCATCTGCAATGCACTGATTGTCCACATCTGAGTGATAGAACCTTCTACGGCATGATACAGTGCACGGGCCTTGTTGTGTCCATTCACGATAATCATCACTTCTTTGGCAGAAAGAACAGTACCCACGCCTACTGTCAAAGCAGTCTTAGGCACTTTATTGATATCATTGTCAAAGAAACGAGAGTTAGCAATGATTGTATCCGTAGTCAATGTTTTCTGACGAGTACGTGAAGTCAATGAAGAACCCGGTTCATTGAAAGCGATATGTCCATCAGGACCAATACCACCCATGAACAAGTCGATACCGCCATAAGACTTAATCTTTTCTTCGTAACGTGCACATTCTGCATCCAGGTCAGGAGCATTGCCATTCAGGATATTCGTATTTTCAGCCTTGATATCAATATGACTGAAGAAGTTATTCCACATAAAAGAATAATAGCTTTCCGGATGTTCTTTCGGCAATCCTACATATTCGTCCATGTTGAATGTTACCACATTCTGGAAGGAAACGATTCCTTTCTTATTCAGATCGATCAAAGCTTTATACCTGTCTCTTATACACATCTCCGAGCCCACG
>OJRP01001326.1_pt1 | contig 12754 bp, 7 predicted proteins | sample 1599201 | NCBI WGS metagenome assembly OJRP01 (sample SAMN03922534, study PRJEB24848) | human gut metagenome | isolation source: stool sample | host: Homo sapiens | place: Germany | collected 2010-05
CGAGATGTAGAGAGGTCTCGTGGGCTCGGAGATGTGTATAAGAGACAGCTCCGGTCGCATTCACCATGCCCGGCGGCACGACGGCCGCCCACCAGCTGGCGTTCGCGCTGCTGCTCGACTCGCCGCTGCTGACGATCGCCGAAAATCCGTTCGTCCTCTCCGGCGACGAGCGTTACCGCCCGGCGCTCGACATCATCCGCCGCCTGCCGACGGTATGGGACGAAACGGTCGTACTGCCGCAAAGCGAAATCGGGCGGCTGGCCGTCATCGCCCGCCGCAAGGGCGGCACGTGGTACATAGCCGGTGTGAACACCGCTCCCACCGCGGTGACGATTCCCGCCGGATTGATCCCCGCGACGGCCCGAAAGGCGCAGATCGTCCGCGACGCGGCGGACGGTTCGCTGCAGACGACCGAGGTCGCACTGCCGGCGCCGGAACCTCTCAGCGTGCAGTTGCCGGAGAATGGGGGATTTATCGCCGTGCTCGAATAATCTTCCGGGAAGCGGGAATCTTTTATTTTTTGTAAACTGTAAAAAAAATACTATTTTGCGTGAAAAAGCTGGAAATGATAAAACATGCCACGATAAAGGATCTCGCCCAAGCTCTGGGCATATCCAAATCCACTGTTTCACGCGCTTTGGCCGATCACTCCGACGTCAAGCCGGAGACCAAACGGCTGGTGCTCGAAATGGCCGAAAAGATGAACTACCGGCCTAATCCGTACGCCCAGAACCTGATACGCAGACGCTCGAAGGTCATCGGCGTCGTCGTACCCGAATTCGTCAATTCGTTTTTCCCGCGCATCATCATCCAGATACAGAAGGTCTTCGAGAAGGAGGGATTCAACGTCCTGATCACCCAGTCGGGCGAATCCGCAGAGATCGAGCTCAAGAATCTGCATCTGCTGGAAAACAGCATGGTGGAGGGCATCATCCTTTCCGTCACCGAAAAGGGCCGCAACGACGAATATTACCGGCGACTGATCGACAACGGAATCCCGATCGTCTTCTTCAACCGTCCGAGCAACGAGGTCGAAGCCAGCAAAGTTGTCATCGACGATTTCCGGATGGCGTTCTTCGCCGTGGAGCACGTTCTCTACGCCAACGGAACAAAGCGCACCCGGCCGCTGCACCTGATGGGACCGAAAGGGATTTTCAATTCGGCCACCCGCCACCAAGGTTACAAGGAGGCGCTCAGCAAACACGGCATCGACCCCGCGCCCGATACCTTCGTCCAATGCAGGGACATCTCCCGCGAATGCGGCTTCGAAACCATGAACGCGATACTCGACGGCGACCGCATTCCCGACGCGGTGTTCTGTTTCAACGACCAGCTCGCAATCGGGGTTACCGCATTCCGGAACAGATCGCCGTGATGGGCTTCTCGGAGTCGCAGTCGGCCCTGCTGACCGAACCGCAGCTGAGTTCCGTGGCCCAGCCCCTCGACCTGATCGGCGAAACGGCGGCTAACCTGCTGCTGGAAAAGATCAAGAATCCCGACGCTCCGGACCGCACGGTGGTACTCGACGCACGGATCAACATCCGCGAATCCACCGACGTAAGGCCGCAGCAATAGCGGCACGCACATTCGGCGAAGCGGGAGAAGCATCCCCAGAATAGCAGAATCAGCCTCAATTCCGTCCTGAAAAAGTTTTTTCAGGGCGGTTTTCTTCCTTTTTGGGACTTTTTCGGGAACGCTCCCGGCCAATCAAACCGTTCCCGAAACCGTTCCCGCTAATTTATTTCACGACACGGGGGCCAAAAAATATTCATCCTGATAATTTTGCTTACAGGATCAGGCGATTTATCCGCCGCATGCAACCAACAAACAAACCCTAAAATATGAAAAAACTTCTTTACGCTTTTCTGATCGCCGCCGTCGCTGCCGTCCACTCCGGCTGCAAAGACGACGAGGAGACATTCGTCCATGTCGAGAAAGTAAGCATCGACGTTCGGGAACTGCACCTCAACCCCGGCAAGACGTACCAGCTTTCGGTCACGATCGAACCGGCGGACGCCACCAACCGGAGAATCGCTTGGTACAGCTCCAATACCAACGTGGCCACCGTCGACAAGAGCGGTCTGGTCACGGCGCTGGCTTTCGGCGAAGTGACGCTCACGGCCGAAGCCAACGACATGCACGTCAACGACGCGATCCGTCTCACGATCGACGACGTGGACAACAGCATTCCCATCGAAAGCCTGACGCTCGACGCCACGTCCAAGACATTCGACTTCGCGGCCGATCCGGGTGTCGGAGCCTTCCGGTTCGCCCCGGCGATCCTGCCGGAGAACGCCACGAACAAAAAGCTCAAGTGGACCTCCGACGATCCGCTCGTCGCCGGAATCGACGACAACGGCCTGCTGGTCCCCGTATCGCACGGCAAAACGACCATCCGCGTCTCGACCACCGACGGCGGAAATAAAACCGCCCGGTGCGAAGTGACCGTGATCGGCGTAAAGGACCGCAACTACGATTCGGCCGACGACTATTACAAGATCATCTATTTCCCCGTGAACATCACCGTCAAGGACGAGAACGGGCAGGATACGGAACAGACATGGCTCGACCGCAATCTCGGCGCAAAGGGCATCGCCGCCGCATCCAACGACCACACGGCCTTCGGATCGCTCTTCCAGTGGTCGCGCAAAGCCGACGGACACGAAAAGACCAAATGGACATCGGCCACGGCAGGTTCGTTCGTCAACGCCCTCGCACCGCTGAACACCCCCACCGCCGACCGCCGGGAGTCGGGCCGGGAAGGTTTCATGCCGACCAACAAGGAACCCCACGACTGGGCGCGCGACGACACGTCGAACCGGGACGGACTCTGGGGCGGCCGCTTCGAGGACAAGACGTATGCGGCGCCGCTCGATGCCGCCACGCAGGACAACAACCCCTGCCCTCCGGGCTACCGCGTACCGACGGTGAACGAATTCATCGAGATGGCCAAAGCCGTCACCGGACTCGAAACGATGGTCTACGGCGACACCTCCTACAAGGTGACCGATCTGGCCGCCGTATTCGCCCGAAGCCCGCTCAAGATGCCGTGGGCAGGACAGGCCGTCGTCGGAGGAACCGTATCGGGAGGCCGCGGCGTCTACTGGACGAACATGCCCATCATCGCCGGCGCAGGCAACATCTTCACCAATGCGGCGCGTTTCATCATGCTCAACGGCACCAGCGTATACCTGAACAACTACCAGCGCACCAACGCCTACTCGGTGCGGTGCATCCGCCACACTCCGCTCGACAAGGCGTCCGCCGAAATGAGATAATTCCGTGTCCGGCATCTCCCGGAGCCGTCCCGGACACGGGCGGCTCCGGGGCTACGGACCCACGACATACCATCCAGTAAAAACCAACCCGAATATAACCATGAAGAAAAGTGTACTACTTTTACTATTATCGGCCCTGTTTACGTGCGGCAGCGTCTATGCCCAGCTTCGAGTAACGGGCACCGTGCTGGACGCCGCGACCGGCGAACCGATGGCCGGCGCGAGCGTGATCGAGCAGGGAACCACCAGCGGAACCACGACCGACACCCAAGGCCGCTTCGCCATAAGCGTCAAAAACCACCAGTCCGTCCTGACCTTCTCGTTTATCGGCATGGCACCGCAGAACATCATGGTCGGCAGCAACACCGATCTGCGGGTCGAACTGCAGCAGGATGTGACCCAGATCGAGAACGTCGTCGTGCAGATCGGCTACGGCGACGCCCAGAAGAAAAACGTCGCTGGCTCGCTGGGCGTGCTGAGCACGTCCGAGATCACCAAATCGAAGGGCACGAGCTTTATGGATGCGCTCCAAGGCCGCATGGCAGGCGTGCAGGTCAGCTCCAGTTCGGGCGAACCCGGTGCGGGCATCGACATTACGATCCGCGGCGGTAACTCGATCAACGCAGGAACGCAGCCGCTGTATATCATCGACGACGTGCAGATCGACGTCAACGCCGACGAAGTAGCCACGAGCAGCTACACTTCGGCCAACGTGCGCTACAATCCGCTGGCGGGCATCAACCCGTCGGACATCGAGTCGATCACCGTCCTCAAGGATGCGTCGGCGACGGCCATTTACGGATCGCGCGGAGCCAACGGCGTCGTGATCATCACGACCAAAAGCGGGCGCGGCGAAAAGGCCTCCGTCGATTTCGACATGAGCGTCGGTCTGGCCCGGATGTCGAATACGATCGACGTGCTTCAGGGACAGGAGTTCGCGGACTACCGTTTCGCCAAGTTCCCGACCAGCGATGCGTGGGGTATCGACACCAACGGCGACGGTCTGCCCGACCGGGTGAGGGACTTCTCCGACTACCGCAGCCGCAACTGGCAGGAGGAGGTCATGCGCACGGGCATCATCCAGAGCTACAACATCGGCGTCGCTTCAGGCGGCAGCGCGAAGACCAAGGTGGCCGCTTCGGCAGGCTACCTCAATCAGGAGGGCATCGTCAAGAAGAACCAGATGGAACGTTTCACGGGTCGCATCCGTTTCGACAGCGACCTCAGCAAGCGGTTCACCATCGGCGGCACGATCAACTTCTCCCACATCGTGACCAAGGGAGCCGTCACCAATGCGGGCGCCAACTCGTACAACGGACTGGTGCAGAGCTTCGTCCTCTACAAGCCGATCTTCCTGAGCGAGGACGATGACGAAGCGTCCAACCCCGAAAACTACAATCTGACCAACCCCATCACCTTCATCAACGACTCCTACAAGGCTTCCACCCAGAACCGTACGATCGGAGACCTCTACCTCAAATACAAGATCCTCAAGAACCTGACGCTGCGTATCAGCGGCGGCGGCACGATCCTGAATTCGAAGACCGAGGAGTGGTATCCCTCGACGACATCGTGGGGGTACTCCAAGAACGGCATGGCCGTCGTCGCGGAGAGCGGCGCCGAATCGTGGCAGACCTCCAACACGCTGACCTACGCCATTTCGCGCGGCAAGCACTATCTCAACGCCGTACTGGGATTCGAACTGCGCGGCTACACCGCCACGCGTCTCAGCACCCGCGCCGAAGGATTCGAAAACCAGAGCTTCAACGGGGCGTTCGACATCGGTCAGGGTTCCGTATTCCCCGAAAACGTACAGACCAACCGCGAACGCAACACCTCCGAATCGGAATTCCTGCGCCTGAATTACACCCTTGCCGAAAAGTATATCTTCACGGCTTCGATCCGCCGCGACGGTTCGTCCAAATTCGGCAAGAACAACAAGTACGGCTACTTCCCCTCGGCCGCCTTCGCATGGAGCATCGGCAAGGAGGAGTTCATGAAGCAGCAGAAGATTTTCAGCGACATGAAACTGCGGCTCAGCTACGGCGTGACGGGTAACGACCGCATTCCGGCCTATCAGTCGCTGAGCCGTACCGACAAGACCTACTATTCGGGCGACAACAACTCCGTGCAGTTGGGCCTGTCGCCTTCGGAGATATCGAATCCCGACCTCAAGTGGGAGACGACCTACCAGCTCAACGGAGGTCTGGACATCAGCATGTTCCGCAACCGTCTGAGCATCGAGGCCGACGTTTACTACAAAAAGACCAAGGACATGCTCCTGCATGCCGACGTTCCCAGCCAGATCGGCTCCTACCGTCAGTGGCAGAACATCGGACAGGTGGACAATAAGGGTTTCGAACTTACGATCAACACGGTCAATATCCAGAAACGCAACTTCACATGGTCTACGAGCCTGAACTTCAACCTCAACCGCAACAAGGTCGTATCGCTGGGCGACGTCAGCTCGATCCCGGTCAAGGTCGCCGGCGGACATATCACCGAAGTAGGCCGCGTCATGGTGGGACACCCGATCGGTTCGGGCTGGGGATACGTCTTCGACGGCATTTACCAGCAATCCGACTTCGACGAGCGGGGCAACCTGAAAGAGGGCGTGCCGTCGTTCGCGGGAATCACCGTGAAGCCGGGCGACATGAAGTTCAAGGACATCGCGGGCAACGACAACGTCATCGACCCGAACAATGACAAGACGGTCATTGCGAACAGCGACCCGAAGCACTTCGGCGGCATGACCAACAGCTTTACGTTCAAGAATTTCGACCTCAGCTTCATGTTCCAGTGGTCCTACGGCAACGACATCATCAACATCGGCCGCTACCGCTACGAGGGTTTCGTGGGCTACAACAACGTCTCGACGGACTACTGGCGCAACCGCTGGACGGAGGAGCGTCCGGGCAACAGGTATCCGTCGCTCAACGGCGAGGGCAAGACCGAAATGTCGAGCTACTACGTCGAGGACGGCTCCTACCTCCGCCTGAAAAACCTGACGGTGGGCTATACGCTGCCCACGCACATCACGCGCAAAATAGGACTCTCCCACCTGCGGGTTTACGTCACGGCCGAAAACCTCTTCACCTGCACGGGCTATTCGGGCTATGACCCGGAAGTATCGTTCTGGAACCGCCTGATTCCCGGACTGGACTACACCAACTACCCGCGCGCACGGTCCGTATTCTTCGGATTTTCAATCAAATACTAAAACAGCGATATGAATATGAAAACGTTCTATTCGAAAGCACTAAAATACACGGCTGCGCTCCTGCTCTGCACGGCGACGGCGGGCTGCACCAGTTTCCTCGACGAGAAGACCTATTCGTTCGTTTCGGGCGACGACCTCTACACCACCGCCGCGAATGCGGAACTGGCCCTCACGGGCGTATACGACATACTCAACGCAGGTGCGATTCAGGGAACCGGCAACCAACCCCTCTGGGGACGCGGCATGCACTACCTGATGATGCTCGGCGACGAGATCGCCCCCAACGGCATCAGCGACCCGCACCATCAGATCATCGCCAGCTGCGGTTACAACGAAGAGGCCGATTTCGTCTCGATGGCATGGTTCGGACTCTTCGTCGGCATCGACCGAGCCAACCACATCATCCAGAAAGTGCCGGCCATCGACATGGATCCCAAACGCCGCGACGAGATCGTCAACGAAGCGAAGCTGCTGCGCGGCCTTTACCGGCTCTATCAGGCGTGGCTCTGGGGCGAAGTGCCCCTGCCCAATACGCCCAACTCGTCGGCCGAGGCTCCGCGCGAACCGCTCGACAAGGTTTACGCCTGCATCGAGGAAGACCTCGACAAAGCCTACAAGGAGCTTCCCGACCGCAATTCGAACGTAAACGGCCGCGTCAACAAATGGACCGCGGGCGGCTATCTGCTCAAGATGTATACCTATCTGGCCTCCTGCAAGGAGAACCGCGTAGGGCAGGAACTCGGCTCGCCGACCAACAGTTTCGACTGGGTCGATGCCGAAGCGTGCTGGAAAAAAGCCGCGGCCATCGCCGAAGATATTTACGCACACAGCGGCTACAAGCTCATCAAGCCCTACCACTACAACTTTCTGGCCGACACCAAAAGCAGTCAGAAAGAGGAGTGCATGATGGTCGTACAGACCGGAGCGGGCGGCTCGAACGAATATTTCCTCTTCGCCTACTGGGCCGGACCGCAGGGCAACGTCGGTACCAACGGAGGCGGTTACGGCTGGATACGCCCGACGGGCGAGCTGTCGGACAAATACGTGACCGAGGACAGCCGCATGGGCTGGAACCTCTGCGGCAGTCTGGGCAACAACGTCACCGATTACACGACGATCAACGGAGCCAAATACTTCAGTCCCGTGGCGCTTTACGCATCGGGCGCCAACCTCTGCCACGGCAAATTCCGCCAATCGGACCCCGCGGCCAGAACGTCGCAGGGCATTCCGACGTGGGCAAGCAACATCGACTTCCCGATGCTCCGCTTCGCCGACATCGTACTGCTGTACGCCGAAGCACTTTACAAGACGGGCGACGAATCCCTTGCGCGCGAACTGGTCGAGGAGGTGCGCAAACGCGCCTGCACCGATACGGACGGCAAACTGGACGAATCGGCGCTCAACGCCATGAATTCGGCCTACTATAAGACCGATTTCATGGAAGAGCTGCTCGACGAGCGTTCGCGCGAACTCTGCGTCGAGGGGTGGCGACGCATCGACCTGATCCGCACGGGCAAAATGACGGAGGTCATCGGCAACATGAAAACCGTCAACGACGCCGGCAACAAATACTACTACTTCGCCCCGCAGATGGAGCCGATCAAGAACAATTACAAACCGTACAAGATCTGGATGCCGGTGCCCAAGCGCGAACGCGAAGTGAACAAAAACCTGAGCCAGAATCCGGGGTACACGCAGACGATCTGACGATTCCTGCGGACGAACTCCGACAACGAACCCTGTTGAGATGAAAAAACTGACTGTTTTCTGTGCCGCCGCATGTCTCGCGGCATCCGCGGCGGCGCAGAATCATCCCGATCTTCACGAGGTCCTCGACCGGCAGAAAGGCCGGAACCTCATCGAAATACCCAAAGGCACCTACACGCTCGACGTGCGCAACAACGGGCCGTACAAGTTCCACAACCTGACCGACGTCCACATCAACGGCAACGGATCGACGGTCATCTGCAACAATCAGGAGCAGGCGTTCAGCTTTTACAACTGCGTGCGGGTGGAGCTGCGCGACCTGACCATCGACTACGATCCGCTCTGCTTTACGCAGGGCGAGATTACGGCCGTAGCCGAAGACGGAAGCTGGTTCGACGTCCGGATCGACGAGGGGTATCCCGTAACCGGTCTGGCCGCCAACCGCGTGCAGTTCTACGATCCGCAGACACGCCTGCTCAAGCGCAACAGCATCACCACCTACACGAGCAACTACTCCGCACTCAAACAGCTCGGTCACAACCTCTTCCGGGCCGTCAAGAACGGAACGTGGAGCGCAGGCGAGCAGGTCGGGGATCTGGTGGTCATGGACGTCAAGACCGACAAGCCGAACGCCGGCGTCCATACCGTCATGCTCAACAAGTGCTACAACACCAAACTCGAAAACGTCACGGTATACGGGTCCAACACCTTCTCGTTTTTCGAGAAGGAGGGCTACGCCAACGAGTACAGAAACTGCGTCGTAGACCGAGGCCCCATGCCGCAGGGCATCAGGCCCCGCCTGCGTTCGGGCAACGCCGACGGCATCCACAGCAGTCAGGCACGGAAAGGCCCGACCGTCACGGGGTGCAAGGTAGGCCACAACGGCGACGACTGCATCATCGTCTGCGGACGCTCGTTCCCGGTCGGATCGGCCGACGCCGCGAAGGGTACGATCGACTTGGTGACGCGCGAAACCCACCCCGTATTCCGGCGCGGCGACAGACTGGTCGTGGTCGGTTACGACGGGAAACGCAAAGGCGAACTCCGGCTGGTTTCAGTCAGCCGCTTCGACCCGACCGAAGAGCAGCGCAACGCCGTGACGACGGGTTATCCCTCGCTGCTGTCAAAAGCCTCCTACAAGCTCGGATTCCGGCTCAAGGTGAAGCAGATGCCGTTCGAAATCGGCCCCGGCGACGTGGTTTTCAACGCCGACGCCGTCGGCAGCGGATTCCTCGTCAAAGACAACGAAGTGGGTCACGTACGCTCGCGCGGAATCCTGATCAAGGGCATCGACGGAGTGGTGGCGTCGAACAGGATAACCGGATGCGCCATGCAGGGAATCCTCATGTCGCCCGAAATCGAATGGATGGGAGGCGGCTTCTCCTCGAACGTGCAGATCGTCGGCAATACGATCGAGGAGTGCATGTTCGAACGCGGCAATCCGCGCATACCTCCCGGAGCGCTGTCGCTCTTCTACATCACGGGCGACGCGAAGGTCGCGGAACCGGGCGCATTCATAAACATCACCGTCCAGAAGAACAAGGTGACCGGCTGCCCCTGCCCGGCAATCGCAGTCACGTCGGTGGACGGACTGAAAATGTCGGACAACGAGGTCGAAAACTCAAAAGAGGTGACGCGCAGCCACGGAGAACGGTACGGCGCCGACACGGGTGCGCCGGTCTGGGAAAAGAACAACATAAAGAAATAGCCATGCGCATGAAACCACGCTTGGGAACGGTCATACTCCTCGTGAGTATGGTCTGCGGTACGGCATCCGCCCGAACCGGAGTAATCGATATCGCGGACTACAAAGGCAGGTACGACACGCAGGACATGACTCCGTTCGTCTACACCCTGCTCGAAAGCATCCCGGCAGACAAGCCGGTAAAACTGGTATTTCCCGAAGGCACCTACCATTTCCGGCCGGAATTCGCCGCCGGAAAATACCACTGCATCACCAACCACGACAACGGATACCGCCATTTCGCATTCCCGCTGACGGGACGGCGGAACATCGAGATCGACGGCGGCGGCTCGGAATTCATTTTCCACGGCCGGATCATCCCGTTTCTGATCGAGGATTCGCACGGCGTGACGCTGCGCAATTTCACCGTAGACTGGGAGGTTCCCTTCACGCTGGAGGCGAAGGTGACGACCGCGGATGCGGAGACGCAGCGTGTCGAGATCGAGATTCCGGACGAGTTCGGCCATGCGGTCGAAAACGGCAAGCTCATCATGCGGGCAGAAGGCTGGGAAGAGCGTATTCCGGGCGAGAACATCGTTTTCGATCCCCGCACCATGGCCACCGCCTACCGCAGCGACGATTACTACATCCCCAAGCCGGACAACTTCGACATACGGGTTACGCCGACGGCTCCCGGCCGCTATGAACTCCACACCCGGTTCGTGCGCGCCCTGCCGCCCGTCGGAACGATCCTGACGTTCAAAGGCGTCTTTACCCAGAACCGGCATTCGCCCGCCATCCACGCGACTGCGTCGTCCGGCGTTCTGGTCGAGGATGTCACCATCCACCACTGCGGCGGCATGGGGCTGATCGCCGAAAAGGCCGACAACGTAACCGTCCGCAGGCTGCAGGTGGTCCTGCGGAAGGGAAGCCCCCGGATGATAACGACCACGGCGGACGCCACCCACTTCTGCAACTGCCGGGGAACCGTCCTGATCGAAGAGTGCGTTTTCGAGAACATGCTCGACGATGCGACCAACGTACACGGCTCCTACGTCCGCGTGACCGGCATCACGGCGCCCGATCAGGTCATCGCCCGCATCAACCACCCCCAGCAGGCCGGGTATGAGTTTGCCGGAAAGGGCGACGAAATCGACGTCGTGGACGCGGAGACCCTGCTTGCGAAACACACCCTGCGGGTGAAAAAATCGGAACGCATCAACGCCCATTACATCCGGCTGACGTTCACCGCTCCCGTCGAAGGCCGACTCACGGTCGGCGACGGGCTGGAAAACATGTCGTGGTACCCGGAACTGATCTTCCGGAACAACGTCGTGCGCAACAACCGGGCGAGAAGCATTCTGGTCAGCACGCCCCGGAAAGTCGTCGTCGAGGGCAACACCTTCTCGTCCATGATGTCCGCCATTCTGTTCGAGGGGGACATGGACCACTGGTACGAATCGGGAGCCGTGCGCGACGTGACGATCCGCAACAACAGGTTTCTCGACGGCACATACGGCGGCGCCGATTTCCCGACGATCTTCATCAACCCGCACCAGAAAAAAGAGGTTCCGGGCCATCCCTACGAACGCAACATCACCATCGAAGGCAATCTGTTCCGGACCTTCAACGAGCAGCTGCTCCGGGCGAAATCCGTCGGAGGACTGATTTTCAGAGACAACACCATCGAATTATCGGAGAAGTACAAGCCTTACAACGACCTCCCGACGATCGACATCCGCAGCTCGCAGCAGGTCGTCATCAAAAACAACCGCTACAAGAAGCCGGGGAAAATCAGCATCGTCCGGAAATAACGGTCAGCGAAACAGTCAGCGAAAACAGGCGTCCCTGCAAAGGGGACGCCTGTTGTTTTTCGGTTCCGGCGGATCAGCGCGAAAGTGATTCGCCGCCCCTGCCGGGAGCGAAACGATTCAGAACGACATCGGTGCCTTGATCGCCGGCCACGGATCGTAGCCTTCGAGCGTGAAATCCCCGTAGCGGAAGTCGAAGAGCGACTTCACGGAAGGATTGAGCCGCATTACGGGCAGCGGACGGGGTTCGCGCGCAAGCTGCTCGTCCACCTGCTCCAGATGGTTCAGATAGAGGTGCGTGTCGCCGAGCGTATGGACGAATTCGCCGGGCTGCAGGCCGCAGACCTGCGCCGTCATCAACGTCAGCAGGGCATAGGAGGCGATATTGAACGGCACGCCCAGAAACGTATCGGCACTGCGCTGGTAAAGCTGGCACGAGAGTTTTCCTTCGGCCACGTAGAACTGGAACAGCACATGGCACGGCGGCAGGGCCATATCCTCCACCTCGGCGACGTTCCATGCGGAGACGAGAATGCGCCGCGATTCGGGATTGCTCCTGATAAGCCCGACCGCCTGCGCGATCTGATCGACGACGGTGCCGTCGGGCTTGGGCCAGCTGCGCCACTGATAGCCGTAAACGTGGTTCAGATCGCCGAATTTATACCCTTCGACCGGCGATTCGACTCCCTCCTGCGCCGCCCGCAGAAACGTGTCGCGGTCGACAGGCAACACGCCGTGGCGCACGCAAAGCTCGTTGTAATAGCGGAATGCATCGTTATCCCAGATATGCACCCCGTTGTCCACGAGGTATTTTATATTGGTATCGCCGGCCAAGAACCAGAGCAGTTCGTGGATCACGCCCTTCAGAAATACTTTTTTGGTCGTCAGCAGGGGAAAGCCCTCCGCCAGATCGAAGCGCATCTGATGTCCGAAGACGCCTTTGGTACCGGTGCCGGTACGGTCGCCGCGCACGACGCCTTCGGTCTTGATCCTGCGCAGCAGATCGAGGTATTGTTTCATGACGTCACAGTCGTTTGAGTTCCAGCTTTCCGGC